>BNJS01000900.1_pt1 | contig 67051 bp, 85 predicted proteins | sample 8540461 | NCBI WGS metagenome assembly BNJS01 (sample SAMD00202454, study PRJDB9452) | human saliva metagenome | isolation source: human saliva | place: Japan
TTTTCTCATTTCTCTTGAATTTTATGTAGTTTTTAATTCCCAAAGTAAGAGTGACTGAAAATCAATTTTATCGAGTCACTCCCACAAAGTTTACTAGGAATCTTAGAAGCTTTTATAAAACATAGTTGATATCAATAAACCACTGCATCTATGAATTCTAATAAAAACTTTGAATCTAACCCTTTGTTTTTCTCCTAAATATACCATATTTTTAGGCGATTGTTAAGAATTTATGCGATTATTTATACTCTTTACTTTGTACTTATGAGTTACTCCCATCAGTGAAAATTTTTCCTTGCTGACTAATCAATGATTTTTCTTACTACATTTCCTCATCTTCATCTTTTTTTCTTTCCATCTCGCACTAGCAACCGCAGCTGAGACGAAAACCTAATATTAAGAATGCAGCTATAATAATTTTTTTCATCATAATTTTTCCTCCTAAATAGTTTATATCAACTTTCTAATTTACTCAAATTTTAGAAACTTCTTTATTCGTAATGTTTATAACCTTCAGTTGCAACATTATCGATAAATTCCATATCGTGACTCACCATAATTAGTATACCAGGATATTTCTTTAATATCTTCTCTACCGCTTCTATCGCAACAACATCTAAAAAGTTAGTTATCTCATCTAATAACAGTACATCTGTTTTTTTCTAAAAAGTAAACTTACGAAATAAAGTTTAACTTTCTCACCTTTGCTTAAAACTTTTATCTTTTTATTAATATCGTCACCTCTAAAATTTAGTAAAAGCTAGTATATTTCTAAGTTCTATATCATCTAGTGTAGTAGATTCTTTCACAAATTCAAACAATGTTTTTTTCTTCTTTAAAAAAATATCAAAGTTATTTTTGTTCAAAAATATGCTACTTGTAAAAGAACAAGGAATAGACTCTTTTCACATATTTTAGAAAAGTAGTTTTTCCTGAACCATTTTTTCCTTTAATTAAAAATCTTATCTCCACTAGCAAAAAGTAAAAACCAGGTGATGTCCAAAGAAATTTTACCATCTATTTCACAGCTTTTTCGCGTCAATACAAAAAAACTCTTGTTATGAGTTTTCCTTAAATATCTCTAAAAATTCAATATCATACTTATCTTTTTAACGGCTTAGGTTTAATATTAGCCTGCAACTTATCTTCTTGTCTTGATATTTTTTTCTGTAATCTCTTTTCGTTTTTTTGAAATTTTTATTTTTTTACACTTATAATTCTATAATCTGATCCACTCATATTCTTTGGCTTTCCAGATTTTTCCCCTGTTCCTCTTTCATCTCTTGGATGCTTTTTCTTTATTTTCTTAGCTTCTTTATTGTACTTTTTGTAGTTCAGCTTCATATTCAGCAGTTTTCAATTTCTTCTTGAAACTTGTACTCATGATAATTCCCATTAAATTCTCTCACTGTATTATTTTTCGATTATCCATAACTTTAGTACAAACATTATTTAGAAAATTTCTATCGTGACTTGCTATACAAAAAAAGTCGCTGGAGTTCTTTTTTTATAAGATTAGCTATTTTTATTAGCATTATTATAATCTAAGTATGTTGATGGTTCATCAAGTAAATATAGCTCAACATTTCGATAATAAAGCTACCTCTAATCTTGTTTACAACAACTTCTCCACCACTTTTTTTAAGAAGAGAATTTTCTCCAAATTCTAAAAACTCTGATGAAATGTTATTTTTCATCTTTAAGCGAGTCATCTATATATTTTTAACAGAGTTGTCTTCCCTGAACCATTTTTTTCCCTATTAAACCAATAATATCACCAGTATTTATACTCAATTTTTTTCAATTTTTAAATAATATCTTTCCTTGTTTTTTTCAAACTCTATGTTTTTTTAATATTTAATATTTGCATACATTAACTCCTTTTTTTAATAAAAATCTCTCTATTAATCTAATGTATCCATGCTCCCACCCCCGAAATTGAGTTTTACTAGTGTCTATTTTACTCATATTATATCAAAAATTAAAAATAATTGAAAAGCAATTTTCTTTAACAATTCTCTATTTATTAAAAATATTTGTGTTATAATTGTATTTATAATTTAAAAATAGTAATCTGGAGGTTTTTATGATTGAAAAAAATTATACAAAGATGAACTTGATAAAATTTTTATCCAGAAATGATTGAACTTCGTCGCTATATGCATATGCATCCTGAAGTTTCATTTAACGAAAAAAATACAGCGAGATTCATTAAAGAATATTTAGAAAAAATTGGAATTATTAATATTAAAACAAACATCGGCCTAAATGGTGTAGTCGCAAGAATTAAAGGACAAGATTCTTCAAAAACAATCGCTTTTTCGAGCAGACTTTCGATGCTCTACCTATAAATGATGCAAAAGATACCCCATACAAATCTACGATTCCTAATGCAATGCACGCTTGTGGTCATGATGGACACACTACAGCATTACTTGCAACGTGTAAAGTTCTAATGGATCATCAAGAAGATCTTCCACATGATGTTGTTGCAGTTTTCCAATATGGAGAAGAACAAGCTCCAGGTGGAGCAAAACCAATGATTGATGCTGGTTGTTTACAAGGAGTCGATGCAATATTTGGTGCTCATCTTTGGACACCTCTTCCACTTGGAACTTTAGGATATAGTTACAGAGAACTATGTGCAGCTGCAGACAGATTTGAAGTGAAAATTAATACTAAGGAAAATGCAAATATTATTGCTGCTGAATTTGTTAGTATGACTCAACACATAGTTTCACGATTTTCAAAACCAAGAGAAACACTTGTCATTACTTTAGGAAAACTTGAAAGCTCTATTAAAGAAGCAAGTATTACTGGTACGATAAGACATTTTAATAAAGAACTTCATAGAATGGTACTAACTAAGCTTCAAAAATTTATGCAAAAGCTCTAGAAAATGAATATCCTAGCACTAATATAGAATTTATTTATTACGGAGGTTATCCACCTCTTATAAATCACAAAAAAGGAACAATAGAAATACAAAAAGCAACTTCTAAGATTCTTCCTGAAACTAAACAAGTAGAAATTGAACCTCTTATGATTGGTGAAGATTTTGCATATTATGTTGAAGAAGTTCCCTGGAGCATTTCTTTCTTAATTGGTGCAGGGAATTCTACCTTCGCTAAATATCCACATCACCATCCAAATTTTGATTTTGAAGAAGAAGTAATGAAACAAACCGCTTCAATATTCTTAACGTTAGCATTTGATTCCGCTAATGTAATAAAAAATCTTAAGGGGGAACAATAGGTATGAATACATATTTAGTTACTATTTACGGTAAAGGCGGACACGGTGCTGAACCTCATGAAGCCATTGATACAACAGTTATTGCTGGTGAATTTGTTAGAAAAAAACTACAAAAATACAAAAACATTGAGATTATCTCCGTAAAGAAAGTGGAGATGCTTTTTAATGTAATCTCTGGTAAGGCAGAAATTAATTTAAAAAAACAGATAATTTAGAACAGTTAAAAATAATACTATCTTCACTGCTTATATATTACGGTGAGCAGACTAGATTTGAAATAATAGAAAAATTAAAAAGACTGAGAGTAACTCGAAATCATGATTTCATAGAAATCTTCAAGTTACCTCAGTCTTTATTTTTTTAATGATTTATTTCTGTAATATTTCCTTCACCCTTTTTTTGTAATTCTGGTACTACTTCTTTCAATAAACCATGGATTTTTTTATTATGCCAACGAAAATTTCAATGGTGATGGATGAACAATTGGAAAATAACGTGGTAAATACTGTTTCATAATTAAACACAGTTTGCTGTTAGATTTCTGTTGTTTCTCATTTCCCAAGTAATAATCTTGTGCATATTTTCCTACAAGAATAATAAGTTCAAGATTAGGCATAAGTTCTAAAACTTTATCATGCCATTTTTTTGCAAAGTTTTTTCTTGGTGGTAAATCCCCACTTTTACCTTTACCAGGATAATAGAAATCCATTGGAACTACACCTATTAAACCAGATTTATAAAATATCTCATCATCTATTCCCATCCACTCACGAAGTTTAACTCCACTTTTATCATTGAAGAAAATCTTACTCTCTTGAGCTTTAATACCAGGCGCTTGACCTACGATTAATATTTTTGCTGTACTAGGTGTAGAAAATAAAGGTTCTATTCCTTCATCTGTGTATTTTTTATTATCACTATCTTCCATTATTTCTTGTTTCAATTGTTCAAAACTATCCATATTTTTTTCCTCTAGAAATTATTTTTCTAATTAATTCAACTACCGCTTCAACTGCCGCTGTTCCTGGGAACATGTCTACTGGTTGAATACGTCTAATTTTATATTTTTCTTGTTAAAACTTTTTAAGTCACGTGCTAATGTAGATGGATTACAGCTCACATAAACAATTTTCTTAGCGTCAACCGCTAATAAGTTTTTAGCTAGTGGTCCAAGACCTACACGCGGTGGATCTACTATTGCTACATCAAAGTTGATTCCTTTTTTCTTCCAACGTGGAACTATTTTTATTAGCGTCTCCCTGCAACATAAGTACAGTTTGTTAAGTTATTTAATTTAACATTATCATTTGCGTCTTTAATTGCAGCAGGAATAATATCAACACCATAAACCTCTTTACAGTTACGGCTGACATATTGTCCAATTGTTCCAACTCCACAGAAAGCATCTAATACAACATCTGTTTCTTTTAGTGCAGCAAACTCAACTACTTTATCATAAAGTTTCTTTGTTGCCGGTGGATTTAATTGGAAGAATGACTTAGCTGAAAGTTCGTACTTAATATCACCAATTTTTTCAACGATATAATCTGAACCATATAAAGTAACACTTTCTGTTCCCATTACTAGGTGATCTTTGTCATTTGTAATATTTAGTATTATACTTTTAACGATTCTTTCACGCTTAAGTTCATTAACGACCTTATCCATGTTCTTAATCTTATCAGTATTCGCTACGAATGTTACTTGAACATCCCCATTATAAAATGAAGTTCTTGTAGCAATATATTTAACACCGTAATTCTTTTTTTATTTGTAGAGATTTCTACTTTATATTTTTCCTAGTAATTTCTTAGCTAAGTTTGTTATTTTTATTACCATTTTCATGTAATGCTAAATCTTCATTAATTTCAACTAAATCGTTAGAACCTTCTTTATATAATCCTGCAATAACACGTCCCATTTCTAACAGCTAAAGGAAATTGGTTTTTGTTACGATATCCCTTCAGTTACAGGACTAGCTAATGTTTTTTTAATACTAACTTTATCAGGTTTTTGGTAGTCTATAGTATTTATCAAAAAGCATCTAACAAAATTGTACGTTTATATTCTAATTGTTTTTCATAGCTAACATGAGCTAAAACCATAAGCTCCACTCTCAGCATATTCTCTTTTAATTTCTACTCTATGTGGACTAGGTTCTTTTTACTTTAACAAGTTTACCAATAATATATTTTGGTGTTTCCTCAACTATTTCACAAACTATAACTTCGTCAGGTAGTGCACCTTTTACGAAAAGTAATTTTTCTTTTTTTATAATATCCTATCCCTCACCATTAATTCCTATTTTTCTTAATTGTAAGTAAGACGTTTAATTTTTTTACCGTTTTTTTATTTTTTTCATCGTATCCTCATTCATAAAGATAAGCTGAGTAAAAAGCAAAAACACTCCCACTTCAGCTTATCCAATTCTACTATTTATTATTTTATAGTTTTAATTTCGTTATCTAATTCTTCTACTAATGCAATTAATCTATCAATTTGAGTTAAATCAACTTTTTCAGGTTCAATATTTTTCTAACTCGCTTGCAAAAATCTTCAAATTTTCGTTTTTAATTCTTCTAAAAATATTATTAGGCATAACATTCTCCTTTTTTTGTTCTCTATTCCATTATAATATAAATTCACAAAAAAATTCAACTCATATCACAAAAAAATAAATTAATTATTTTTAACTATTACTAATCCGCATACATTCGAAATAAATAATCCATCTTATATTAGCATTAATTATATATTATTAGTAGAAAGAAAAATTACTATTTACGTAAATATTATTAATAGACTTTTAATATATTTTTAAGGTACTATTAAATTAGGAGTGTTATATTATGAATTATATTAATTTACAATTATTAAACATTGATATTTCAAGTGTTTTTTTACTATATAACTTCTATTTTTTTAATGATATAAACTTTTGATATTGTATTAACTATATTTTTTTAATAATAAATACTTTATTAGCATTTTTCTATTGTTTTTTTATAGAATATCAGACTACTACGTCTTCTTGGGCATGGATATTAGTTCTATTTTTTTATTTCCATACCTAGGTTTTTGTTCTTTATTTAATATTTGGAAGACCTATATATAGGGAAAAAAATCTTTCCTTTTTTTCAGATGATGAGAAAGATAAAATATCAACAAAATCTATTGAAAAAGGGAAACTCCCTTATGAAATCTCAAAAAAATGAACAAGTAATACACAAACATAGAAATCTAATAGAATTAAATTTTTGAAACAGATAAATCATTTCTTGTCAAAAAAATAATAAAATACAAAATTATTACAGATGGAAAAGAAAAAAATTTAGATTATTATTTGAAGATATTAAAAAAATGCTAAAAAGTTATATTCATATTCAATATTATATCTTAAAAAAGGATGGAATCGGTAAACAACTCTTCCACCTACTAGAACAAAAAAACTTCTAGAAGGTGTTGATGTATATATCCTTTATGATGATATTGGTTCGAGAAAATTGAGTATTTCTTCATTACGAAAGACTTACTAAAGAAACAATGCAAAAATAAAAAAAAATTCTTTAAATCTAAGCTACCACTTATTAAATTTTTCGTATGAATTATAGAAACCATAGAAAAAAATAGTTACAATAGATGGTAATATTGGCTATACTGGTGGATTTAACGTTGGGGATGAATATCTAGGATTAGATAAAAAGTTTGGATACTGGCGAGATACACATCTTCGAATTGAAGGAGAAGCTGTAGGATCTTTGGAATATCGTTTTATAGACGACTGGAATTCACAATCAACTAAAAAAACAGAACAATTAGAATTAACTGCTGATCACGTTTCAACACCTGTTGATAATTATTTACCTATCCAATTAGTTTCTAGCGGACCTGATAATAAACTTCAAAAAATCAAATATAGCTATCTATATATGATTTCAAGAGCAAAAAAATACATCTATATTCAATCACCCTACTTCATCCCTGATGAGAGTGTAATGGATGCATTAAAAATGGCAATATTATCTGGAATCGATGTTAGAATTATGGTACCTAATAAACCCGATCATATATTTGTTTATTGGGCTACATACTCTTTTATTGGAGAATTAGCTGAATTAGGTGCGAAAACATATATTTACGAAAATGGATTTATTCATACAAAGATGATTATCATTGATGATGAAGTTTCAAGTTTAGGAAGTGCAAACTTTGATTATAGAAGTTTCAAACTAAACTTTGAACTTAATGCATTTATGTATGATCTATAAAACTACAAAAGAATTTAGACATATTTTTCTTAAAAGATATAGAAAAATCTTCACTTAGTTTCTTTTTGCAAAAATATCAACAAAGAAGTTTACTAATTAAAAATTAAAGAAGCCTTTGCAAGGTTGATTTCACCGATTCTTTAGTTGTTTTTATATTAAAAAAATATGATATATTAATACATATGTACACATAGGAGGACAAAAATTTAATGAAGAAATTTAAAAAAAGCTATTTTACCTATAGCTCTTAGTATATCAGTTATAGGTTTAGCAGGATGCTCTACTGGAGGAACAAAATATATTTCTAGTAAAGCAGGAGATGTAACAGAAAAAGATATCGTAGAAAGTATTGGGGCTAGTCAACTTTCAAAAACAGCTACTAGTATGATGATTCAAAAAGTACTTTTAGACAAATATAAAAATAAAATCGATCAAAAAACTATCGATGAGCAACTTCAAAAAGCTCAAGAACAATACGGTGGTAAAGATAAATTTGAACAACTTTTAAAACAACAAGGATTCACTCTTGATAAATATAAAGACGGTCTAAAAGTTAAAGCTGCTCAAACATTATTAATTAATGACTACGCTGGAACTAACGACGATAAACTTAAAGAAAAGCTATGAAAAAAATAAACACCAATATCACCTAGCACACATTCTTGTAAGTGTTAAAAGTGAATCAAATCCAAATGGATTAAGTGATGAAGAAGCTAAGAAAAAAGCAGAAGAAGTACTTAAAAAACTTAAAGATGGTGGAGATTTTGCTACATTAGCAAAAGAAAATTCTAACGATACTGCTAACGCTTCTAACGGAGGAGACTTAGGATGGTCTTCTAAAGAAGATAACTCATTTGTTAAAGAATTTAAAGATGCAGCATACGCATTAAGTAAAGATAAAATATCAGATGTTGTAAAAACTTCATTTGGATATCACATTATTAAAGTATTAGATGAAAAAGACTCATCATTCGACGAATTAAAACCAGCATTAGCTGAAAAAGCTGCTGAAGAAGCTGTTAAAAAAGATAGCACAATCGTAAGTAAAGCTCTTAAAAAATTATTCGAAGAGTATAATGTTAAATCAAGCAACAGCGATGTTGAAGCATACATTAAATCAATGCTAGAAGGAAATACTTCAGCTCAATAATAAAATTCATAAAGACGACTAATAGCAACTTAGCTTTTAGTCGTCTTTGATTTAAATATAATAAGAGATTGAGAAATAATTTACGTAAAATTATTTTTCTAATCTCTCATATTAATTAACTAACATCATCACGAGCACCCTAGAATATCAATAGCATTTTTTTATTCTATCTTTTGTAGGTGGATTAATATCATTTAATTCATAATCTATTCCTAATTCTTTATATTTGAATTTAGCCATATCATGATAAGGTAATACTTCTACACGCTCAACACCATGTAATGTATCAATATATTCACGTAATTTTTTTAAGTAATAATCATCATCTGTCCATTTTTGGAACAAGCACGTGTCTAATCCACATTTTAGCTCCATGTTCACTTAAGAAATTAGTAAATTGAATAATATTTTTTTATTTGTACGTTTTAGTTAAACGCATATGGTGTTCATCATCAATATGTTTTAATATCTACTAAGAATAAATCAGTTAGAGAAATTAACTCTAAGACCTTTTTCATTCATACTTGGAGCATTTACATAAAAACCCTCCACAAGTATCTACACACGTATTAATATCTAATTCTTTTTAATTTTCTAAAAAGCTCTAAAGATAAAATCAATTTGTAATAGTGATTCTCCACCACTTACTGTTACTCCTCCACCTTCACTAGCTTCAAAAGAAATCTCGATATTTTTACTATCTCTTTTGTAAGTTGATCTACTGTCATAACTTTAGCATCAGGATTGTGCATTTTTCCATGTATCTGGATTATGGCAGTATTTACATCTTAACATACATCCCTTGAAAGAATACTACATATCTTATTCCAGGACCGTCTACATTACCAAAAGATTCAACTGAGTGAACATTTGCTGTTAATTCTTTTTTCTCTTCTGCAGAATTCACTTTTACTTTTTCCATTTCCATATGCGATCTCCTCCTTCTGCTATTTATAGTTTAATTATAACGTATACATCGCTATTTTGTAAACACTTTTACTGTATTATTTTTTGATTTATTAATCTAAAAAAGTGGAGGCCTGTAGCCTCCACCTTCTTATTATTTATTCACTTAATTACATGAATTGGTGCATTGTACGGCTTAATACGTCACGTTGTTGTTCTGGAGTTAAACTGATTAGACGTACAGCGTATCCTGATACACGAATTGTGAAGTTTGGATAATCTTCTGGAGATTCAATAACTTTAAGTAATGTTTCTTTATTGAATACGTTAGTATTTAAGTGGTAACCACCTTTTTTGAAGTATCCATCCATCATTGCTGTTAAGTTTTTGATTTGATCTTGTTTAGTTTTACCTAAAGAGCTTGGTGTGAATGCAGCAGTTAAGCTGATTCCGTCACGGCTGTATTCATAAGGTAATTTAGCAACTGAGCTTAAGCAAGCTAGAGCTCCACTTTGGTCACGTCCGTTCATTGGGTTAGCACCTGGAGAGAATGGTTCTCCTGCACGACGTCCATCTGGAGTGTTACCAGTTTTCTTACCGTATACTACGTTTGAAGTAATAGTTAAGATAGATGTTGTAGTTTCATCTGCACGGTAAGTTGGGTGTTTTTTAAGTTTAGTCATGAATGTTTTTAGTAATTCAACAGCGATTTCGTCTGCACGGTCATCGTTGTTACCGAATGTTGGGAATTCACCTTCAACTTTGTAGTCTACAGCTAATCCAGTTTCATCTTCGATTGGAGTTACTTTAGCATATTTAATAGCTGATAAACTATCCACTGCTACTGAGAATCCAGCGATACCAGTTGCCATGAATCTTCTAACTTTAGTATCGTGTAATGCCATTTCTAAGCTTTCGTAAGAATATTTATCGTGCATGTAGTGGATTACATTTAATGTATTGATGTATAGTTTACATAACCATTCCATGAATACATCGAATTTAGCCCAAACTTCGTCGTAGTTTAATACACCACGTAGAGGTTCTGTTTTAGGTCCAACTTGGATTCCTAATTTTTCATCACGTCCACCGTTGATTGTGTATAGTAAAGCTTTAGCTAAGTTAGCACGAGCTCCAAAGAATTGCATGTCTTTACCAGTAGTCATACCACTTACACAACATGCGATAGATTTATCACAAGTTCCTAAGAAGTCTGCTAATAATTCATCACTTTCATATTGGATAGCACTGTGGTTGATTGAAGATTCAGAACAGAATTCTTTGAATCCAGTTGGTAATTTAGTAGACCAAAGGATAGTTAAGTTTGGTTCTGGAGAGTTACCCATGTTATCTAATGTGTGGATGAAACGGAAGTCTGTTTTAGTTACTAATGATTTTTCAGCATCTAACATTTCCCCAACGATTAATGTAGCCCAGATAGGGTCTCCTGAGAATAATTGGTTGTAGTCTGGAGTACGAGCGAATTTAACGCAACGTAATTTTAATACTAAGTGGTCAATTAATTCTTGAGCTTGAGATTCGTTAATTGTTCCATCTTGTAAATCTCTTTCAATATAAATATCTAAGAATGTAGCAATGTTACCGATAGACATCGCAGCACCGTTTTGTTGTTTGATAGCTGCTAAGTATCCGAAGTATAACCATTGTACTGCTTCTTTAGCATTTGTAGCTGGTTCAGAAATATCAAATCCGTAGATTTTAGCTAATTCTTTTAATTCACCTAAAGCACGAATTTGTTCGTTAACTTCTTCACGATCACGGATAACATGTTCAGTCATAACTCCGTCAGCACCGATTTTAGCTAAATCTTCTTTTTTCCATTCAATAAGTTGGTCAACACCATATAAAGCTACACGACGGTAGTCCCCGATAATACGTCCACGTCCGTATGCATCTGGAAGTCCAGTGATAACACCAGATTTTCTTACTAAACGCATTTCTGGAGTATAAGCATCGAATACACCTTGGTTGTGTGTTTTACGGTAGTCAGTGAAGATTTTAATAACTTCTTCATCTACTTCATATCCGTATGCTTTACAGCTGTTAACAGCCATGTTAATACCACCAAAAGTCATTAAAGCACGTTTAAGTGGTTTATCAGTTTGTAACCCAACGATTTGTTCTAAATCTTTTTCGATGTATCCTGGTCCGTGAGAAAGGATAGTTGAAGGAATACTAGTATCCATGTCTAATGTTCCACCAGCTAAACGTTCTTGACGCATTAAATCATTGAATTTTTCTACTAATTTAGTAGTAGCTTCAGTTGGCCCAGCAAGGAAAGATGCATCTCCTCTATACTCTGTATAGTTAGATTTAATGAAATCTACTAAATCCACTTCTGTTTGCCATTTACCACCAACGAATGCTTTTTTTTCTGCAACTGTTGTCATATTAATGTCACTCCTTAAAATTTTTTTATTATATATGTGATAAATAAATTTATTAATTAAACTATTTGTTACACTCTTAGTGTACCGCATACATATTACTAAGACAATATTTTTTTCTTATTCAAATTGTGTACAATTTTGTGAACTCTAGTACTAATACAGTAAATATAAATTCTGAATTCTCTATTTAATTAATAGTAAAATATTATTATATTTTTTTGAAAAACCCTAATTGTAAAAACAATGAAAAACGTTAACTTTAAGCTGTTTGTTTTTTTATAGATGTTTTACATCTCTAAAGAAAATCTGTTATTATACTGTAATTATTTATATAGAATATATTTGGTAGACATATAAAAAAATAGTATATATTTTTTTACAAAAATAAGAAGTAAACGATATCATCTATCATTTACCTCTTTGATTTACTACTTTTTCAAATAAATTTAATAAATTTTTCATAACCCTTCTTTTTTTCTAAATCTTCCTTTTTAATAAATCTGATAGAAGCGCTATTTATACAGTATCTAAGCCCTCCTAGTTCACTTGGACCATCTGGAAAAACATGTCCTAAATGAGCATCTCCAACTCTACTTCTAACTTCAATTCTTTCAACAAGATGTGAATTATCTTTATAGTATCTAGTAACTTCACTTTCAATTGGTTTTGAGAAACTTGGCCACCCACAGTGTGACTTTAAATTTATCTTTTGAAGAAAATAATGGTTCACCCTGTTGTTATATCTACATATACTCCTTCTTCAAAACTATCCCAATATTGTCCAGTATACGGACTCTCAGTTGCACTTTCCATAGTAACTGCATATTCTAAATCAGATAATTCTTTTTTTAGTTCATCTTTAGATTTTTTTTCAAAATCATCTGGATTTATTTTTATTTGTTCATCCATTTTAAACATCTCCTTTATTATTAATATATTGTTTTAAATCTTCTATTATATTATTACCATCTTTTTAGTCCTAAGTTATAGACATAGTTTAGTTTTTTTCAGTATCTTTTTCTAATCTTTTTTTACAGTAATATCCTCACTTGGTCGTATAACAAATACTTTCCCTTGTTTTTCTAATTCTAGTATTCTTTTCAACTGTTTCATTATAGTCCTTTATATCTATTTTTCTAACTTTTTCGATTAAATGAGGATATTTCTTATAAAACATCTTAAATTGAATACTTGCTGATTTTTTTCTTTCTATATGTAATAGGTCTTGTTAGTATAACAATAATTTTTATCATAGTTTTGTTTTTTTCAAAAGAAGTCTATCGGTATGCTATTAGCTATTCCTCCATCTAAATACTTTTTTTCCATCTAATTCAATAATTTCTGAAATAAATGGAAGAGCGGATGTAGCTCTTAACGTCTCCATTTGCTTATATGGATCTGTTATTTTTTTACAAACTCTGCTTCTCCACTTTTCTATATTAGTTATTGTTGCATAAAAATTTGTTTTTGAACTTTTTAAATGTTTTATTATCAAATACATCAAGTTGAAAACGGAAGTCTATAATAAGTAAAATCTTTATTAATTAAATTCCCTGTTCTTATCCAACTTTTTTTAAACTCATATATCTTTTTATCATTAATATAATTAACATTGTAACGTAGTGCTCTTTTTAGGTTGTTTAGAAACATAATTCACTCCAAATAGTGTTCCTGCAGAAACTCCCACGATATCAGTAACTTCTATATCATTTTTCCAAGAACACATCAAGGACACCAGCTGTAAATAGACCCTCTCATAGCTCCACCTTCTAATACTAAACCTACTTTCATTCAATCACACTCCTTTTTTTAAATTGATACTATTATATCATCTTTTTTTCATTAGTTTAAATAAATTTACTTGAGTTTTTAAGTTATGTTACTATTTAAAAACAAATATAATTTTTCAAATATGAGGTACTTTATGAACATATTACTAATCGGTGGTAATGGCTTTGTTGGAAAAGCATTTGATTAAAGAATTTAAAAAATACAAAGTAAAAAGTTAGCTATTTATCTAGATCTCAAAAACTCACTCTATCTCTAAAGATGAAGCAACATGGATACAGGGCGATATTTTTTTGATATCGAAAATATAGTAATCAACGAAAAAAATATGATATAGCCATTCATTTAATCGGAACAATTAAAAATAAAAAGCTATATTCAAAACTAAATACAGAAAGTGTAACACAGACAATTAAACTATGCCAAAAAAACAAAATATCAATAAACTAATCTACTTTTTCTGCAAATGGAGGCTTCAAACAATATTTAGAAAGCAAACGTAACGGAGAAAAAAATTAGTAGTAGATTCAAAAGCTAAACTATCTTATTATACGTCCAGGGCTTATGTATGGTAAAGACAGACTTACCTCTTATTTTCAATATATTACCCGATTAAATTCTTTTTCAAAATTAGGTATACCATTTTTTTCAAAAAAATGTTTATCCTCTTCCAGTTGAAAAAAAGTAGCAGAGTCAGTAGTTAAAAAGCTATTCTCGACAATACTGATTCAACTATTATTGAAATAAATGATATGAAAATAACTATATACAGACGACTTAAAATTTTCGATTTCAAATGAATCAATATTTTAAGTCTATTTTTTTATGACATTTGTCATATTACTTCATGACATTACCTACTAAAAGACACTCTCCTACTTTGATATAATTTAATTATCAAAGATGAGGTGATCAAAATGTCATTAAATAATATTATAGAAAGTAAAAAAATATAACAAAAAAACAATTAAAGGAAAAAAACATCTTAAATGATATTTCTTTTTGAAGTAAATTCTGGTGAATGTATTGCTTTTAATCGGACCAAATGGAGCTGGTAAAGACTACTCTAATGAATTGTCTATTAGGAAATAAATTTATCAATTCAGGATCAATAAAAGATTAATTCTCTAAATCCAGGGAAACCAAAAAAACTAAAAAGAATTTCTTAACATACTTCCTCAGGAAAATGTTGTTCCTGAAAAACTAAAAAGTAAAAAGAATTACTCTAGTTTTATACAGAAAATTATATAAGAAATCCCCTTAACAAATGAAGAAATCGATGAACTACTGAGATTTGATGATTCTCAAAAAAAGATAATTTCGCTTCTAAATTATCAGGTGGGCAAAAAGATTATTATCTTTTTATTATTACATTAATAGGACGACCAAAATTAATTTTCTTAGATGAACCAACAGCTGGAATGGATACATCAACACGTATCAGATTTTTGGGAAATTGTGAATAACTTAAAAAAATAAAGGTCTAACTATTATTTATTCTTCTCATTACATCGAAGAAGTAGAACATACCGCAGATAGAATCTTAGTTCTAAATAAAGGAAAACTAGTTCGTGATACTACTCCACATGCTATGCGTGCTGAAGAAATTGAAAAAAATACTTCACACTTCCTATAAAATATCTAGACTTTATTAAAAAGATAATAACATTATAAATAATTTAGAAATTAAAACAGATAATATTAATTTCTTAACAAAGAAACCAGATGAAATATGGAACATATTACACCAAGCTGGTTGCACATTTAAAGAAATTGAAATTCAAAAATAGAACTTTATTAGATAGTATTTTTTTGTAACTACAAAAGATAATGGAGGAGATAAATAATGAAAAAAATCTTACTAACTTATTAAAACATAGAATTTATATTCATAAAAAAAGAAACTTAACTAATTTTATTATGGGATTAGGTTTTCCAGTTATCTTTCTTTATACTATTTTTCTGGAATGCAACAATTCGATGATCCTGAAACAAAAGGTACGTGTAGTAAAAGATATGCTTATCTCTATGACTGCATTTAGTAGTATAAGCTTTTGCTTTATTTTTCTCTTCCTATTTCTATAAAAAGAAGATGAGAAAAATAACTATCTACACATATTAAATAATTCTCCAATAAAAAAATATCTGAATATTACCTTTGCTCGTTTTTATTCGTCTAATAATAACATTTATTATTTCAATAGTTGTAGTGTTTGTCGTTGGTCATGTTATTAGAGGGCGTTAATATGACGGCTCGTGAATGGATTATATCAGCTGTTCTAATGCTTATCGGAAGTATTACATTTTTTTAGGTATGGGATTACTTCTAAGTCTTATTAAATCAGAAGAAAAAAACTCTCATTACTTGCTAATATATTATACCTAGGACTTGCTATGTTAGGTGGACTTTGGTGGCCTACTTTATCTTTTTCCCAGAATGGTTACAAAATATATCTAAACTGACACCCAACATATCATTTATTAGAATTCGTTAATAAATATATTAAAGAAGATATTTTTCTCTATAGATCATTAGCAATTCTTTCTAGCATACTCAGTCGTATGTATAATTGCTACATTGGTAATAAAAAAACAGAAAGAGAATCAAAATAATAACATAGGAGTGCGGATAAATTATTCACACTCTTATATTATTGTGGTATTATTAAAGAATAAGGAGACTGAAATGTATAAAAAAATTATTAAACTTTATTAAAAAGGAAAAATATATGATTTTTATTTAACATTGGTATTTTTTTCATATTCCCTCTTGCATATATTATTGATGGAAGTTATCCCAAAATATACATTATTCTTGACTATTTCTCGCAATTATCTTCATATATAGGAATGTTATATACAAAAAAATAAAGTTCTTGTTTTTTATAGAATGGTTTTATTCTAACTGGATATATCAGTTATACGACTATTGTTTTCAATCCCAATGAACATTCTATTTAGTTTTCTATTTAAGTAATCTACTCGTTTGGCATTTTTCAAGATAAGTATTTTACATACAGAACAATTAGTTTTTTCATAACTATAAATTGTCTAACACTATATATAATTGCTAATCCCACTATAAACATCGAGATAGAATAATCCTATTTATTTTTTCTTCTATATGTATCATAACCTATTTTTTCCCAAAAAAATATAGTTACGAAAGAAATAAATTAAAAAAATGAACGTTTAAAACACAATGAACATATTAATCTACTTCTTGCTGAGAATGAAAGAAATAGAATCGGACGCGACTTACATGATAGTATTGGTCATACTTTTGTAATGCTAAAATTAAAAGCAGAACTAGCTGAAAAATATTTAGAAAAAAATAATATTGAAGCTGCGCGAAAAGAACTTAAAGAAATCAGTGAAATCAGTAGTGCTTCAATGACAGAAACACGATCTATAATTAATAAATTAAAACATAGAAGTATTAATGAAGAATTAAAAGTTATTTCTGATATTATGACAATGGCTAATATTTCATTAGGTATTGAGAATAATATAACTACGCTACCATCTCAGCTTGTTGAATGGACTATTACAATGGTGCTAAAAGAATTAACAAATAATGTTATTAAACATAGTAATGCTAATAAATGTAATATTGAAATAAATGAATCTAGTAATAACTACACTGTTATTATCTCTGATAATGGTAGATGGTTTTGAAAAGTATTGACGGAACAGAACTATCTTCTATAAGAGAAAGAATTAAACTAGTTAATGGAGTAATAGATATAACATCAGAAAAATCTCCTACAACTATCAAAGTAACAATTAGTAAATAAAAACAGGAGGACAATATGAAATTACTTATTGCTGAAGATCAAAGTATGTTACGAGATGCAATGGCAACATTATTATTAATGGAAGATAGTGTTGAAAATGTACTTCAAGCAAAAAATGGAAAAGAAGCTATAGATTTAATTTCTACTAATAATATCGATGTAGCTATACTTGATGTAGAAATGCCTGAAGCAACAGGATTAGACGTACTAGAATATATTCGTAGTAATAACATACATTGCAAAGTTGTTATTGTGACAACTTTTAAACGTATGGGATATTTTGAACGTGCTATAAAAAATAATGTAGATGCCTACGTCTTAAAAGATCGTTCAATCGATGAACTTATGAAAACTATTAACAACGTCTTAGCAGGACACAAAGAATACTCACCTGAACTAATGGAAAATATTTTCAACAGTCATAATCCATTAACAAATCAAGAAAAAAATTATTCTTATAAAAATTAAAGAAGGATTATCGAATAAAGAAATCGCTAATGAACTGTTTTTATCCGAAGGAACTATTAGAAACTATATCTCTAACATCCTGACAAAATTAAACTGCAAAAACAGAACAGAAGCTGTAAAGAAATCTACTGAGGAAGGATGGCTTTTAGATGACAAGAAAACTCGCTATAAGATTATCATTACTTTCATCAATTATATACATAGCACTAACAATACTATACTTTTTCAAGTGTAATATCAAAAATTAATCATTCTGATAGTCCTAGCGCAGGCGCTGGTTTAGGAATGCTACTTGCATTTCTAATGCCACACTACTTTATGCTTTTAATAGCTGTTATTTTTTTAATATTGTTATCTCATTAATAAAATTTACAAAAAAATTATTTAATAATTATAAATATTATATTGTATATCATCGCTGGTGCATTAGGGTTTATTTTTAGGATTTTTTTAATTATTTCTATCATTTTTCCAAATAATATTCTTGATAATTGCATACAATAAATAGAAAACAGGAACAACTCTAAATCATAATTTTTTTACAAATTGATTTTTTTAGTTGTTCCTGTTTATTTTATTTAACTAAAAGAATAGCTTATATCGATTAATTCTTTTTATTGTCTCCAATTTGATATTTTTTTATCTAACACTATACTAATCCAATGCTTTTTTTATTCATATGATATGCTGGGAAAAATATTTTTTTATTATCAATAATTTCTAAAAATTTCTATCCGTTGGATATTTTTACATTTAAAATTTTTCACTTTAGTTGTAATATCAGTATTTTTTTATTCAATTTATTATAGTCTACATCCAGAAAACAAGGCATACCATTTATTTTTTTCATTTACAAATGCCAATATATCGGGATGTTTTTTTAAAAAGGATTAACATGATTTTCACCGTATTTATTATTACAATAGTCGATGATTTCTGAACTTATTTTTTTCCTGATTCATCAGCTAATCCTAATATAGAACTTAGTAGATTTCTCTACATGTTCTCTAATATTTTTGAACCGTTTCACCCTACAGCACTATCTACACTAAACAATGAATAAATCTCATCAAATTCTAAATCATAAACTTCTATCAAAAGTTGACTATTAACAAATACTATTTCTATTAAAAAGCTACTATCTAAAAATTTCTTTTCGATATATTAGTTTTTCCGCTTCTTCCCTAAATCCATACTGTAAAAAGTTTTTTTCTTTAGAGAAGTTATATTTTTCTACATCTATGATTTTCATATTTATTATTCGAATCTAGCTCTATCGTGACTTTGATTCCACTTATCTACTTCTGGTCCCTTTTGGTACAATAGTTTTTACCTGCTGATACATAATATCCAACCTTTAATTGCTTCAAAGTCTGTTGTAGATCCAAATCCTTGTGTTTGATATAAAGTCTTTTTAAGTAGTTGAAAATGTTAGGATATTCCTCAATTCTCTTTTTATTCGCAGAATATAATCCATAATAAACTACATCAAAACGAATCATAGTAGTATAGAAACGAATATCTGTTTCTGTTATCGTATTTCCATGGAAGTATCTTTGATTTGATAAACGATCCTCTACTACATCCATCATATCGAAGAATCTATCGAATGCCTCATCATATTTTTCTTGACTTTCAGCAAATCCCATTCCATATACACCATCATTAATAGCTACAGCTAATTTTTCATTCCACTCATCGATTTGACCTGCAAGATGCTCAGGATATAAATCTATTCCGTCTTTCTTATGTAGTTTGCTAAATTCTGTTGCAAATTCATGAAGTAACTCAGCTGATTCTTTTCTAACTACTTTTCCTGTAGTTATATCAACAAGCACCGGTACTGAATATGGTCCTTCATAATCTGAATCACTATTTAAGTACACATCTTTAATTTTTGATTGTTTTAAAACTGGATCTAGCCCATCTTTATCTAAACTAAATTGCCATCCTTCTTCTCCACGACGATAATCCAATGTTCCTAAACTAATCGCATTATCTAATCCTAGTATCTCTCTTGCTATAACTGCTCTATGTGCATAAGGACAGACCGCAGTCCAAAATAGTCTATATCTTCCTTCCTCTATAGGTTGTTCCTCTGTTCCAAATGGTTTACTAAAAAATTTTTTCATGTGATTTTTCTCCTTTTTAATTTTCTATAAATTTTTTCGCTTCTTCATAAATATACATAACGTTCAAAGTATGTTCTTTCTGATCATTCATGAATTTAAAATCTTTATTATTTATAACTTCAACGAATTTTTTAAACTCAGCAAACATTCTGTGTGAATGGATATTATTATTTTCCTCTATAAAATTATCTTTTGTTTGAATACTGTAATTAGGAACTTCATTTGTAGGACCAATAACTTTAATTATACCTTGATCACCCTTGAATATTGACATAACTATTATTAAAAGTATCTTTAGCTGCTATGCATACTACTTTAAAAGTTATCATATTCTAATAGAAGAATACCAGAAGTATCCACATCATTCACTATATTAGGTGAATAATGTACTTTATTAGGTTTACCAAACAATCCAACAACAAAATGAATATTATAAATATTTAAATCACCAAGTACTCCTCCACCTTTACTCTTATCAAAAACAGAGCTAAGGATTCCATTTTTTTAAATGCTTCATATCTTGAAGAAAGTTGAGAAAAAAATTACACTCAACAAGTCGTATTTCTCCTATGTTATCAATATTATCTTTTATATCAAGATAATTTTTTTGATATTGATTTGTTATTGCTTCTATTAAAATTAATCCTTTAGTCTTCAGCAATTTCAAATAATTCTACAGCTTCATCATACTTTTAAGGTAAAAGGTTTCTCACAAATAACATTTTTACCAGCTTCTAAAAGCTTTCTTAGCAACTGAATAATGTAAATTATTTGGAACTGCAACATAAATTGTATCTACTTTCTTTATTTTTCTAGACAAAGATCAATATCAGTATATATATTCTTAATATTATATTTTAGACTGTAATTCTTTTAAATTTTTCAATATTTCTAGCTGTTATAGCTTCTAATTTTAATTTCTGGAAGTTCATGAGCAAAAGATAAGAAATCTTTCACTATCATTCCAGAACCAATAATTCCTAATTTCATGTTTTTCCTCCAAACTACTCAATATAGTTCTTTAATTATATCTTTATAGACTCTAGCTAGCAAACTTTTTCTGCATATTAAACTCTTCCTTTAAAACTTTCACATATAAAGAAGCTTCTAATTCTATAACTAGTATTCATGTTTCCGTTATTATTATAATAGTACAATGTGTTGAATTTTTACCAAACCTTACTTTTTCTCTTGAAATATGATTACTTTTTTCATTACTCATTATCTACTCATAATAACTATTCAACAAACTATTTGTAAAAAAATAATGATTATTTTTCATATTTTTCATATTATTTTTTCATTTTTCTATTGACTTTAGATATGTGCCTATGATATATATATATATATTTCAGAATGGAAAGGAATACAATATGACTAAAAAAATACTTGTTACAGGTGGAGCTGGATTTATCGGGTCTCACACTTGTATAGAATTATTAAACAATGGAAATGAAGTAGTTGTCGTTGATAACTTATATAACGCCAACAAAAAGAGTTTAGAAGTAGTTGAACGAGTTACTGGTAAAAAGGTAACATTTTATGAAGTTGATGTCCGAGATGAAGATAAATTAAATGAAGTTTTTGAAAAAGAAGGAAATATTTATGGAGTTATTCACTACGCTGGATTAAAAGCAGTTGGTGAATCTTGTGAAATCCCATTAGCATATTATGATAATAATATAGCTGGAACTATTACTTTGTTCCGTGTTATGGAAAAACACAACTGTAAAAATATAATTTTCAGTTCATCAGCTACAGTATACGGAGATCCTCATACATTACCAATTAAAGAAGATTTCCCATTATCTGTAACTAATCCATACGGACGTACTAAATTAATAACTGAAGATATTTTTAAAAGATGTTTATAAAAGCAGACAACGAATGGAATATTGTTCTCCTTCGTTACTTTAATCCAATTGGAGCACATGAGTGCGGAGATATCGGTGAAAGATCCAAAAGGAGTACCAAACAACCTAATTCCTTACATTATGCAAGTAGCTGTAGGTAAACTAGAAAAAGTTCAAGTTTTTTGGTAATGATTTTGATACACATGACAGTACTGGAGTACGCGACTACATCCACGTAGTAGATTTAGCTCGCGGTCACGTTTCTGCTCTTAAGAAATTAGAAAAAGGTAGTGGCTTAACTATTTATAACTTAGGAACAGGAATTGGTTATTCTGTATTAGATATTATTAAAAGTGCATCAGATGCTGTCGGGACGTGATTTACCGTATGTTATAACTCCACGTCGTGCAGGAGATATCGCTGCATGTTATGCTGATGCTACAAAAAGCAAAAAGAAGAACTTGGATGGGAAGCTCAGTACGATATAAAACGTATGTGTGAAGATTCTTGGAGATAGGCAAAGTAAACATCCAAACGGATTCGCTGAATAATATACTTTAAAAAGAAATTTAAATTATCTGTGAATGACTGAAAAGCCCTTAATAAAAAGTTAATAAGCGGACTCATAGATCAAAACAGGGAATGACTCAATAAAATCGATTTTTCTAAAATCATGATTTTTGAGTCACTCCCCTTTTTATATAATAACACTTATTGAATAAATCACTCTTCTATTTCCATAATAAATAGCCCTCCAAAAATTTGTCCAAATCTTTTGGGGAGTATAGAGTCCTTAGGTCTTTAATCTATGCAACATACTAACTAATTGCTTTATATACATATTTTTACACTGTTTTTCTTTGATTTTTACAAAATTATTTTTAATATAGAATCAAATAAATAAAAACCTATAGAATTATTAGTAAATCTACTAATTTTAGTCATAAAAAAATACCACCATTACTAGAAATACTTTTTGTCGTGCTAAATAAGTAAAGCAGGTGCTAATTGAAATAAAACTGCTTCATAATATTCATTTTCTTTTCTCAATTAACAAAATAGCTTTCTTATACAATTCTCTCTTTTTATTCCAACCTCTTTATCTAATATCAAATTATATAAATCAATTAAAATTTCTTCTTCTTTAGGAAAATAATTAAACATATAAAATTCCTAATAATTACCAATTAATAGTTGGTTTCAATGGTGAACCACCACCATCATTCGCAATAGTAGTATACTGGGAAAAAGTAGTAACTTCTGTACTTCCTTTTGCATCAGCTATATTAAAATTTAAAAACATACTACCTGATAATAATAAAACAAAAAAATAATTTCTTTTTCATAATAATAGAACCTTCTTTCTGCTATTTTTTTCAGAAAATTTTAACATCGATATTAGAAATGAATTGTTAGATTTTATTTTATAGTAAAAAATAAAAAAATACAAATATTTCTTTTGTAACTACTTTCTTAATTAATAAAAATAATTAGTATGGATTTTTTCATCCACACTAATTATTATACACCCTATTATTTTATGCTTTTCTAGATTTAATTGCTCCAATAATTAATGGAATTAAGCTGATTAGAACAATAGCAATTACAACTACAGAGAAGTTCTTTTAACAAATGAAATATTTCCGAAGAAGTACCCTACTGATAAATAATGTACACCAACAAAGACCTCCAAAGAAAGTCTATCACTCTAAACTTAGAGTATTTCATCTTACCAGCTCCTACAATAAATGGGACGATTGTACGGATAATCAGGGAAAGAATCTAGCTAAGAAAAATAGATTTCCCTCCATGTTTTTGCTATGAAAGTTTTCCGCGTCTTTTATATTTTCATCAGACACAAACTTTTTAAACCACGCTTTACTCTTTAAATATTCAGAGAAGTTTCTTCCAATAAAATAGTTACAATTATCACCGATTACAGCAGCACTTATACATAAAAAGTAATAATAAAATATATTATTTCTGTTGCTGCCCATAGTGCTCCACTAGCAAACAATAATGAGTCACCCTGGTAAAAACGGCATAAATACAACACCAGTTTCGATAAAGATAATTAGAAAAATTATCCCATACATCCACCATGGACCGTGTTGAATCATTAATTCACCAAGATGTTTGTCAATATGCAATACAAAATCAATTAAAAATTTAATTGTTTCCAATGTAATCCTCCTAAATAAATATGTTCTAATGATTATACCATAGAGAACATACCTGTCTAATAATCATACAATTAGTATATTAATCTCTTATGAATTTTCATTTCAGCAATATAATCCGCATTACTTTCATGTTTTCTAAGATGATTTAGAACTCCAATCGTTGGTTCACTAACATCTTCAAGCTTTCTACGTGTTTGCCATAAAATTTTCACTTCGTCTTCTGTTAAAAGTAAATCCTCTTTCCTTGTAGAACTCTTCAAGAAATCAATAGCTGGATAAACTCTTCTTGAAGCTAATTCAGGTGACAAGACAATTTCCATATTTCCAGTTCCTTTGAACTCTTCAAATATCAAATCATCCATTCTAGAACCCGTATTAATCAAGGCAGTAGCGATTATAGTTAAACTTCCTCCACCTTCTACATTTCTTGCTGCTCCAAAGAATGCTTTAGGTTTATGAAGACTCGATGGATCAACACCACCACTTAAGACTTTCCCACTACTTGGCTCCACAATATTGTAAGCACGTGCTAATCTTGTAATACTATCCATAAGTATAATTACATCTTGACCAAGTTCTACACGACGTTTAGCATGTTCAATTACTAGTTCAGCCATCTTAATATGGTTCTCTGACGTTTCATCAAATGTAGAACTTACTATATCTGCACCTCTTACAGATCTTTCCATATCAGTAACCTCTTCTGGTCTTTTCATCAATTAAAAGAATAATCAATTTCTTATCAGGATAATTTTTCTAATTGAATTTTGCAATATCTTTTAGTAATGTTGTTTTACCAACTTTTTGGTGGTGCAACAATTAATCCACGTTGTACCCAAATCCAATAGGTGCTACTAAATCAACGAATCTTGTAGAAAGTTTCTCTTTTGTAGTTTCCAAAACTATTTTTTTATCTGGATAAACCGGTGTTAATAGCTTGAAAATGTGTTCTACCTTTTTGCAACTTCTGCATCAACATCATTAACTGTATCAACTTGAAGAGTCCTGCATATCTTTTCACCTTCACGTGGTTTACGAACTTTACCATAAACTTCATCACCTTTTTTAAGTTCAAAGCGACGAATTTGAGAAGCAGAAATATAAATGTCTGTTTCTCCTTTTTATAATCAACTGTTCTTAGGAATCCAAAACCATTTTCTGGATGTATATCATCAAAATTCAGATGCATAGTAATGCTCTTCACTTACAGATTGTTTTTCTAAAATTGCTAAAAACTAATTCTATTTAATGTATAATATCTTGGAACACCAAGTTCTTTAGCCAATAGCTGTAAGTTCTTTAGTATTCATACTTTTTATACATTTCATCAAATTTAACGTTACTCATTTTCTTCCTTCCTCTGTATATTGTACAGAAATCTAACGAAAAATATTTCAAGAAAAAATATTTTATTTAAAATTTTTAAAAATCCTAATAACTTTAAACGAGGTAACTTAAAAACCATTATTTTTCAAAATCGATTTTAAAAGTTACCCCCGTTCGGTTCATCAAATATCTTAAACTCTTATTTTTATTTATCTCTTACTTAGTACAATTACCGCTGATAGAATAAAACCTGCATCAATTAAATCTATCATTCCAAATGTTGTCCTAACAACAGAAACGAGAACATTATAGCAGCAATCGGTTCAAAAGCATCCGATAATACTCCCTGTGACTGCACCGATTAACCTAACACCTTCTAGATATGTGAAAATGATAGATTAGTACCAACTAAAATTACTCCTGACATACATATTAAATCAATCAATTTAAAAATTATCTGGAATATAATAACTACCCTGTTAAAAGTATACTACAATACCAGAAAATAATAGTCCCCAAGCCATTATAGGCATTACACCATATTTTGTAGTTAAACTTATTGAAAATATTATAACTAGTAGATCAAATGCAGAAAGTAATCCCCAGAATAATCCCTAATGTAGAAATATTCAGTTTACTAAAATCAAAATGGGTTTGCTATTAACACAGTTCCAAATAGTGAAACTACTATTGCAATAACTTCTCTCGGAAGAGCCATCTTCTACCTATGACACAATAATATAACATTATTATTACTGGACCAATATACTGTATAACCGTTGCCATACCAGCATTAGTATACTTAATTGTTAAAAATGTTCCCTGACAGATTAACAGACCAAAAATGAGAAATTTAGTAGTTTTAAAATATCTTTCTTATCTGAAAATACTCTTACTAACGTTGTTTTTTTATCTTTAGGAATAACATAGCTACCATTACGATTCCAGAGAAAAATAATCTATTAGCTATTATCCAAACAGGGTCTATTTTTGATATATTTAGTAAATATTCCCTAATACTCCTGATAATCCCCAACATGTAGCCCCTAGTAAGGTAAAAGATAATACCTTTTTTTCATCGTACTTTGTCCCATACTTACTCTCCTAATGATCAAATAGTTTCAGACTAGAGCTAACAATTTTATTAGATTTTTCTATTACTTCATCATATTTCTCATCTTTTGATAATAAGATGCTAGTGAATAAAGTAATCATATTGTTCTGAGCTACCATCATATTTCCGCAAGTATAAAACTTAGCATCTAAATCATTAGTAATGTATCCAAAAGGAGAGTACCAAAAACCATACCCTACATTATAATTTTTCATCGAAGAAATTTCTTCTGACATTTTCTGGATATACCTTTTATTATCGGCATAGGATATAAAAGACTAAGTGCTTTTTATCGCCTGTTGTGAATCTTCAACTTTAGAATTTAAAAACAGAAAATACATCAAGCTTTTTCCCCATTAGAGTCTTGTCATCATAAACCTCAAAAGTCAGTATCATAATGAGATTCAAAATTTTCCTTATATTCATTAATTATTTCTTCTTCATCAAACATAACTAAATAATCATTATTGAATAAATTCTCTTTTTTCAAGTAAAAGATGTGCTTTTAAATCATTATCTGTGTAATTTAAAGAGATTAGAGGATTTGTAGTAATGAATAAACTTTTTAGATTCAAATGCTATAAAAGTACCTATTCTTACTCAGAAGATATTTTTGTTACGCTCCTAAACGAAGTATTATTTTCTAATAATATTAAATTTTTTTCCTTGATAAAACTATTCGTTTTTAATTCTTCTTTTTCTATTTGAAGAAGAGCTTTTCTAATATTTTTCTTGCCAAAGCTCTGGATAAATTTCTCTAACGACATTAATCTGTGGTTCACTAGATATTTTCATTTTATCATCAAGTTTGTTTTAAAAATGAAATTCTCTCTGCCCATAATTCAGAAAACTCTTTTTCCTCTTTCATATTAAAGAACATTGTGATATAAACATCATCACCTTTTAAAAACTGCGAGTATACCTGGTACAACAAACGATGTATCACTAAAGTCTACCCATTCTTGGCTGTTTTTATTATTACCATCAGAAATTCCACCGTAAATACCGAAAGTATTCACAATCATGTTCATCTATCTCTAAAAACACTTACCTGTGTTTTAACTCTTCGAACCCAGATAGAACACTGCTATTATCAAAACTTGTTAAAAATCATTAGAGTCTAATAACCATGTTGCTTCATAACCTATTCCAATTATAGAAGATTTAGTATCAGGTGTTCTTATAATAAATCTCTCACCTTTTTGGAGTGAAAAAGACTGATAAATTGATCTTCAGTAAAAGTTTTTCTTCAATTTGAATTTTTACAACAAGCTTTATCATCAAGAACTGTATCACTAAAATCATAATCTATAATTTTTCTGATAATCATTCATACTTATTACCTATCCTTTTTCTCCTCATTTTTGTAATTTTTCTTCACGTTCTTTAATTTCTAATGTCTTTGTTTTAATAAGTCTATTTACTTCTTCTTCTGATTTATAACTAGCTTCTTTATCAGTAAAAATAAATAAATTTTTATGATTATTTAAGATTGAAAGAATAGTTTTATTGTCTGAATCCTCATTCTCAAATAATTCCGCTATGTATTTTCTCTTATCACTACCTAATACAACTACAAAATAAATTTCTAGCTGCCATTAGATTTTCATATCAATACTTATTAATTTATTACCGTTTATTTCCATTCCAGCCATCTGAAGCTTAGATTTTTCCTCATTTGAAAATTCTACAATGTGAAGATCTTTGTTCTCTTCATCTGCATATCGATAATCAAGTATTCCACCATCAGATCCTAAGAAAAACTACGGCAACATCGATTGGATTCTCATCTAAAACTTCTTTATAGCTAGTTAAATCTTCATCGCATTCATCACTATTTAAAAGTTTGTGGATAATAAATGTTCTTCGTTTCAACGTCTAATTTCTTGAAAAAGTTCATGCCTTGCATATCGATATAATCCAAATCTTTCCTCAATATCAATATCAGCAAACTCACGTTGTCCCCAACATAATTACATGTTTATAACGATATTTTCCCATTTTATTATCATCTATCATTCTATTTGTAAATTGAGTATTAATATTTTCTGGTAAACAGATAACTGCACCATCTTCTAAATTTTTTCAAATTCATCATACATTCTATTTAAAAACAGCTGTTTCACTATTACAAACTATATATTTCACAATTTCACCTCCATAGTTTAGTAAATCATTTTTTATTATACCACAATTAGACTCTACTAACAACGTGACTAACATTTCATAATTGTACTGTTGATTTTTAGCTACTCGATTTCAATTAAACTTGACAGTACATAAGAATATACATAAGTTTTAATATTATTTCAATTTATAATATTCCGCTACAGCTTCTTTATATATTCTAAGTTGCTCTCTGTGTCTATCTCGTAAAACTTCTTCTCCGTTCCTACTAGTCACGTGATCCGTTTTATAATCTACGATAATTGCTTCATCATCAGAAATTTTAATAAATAAATCGACAACCCCTTGCAGTATAACATCTATATCACTTTCACTATCATCATATAATTCTTTTGCTTTCTTGCGGTTGTGAAATGCTATCTCAGTTTGACAGAACTTACTTTTTAGATACTAATTTTTATTAACTCACTATTAATAAAAGTTAGTAATCTTTTTCTATATCATCTTTATTATTTATATTATTAAATTCTTCTTGAGATAGTATTCTATGTTCTTTTTATATTCTGTAGTAAATTATCTGTTTTCTTTAAGCTATCTATGTAGCTCACTACATCCGAAAATCTCTACTCCTGCTCTCGTATCATTAACTATCTTTTTCAAAAAGCTTTATGAATGATATTCCTCTTAAAATCGCTCTAGTAGATGTTGATTTTTAATGTAGTTAATTCTAAGTATCCTCGTTTTTTTCTTTTTATGATTCCACTCATGATCTTTTAGTATTAATTTTTCAAGGCACTATATGAAGTTTTGGCAGGAAATACTTTGTTTTTACTTCAATCGGAAGATTATCACATTGCCTACTAGATTCATCCTGTTGTTTACTTTCAAATTGCTTATAAAAATCTTGTAAATTAAATTCCGAACTATCTTCTTCATCTCTTACTATCGGCTCACTTTCATAAGCTTTAAACAAAGCATCTTTTTCATTTTCAAAAATAAACTCTTCTCCATAATCACTTAATAGATTATTTAAGATTTTTCTCAAAATTATCGTCCTCTATTAGAGCTTGATATAACGTTTTATCTTTAGCCTTCTCGTTATTTAAGTTCTACTCCATTTGGACTCACAAGAAGTAGTGAGTTTTTCAGCACGAGTCAGTGCAACATATAAATTACGTACTTCTTCTTCTCTTTCACGTAATTTTATTAAAAATACTATTATATTTATAAAGTTGCTTTAATTTTTCTATATTACTAGAAATCAAACCAAACTTTTTGACCTAACTCTTCTGCATTTGATACTTAAACCAAAGATTTCTGTGAATAATACCTCACCTGTATATCCTCTTTTTACTAAATGAGTGTATCTAGATCAACTACAAAGACTGTCTTTATACTCTAGTCCTTTTTGAAATATGAATCGTTGATAAAGTTACACTATCATTCGGTGTGCGTTTTTCGTTTCAAATACCTCATCATTTTTATAGTTTTTAATTGATTTACCAAACCACTCAATTTATTATCTATATTTTGATAATCATTAACGATATCTATAAAGTTTTCATAATAATCTAATTCTTCATCATTTGCATCAATCGTTACTAAATAATTTTTTAAAAATCTGTATCAATAGCTATACAATCTAATAGACTTTGGAAGTGAATTATTCAAACTAAAATTCAACCATTTTTAATAAATTTACAGTATTATAATCTTTTTTCTTTTCACTGTTTTGTAATTTTTCAAAAGATTTTTCCTTTGTTATAGATAATTTTAATAATTCATCATTACTATAATCAAATATCTCAGTATGTAAAATTGCAAGTAAACTAGTATCTCTATTTGTATTATCTAAAAATCTAAGTATATTATACAAAATGTTAAATGCATTAGATTCAGTAAATCCTACCTTTTCTTTTAAAGAATAACGGTATATTGTATTTAGCAAAAAGCTTCTTTAAAACTAGACATTTTTGTACTATTTCTAACTAAAATAGCATAGTCACTATACTTCTTGCCATTTTTAATACCTAATAATATTTCATAGGCAATATTTTTCTATAGATTGTTCTCTATGAGATTTTTATCTTCTAAAAGTTCACCTGTAAAATAATTAACCTTACCATTAATTAACCTAGTTGGAATAATTTCAGAACTATTCTTTTTCCTTTTGCTTTTGGATAATATAATGTACTATCTTCTCCATAACTTACCCCAGCATTTTTATTTCCCATAAGTCTATTAAAAATATAATTACTAGATTTTTAATATATTAACATCACTTCTAAAGTTTTCTTTTAGAACTATACAGATTCCCTTCAGAATCATCTTCAAAGAATATTCTTCTTTTTCTGAATAATTATCAATTTCAGTTTTCTATAACTATATATATTTCTGTTCAGAATAAATCAGATTTGAACCTCTAAAACCATAGATTGCTTGTTTTCACATCCCTACCCTAAAGAAATACACTCCTTCTCCTCTTATTAGATTTAAGATATACTCTTGAAGGTTATTATTATCTTGATACTCATCAACATATATTTCTAAGAAATAATTTTTATAGATACTGGGCCGCTTCACTAGGAACAATTTCTCCATTTTCTTCTCTAGTTAAAAGCTTTTTATAGCCAGGTGGTTTAAATCAGAAAAAGTCTAAAAGTTATTCTCACGTTTTCTTTTATAAAATCATTTGTGCAGTTTCTTCAATACTCTTGTAATCACTTAGCCAATAAATTCATTTTTCTAAAACTTTAAAAATAATTTAGATAATCAATAAGAACTCCCATGAACTTCACTTAATACTCCCAGTATCATAAATATTATCTTCATTCTCAAACTGTGCATTAAAAGCTTACTAATAAGCTCTTCTATCTCTTCAAGTTGTTCTTGATTACTCTTTATAGACATGTCACTTTCATCTACATATTTTGCAAGTTTTTCTGTTTCATCTAAATTTACAAGAGACAATAAATCTAATGAACTTTGCCTTCTTACTATTTATTAAATACTGATCTACTACATGCTGCAAAAGTCTATCGCAGTAGCTATACTTTCTTTTTGAGTTAACTCACTAACTTTATTAAACTTATCTATTATACTATTTTCTTCAACTTCAAAATTGTTAATTACTAAATCGTTTAATTTTGTAAAGTTTTCATCTAGATAATTTTTGGAAATTTGGAATATTTAATAGTTTATAGTATAAATCAATAATATAAGAGCTAATATTTTGTTTAGAGCAAAATACTGTGAATAATAGGTCAGTCGTATTAGAGTCCTCCTGTACTAATTGTTCAGAATATTTCCTATCGTTTCGATTAATAACCCTCTACTATTTAGACAAGTATACTAAAATTAGGTGATAAATATTTAATTTCATTATCAATCTTTTCTTCAACAAGATAATAAAATTTTTTAATACATTTAAACAAAACTATCAATAGTGCTTATATAGGCATCATTCATTACATCCTTTGCTTTCTTAAATATATTAAATCTTCTTCCTTATTAGTAGATAGTAGTCGTTCACTGATTTTATTCTCAATTCTTACAATCATATTCTTCGCTGCAGCAGTCGTAAATGTCAGTACTAGTAGACGATCTATATCCCATCTATTAGAAGCTACCTTTCTTGCAATCCTTTCAGAAGTACCTCAGTTTTACCACTTTCCAGCAGCTGCAGCAACAAGAACATCAGCACCGGTAATAGCGATTGCTTTGCCATTGCGGGGCTGAATGAATCTCTAGAAGCGGCTATTTTATCAATCTTCTCAATTTTTATCATATATTTATCCTCTAATTTCACATTAATTATCATTATATATTTTAACATACTTTAAAGCTTTTATGGTATAATATTTTAAAAATACTATTATGTTTATTACTAAAATTATTTTAAAGGTGAAATGTAATGAAACGAAAAATTTTAGCACTAGCTCCAATTATGCAGCTAGTTCAATAATAAGACAAAATAAAAATTAAAAAGTAAGAAAAACTACTCTTAAGGTTTGATAAACTACCTCAAGACTTTTTGACGATTTTTAAAATCGCTCAAGTCAGTGACATTCATTGTGATAGGATTGGATATAGTGATCTTTCATTTTATATTAAAGGATTTTAACGGATATGATTGTTATTACTGGAGATATTCTAGATAGCTATAATAACGATATGGATATTGCTTATAACATTCTAAGTCAATTAGCAATAATAGCTCCATGCTATTTCGTCTCTAGTAATCATGAATTAAGGCTTCCTGAAAGAATACGAGCAGCTTATAGATAGAATGAATAAACTTAATGTACATACATGAACAATAGCAATCTAATAATCCAGAAAATAATGAAAGTATTAATTTGGTTTGGGGTTGAAGATTATAATTTCTTTAAAAATGAAGATAAACTTAATCATAGAGCAAACTTTATAAAACTCTAGAAGAACTTTACTCTCAAACCACTTTAATATACTTTTTATCACATAGACCTGAAAAATTTCAATCTATGCAGATATAAAATACGAACTTATCTTTTTCAGGTCATGCATGCATGGTGGTCAATGGAGAATCCCATTTGTAGGTGGTATTTTTCTCCTAGTCAAGGTTTCTTTCCCAAAATATACTAATGAATACTATGTTCTAGAAAAATTCAACTTTAATTGTTTCTCAAGGACTTGGTAACAGTTCATTTCCCTATTAGGATTAATAATAGAATAGAATTAGTATTAGCAACATTAAAATAAAATCAGAAAATCATATCCGACTCTAAAAGTTTGAAATCGAGTTCTTTCACTTTAGGTCAGTAACTATATTATTTTACAGCTGAAGTTTTTGGTAATGCTTTTTAACATTTTTATTCATTGGATTTACTTGTTTTTAGGTGTTTGTGTACCAGCTGGAAGTTTATACTCTGGTTTGTAATTAAGCAAGGCGTCTCCTATATTCTGGTTTTGATTTATTATATTCTGCTTCTGCTTTATCAATTGTATTATTCTCAGCCTCTCCTTCTTTTACCAGTTGGTGTATCTACATCTTTCGGTGAAACTGATGGTGTAGTTCCAACAGAGTTGTTGGTTGTGTTGGTCCTTCAGCTTTTACTAAACCTCTCGAAAGTGTTCCGAATGGAACAGCAAATGCTACTAAAGCTGTTAGTAATAATTTTTAGATTTCATATTAAAAATCTCCTTTATAAATAAATTTTTCAAATATATATACTACTGCTCTATAATAATATCAACAAAAATTTGTTTTACTATAACCTTTACAAATTAGCTTTTTATTAAGAAAATATAACTGTTATTTTATAATTTTTAATATACTTCAGTTCAAACTCAACTATAAAAATCACTTGTAGCCCTATTAAACTATACAAGTGATTTCTTAAACTCTAAAAATATAATTTTTCAAATTTTTTCTATTTTTCTTCAAAGTCCTGAAGAGCTAATTCTATTGGTTCAGGTTTGAGACATATCTACACCTGCATTTTTAGAACCTCAATTGGATAATTAGAGCATCCTTTTTGAAAGAAACTCATCAATATAAACTTTTAGCATTTTTACTATCTTTTAAGATTAACTTAGATAAAGCTTGTGCAGCTGAATATCCAGTGTATATTGGTATACATAGTAATTGTAATAGAAGTGTGGCACTCTAGACCATTCATATTTTATATCTTCATCATAGGTGAAAACATCACCCGTAGTATTTCTTACATTAGATTCAAAGTATTCAGTATTTAAATATTCAGCTGTTAGAGCTCCCCCATTCTGAAGATGTTGATTAATTTTATGCTCAAATTCAACAGTTGAGTTTGTCATATACTGTAGCTGTAAAACCACTTAATGCTCATGGTTAAGTACGAACATTCCATTTTTATTACCTTCTTTTTCGAATTTATTATAAAAGGTATTTACGTTAATAATGCTTTCATTGCAAGTTGATGCAACCTCTGCGACAAAGATTGAATAATCTCCATAAACATATGGCTGATGTTTTCTAGTATAGAAAAGAGTGCATAGAATGACCTAGTTCATGAATTAGTATATACATCATTTAATGTACCCATCAAAATTTAATAGTACAAATGGTTTTGTAGTATAACCACCCCAGAATACAGCACCAGAACGTTTACCTTTTATTTGGATAAATATCAATCCATCGTTCCGTGAATGCTTTATTCATATCATTACATAATCTTCACCCATTGGTTTAGCAGCTTGCCAGTACAATATCACGAGCCTCTTCAAATGTGAAATTTTTAATGGTTCGCCTTTTACCATCGATACTGATCTATCGTATAGTCTAAAATCTTCAAAACCTTTTTCGCTCTTTTATGTAGATTATAGTATCTTTGTAGGGCAGAATTTTTTATTTACTACCGTTACTAAATTATCATAAACTTCCTCAGGAATTAAGTTATTAGACAAATGCACTATTTCTTGTTGACTGAATATTTATGAACATCTGCATAATATCTTTGCAGATTTCCACCTAATGTAGATGATAAGTATTATTATGTTTTAAAATAATTATATAAAGCATGGAATGTATTTTTTCTAAGTACTCTGATCTGTGACTTTCCATATAAGTTCCATACGTTCCATGAGTTAGAGTATATGTATTTCATCTTTATCTTCACTTCTTCAAATTTAACATCAGCATTATTTCAATGCTGAAAAGTTTCGTCACTTGCGTCTACAGCCTCTGCAGCCATCGCAACAATTCTTTCTTGTTCTGCATCTAATGTAGAGGACGTTTTTATTTAGTTTTTCTAATTTCAAACTTATAAACTTTCAGTCTCTCTAATTCTCTACATATTCTGATACTTCTCTCTTCATAGAAAAGTTCTGGTTTTCAAAAATGACCATTCTGCATCAAAACTTAGAATTTAAATTCATTGTTTTAGCATATATTTTCACCATATTCTACGCATCGTACTATCTTGATCCTTTTCTTAGAAAAGCATAATAGTTAATTGATCCATTTTTGAAAGACATATCTTCTTCAACTTTTAAAAACCTCTAATAGTGCTTCTGCTCCTTCTTCTTTTCCTCTATAGTTTTTATTTCTGGAATAAGTTTTCTACTTCCTTTAAATTGGTTCCAAAAATCTTCATTTGTTTTAAACATCGATTCTAAGTCCCAAGTATTCTCAACTTTTTGATCTTTTTCTTAGTAATTCCATATATTAATTCTCCTTATTTATAATACATAGTCTCAATTATATCACATATTTTAGTAATTTGGTAATGTATATTTTTAAAAATTAACATAAATTTTTCTGAAAATAATAAATTAGTCACTCTACTTCCTTCTTATCAAGTGATCATAATTTTCATGTCCTATAAAAATTTCACATTCTTTTTAAATCCATAACTTTCGTATAACTTTCTTGCTCTATTATTTGATTGTGCAACATTCAAACAACTTATCTTCTCCACTATTAACAAAATTCTGTTAATAGTTTATTACCAATACCTTCTCCTGAAGTTTGAAAAACAAATAATGTATCTAAATAAAATTCCCAGTTAAATACTTCATCATAATCAAAATCATCAATCTCTCTTCAAATCAAATGACTTTACAACTTCACAATGCCAAAACTCTTTCATTTTTCGACTTCATCATAATGATACGTAAAAATCTTAATCACACCTTCAGTTTCATATACCGTACAATTTCTATACTAAATCTATCATATTCAGATGAAAATACATATTCTAAAATCTTAAAACCTTCTCTTCTGAATAATCTTTTAATATATCTATCTCTAATGATTTAATAAAAGTCAAATAATCCTTCTATTACTTTGTATCTTCTTTCGTTGCTCTTCTTATCATTTTTCTCCTATACATATAATATCTTCTATTTTAATGACGTTCCATTATATAATTCGATTCTTATAAGAAATACTGCTGGTGAATCATCCATGCACATTTTTTCAAACCATAATTTGAATTTTCTCTATATCAAAATCAACTTTAACCAATTCGACATATAATCCATCTCTATATTCTGAATATATCGCTTTTTATGACTACTTTTTAGCTATTCTAGTAAATAGACTCAAGGTTTCTCCCTTGATATTAGCCATCCATGCTGCACCATTATTAATAACAATATTTCTTCTATTATCATACATTACTGGCAAAACATGTGTGTGTAGTCGCTAATATATCTATATCATTCTCTTTAAACCAATTGTCTAATTCTTTCTTTCTAGATACTAATTTTAAATTCTCATTTGAACATCCCCAACCCAGACATACTTTTTTCATCACCATGAGTAATTGCAATCTTTTACCAAAATCTAAAACTAAGGTTTTTGAACGTTCTTTTATATCATTAAGATTTGATCACCTTTTAATATTTCTCTTTCATCATATTATGAATAACGTTTAGATCGTTCTACTACTCCATCACTAACGTCCTCAGGATAATTACATCCACACCCTAAAGATGATGTATTATTTATAATTCAAATTCAACATTTCTAGAAGTTTTATACTGTCTTTAGATAACTCTTCAATCTTTAAAAATCTTCCTTTTTCGACATCAAACCAATGCATATCACCATTAAAAACTACCTTCGCATTTTTCATCATGTGTCATCTTATTAATAATTTCTAAAAGCATATCTATTTCCATATAATCCTCCAACTATATAGATTGCTTCCTCTTCTAATTTTTCACTTTTCTTTGTCAATCCTTTTGAAGAATATACTCTAATGAACAATTTTCTACCTTTTTCCATATAACTCTCTCCAAATATAATAAAAGTAAAGACTTGCCGTCTTTACTTTTATTATATTATTATTATTTTTGCGAACATTCGTTTCTCTATTGATAGTTCATAAAATTAACTTACGTACAAATTAACTCCTAGTAGTAGTGCATTCTTACCTGTACCAATAGCCCAACTTGTAGGAATTAAATTAATTGTTAATAGTATCCTAAAATAATTCCAATCCAAAAACTTAGTGGAATCTCTAATTTTGTTGGTCTAACAAAACCGTGTAGTAAGAAAAATCGGATGCTAGTCAATTACCATTGTTCCACTAATCGTTGTAGCTTTTAAGAATATCTGTTCCCATAATCATTGGAAGATTACCTATAATAGCAAGTGCAAATCATAAATAAAATAGCTACTTTCTTAGGATTTTTAATCCTCTATTTGACATTTCTGAGTAAGTCCTTGGCAGTCAACTTCCCTAAAACTTGCAAATGTAGAGTCCAAGGTAGAACCTGCTGCCGATACCATTACTACTATCATAGCAAAATACCTACGACACCCTAGTTTTACCTAAAGCTGCTGGAACGTTACTACTTACTTCCATCCCAATTAATTTCGCATGAATTCCAATGAAACTAAAGATTAGAATAGAGAAGAATCCTAGTATACCAGATACGAAAAATGCACGAAGCATAGTCTTCTCACTTGCGATAGACCCTCTATCTGTAAGTACTGGATCGTGGAATGGATAACTAAATAATTGTAGAATTGTTACAAGTAACATATCTACACTGCGTTCATCCTCAATTTCCTGATATTTACAAATCATTAATGTTGTGCTGTGGTAAAATTAAATGTAACTACCCAACCAACAAAAGAATATAAAAATAACAGCTTTGGATAACATCGGTTACAATTGAACTGCTTAATCCCACCAGTACAGTATATCCTAAAAGTAATAGTAGTAAATAGAATTGCAGAGATAATAAACTCTTTACTTCCTGCTTTTTCCATAATATCCACCTACAACAGAAGTATTACTCCATACTTCATTAAATAAACGGATAAGTATCGCAGCTGAAAATGCAACAGAAGCTAGCTTTTTCCATAATTGAAGTTAAAAACTTACTAATCCTTTTGCCTGGTACTTGTTCTTAATCTATAAATTGCTAAACCACAAATAGGAATACAGCCAATATGTTGCATAAGCTAATCCACCTACAAATCCGTATTGAGCTCCTAAATTTGCAGCGTTAGTTACAGATTGTAGCAAAAGATCCAACTATAAAAATACTTAACATAAGCATCATCTCAGTAGGTTTTTCACCTGTTACCATCACCTCTAAAGAATCAGCTTCTGTTACCTTCTTTGGTGATAATAAAAACATTACCACTCCATAAACTATTAGAAATCCCCAAAATAGATGTCCTGTCATATCATTTCATTTTCTCATATATATTCTCCTTATTATTTTAATCTAATACTACTTCACCAACATTAGCGTATCTTGCAAATGAAGGTTCATAGTTTCGGACTTTGAAACCTAACTCTTCTAATATTACCGCAACGTATGAAGCACGAACTCCAGTAGTACAATAAGTGACCTGTAGTTTATTTTTATCTAAACCTTTGTTAGTTACATATTTCTCTAATGATTCTCTAGATTTTATGAATCCATTACTATCAACTAACGAATTAAATGGTAGAGAAATTGCACCAGGAATATGTCCTGCTTTATTCTCCCCATAAATTACACGACCATTATATTCAACTTCAATCTAGTATCAATAAATTTGAACCTCTGTATTACCTATTTTTGATAATAATTCGTCGGTATAAATATCTTTTCATTTTGAGTTGCTTCGCTACGAACTCATCGCTAACATCAATTCTGTCAGAGTGATGGTTCGTAATTTTATTAAATTCTAGTTTTTCGACTTGTTTATACGCCATCGATAAATTTAACATTATCAAATCCTGCATAACTAAATGTATATCAGAACTCTTGCTTCATCTCCAAATCCCTGTTCAGGCATAGTAAAACCATATACTAGTACTTCAGATACATCTGTAATTCCTAGTTTAGATTTGTTGATAATTCTCTTTAGATAATAATTTCCTAGTTCCTCTCCACCAAATTCTCCAAGTAAACTTATATCAGTCCAATCAACAACGATTGCTTTGTCATACATTAAAGAACCTTCTTCAAGCATTCCCCACGTGCATCTATCACAACTACATTGTTATTTGTTCTATTATTTAATAAATACTCAGCATCAACCAACTTTTTAAAATCAAATTGTGTCATAACTGTTTCTCCTTTCTAACTATACTATTATTCATTATAACATAGCTTTTAATTAAAAATATAATTTCGCTTTCTAAATATCATAAAATTATTACATTTTTTAAAAGTAACAACTAAGTATATACAAATTTAACGAAATGATATTTTTGAAACAAATCGTAAACATAACTATTTACAACATTGAATAATCAGGATATAATAAATCGAAATTGTTTTTGAATTGAATAATTAAGAGAAAATAGATATGAACAAGAAAAATGATTATTACTGGTGCCTGTGGTTCATTAGTAATCTGACTATCTGCATTTGCTGGATACGAATATGGAAAACACCAAGCATATGAAACTACACCACTAGTACAAAAATACAGCACAAGCATTAATTACTCTGACAAAGTTAGCTCAGTAGTTGTAAGTGAAATTACTGAAAGATGGTTATGTTACACTTCATGGTGACCATAGCCACTATGAAAAGGATTAGTACCTTACAACGCTAAAAATTCTTGATTCACTAGTTTATAAAAATAAAGACTATAAACTAAAAAGATGAAGATATTCAGTATGAACTTGCAGAGGGATATGTAATAAAAAGTTAATGGTAAATATTACTACTATCCAAAAGAAGGTATTACTCAAAATAATGTTGTTGACGAAGTTACTGGAAAAGAAATTTCAGCACATGCACATCACCATCATCACCATGGAGAATCTAGTGAATCTAAAGGAAGCGGAGATAACTACACATTTAATCCAAAAGATATCGTAAGTGAAACTCAGGATGGTTACGTAGTTCGCCATGGAGATCACTTCCACTATATTAAGAAAAGTGAATTATCAAGTACACAATTATCACAAGCAAAAGAAGCTGGAGTTAATCCTTCATTAGCATCATCAGCTGCAGGAGTAACAACACCAACAAGCGATGGCTATATTTTCAAAGGTGAAAGTGATATTATAGGAAGAAACAGTTTTGGTTTTATAGTTCAACACGGTAATCACCAACATATAATTCCATATTCTCAATTAAGAGGAACACAATGGGAATATTTATTAAATGATCATGGAACTACAACTAATAACACTAATACAACAGTAGTAAACACTCCAAAACTAATATAGTAAATGACAATCATCATGATCATCATGAACATTCATCAGAATACTGAGATGATTATAAATTTGATCCAAAAAGATATAGTAAGTGAAGATGAAAAATGGATATACAGTTCTGTCATGGAGATCATTTCCACTATATTCCAAAGAATAAAGTAAGAAACCTGTTAAAACTGTTAAACCAGCTCCAGTTATTCCTACTCCTACTTTACTAAGTGAAAAATGAGAAACCTGTTGAAACTATCAAACCAGCTCGGTTATCCCTACCTACTTTACCTGGGTGAAAAGAGAAACCTGCCGAAACAAACCAGCTCCAGTTGTCCTACTCCTGCTTTACCTGAAGTGAAAAACGAAGAAAAGCCTGCTGAAAGCTGTCAAACCAGCTCCAGTTATTCCTACTCCTTCTTTACCTGAAGTGAAAAACGAAGAGAAACCAAAAAGTAGAAGAAACAGTTGTAAGACCTAGTGTCTTTATCATTTCTTAGAGTTCAATTTGAGACTAGCGATGGATTTATTTTTAAATGAAAAATACAGTTGGTACTCCGACTTCATTAGGACTAGTCGATCGATCACAATGGATCACCAACACTTTGTATACTATAAACAACTAGTGAAATTCTAAATTTGAAAAATTAATTCCTGAAAAATATTTAGAACAAGCTAGAGTATAAAGAATTAGAAGATAAAGTAACTGAAAAATAAACTACTTATCAAGCAAAAATAACATCGATAAAAATACAATTAAATATGTATCTACAGCTCAAAAGGTAGATGCCCTTTCATATGATGGTAAAACAACATTATTAGATGATATTAATGTTAACGATGTAACTGAGGCCCAACTACTGAAAAAGCCAAGCGAAAACAACAAAGAAGAAAATAATACAGAAAAAATATAAGAAAAGTATTCTGAAGAAGTGACTAAAATCAATCACCTTGCTAAAATACTCAGGAATTGACCCTAAACTTATTAAATTAGTAGAAACTGAAAACGGTCAAGCATTAACTTATCCCACATAGTGATCATAGTCACACTGTACTATTAAATGCAATTCATATTGATGAGACTGACGTAAATATTACTGAAGAATTCAAAAACAAATTAATTACATCGCTGAAGTATCACGGTGTACCAAAAGAAGCTGTTAGAAGTGACAAAAAGATTTCTTCGTATTTAATGAACCAGCTCACGCTTACGATCCAACACACATTCACCCATACCTAATTCCTCGTGAGAAATTCCATATTCCAGAGGTTACAGGTGACGATGAAGTGGATTTTGAAAATGAATTACTTGCTTTATCAAAACGTACAGGTATTCCTGCAGATAAAATTAAACGTGATGGGGATAAATTTGTCAATTCCTCATGGAGATCATGATCACTTTGTTAAAAATTTTTATCTAAAGGAGCAGACATCTATTACAAAAATAGAATTCCTAATATCACAGGTAACTATGTTTCAGGAGACTTCGATAAAGAAGCTGTATTCAAACGTATCGAGGAACTTAAAGCTAATAACCTTGCTAAACACAGCAATGATAAAAAACAAGACACGTGTAAAATCGTGCACTAGATCAATTACAGTGCAACAATAGAAGAATTACCAACTAACTCTACTAACGGATATCTTGAGATGTTAAATGATTTTCGATAAAAATACATTCCAAAGAAAAAGCTAATGCAGACACTTCTAAAAATGATGAATTAGTTAAAAATATAATACTCTACTAAATAGAATCAAAGACACTGATATTGAAAAATATGGTCTTTCAAAAACTGACTTAACTAACGAGTTAAATGAAGCTAGTTCAAATAAAGATGCTAATACACTAAACAAAAGTTAGTCATATGTTAGATGAACTTCAAAAATTGAAGATCGTGAAAGTATTACAACTGTAAGTTACATTAAATACTTCTTAGAAAAATATAGATAGTGATAAAATTGATAACCAACTACGTGAAGAAACTTGCTTCTCTTGTAAAAAGATTCTTACGAATCTCAAGCATTTCATCACTAGAACACCAATGAGAACACTTGTAACAAGACTCATTAACTAAAAATGCTCTTCACTACGCGCTAGAACACAATGAAAGTTCAAAAGTTGAAATTTGGTGAAAATATAATAAATTAAATGAGACTGACAGTGATGGTGTCACATCGCTCGTCTCAGCTGATCAATTCACTAAAGAAGCTAACGATCCTTCATTCCCAATCGAATTCTCTAATGCCAACATGATAAAGCAGATTTTGAAAAATATGCAAATAAAACAACAGAGATCTGAATCTGCTACTCCAGCCACTGAAGTGAAAACCAGAAGAAAAAGATAATAACACAAACAATGACAGTAACACTGGAAATCAACCATAACAATGAAGTAAGTACACCCTAAAGAAGAAAAATAATACGACAGATAATAAAAAGTAGAACTTACTCCAGAAGAAACTGCAAAAAGTAAACTTACTTGCAGGAATCTTTTCAAACTTTCTCCAGATTCATTAAATGTTATTGAAAACACCATATGGAAAAGCGGTGAACTTCACACTTGGTGGAAAAGCTGAAACGATATTAATTAATGATATCGACAGATTACTTGCTGCATTATTGGCAAATGCTAAACCAAAAGAAGCTTCAACAGAAAATAAAATAGTACGACTCTTAACTCAGAAAAACGAAGTTTCTAATGGCAATAGTAATGCAACTACAGTAGAACCAAAAACAACACAGATAAAGAAGAATCTTCTAACAACACAACTACACCAACAGAAGTAAACTTCAAATAATTTAACGGAAGAAAAATAATCAAAAAGACTTGACAAAAAGATAAAAATAGAGTAAAATTATATTAAATAAATATATAAAATTTGATTATAGACATGTTTTAATCCAAGAACATTCCCAGAGAGAGTACAAATGCTGAAAGTACTTATTGTTTATTTTAAAAATTCTACTATAAATAATATCAAATTAAATTTCAAGAATCTTTTAGATTGAATTTGGGTGGAACCACGGTATAGAAATTAATCGTCCCTTGCGTCTTTGACGTGAGGGCTTATTTTACTTATAAAAATTCAATCAAAAATAAATTATTTAGAAGGACATACAATTATGTTAGATATTAAATTATTTAGAGCAAATCCTGAGATGGTAAAAGAAAAGATGCAGCAAGAAACTTAGAAACAGATGTAGTTGACTTACTTATCGACTTAGATAAAACGTCGTGAGCTACTTGTTCAAGTAGAAGATTTAAAAAGCGCTTCGTAATAAAAAGTGAAGAAATTGCTATCTTAAAAAGCATGAAGATGCTTCAGATGTAATCGCAGATATGAAACACGTTTCTGATGAAATTACAACTCGTGATATCGAAAGTTAAACAAATCGCTGAAGAAATCAATGAAAAATTATTAGAATCCCTAACCTTATCTCTGATGAGACTCCTATCGGTGAAGATGAAGATGAGAACATCGAAGTTCGTCGTATTGGACAAGTTAGAGATTGATTTTGAACCGAAGGCCACTGGGATTTAGTTGAAGAATTAGATATTGCAGATTTCGAACGTGCAGCTAAAATTTCTGGAAGCAGATTCATATACTATAAAAAGCTGGAGCATCTATCTTGAGCGTGCACTAATTAACTTTATGATTGATACTCACGTTGTTGAAACACGGATATGAAGAATTTATGGTACCTCAATTAGTTAATAGAACTGCCTATTTCGGTACAGGTCAATTCCTAAATTCGTTGAAGACGTATGTAGTAGAATCTGAGGATTAACTCTTATTCCCTACTGCAGAAGTTCCATTAACAAACTACTACAATGGAGAAATCAACTGAAGATATGTTAGCAAAGGTGTTACAGCATTCAGTATCTGTTTTCAGATCTGAAGCAGGAAGCTGCTGGTCGTGATACTCGTGGTTTAATCTCGTCTTCACCAATTTCAATAAAGTAGAAATGGTTCGTTTCTATCAAACCTGAAAATTCATATGAACAATTAGAAATAATGACTGGACATGCTGAAAACTATTCTTAAAAATTAAACTTACCATATCGTGTAATTACTTTATGTTCTGGAGATACTGGATTCTCTAGTGCTAAAACTTACGATATCGAAGTTTGGTTACCAAGTTATAACGCTTTATAAAGAAATCAGTTCTGTTCAAACTGTACAGATTTCCAAGCACGTCGTGCAAATATGCGTTTCAAACGTGAAGACACTGGAAAAGTTGAATTTATTCATACATTAAATGGTTCTGGATTAGCGGTAGGACGTTGTCTAGCGGCTATAATCGAAAAACTATCAAAAATGAAGATGGTTCTATCACAGTACCAGAGTTTCTTCGTCCATACATGCGCGGAATCACTAAAATTGAAAGAGACTAGTTTTGTATCCTATTAAAATATAGTTTTTCTTTTTTCATGATAATGCCAGAGAGTCTAAAAGATCTCTCTTGGCATTTCTTACTTTTACTAAGTATAAAAGCTAGTGAATTAAGATTCTCTCCTCTCAATTCACTACTTTATATGTTGCAATATAGACTATATATCATGTTGAGTTTTTCAAACTTATCTCAATGCTTGTAAATAACCATCTGTTGCTGTAACATGCCAGGCTAGTTAACTCTCTAAAGTTATTCAACCAATTTAGTACTTTTTCTTAATTTCGCTGGATTATTAGCAAGTACAGTTTGGGCTTTTATTTTCAATTCTGTTAATCTTATTAACTACTGCTTCATCAATATTCCCATTTACTTTAGGAATATCTATATAGGGGTATTTTTGTTTTGATTATATAGTCTCCATCCAGGACTCTTAATCGGATAATAATGGCTATGATCACCATGATTTACTATCATTTGACCATCTTGAACCTGTACATGTTCAACTGTTGTGTTCATACTACTGCCAATGCTGTTATTTCTTTTTCAAAATCTCCTTCTAAATCTGCGCTCATCACTGAACAGTTATATCACTAAGTGAAATACGTTTAACTACTCCGTTATAGTTAAATACTAACGTATTGTCTCAACTGTAATATCTCTCTCATTTATTCCATAAAATAGTGAAATATAATTTTTCTTACTATCTATAGTTGCTTTATCTTCGGTTGTTGTTGCTTCACCTTTCTTAGCTAAAATTCTTTTGCTTCTTCTAGTTGTTTAGCTGATAAATCAGATTTTTAACAAAGTGATTATGATCACCATGTTTTTACAATATATCCATCACCTCTCTTCACTAACTATATTATTAGCATCGAATACAAAAATCGTGTTCTTCTGTTTCAGTATGATTATGTGTTTCTGAATCATGGTTTACCTCACTATTAGACGGCTCCGTTACTGAAGTTTCTTTATTCGTATCCTCAGCAGTTGGATAACTAGGTTATCTTTTAACTTGTTTTCTTATTTCACCCAATTGTTTTTCTAAATCAATTTGTTTACTTTCTGCTTTGATTCTACACTGTAAAGACATATCAAGATAGATAATACGAGCTTTTTGTTTTTAATTCATCCACTACTTCCGGAGCTAATTTTTCTCATCTTTAAGTTTTAATATCTCTTCTGTAGTTTTTCTGCTTGTTCTGTAATATAGTCTGCAGATAAAGTATAATTTTTCTTTTTATATCTCCACCTTCGACTTTTTCAAAATTACTCATTATTCCTTTTGGAATATTCCCGTCACTTGGAATTTCTAACTCTTCTCTTGGAACAGTATTATAGACTTATATCTAGGTATTCTAAAGTTTTATTTTTCTTTTAATGCTAATGTAGATACATAGTTATTTGACATTTGTTAAGTATTTTTAGTGCTGTAAGATTATTTACATTTTCCATTGTTCTAATAACATTGTTATTAACCGTTAAGTTAATCAATTTATTTTGTTTATTAGATGGAAACTCACTGATTTTATTGCCACTAGCATCTAGATTCCTCAAGCGCAGATAGTTTATTAATGTTATTAATCTCTTCTAATTTATTGTTTTTAATTTCTAGACTTGTAATTGTACTATTTTCAAAATCTAAACTGTCAATCTTATTATTGTTAACTTCTACACTTTTCTAAAAACTTTAGCATTTTTAAAATGAGATAATGTTGTTATTTTATTATCATTTGCCACTATCAACTTAGGTAAGTTAGAAACAACACTTAGAGTCTCTAATATTAGTATTGTTTACTGTTAATGCTCTAAACTATCATTTTTAAGAGTTGCTAATTCTAAGCCACTATTATTAGATAAGAATAAAACGTTCTAATTCATTTTTACTACTCAATGCATCTAATTTTTGTAATATTATTATTTTCAAAGCTAACTGCTCTTAAGTGATTTAAATCTTGTAGCGCTGATATTCTTTAATTTTGTTATTGTCTAAATTCACTGATTCTAAATTAGTAAGATTTTTAGCACATCTATATTTTCATATATTTCCTGCTGCAGAGACTAATTTTAAGTTCGGATAATCTTTTAAGAATGAGATATCCCGTATATCATTTTTCAGAGAAATCAATCCTTCTAGTGTTGGTATATTTTTATAAATGAGACAATCCTTAATACCAGTTCTTGATACATATAATTGTTTCAATTTTTGAATTTATAAACAGGTGTTATGTCATCGATAGAAGTATATCCAATACCTAGAACTTCAATATTTGGATAAGATCCAATCCATTTCTTTTAAGTGGATCTTTGTTTTGGACCTATGTTTAGATACTTTAAAGTTTTTCAACCACTCTTTTCATTCTCTCTACATTTGATCTCGTGTGTAGGAAAATCGAGTATCAGCCGATGCGTGTTGAATATCATGAATAATATCATCATCAAATCCTAATTTTTCAGCGTCTCAGCTCCCGAATTACTATGTGGATCTACCAAAGGTTTTGATGTATCTATGTTCTTTAATCATATATAGTATGGCTATGATCTCCATGTGATATACTCGCCTTAGCTTCTGCTGTTTCCAATTAATTTTTATAGAACTTTTATCTATAGTTAATTGTTTGGCGACATAATCATCTTCAATTTCTCTCTTCCTCTACTGAATTTTCATTTTTCCTTCTGCTGAATTATTCGGTTTCTCTGATTAGTAGTTGCAGAATTATTGCTTGAATTATTATTTGAAGAATTATTTACTTCAGTGTCTCAGAGTATCTCGAATTATTCGTCTCTCATATTTTCTTTGATATTTATATCTTTTAACATCCGTTTTTCCATTGTATGAAATTGTATCCCCGTTTGAAGTAATAACATAACTAAATTTATCTTTTAGCTATATTATTCTTTTTAGAAAGATAATTAATTTTGTCATTAACCTTCTAATTCAGCATACTCATCTTTTGCTTTTATTCAAATATTGATAAGAATAAGTTTTTCCACTTAGAATTAACTAATTGTTTATAGAATATAAAAGTGTTGATGCTCACTATGAACTACTAAAATACCCGTGTTGAAGTTGGTGTTATTATACTTTCATCAGATAAAATAAATCCATCACTAGTTTCAAATTGTACACCTGCAAATGATAAAAACGCTAGGTCTTACAACTGGTTTCTTCTACTTTTTGGTTTCTCTTCATTATTCACTTCAGGTAAAGAAGGAGTTGGGATAACTGGAGATGGTTTGACAGCTTCAACAGGTTTTTCTACTTTATTCACATCTGGTAAAAAGAAGGAGTTGGAGATAACTGAGCTGGTTTAACAGTTTCAGCAGGTTTCTCTACTTTATTCTTTTGGAATAGTAGTGGAAATAATCTCCATGGCGTACTATATATCCATTTTCATCTTCAGCTACTATATCTTTTTGGATCAAATTTATAATCATCTCCGTGTTCTGATGAGTGTTCATGATGGTCATGATGATTGTCATTTACTATATTAGTTTTTGGAGTGTTTGACTACTGTTGTATTAGAGTTATTAGTTGTAGTTCCTGATTATTTAATAAATATTCCCATTGTGTTCCTCTTAATTGAAAAATATGGAATTATATGTTGGTGATTACCGTGATGGAACTATAAAACCAAAACTGTTTCTTCCTATAATATCACTCTCACCCTTGAAAATATAGCCATCACTCGTTGGTGTTGTTACTCCTGCAGCTGATGATGCTAAAGAAGGATTAACTCCAGATTCTTTTGCTTGTGATAATTGTGAAGCTGATAATTCACTTTTCTTAATATAGTGGAAGTGATCTCCATGACGAACTACGTAACCATCTTGAGTCTCACTTACGATATCTTTTGGATTAAATGTGTAGTTATCTCCACTTCCTTTAGATTCGCTAGATTCTCCATGGTGATGATGATGGTGGTGATGTGCAGTGAAATTTCTTTTCCAGTACTTTCGTCAACAACATTATTTTGAGTAATACCTTCTTTTTGGATAGTAGTAATATTTACCATTAACTTTTTACATATCCTCTGCAAGTTCACATACTGAATGTCTTCATTTTTAGTTTATAGTCTTTGTTTTTATAAACTAGTGAATCAAGAATTTTAGCGTTGTAAGGTACTAATCCTTTTTCATAGTGGCTATGGTCACCATGAAGTGTATATATAACCATCTTCAGTACTTTCACTTACAACTACTGAGCTAACTTTGTCAGAGTAATTAATGCTTGTGCTGTATTTTTGCACTAGTGGTGCAGTTTCATATTTATGAAGCTTTCCATATTCATATCCAGAAAATACTGCCAGTCCAATTACTAATGAGCCACAAGCACCAGTAATAATCATATATATTCATACATATTCTCCTTAATAATATAATTCGTAATAATTTTGATTTATTATAACATGTTTAACCTTCTTTGTAAATAGGCATCTTTTACGATTTGCTATCTTGTAAAATTAATATTTTTATATTTTCTTCAGTATAAAATATATCTTTGATTTAATAAATTTTTCACAATTACGTCTATTTAGAAAATTATATTTATTGTCAATGTGCAAAAATCTTATTAATAACAATAGGCTTATAAATTTAACTTGAAAACATAAAAATGGGCTCTTTGTCAAGTTCGGGGCATGGGAAAAATTCACTCTAGAAATCTAGGCAGCATTTTGCTGCTTTAGATTTTTCTCATTTTCTTTTAAGTTTTATATTATTTTTATATTCAGAAACAAATAATCTAGACATAATTAAAATGCGTAATCTGAAATTACTAAAGCTAGAGTATCCATAAGATACTCTCTTTAGTAGTTTTATTTTTATTATTAAATCCTTCTAATGGACCGTTAGAATACTCATATTTAACAGCGTTAAGCATATATTCTTTATGTTTAACCATCGTCTTTACAGACTTAGCTACACCTTTAGATAATCCTTTAGTATCCATATCTATATACTTCTCTAATTCTACATAGTCTTTAGCTTTGATAGCTTCTCTAATCTCATGTACTCTCTCATAGCTAGCTGTAAATTCAGCATCAATACCTAATATATAATCCAGTACTTCTTTTCTAGTTACATAGTGTTTAAAGCTTCTAGAATAGAATGTTTTTGTTGAATTTACTTTATCTCTATCTTCTAATATTACCTTCCAGAAGTTCTTTAGAATAGTGTAAGTAGAGCCTTTTTATTCTTATATTGATTCATTAATTTTACTCTAGCTTTGTTTAATTCTCTATTAATATTTTGAACCATGTGAAATCTATCTATTATTATCTCGGCATTAGGGAACATCTCTTTAATCATATTCATATAAGGCGGGTAAATATCTATACAGATTGTTTTTTTACTTTTTCCTTACTTTTCTTGGGTATCTCATAAAGTATTGTTTTTAATATGTGTTGTGTTCTACCATCTACTATATCTATAAAAATCGTGTGTTTTAGCATCTAAGAATACGAAACTCATACCATTTTTTTACTATCTTTAGTTGATTTTATTTCATCAAAACATAGGTGCTCTGGTAAGTTTGAATGAGTCTTAACTTCTACAGCTTCTCTACATGATTTCATTACTCTTTACTACTGTAGATACTGATACATTACTTAATTCAGCTATATTTTTAAATGATAGTGTTTTTAGATAGATTCTTCATTATGTGAAATATAAGATTTTTAGATATACTACAGTGCTTTTTGTACAAATGATGTTTCAGCACAAAACTTAGAATTACATTCTCTACATTTAAAGCGTTGTTTTTTTAATCTTAGATATGTAGGACATTCTGACATCTTTTAATAAGGCTACTTTTTAATGGATCTCCAAATCCATTTTTAACTATATTATTTCCTTCTTTTTACAACTACAGTTAACACAATATTTAGGTTCATATGATAGAGTTCCATAGAATATAAAACGTATCTTGACCTTCTACATTAATTAAATCAAGTTTATCCTCCATAGTTATATTTTTGGTCTTTTTATTAATAGTAAATTTGTGATAAAATTATTCATGACAAATATCCTTTCTTAGTTAATTATTTTTGTACACCTTAATTATATTGGTTATTTGTCTTTTGTATATAGATTGAAATCTGGGGCTGGAATTTTTTTCCATGCCCCGGATTTAGTATACAATCAAAAATGGATACCAACTGCATAATACAGTATGATATCCATATGTATGTTTATTTAGTTATATATAATTTTTCTTTTTCTTATAATACTAGCTACAATTAATAAAACAAATCCTGCAGAAATAGATGAATTTGCAGATATACCCGCCTTAGGAAGTATTTTCAATTGTTTTTTCATCTTTAATACTTTTGTTTCAGGTAATTCATTATTCACTTTGTTTTCTATTTTTCTGGAATTTCAATTTCTTTGTTCTTTCTTCTAAATCCTTACTACCTATTTTTATATCTGTTCACTGTAGGAACTACTGATTATATCTATTAAATTTCAACTCACCAGTACTATAGCTACTATTTACTTTCTCAAGAGTATTTTTATCAGCTATGTGATAAACTCTAATTCGACATTATCTCTACAATAGTAACGGTAACTGTGCGTTCTATATTACTGTCAACTCTTGTATCATTTTTTCAAAATGAATCTCAAAAGTTTCTATAATATTGTAATCACTACCTAGTTTATGCTATGTCTTATTTAAATCATCATTTAATGATCTCTGCTGCACAACTTTTTCTGCATAAATACTACCTTTTTAAAAGAAACCTTAATTTCACTGCCCAGATAAATTCTTCACTACATCATTTTTAATTTTCATTTTTAGAATCTGTTTTCTAAAAGTCATTAGTAGTTGTCTGTTTGCTTTTCTATTGGTTTAACAGAATGTTTCTCTATTGGCTTTTTCTATTGGCTTAACAGGTGGTTTCTCTGTCGGCTTTTCTATTGGTTTAACAGGTGGTTTCTCTGTCGGCTTTTCTTTTTACATTCCTCTGGCGGAATTGGCTCAACATCAGATCTAACACCATTTTGGTCAATAATTATTCTTTTTATCTGTTTGTATATCAGAATTTATCGCAGCATTTGCCGTACCAATTTCAAAAATACTTAAGCCAATAATAACACTAATTATTCCAGCCGATACTTTTCTTATAGAATATATATTCTTCACTGCTTTCTCCTTATCTCAAATGATCTATAAGATCATTAAAACTATTCTTAATATTATATTACACATCAAAACAATCATCAAGCCAAACTCTTCTTCTATCTAGACAAGAACGAGAAGAATCCACTTATTATCGCTACATTAAAGAAGTCTATAAATAGTGCTCCTACTATGGGCATTACAAAAATGCTATATGCGAGTGTTTATATTTATCACAGACACTTTTGCTATATTTGCACATACCATTCTGGCGTTGCTCCAAGTCCGAAACTCATGTCCTGCAGATAATACTGCTGCATCATAATTTCTACCCATAAATCTAAAATGTTACAAAGTAGATAAATACCCATGCTAAAAAGCGCTTTGTGCTAGTAATAATACTGCTAGTTGACCTGCTACACTACTTAATTCCATAATTTCAAACTAATCATTGCCATTCCAGGAATAAGTTCAACGAAACATCTTCTAAAAATATGTACTTCTTCATAGTGTAAATCAAATTTAATCGTATGGTCTGACATATTTCTTAGTATTGCCGCTACTAGCATAGGACCCTATGTAATTAGGGAAGTTTTAAAAATTGATTTAAAAATGTAGAAACATAACTACCAATAAACATCGATAATAAAATTAAAGAATGCTTTTAGCAAAATTCCTCACCATCAAGTTTCCTTACATCATTATTAAAAAGAAATTCATCATTTCTCACTTTTTCTATTATCTACTCTCCGCTACAACTTCTAATTTTCTTTTCCTTTAATTAAACTATTAGCTAATGGACCACCTAAACTAGATCCTGCAATAAGTCCAAAAGTAGCAGCTGCAATAGCTACACTCTTCGCTCCTGTATGTCCTAACTCTTCTACTATAGGTGCCATTGCCGCTGCAGTACCATGACCACCTGTCATAGCGCAGTCGAACCAGTCAGTAATGCTATTAAGGGATCTACACCTGTTAAATACCCTACACCTCACAGCCAGCAATATTTTGAAGTATTACTAGCACTATAGCCATAATAAGGAACATACTCTACTCCACCAACTTTTCAATAACCTCCAACTTGCATTAAAAACCAATGCTTGTAGAAGAATAATGTCATAAAGAAACTCTGTAACGTATTGTCAAATTCAAAAATAACTAAATTACTTTTTCCTTAAAATTAAATTTATTATAGCAAATAGGAAACCTCCAACAACTGGAGATGGAATACAATAAGTCTCAAAAAACTTAACCTTTTTCCTTAAGAATCTTCCTAGAATTAATATAATAACAGCCAATCCGACCGTTTGAATCATATCCATTTTTAATATTTAACATACAATCATCCTTTTCTTTATTTATGTTACATTTTTCTTACAAAGAAATACTTAGATTTATAAAACTATAATCTAAAAGTTCTTTAAATTTGAATTATATATCCATATATTACACTTTTCAGCAATATATTTCAATTCTGCGTTAGATTTTATCACAACTAAGAAAAACAAAGATGAACTAAAAAGTTCATCTTTATTTATTAAAAATATTGGTTTTTAAAAATTCTGACCAAGTTTCATAATTTTTCTTCTGCTTTTGGCCTCTTCTCCTGTCATCCATTTAATAACAAGAGTATCATCTTCCTTAACTTCTACAAGTTGTTTATCAACCTTACACTCATAAACAACGCCTACATGAACCCTGTCCAACTTCTGTCTTATCATCATTTATTAGACCAATAAAATGTAGGTTATTTAAAGCATCTTCTTCTGAAACTCCAACTTCCTCATTTAATTCACGTGCGGCATTGATTTTTAACATTTCAAAAATTGTTTTTTTCCTTCAACTTCATTCATATGACCACCAATACCAACAGAGGCTTTCCCGTGTAATCTCGCTTCTCCTCCACCTACTAAACGTTTGTAAACTAGTACCTCACCTGTTACTTCGTCTTTTAGTAGAACATAACCAATCAATTGTTTATAGTTTGGATCTTCTTCCATATCACCACGACGTTTAACTTCGTATGATTCAAATGTAGAAATGATTTTTCTCGGTTTTTTTATCATTTTTCTATAAATCCATAGAAATGATTTTTCTTCATTACTAAACAATTCTTTTCTATTAACTACTAATATTTGTTCATCCCACTTGCTCATTATTATTCCTCACTTTTTATTTTTGCTTGATAAGTACCTTCTTTTTAATTCCTTAGCTATCTTAGCAATTTTTCTGAATCTGTGATTTAAAACCAGATTTAGATAATTTTCCATCTTCAATCATTTCCGCTATTTCTTTTAGTGGATATTCTGGATACTTAAGTCTTGCTTCAGCAACTACTCTAAGTTTCTCATCAATATTATCAAGTCCGATTCTTTCCTCTATTATGTTAATATCCTCAACCTGTTTTGCTGAAGCATTAACAGTTTTATTCATATTAGCCATATCACACTTTGCATTCTATTAACTGAGTTATTAATATCTCGAACAATTCTCTCATCTTCAAATTGGAATAAAGCTTGAAAAGCTCCAAACCAAGTTGATAAACTCTGCTATTTTTCAGATTCTTTTAATATAAACTATAAAAGCCTTTTTCTTTCAAGACTTCTAGCATTCAATTTATAACTATTTAAAAGCTCATTTAATTCCTTTATTGTGTTCTTCATAAGAAGAGAATATTTCCATATGATAACTAGAAGTACTGAGGGTTATTAATAGAGCCTCCTGCTAAAAATGCTCCGCGTAGATAAGCTCTTTTCTTCTCATCAGTATCAATTAATTCTTTTGCTATGTCTATTCTCATTGTATAGTTATCATTTAGTATATATAAATCAGTTAATATTTCTTTAACATTTTGATCTAAACGACAAATGTATACATTATTCTTCTTTAATTTCAATCTCTTTCTAACAGAAATATTTACATGAACATCATAGAAAAAAACTTTATTAATGAAAACATTCTTCTTGCTATAGAAGCATTCTCTGTTTGAAAAACTTAAACTTAACCTACCATTTGATATATTTAATACACCATTCATCTTTATTAAGGCTGATAACTCCGATAAGAATTCTCTATCTTTTGTTATTTCTATTAAAGTTAATTCTTTCTTCATATCTGAAGCGTATGACATAAGTTCCCTCCTTATCCTAATTATTTTTTTGTAACTTATATATTTTATCATGATACCTTCAATTTAACAACTCATTTGAGTTAAGAAATGAGTTAATATACAATGTACATTAACTCATTAATTCTAATATTCTATTTTTATTTTCTTCATTGACTTCGATACGCTCTTTTATGCCTTCTTTGTCAAAATAAAGTACCTCGTCTGAAATCTGACATAAAAATTCATAATCATGTGTAATTATGAATATAACAACATCATTCTTAGCTATTTCTTCAATCAAGCGACTTAGTTCAATCATATTTACATAATCTAGACCGCTAGTTGGTTCATCAAAGATTAGTACTTTTTATTTGATAAAAGCGCAGAAGCTATAGCAACTCTTTGCTTTTCTCCACCAGATAAAGTATTCAGGTGCCTATCTAAAAATTTTTCTAATGTTTAATCTATCGACAACTTCATCAAATAACGATAAATTATCGCTACCTAACTTAATTTCTTTTTCTACCTGATTAGTAAACAGTTGATAGTTAACATCTTGCATTACTTGGAATGCATTTCTAATTAATCCTTTTTATTTAAAACATTTCCATCTAATATTACTTTATGCTTAGATTTATGAAGACCACACAAAGCATTAGCAAATGTTGTTTTCCCACAACCATTATCACCAATAATAGTATAGATTTTTGAAGCTGCGAAACTTTCACTTTGGAGTTCAATCCTTTCCTATCATGAACTTTTATATTCAAGTCTTTCGATATTTTAAAAAGTCTTCTTTAAAAATTTCTATTTTCTTTATTACCTAGCTCAACTTTTAGATAAATCAATCTGTCTTGTGTGGCAAGCTCTACTGTCAAAAATCTGATAGCTGTTCTTTAGTAACTTCATGAATCAATTTACTGTCTTTAATAATATACATTCTGTCGATTAAGTCTTTTAGATAATATATTCTATGTTCAGCTACAACTATAGTTTTTCCTTTTTTCTTCAATGTTTCGATTATTGATGAAATAAGCTGTATCGACTTCAAATCTAGATTACTAGTTATCTCATCTAGAACATATACATCAGCATCTAACATCATACTTGCCATAAAAGCTAGTTTTTTGTTTTTTCTCCACCACTTAATTCTAAGACGTTTCTTTCCAACAGATATTCTGCAGAAAATTTGATATGACTTCGTCAATTCTACTTTGTATCTCTGATTTAGAATAACCATAATTTTCCATACTAAAGGCAAGTTCACTCGTAGAATCAAGATTGAAAAACTGATTTTTAGGGTTTTGAAAAACACTCCCTACTACTTTTGAAAAATCTTTTAATTTGTCTCCAATATTAAGGTGAGCTACCTTTAATTCACCACTATATCCACCATCAAAAATTCTGGTGCTAATCCATTTAAAACTCGTAAAAATAGAAGTTTTTTCCACAACCACTAGCACCTGTAAAGAGGATACATTCACCTATATTAAGCGATAAATCTTTCAATATTTAATTTTTGTGATTCAATATATTTATAATTAAAAATTTTTAAATGTTATCAATTTATCACCTCATATACATAATATAACAAAAAGCACTTACTACAATAACTATAGTTAAATAATCAATTTTATTAAACTTTAATTCGATATAACTACTTGGTTTTCTCTTCGTTATCTATTCCTCTACATAAACAAGATACTGATAGCTCATTTGCTATATTAGTACTTATAATTACATAAGGAACAAATACATATTCAAAGAATTTAATTGGATGAAGTAAGTAGTAACTCTACTTACTCCAATTCCTTTCATTCGTAATGAATTCTTTATTAACTTATAATCTGTAAGTAAAAACCGGGAAAAATCTATATAATACTGCTAGTACTATAATCATTTTCTTTTGGTAACTTTATGCTTCAAAAGCAGATCAGTTCCGAAACTTTGAACTACTTACTAAAGCCATACCTGCACATAATGGGAAAATACAGTGTCTTAAACATTAATGCAGTTAATAACAAGAAACTATCAATAACCTGTAATGTAACTGTATGAGCAAAAATACTTCATATGCAGTAAAGAAAAGATATATACCAAAAATCTACTCATTCTTCTTAAAAATTAGAACTAATTCCTAAGTATATTGAAAAAGCATAGTGCTACTATAAGGTGAACAGGTACTGTCATCATCTTAAACATTAGTATATTAGCAATTACTAATATAAAAATCTTAGTTCTAATATCTCAACCTTAACATACTATAGTCCTGCTTTTATTGAAATTCTTAAAGTATAATTTTTCTTCCTAGATATGTTCCAATTATTGAGAATATTATAGTAAAGACAACTATAAAAATAAATGTCTTCATATCTGTACTACTCATTACTAGATTTATCTTTTCATCTGAATAATTTCTATTTTTGAAGATGTTTTATATATGAATCTTTCATAAAGAACATTGGCAGAATAATACCAATATTTCCTAGATTAAAGAATAAGTATGATAAATATTCATTCCCATATCTGAATGCAATCTCCGCTAAAACTGCTGCAAAGATTAATACTATTCCTCCCACTATAGAGTGACCAGAAACAGACATGAAAATTCCTATAATTGCAATCATAATGAATATAGCCATATTTTTATTAATTTTGTTAAAAATTAGCTATACACACTACCACACACCAATGCAGCTGTTATTGAAGTGTATGTTGCAAAATAAACTTACCTCAAATATAACTGATGTTAATAGCGTTGAAATCCCTGATTCCTACAGCCATTACAAGAATTAATAAAATTGTATATAAACCTAATGTAATTAAATCTTTAATCTGTAAAATTTTTATTTTCTTCTTTATTAATATATTTTAATTCTGTCATCTATTACCCCACTATAGTTTTTTAAGAGCATCTAGAGCAGCCGTATAATTCGGTTCTTCTCCGATTTCTTCTAATACTTCTTTATAGCGGATAACTCTGTTTCCATCAAGTACAAAAACAGAGCGTGTTAATAAACCCTAATTCTTCAACTAAAAAGACCATTGTTATTCTCAAAATCACGATATTTATAGTCAGATACAGTAATTGCATTGTTTATTTCTTTATCAGCACAGAATCTACCTAAAGCAAACGGTAAGTCTTTTTGAAACTGTTATTACTACAGTATCTGACAAATCACAAACTTCTTTATTAAAATTAATTGTTTGTAGCAGTAAACACCAGTATCTACAGAAGGAAAAGTATTAACAATAATTTTTACCTCTATAATCATCCAATTCAAATTCTGATAATGTTTTTTTGTTACTGCTCTAAAATTTGGAAATACATCACCAATATTTAACTTATCCTCAATTGTAACTGGAGTTCCTTTAAAGCTAATTGTTCTTTTTCATAATTTTTACCCTTTATTTAATTTAATTGATAAAACTATCTATAATTAATGATAACATATTTCAATTAGAGATAAAAAGTTTTTCTATAATTTAATGGGATTTTAAGTATTTTTATACAAACATATTATAATTTTTAAGGATATAATAAAAGTTAATAGTGTGTGAAAGGATTTTTATGTCAAAAGAACAAAAAGAAAAGTGGTTGAAAATACATACTAGATTCAACTAAAGAAAAAGAATATGACGTCTTTTTTAGTCGATTTAAAAACAAGTAAAAACTTTTAATTTAAAAATAATGAATCTACGACTCTATTAATACTAATCATCTTGATGAATCTGCTCTTTAGAAAAAGAACTTGAGAAAAAGAAAAAGAAGTAAAATTAAAAGAAAAAGAATTAAAACAACGAGCTCCTAGAATTAGAAAAATGCCAAAAAGAAATTTGAAGAACAACAGCGTAAAATCGAAGAAGAACGCAAAAATGAGCTTGCACGCGCTGAGAGAGAACGCCTTGAAAAAGAACGTATCGCTCGTGAAAAAGAATTAGAACGTCAACGTATCGAAAAAGAAAGAGCGTAACGCGACAACGTCTGAAAAAGAACGTCTGTCGCGAAAAAGAACTTGAACGTCAACGTATCGCTGCAAAAAGTTGAAAACGTAAAGAACGTCTTGAAAAAGAACGATTGCTTTACAAAGAACTTGCAAACGTCACGATCGAAAAAGAAAAAGCTGAAAAACGTGAAAGAACGTCTTTGAAAAAGAACGTATTGCTCGTGAAAAAGAACTGAACGTCAGATCGTGATCTGAAAAAGACCATGAGAACCGAAAAGCAACTGAACAAAGCGAAAAGAAAAAGAGAATATAGAAGAAAAGAGAAAAGAATTTCAAATCTTTAGAAGATAAAAAGAAAATTGAATTATTACAAAAGAAAATGAAATAGAGAACATGAAAATACTCTTCTTTCATTACAAAACCATTAATCTCTCTAGAGGATAAAATTGAAGAGAAAAATTAACTATTCTCTACCCTTAAATATAGAAATGCAGATAAAGAAAAATCACTCTAGAGGAAAAAGATTAAATAATCTTGTAACCAAAACAAATTACACAAAAAGATATAACGTCTGAGAAAAATTATTGAAAATTCAAAAACCTTGAAATGGAATATAAATTAGACGGAATTAAAAAGAAATACACAGTATAGGTAGTTAATGGAGAAGAAACTGCTTTTAAAGTTAAATACATAGATAATAAAATAAAAACATCTTTCTTAGTATCCCTACTTTATCTTAAAGCATATATCTCATCTTTTAGAAAAATGTTGAAAAATTATAATGGAATAAGTAGCTAGAAATATAAAAGTTAGAATAGCAACATCACTTATTCTAGCATATACTTTTCTTTTTGCTTCCTTATTACACTTAAAATTTATTTCTTCTGCCAAAGAACAGCTATGTAAGTTTTGAGAACAAATACCACTGCAGTAGACACTACAGAAGAAATGAAGAAACAAAAAGAAGCTGAAGAAAAGCTAAAAATTTAGAAGCTCAAGAGAAAGCTGCAGCAGCTCGTATAGACTCTGATGCACAAGATGAAGAGATAACTGCAAAACTTGCTGGTTCATTTACATCTTATTCTATTCGATGTGGATCGCCAAGTTACTGTAAACAAAAATTCATAGTGTTCAAATCCGCAAGTTGGTCAGATCAAGGAGAGTTATTGAACCCGGTACTAAACTAACTGTAAATAAAATTGTATCTCCTGCTGGATATTTAATGTATCAGATTTCATCAGGAAACTTACAAGGTCAGTTTATCACTGCAAATGAAAAATTTGTTTCAGTTGATTCTAAAAATGATCAACTTGAAAACTTTATTTCTCGACCAGTAGCAATCAAATTCTTAGCTACACAAAATGTATATTCTGACGAAACAGCAAGTAAAGTTCGAGTTACTTTTTGGTAACGTGCACAACTTAATATTAACGGTATTGGAATTAATAACAACAGATTAATTTATCATGTATCTGATGGATCATTCGTACCTGTTAATCCGGTTCGTGTAATTGAGGTTAGTAGAGAAACGCCTAAGACTAAAAACATAGATAGTAATGATAATAAAAACGCCTCTAACTCTCAAAAACAACCAAAGAACGACAAGATATTTAATTCAATCCACCTGAGGAAATTCCCAGGTGGATTATTTTGTACATATAAATTGTTTAAATTTCTAAAAAGAGAATATAGTTTTCACTAAATTCTCTTCTTTATTATCTAATTTCTGCCCGTTAGGAATCTCAGCATTGATTTCTACCACACGTAAGATACCATCTTTTTCTGCTGATAAAATCATTCCTCACTTAATTCTCCACATAATTTAACTGGTTTTTAAGTTAGCTACTACGGCTACTTTTTACCTACTAATTCTGCTGGATCATAGTATTTAGCAATACCAGAAACTATTTGTCTTTGGTGATTTCCTAAATCAAGTTTAAATTTTAATAATTTTGAACTTTTCTTAACTTTTTCACATTCTAATACTGCTACTCTTAAAGAAGTTTCGAAAAATTTATCTATCGTGATTTCTTCCAGCAAGTTCTACATAAGCATCTTCTTTTTCTTCTTTTGATTCTGTTTCTAAGTTCTCAAGTGCCTTAGGTGACATTTGTTCTTTAATGTACTCTACTTCAACTTCTTTATCAAATCTTGGGAAAAATTGGAGTTGGTTTTTCTACAACTTTTACAGTTCCATCGAATACTCCAAATGTTTTAGCAGATTCAAAACACTAATAAGTCTCTCTAATTCCTAATTGTTTAGTAATTTCTGCTGGTGCTTTTGTTAAAGCTGGTGCTATTAAAATTGTAGCTATACGAAGACTTTCAGCTAAGTAGTTCATTACTTTATCTAATTCTGGTTGATTTTCTTCATCTTTTGCTAAAATCCAAGGTGTAGTTTGATCAATATATTTGTTAGTTCTAGAAATGAATTTCCAAACTGATTCTAATGCTTTAGAAAAACTGTATATTTTCCATGTACTCTTCATATTCAGCAATAACTTCTTTTTGATAAAGCTATTAATTCTTTATCAAACTCTGTAGTTGGTCTCAACGAATTTTGGAATTACTCCACCACAATATTTATTAATCATAGAAATAGTTCTATTTAATAGGTTTCCTAAATCATTTGATAAATCTGAGTTAATTCTGTCAATGAAACTTTCAGGTGAATATTCCATCTTGCCCAAATGGAACTTCACGTAGTAAGTAATAACGCGCTGAGTCTAAACCATAACGCTCTATTAACATATAAGGATCAACTACGTTACCTTTAGACTTACTCATTTTACCATCTTTCATTAATAACCAACCGTGAGCAAAGATTTTTTTAGGTAATGGTAAATCTAATGCCATAAGTAGTATCGGCCAGTAAATAACGTGGAAACGTACAATTTCTTTACCTACTACTTGAACATCAGCTGGCCAATATTTATTAAATAGCTCTTCACTTTCACCAGTTGCATAACCTAGCGCTGTAATGTAGTTAACTAATGCATCAATCCAAACATACACAACGTGTTTTGGATTTGATTTTACTTTTACTCCCCAATCAAAAGTTGTACGAGTAACAGCTAAGTCCTCTAATCCTGGCTTAATGAAGTTATTAAGCATTTCATTTTTCTACTTTCAGGTAAAATGAATTCTGGATGCTCGTCATAGTACTTAACTAATTCTATCAGTCATTATTTACTCATTTTGAAGAAGTAACATTCTTCACTAACTAATTTTACTTGTTTCCACTTGGTGCAATACCACCAATCATATTACCTTCTTCATCTCTGAATACTTCTTGAAGTTGAGTTTTCGTGAAATATTCTTCGTCACTGATAGAATACCAACCTTTGTACTCTCCTAAATAAATATCACCTTTTTCAACTAATCTATCAAAAATTTCAGCAACTGCTCTTTCATGATAATCATCTGTTGTACGAATAAATTTGCTATAGTTAATATCCATAGCTTCCCATAATTTTTAATGTCCTTAATCATTTCATCCACATAAGCTTGTTCTGAAATTCCTTTTTCTTGAGCTTTTTGTTGAATTTTTGACCGTGTTCATCTGTACCTGTTAAAAAGTATGTATCATATCCACTTAGTTTTTTTATATCTTGTTAAAGCGTCACATGCTACTGTTGTATAAGCATGCCCTATGTGTAAATTACCACTTTGGGTAATAAATAGGAGTTGTAACATAAAATGTTTTTAGTCATCTACAAACCATCCTCACTTTCATTTCAATTTTTTAGTTAATATACATTACTATTAAAATTATATAATTGAGGCTAATGCATGATTTTTATCATTTTTCAAATTTCAAAATACTATTATATAAAAAAAGATATAACTCTTTTATAATTCAAATTAAATACTAAACACTATGTAAATCATCATTATTTAATATCTACCTCAATAATAATCTCCGAAAAATATCCAGATTAATATTGCGTTATGGAGTTATATCTTTATTATTTTTAAAAATTATTGTGATTTTATTTTTTAGCTAATTTAGCTATTTCAACTATTGTATCTGCGGCTTTTTCCATATGTTCTAAAACAACTGAACTCATATTGTCCATGGAAAGTTTTCCCCAACGAAAATGTTTGGTGTTTGGACACCCATATATGAAATTTTAGAACCATCTGTTCCACCACGAATAGGAATAATAATAGGAGTTACACCTACATTTTTAATAGCTTGCTCCGCTACATCAACACAGCGTTTATCTTTTTAATTACATCCCCATATTGTAGTATTGATCAAACAGATCATATTCCACTCACATTACCATATTTTTCATTAATTTTTGCCTGCTACCTCTTCGGCAAATTTCTTACGTGCTTCAAATTTTTCTCTGTCGTGGTCTCGAATTATATAAACCATCTCAGCTTCTTCAATCCTAGCTTGCATATTGTGCAATAAATAGAATCCTTCATATCCTTCTGTATGCTCAGGAACTTCTTTTTCTGGGAACAGTGAAGCTAATTCTGCAGCAATAGTATTTGCATTTTTCATTTTTCCTTTTGCAGTACCTGGATGAACACTTACTCCAGTAATTTTTATATGTAATTTGTGCAGCATTAAAACTTTCGTATTCTAATTCACCAAGAACCCCACCATCCATAGTGAAAGCATAATCTGTTGCAAAACCTTTAGCATCGAAGTAATCTGCTCCACGTCCTATTTCTTCATCAGGACCAAATGCAATACGAATATCACCATGTTCAATTTCAGGATGTTCACTTAAATACTTAATAGCTTCCACTATTTCAGTAATTCCAGCTTTATCGTCAGCACCTAGTAAAGTCGTCCCATCTGTAGTGATTAAAGTAAGACCTTTATAATTACTTAAATTAGGGAACTCAGCTTTACTCATTACAACATTTAATTCTTTATTTAAAAACTGATGTCTCTCACCATCATAATTCTCAATTACTTGTGGATTAATACCTTCAACATTAAAATCTGCAGTATCTACATGTGAAATAAATCCAATTTTTATCATATGGTTTATCAGTATTAGCTGGTAATGTTGCAGTTAAGAACCAGTTTTTCCTCATTTAATTCTATGTCACTAAGATTCAATTCTTCTAATTGTCCTTTTAACATACGTAAAAATCTTTTTGCTCGGGAGTAGACGGAATTGTCGTACTAGCGGCATCTGATCTAGACTTAAATTTTACATATCCTAAAAACGTTCTAACATAGTTTTCATATTTCATTATTCTTCACCTCATTTGTATTTTTCTCTATTATAATATAATTTTCATCAAAATGTAAAGGTTATAAAAATCATATTTTTAAAAATAGCATTCTCAAATAACTCTTTGTTTAAAAATAATAAATGATACTTAATATATTTATCTATTTGTGATACAATTACATATGTATTCTAATTTAATATTAGATATTAGTAAAAATAAATTTTAAGGAGAACTTTTTCATGCAAGAAGTTATGAATTATAAAGATACTAGAATTGAGAATTTCTCACACTATCTATCCAAAACCATATGAACAGACACGATACACTATTCGGTGGACAAACCCTATATTGGCTAGATGATGTACAAGGTCTAGTAATTCGCAGGATATACTCATTTACCATTTTTACAGCAAGTATTGATACATATCAATTCTTTAGATGTTGTCCACAGACACGAAGCATTAATTATCGATGAGTTATATATCAAGGGTTGGTACTAGAAGTGTTGAAATTTTTTAGCTGAACTAAGTGCATTTCAACCATGAAACTAGACACACTCGTTTAGTTGGTATTTGCTTCTCAACATTCGCAATAAATAAAGAGACTGTTCTTGAAAAACCTTTACCTAAAGTTGAATATACAGATGAAATTTCAAAATTGTGAGCTCTTTCTTATGCAGACAGACAAAGTGGTAAACTTTCTGCTCGAGAATTCTGTAAAGCAATATTTAAAATATTACAACAAATAAAAGAAGTGAGGATTATTCTCACTTCCCAGGTGCTGTTGACAAATGCAGAAACTGCATGAGTCAGCAGCCTATTTTTAATGAGAAAAAGTGCTAAAAATGTTATAATATAAGTATATAGAGGGGTTTTAGTATGTTTAATAAAAAAGAAAATATCAAAGATGAAATAATATTAATGACGTTATCAGAATTAGTTCCTACAAATCACTTTTTAAGAAAAAGCCAAAGCGATTGATTTTAAATTTATTTTATGATTTAACAGAAGAATACTATAGAGCCATACATCAGGAAAGAAATCTGTTTTAGACCCTGTAGATTATTCAAATTAGTGTTTTTAAAAAGATTTCTATGAATAAAAATCTATGAGAGAACAATAAAAAGAATAGAAACAGATGCTGCATTTAGATGGTTTTAGGGATACCATTTTCTAAAACCAGTTCCACATTATTCTACATTTTCACAAAACTATATTCGACGATTCCAAGGAACTGATATATTTGAACAAATATTTATAAATATATGAATCAAGCTATTGATAAAAATTAGTAGGTGGAAACAGAGTTTTTACTGATTCAACGCACATTAAAAGCTAACGCAAAGTAGAAATACAAAAATTGAAATTACCACAAAAGTAAAAGAAAGAAAATTAGACTTAGAAAAGAAATAAATGAAGAGAGAGAAAAATAGGAAAAAGCCTTTAAGTATGAAGAAAAAGAAGAACTAAAAAGACAACGAATTAACACTACTGATCCAGACAGTGGTATATTATCAAGAGATCATAAAGAAGAAGGTTTTATGTATTTAGACCATAGAACAGTAGACGGAAGAATAATATTATTATAGACTGCCATATAACTCCAGGTAACGTTCATGATAGTGGTCCGTATATAGATAGATTAAATCAGATAGACTTTGGATTAATCCCTCGGTAAAGTTGCGTTAGATAGCGGATATTATTCTCTAGACATACTAAACAGTTAGATAAAATATATATTTTCTGTAATAGGATATAGAAGATTCTCAAGATCAAAAGATACGACAAAGTCATTTTAAATACTTTACATGAAAAAGATATATATGTGGATAAACGAACAGGAGAAATATTTAGATACAGAAACATAGATAGAAATGGATATAAACAATATAAAAGTGATGATAAAAACGAGAAGAAAAATAATAAGACGTCATATAATATGGATTATTATGATGAAGCTAGATTAAGACGTATATCAAAAAGAAGAAAACTATTGTATAAGAGAAAAGAAAACAGTAGAACGTAGCTTTGCAGATTCAAAAACAAAATCACGGATATAGATATGCACAATATAGAGGTAAAGCCAAAGTACAGTCGTACGCTTGGTTGTCTTGTTGCGTTCAAAATATGAAAAACAATAGCACCAAGAGAGTGTATAATCATCCCTTAATACTACTGATTCTTTTAGCCATAGCTTATTTTGAAAAACGACAAAACATCAATACGTTCATTGATATTTTGGTCGTTTTGTCATCAATCTGAGAAGTGAGATTATTCTCACTTCCTTTTTATTTTTGTTAGTCGATTGAATAAAGTAATTCCAATACTTTCTCTCAAATTTAACTAATTTTTCTTTAGCAACTTTT
>BNJS01001463.1_pt1 | contig 67042 bp, 100 predicted proteins | sample 8540461 | NCBI WGS metagenome assembly BNJS01 (sample SAMD00202454, study PRJDB9452) | human saliva metagenome | isolation source: human saliva | place: Japan
TTTCAGGGCGTTCGTTAGCTCCCCGTCGGGTCACAGAAAGAGGCTGCATGAGGTTCTCTCGAGGGCAGCCAGCAGGGCAAAGTCCCCAGCCCCTGTAGCTGGTCTGGTCGAGGGCCGTCCAAACCTTCAGCGCCACAGGTATTTGCTCTTTTCTTTTGCCAGATCGCTCATACCAGTAATCTCATTCCGCCTCTTTGCGTTTAGAAACGTGAGGAGCAAACAGCATCTCAGAGATGAGCACGGTCGAGCCACCGCCGAGGCGGACGCCGCCCATACTTTCACTTCATTGCTTTTTACCAATAGATAACAGCTAGTGCTCGGTTGATGGCACCATATTTCGTCACGATTGTCTTCATCTCGTTATCATGCCACAGGCAGAGCCCTGTTCTGGCGTACGGTTACGTAAGACCTTCGACACGAGCTTCTTTTGTCTTCAGTTCAGCGGTTGCCTGCGGCGCGCCCCGGAAGTCGGAAATACAGTGTGGTACTGCGCAAAACACTCGAAAAGTAGCTCATCACACGTCAATTTCCGCATAGTGAATTGTCAAACGTTTCACAGAAACTGCAAACGCAAAACAGCACAGCGAGGCTGCGCAGCCTCGTCAGGAAGCATGAGGCCGTTCAGACTCGTCGTCATCAGCAGAAGATATCCGGTCTTTGAACCGCTGGCCAGTACCGCAGCAGAGCCACAACAGCACCGGGCACTGCCTTGCAGTACCAGAGTCGGTCTCAAGAACGACATCATGCCCTCTTGCCGCGCGCACCACAGTGATTGTCTCAGCCCTGTCATGCATTATTTTCCAGCACACCCTCCAACCCCCGCGAGTAGCGTTGCGAAGCCGACAATCACGAAAACAACGACGCTAATGAGGCAGGGAGCTGATGACAAAGACATCACTATATTAGTGCGCACTAACAAAGAGGGCGCTGCGGTAGCCTCATTCTTATCAAGCAAAGGACGCAAAAAGTCATCTCCCGACTCTTTGTTACTGCAAAACGTACCCTCAGTGCAGTTCCTTATAGCTCTGCTGCAGTTGCTTTACCACCCCGAAAGCGAAGACCTAAAGGCCAAGATGCTTTTTTGCCTTTATTCGAGCTAACGGCAAGGGACGGAGGAGCCTCACACTTTTCTAAAGCAAGTACGCGTACCAGCCTGTGAGTACTTTCTTTTGCCGACTTTAATTTTTCTATAGAAACGTTTAACCAATATTCACTATACGAAGGAGTAACATTAGCGGTAAACTGTTTCGAGGTGGCACGCCATTCAGATGCCTACCTTACACACTTTATTGACCTTATTTTTGACTTCAAGAACGCCCGTAAAGGAGGCTTAGCCGACTTCTTGAACTTCTGGGAAGACCAAAGGAAAAGCTCAGTATCAGTTCACCCGAAGGTCTTAACGCTATCACCGTGATGACCGTACACAAGAGCAAAGGGCTCTCAGCCCCTGTGATTATCTATGCCTTTGCCGATAGCAAGTTAGAAGACGGTCGTGGCGAAATGATATGGTACCCTGTCTCAGCCGAGAACTTCGCTGGTTTTTGACTATCTATTGGTAAAAAGCAGTAAGAATATTGAAAAACTATGGAGCGGCAGCCACTATTCTCAACGAGCAACACCAACAACACCTCCTCGACCAGATAAACGTGTTATACGTGGCGATGACCCGTCCTGAGTCGTCTCTCTATGTTATCACTTCGCTCCCTGAGAAAGAGATTACCACTTACGGCACACTTCTCCGCGATTTTTCTAAAAGATAGAGGACGTTGGAATGAGGAGGCGACGGAGTATGAATATGGCACCCCTATATTGGCTAAAGAGAAAGAAGAGACAAATGCCGATAGCTATGTGTTGTTTTCAGAAAGGGTGGGCAGCTCCTCATTATAAGATAGCTACAGGAGCCTCACTGCTATGGGACACCCACCAACAGCAAGCCCTCGAAAGAGGGAACCTCATACACAGCCTCTTTTCACAACTAACCTATGCTACCGACTTGGGGTCGGTACTAAGCGAGGCGCTACAAGAGGGCACCCTCACCGAGGAGCAATACCAACTGCTGAAGCCTCAAATAGAAAAACCTACTAAGCGAGCCGCAGATAGCAGCTTTCTTTACTGATGAGTACCATTACTTCATCGAGCGCGAGTTTGTAGACAGCAAGGGCAAATACTTCCGTCCTGATAGGATAGCCTATCACCCTACCACTCGCGAAGCCTACCTTATTGATTACAAAACAGGGCAGCCTAACCCTCAATACCACCAACAGCTATTGTACTACGCCCAAAACCTGCAAACTATTGGTTGGCAAGTAAAAGGCAAATACTTAGTATATTTAGACGAGGGAACAGTAGTTAAGTGTTAAGCTAATACCTTATAAATCAAAGAACTTTGCACAGTAAAAAGCATTAAACCTTTTACTGTGCAAAGTTCTTTATAGATAAGTTTTTATACTCCCGAAATAATACACATATATAATCGACAAATATTTGTTAAAACGAAATAAATAGAAAAAAATACAACTATCAATTTTGTTGCATATACTATAAAAAAATGTATAAGTGTCTTTCATTCAATGTGTTGAGGATTTTTACGCTGTTTTCTTTATACTTCTCCCTGTTTTTGCTAAAAAAATGATAGCTTTTGACCAGTTTTTTTGATAGTGCATTGCTTTCTTTTTGCTCTACCTTTGCCACCGAAAATTAATCGCAAAAAACACCAATATGATGAGTAGAAAAAAATAAACAAACGCATTTTACTGTCGCTTTTTACTCTGTAACTTTTCAGGAGCTCTTTTTTTCCCAAGAAGTAATCGGAGTAGTGAAAGCAAAGGCCGATAACACTCCTATGATGGGGGTAACGGTGATGGTGAAAAAAACAAATCGGTAGGTGCTTCTACTGATTTTTGATGGGAATTACACCCTTCATCCCGTCGCTGCCACTGATAGTTTGGTCTTTTTCATATATAGGCTACAAAACCCAAACAGTAGCCGTGAAAGGGCGCAAGAATATAAGTGTGAGCTTAGAAGAAGAAGTCACTGCCTTAGAGGGCGTTACCGTATCGGTCGGTTATCGTACTGAACGTAAAACCGACCTTACCGGAGCAGTTTCGGTAGTAAAAAGTAAACGAAATGATGTCTACTGCCGAAAATAACCCTATGAAAGCCCTTCAAGGTCGTGTAGCAGGTATGCAAGTAACCGATAACGGAGGCCCTGCAGGTAAGGCAACTATTCGCATTCGCGGTATTGGTACACTCAATAACAACGACCCTCTTTATATTATTGATGGGGTGCCTACTCAAGGCGGTATGCACGAGTTAAACTCTAACGATATAGAGAGCATACAAGTATTGCGCGATGCTTCGGCTGCCAGTATCTATGGGTCGCGTGCTGCTAATGGAGTTATCGTTATTACCACTAAAAAGGTAAGAAAGGTGTGCTGAAAGTAGATTTTTGACCATTATACTACCGTGTCGATGTTCCACTCTCGGATGAAAATGCTTAATTCTAACGAGTACGCACAAGTACTTTGGAAAGCAGCTGTTAATAGAGGAGGAAACCCTAACCAAAATCCTCTTGGTATTCATTATGATTATACTACCGATGCTAATGGGCATAGTACTCTCAACAATTTGTACTATCCGCGTGAGTATTTTGATAAAACAGGTAGCCCAATGTTGCCTTCTAATACCGATTGGTTCAAGGAAATCACTCGTATGGGGGGTAACCGAATCGTACAACCTTTCAGTAACCAATGGTACAGAAAAAGGTAACTACTTCCTTTCTTTGGGCTACTACAACAATGATGGTTTGGTGAAAAATACAGACTTCTCTCGTCTTTCGGCCCGTATTAATACCGATTACAAGCTCTTTGGCGATGTGGTAACTATAGGCGAAAACTTCACTGTAAACCGCACTAGTGAGGTTGAACAACCTAACCAAATCACCGAATCGGCAATGATAGCGGTACCTTTTTATTCCTGTACGTACCACTGATGGCAAACATTGGGGAGGGCCTGTAAATGGGCTGCCTGACCGCCAGAACCCTGCACGCCTTGTAGCTGATAATAAAGATAACCGCTATAACTACTGGCGTACGTTTGGTAATGCTTTTATCAATATTCAGCCTATCAAAGGTTTAAATATACGTTCTAACTTCGGAGTTGACTACGGTAATTTCTACAAGCGTGTGCTTAACCGTTCGTATGTTTCAGGATTTATGGAAGAAGGCAAAGAAAAACTTTCTCTCAACTCGAACAAGCTCATTGGACTAAATGGAACTGGGCAAATACTGCTACTTATGACTTCGAACTCGGCAAGAGTCGTTTTGAAACTTTAGCAGGTATGGAAATGTTCTCTCAAGAAGACCTTAATTTTGCTATCAAAGGTAATAATCTCGCTATAGAAACACCTGAATATATGTGGCCTACTTTAGCTACAGGAGGTGTGAGTGGTAGCGGTTCGTCTACTGGATATAAGTTGCTCTCTTTCTTCGGAAAAAAATCAACTATGCTTTTTGATAATAAATACTTAGCTTCAGTTACTCTTCGCCGCGATGGCTCTTCTCGCTTTTGCTAAAGATAATCGTTGGGGTACTTTCCTGCGTTCAACTTAGGTTGGCGACTTTCTCAAGAATCTTTTATGGAAAAAACTCGCAACACTGTTTCTGAGCTTAAGTTGCGCTTTGGTTGGGGGCAAAATGGTAACCAAGACATTAACAACTACGCTATTTATGACATCTTCGACCCTTACTATGGGGTAACCGGTGACTTTATTTGGAACGGTATCTGGAAAACCTCTTACGATATAGAAGGTAAAGGCTCAGGACAATTGGCTTCTGGGTTCCGCCAGTACCCGTCTTGGTAATAAAAACCTTAAATGGGAAACCACAACCCAAACTAATTTCGGTTTAGACTTTGGCTTCTTCAATAATAGTCTATATGGCTCAGCCGAATATTATATCAAAAAAACACTAAAGACATCTTAGTAGAACCTCCTTACGCAGGTGTCAAAGGAGAAGGTGCTTACCAATGGGTAAATGGTGCTGCAGTAGAAAATAAAGGTTTAGAAGTATCAGTGGGCTATCGCAATGAAACTAAAGCCGGACTTAAATACGATATCAACGCCAATATAGCAGCCAATAGAAATAAGATTACCGAACTTCCTACTTCTGTAATCAACTCTTACGGGGGTAATGGTAAATGGGATAATGGCTTAGGTCGCCCTATAGGTTCTAATGCCTTCTATGGCTATGTAGCCGATGGTATCTTTAAGACTCAAGAAGAAGTAGATCAACATCCTACACAGAATGGTAAGGGGCATTGGTCGTATTCGCTACCGCGATTTGAATAACGATGGTGTAGTAAATGAAGACGACCGCACTTGGATAGGCAACCCACAGCCCGATTTTATCTATGGTCTTAACTTCTATTTAGAGTACAAAAACTTTGATTTTACAGCCTTCTTCCAAGGAGTACATAATGTAGATGTAGTCTCTAACGTAAAACGCCACACCGATTTTTGGAGTGTACAAGATACCTATGGTAACAAAGGTCGTCGTTTGCTCGATGCTTTCGACCCCGTTACTAATCCAGATTCTGATATACCAAGTGTATCAAGCGTAGACGATAATAACGAAGGGCGTATGTCTACTTACTATGTAGAGAATGGTTCATACCTCAAACTCCGCAATGTGCAATTGGGCTATACCTTGCCTAAAGAACTATCTGAAAGAATAAAAGCTCAGCAAGTTGCGCTTGTATGTAAGCGGACAAAACCTCCTTACAATCAAGAGCAAGTCATTTACTGGTAAAGACCCTGAAAAACCCTAATTATGGCTACCCTATCCCTATTACTTTCACAATGGGGCTTAATGCTAGCTTTTAGTACTAATACTTAAATTTAAATAATTAACAAATGAAAAAGATAATATATACTACCGCCTTATGTGCAGCTATTTTTGCTACCAGCTGCAGTTTTTTTAGACGATAATCCTCAAGGGATTATGAGCGATAAAGAGGCTATATCTAAAGCTGATGAGCTCGCTATTGCTGCCTATGCCTCTTTAGGTAATGACCATTACGATACACCTTTTTAGCCTTTGGATTTATGGCAATGTCCGTGCCGATGATGCTTATAAAGGAGGACAAGATGTAAGCGATATTCAAGTGTTCCATTTCTACGAAACAGCCCAAAATATCGATCCCTACTTATGCCGAGCCCGATAAGTTTTTGGTTTTATGTGCTACCAAGCCATTTCGCGTACTAACGTTGCTTTGCGTGCTTTGCAACAGGCCTCTGATAACGATGTGCCTAACCGACAATCGCGCATAGGTGAAATGTATTTCTTGCGTGGCCACTTCTACTTTCAGCTAAAAATAATCTTTGGTCATATTCCGTTTTGTAGATGAAAATACACCTGATACAGCTTACGAAACAACTCCTAACACCTTGCCTAACGATGAACAGTGGCGAAAAATAGTCTCTGACTTCAAAAAGCGTATGACCTATTGCCTGTGGCGCAGTCTCAAAAAAAGGAAGAGCTACCAAAGCTGCAGCTGCTGCTTACCTTGCTAAAACCTATTTGTATAAAAGCCTATCGCCAAAGCGATAACAATAGTGTGACTAATATTAATAGCCAAGACTTACAAGAAGTGCTCACTTATACTGATGCTGTTTGCAGGTTCTGCGTATGGTTTAGAAGATGATTTTGCTTTCAACTTCCTTCCAGGTAGCTACGAAAATGGTAAAGAATCACTCTTTGCAGTGCAGTATTCAGTAGATGATGGCACTCAATACGGAAGTCTCAATTGGGGCGATGTGCTATCTGTCCCACAAAAGTTAGGTTGCTGCGACTTTCATAAGCCCTAGCCAGAACTTAGTAAATGCATTCAAAACCGTAAATGGATTGCCCGATTTTTGATAACTTCAATAACAACGATTACAACGCTGCTACCGATAAAACCGACCCTCGTTTGTTCCATACAGTAGCACTACCTGGCTTGCCTTATAAGTACAATACAGAATTGATTTACAAGAATGATTGGAACCGCAATAGCAATGTGTATGGCTTCTATGCTTCCCTCAAAGAAAACGTTGATCCTTCTTGCTCTTGCTTCCGCAACATTAACCCATTCCGTGGTAACTCTAAGAACCGTATTGTGTTGCGCTATGCCGATGTGCTCTTAATGCGTGCTGAAGCTCTTATCGAGCTCAACCGCCATAACGAGGCTTTATCGCTCATCAACCAAGTGCGCCAACGTGCTAAACAGAGTATGTCAATGATTCCTTATGCCACCAATACCGATATAGCTTTATACCAAGATGGGGTAAATATTACTTGGAATCAAGAAAACGCCCGCAAAGCACTTCGTTGGGAACGCCGTTTAGAGTTTGCAATGGAAGGCAGCCGCTTCTTCGACCTCGTGCGTTGGGGTATTGCCGACCAAGTGCTTAACGACTATTTTTGCTAAAGAAAAATACGTCGCCCTGCTATATATAGCAATGCTCACTTTTACTAAAAATAAGAACGAGTATATCCCTATTCCAGCAAAACCAAATAGGGTATGTTAAAAGGTATTTACAAACAAAATGTAGGATTCTAATATGAAAACAACAGTACACAAACTCGCCCTCAGTATAGCAGCTTTGCTTGGCTTGTTCAGCTGCGACGAAAAAAACACGAAGGCGAACTTATAAATGACAAAGAAGCCAAGATTAACGCTTTCCAAGCCAATGGTATTGATGGAATTATAGACGAACAGAAACAAACCATTACTGTATATGCCCCTTGGTCAGCTTCCCTTAATAGTATGACTACCTCCCTCAGCTTGCCTGAGGGGCTACCTCAGTGCCTAAAGCTGCCGCTAATGAGATTTGAGCAGTGGCGCTAAAGTACCGCATCTTCAACGGCAACCTATATTGGGACTATACCGTTACGGCTCAATATCCTAAGATTGAGAACTTTGTTATCGGAAAATACAAAGCCACTATCAACCATAGCACAGGCAAGATAAGCGTTAAATATCCCAAAGGGCGAAAGCCTTACTGCGCTTACACCTACCTTTTAGTACTACTCCTAATGCTACCGTAAGCCCTGCTTCCGGAGCTGCCCAAAACTTCACTCAAAGCGTTACCTACACTATGAATTATCGCGGTGAGAACTTTGTCTATAGTGTAGAGATTATCCCTACCAACTTTGCAGCGATTGCCTTTGTAGGGTACTGCCAACAGTCCTTCGGCTATCGCTAATGAAGATGAGAAAGCTGCTTACGCTTGGCTTGTTGAAAACTACGATACCGCTAAATACATCTCATTTACCGACATCAAGAACGGCAAAGTCAATCTCAACGATTATAAAAGTGATTTGGTGGCATTGGGATAACAACAAAGAGTTACCCGCTGAAGCCAAAGCAGATGCTGTCGTGAACAAGTTCAAACAATTCTATGCCGCTGGTGGCTCGTTCTTATTGTCTTCTTGGGCTGTACAGTACGTAGCCGATTTAGGCATCGCCTTAGATGGAAAGGTAGTGAACAATATGTGGGAGAAAACAACAGCCCATTTGCAATTGGTGATGACTGGGGTATTTGCTATAAAGGCAATGAAAGCCATTCCCTTTTCAAAGGATTGACTAAGAAAACAGGTACTAACGATGTTGCCTTCTTACTCTCTAGAGGGTAAAAGCCAAAGCACATAATGCCCTATGGAACTTCGAGTGGGGTGATTATGTCAATAATGTAGCAGGCTGGCAAACTGCCAGTGGAGCTAGTTATTAGCAAGTTTCCACTGGAATGATGCTATGAACCGCGCAGCGATCTTTGAATATACCAAACGAGGTAATGCAGGTCGCACCATTTGTATAGGTATTGAAGGTTATGACTGGTATAACGAAGACAATTCCCCCGCCAATACCTACAAAAGCAATATTGAATTGCTTACCGCTAACGCCTTAGAATATTTAGCAAACTAAAAAGATTACAACGATGAAAAAGATATTTTCAATAGCATTGTGCGCCACGCACTCCTCGCTTGCGATAAAAAAGAATATATTAGCAACGACCCCAACGCCAATACTCAGGCGCCTACTTGCTACGATGTACAAGACGGGAAAAGCGATTACCATACTTTTTTTCCAGCCCAAAAAGGCGTGGGTAGGCGACCCTATGCCGTTCTATGACAATGGCAGAGTTCCATATCTTCTACCTCTACGACCAGCGACCAGCGCTCGCAACCTTTCACCCTTGGGTATAGCACCACCACTACCGATTTGCTGAACTATACCGATAACGGCGAAGCTATCCCCTGCGGTGCCGATGGTTCACACGAAGACGCCCTCGGTACAGGTGCTATATTCAAAGACGGTAACACCTATTACGCCTTCTACACAGGGCATAATGGCGATTTAGACCCCCAAAGAAATTATCTATTGGGCTACTTCTACCGACCTGAAAAACGTGGACGAAAGACACCCAACACTCTTTCCGTGCCCCTGAGGGATACGACCGAAACGAGTTCCGCGACCCTATCGTATTCAAAGAAGGAAGCACCTACAAGATGCTCCTAAGTACCCGTGCCGATATAGGAAGCGGTGTTTGGAGAGCTGTAGTAGCTCAATTCACCTCTACCGACTTGAAGAATTGGACAAAGATGCTACTACTCCTTTCTTTTTATACCGAAAATAGCGAGACGTATTTATGGTAGAATGCCCCTGATGTATTCACACAAGGCAACTATCAATACCTCATCTATTCCAATATCAAAATGCGCCAAGTGCAGTATAAATATCGTCCTATAGGGAAGCAACCGATTGGACAACCCCCGCACAACCCAATTTAGACGATATAGCTTTTCTATGCAGGCAAGACGGCTTCAGATGGCACACATCGCTATATATGGGGCTGGATACCTACCCGCGAAACATATTCCGATGGGGGCGCTTACGGTTGGGGAGGCTCTTTGGCTGTACATCAATTAGTGCAAAAACCCGATGGTACCCTAAATGTGAAAATGCCAGCAGCTTTCGATAGCAAACCTGCAGTATCCACTTCCTTGGGTAGCGTGGCTTTGAGATAACAATACGCGCGTTTTCGGTCGCCTCAATAAAGGTTTTAATAAGATAGTAACTAAAGATAAAAAGCCAACACCGCTACTGAATTCGGACTAATATTTTGGGGCTTGCGGAAGCCAATTAGAAACCTATCAAATCAACCTCAATCTCAACAAACAACAGCTACAACTGAATCGCGTTCTAAAAGGGGAGCAACCACTACTATCAACAAGTAAAAACTCCCCACAAGCACATCTAAAAGAATACGATGTTAAAGTAGTACAAGAAGGCTCTGCCGCAGTGGTGTATATAAACAATACTACCGCCTTCTCTTTCCGTTCTTATAGAATGAACCAAAACCCTTAGGGGCATCTTCGCTAACGGAACAGCCAACTTCAATTCTAAGAATTGAATAATTCACAGCGAATTGAGAAAATCATTGCAGATTCTTTAAGTATATCTTAAGTGGACACTAAGTGGACACTAAGTGGTTACTAAGTGGTTACTAAGTGGAGCTAAGCAGAAGAAAACGCATTGCGAAAAATGCAATAAAAACGGCAAAACGTTGAGAATCTTTCAATGATTGATGTTTTTGTAGAGGCGAATGACAATTTGCCCTTCAATAATAAGGCAGCCTTTGCCTAATAAATAGCTTGTTTTTATTTTGTGAATTCAAAAATAAAATGCTACATTGATACCATCTTTTAATAAGAAAAGAATATGAAAAGAAATAATATAACACCTGCCTACATCATAGCTGTTTTAGCCCTTATGACAGCTTGCCAGCACCAAGAAGATGACCTTATCATCGAGGGACTTCGAGTCGAGGCACTTATGCCAATTGGACGGTAGAAGGCGATGCCTTTGGCGCGACTCCCGCTACCGGTAGCTATACCGGTCAGCAGCCCTGTAATAGGCTTTGAAGGGAAACGCCTTGCTAACAGTTTCAATAATGGCGATGACTCTCGTGGAACCCTTACCTCTAAAGAGTTCACCATTGAGCGCAATTACATCAATTTCCTCATTGGCGGAGGTACTAATCCCGATACCTATATCGAGCTTTTTAGTAGACGGAAAAAAAGTGTGTTAAAATCGCATTCTCTATTCGAGACCGAAACCCTACAATGGCTCACTTGGGACGTCAAAGCCTATAAAAAAACAAGAAAGCTACTATCCGCATTGTCGATAACCAACGAGGCGGATGGGGCATATCCTCATCGACCAAATAGAACAAGGTAACAAACAAAAAGCGTTTTTTTATGACTGAATATACTCGTACCTTTCGAAGCCAAAGACAAATATCTGCTTATTCCCTGTCGAAGATCAAGCAGTTGAAAATAGTGTACAATTCTCAGTAGATGGTAACCCTATAGGCGAGCCAATGACTATTCGCATTGCCCAAAACAAAATCGACTACTGGGTGCCTATTGATATTGAAAGGCGTACAAAGGCAAAGAAAGTAACCCTAACTTTTGCAGTAGCTAAAACTACTGATATGGGCTTAGCCGAAATCAAACAAGCTGGAGAATACAACTTCAACTATAGCGAAAAGTACCGCCCATTATATCACTTCACTCCTCAATACGGCTGGATGAACGACCCTAACGGAATGGTCTACGCCGATGGCACATACCACTTGTTTTACCAATACAATCCTTATGGTGCGCGTTGGGGCAATATGCACTGGGGGCACGCTATTTCTAAAAGATTTGGTGAATTGGGAATACCAACCCACTGCCATAGCTCCCGATAAGTTAGGAGCGATTTTTCTCAGGTAGTGCCGTGATTGACCACGATAACACTGCTGCTTTTGGCAAAGGGGCTATGATAGCTATTTTCACCTCAGCAGGCGACCGCCAAACCCAGTCTATCGCTTACAGCCTCGATGGTGGAAAGACTTTCACTAAATACGAAGGCAATCCTGTCCTCACTGATGCCAATATTATCGACTTCCGCGACCCGAAAGTATTCTGGCACGCACCCTCTAAACAATGGGTGATGAGTCTTGCCACTACCCAAACGATTACCTTCTATGGCTCTAAGAATCTCAAAGAATGGACACGCCTCAGCGAGTTTGGCGAAGGCTTAGGCGGGCACGGTGGTGTGTGGGAATGCCCCTGACCTCTTCCCGCTTACTTATGAAGGAAAAAAACCAAATGGGTACTATTCGTGAGTATCAACCCTGGTGGGACTAATGGAGGAAGTGCTACACAGTACTTTATCGGCAATTTCGATGGCAAAACTTTCACCCCCGATGCTATGAACTACCCTCTTTGGTTAGACTATGGCAGGGATAATTATGCAGGCGTAACGTGGAGTAATGTCCCTGCTGCTGATGGTCGTCGTCTATTCATCGGCTGGATGAGCAACTGGGATTACGCCAATGAAATCCCTACGGTGAATTTCCGCAGTGCGATGACCGTTGCACGTACTTTGCGTTTAGCGCATAATGGCGAGCATTTGGTAGTAGCCAGTGAACCCGTAAAAGAGGTAGAGAGTTTGCGTCGTGACCCCCTCTCTTTAGCCGATAAAACCACCTCCGATACGGTAACTTTCGAAAACCTCTTGCCTAATAACCAAGGGAGCGTACGAACTAACCTTTACGGTTACCCCTAATGATACCGATAGTTTCAGTTTCTCTATTGAAAACACTAAGGGAGAAGTGCTTACTTACCTATTCGATATAGCTAACAAAAACCCTATCGGTAGATCGCAGCAAGAGCAGTGTGGCATTCAATGCCAACTTTGCTGAAACGCTTATCAAAGCACCGCTAACAGCTAAGAAGAGTTACACAGTGCGTTTATTGGTAGATAAAGGCCTCTACCGAGCTATTTGTAAACAATGGTGAAGTGGTTCAAACCAATACCGTATTCCCTTCCGAGGGTGTACAATACGCTTCGTTTTAAAAACCGAAAAAGGCACGCTAAACCCTTAATGATATAACCGTTTATAAATTGAAATAAAATGAAAAATAATTATCTAAAATATTTATTGCCCGTACTTCTATCATTCTTCTGTATGGGTTTTGTAGACCTTGTAGGCGCCGCCTCTAACTTTGTAAAAAGACGATTTTGGCTTTAAACGAAACCACCGCCAAAGCGCTCCCCTGCAATGGTATTCTTTTTGGTTTCTGCTTTTTCTCAGTGCCCTACAGGTGTACTGATGAGCAAAATAGGTCGTCGCAAAAACCGTCCTCCTCAGCTTAGTGATTACTATCTTAGCGATGGTAGTGCCCTTTATCAGCTACAACTATACCACTATGCTGGTAGCTTTCTCCTTGCTTGGTATTGGTAACACGCTAATGCAAGTGTCGCTGAACCCTCTAATGTCAGCCATAGTAAAAAGGCGACAAACTCGCCAGTTTCCCTCACTTTTTGGTCAGTTTATTAAGGCAATAGCCTCGTTTTCTGCCCCTTTGTTGATGAGCTTCTGCTTTGATAAATTCAATGATTGGCGACTCTTCTTCCTGCTCTTTGTAGCTATCTCGGTAGTAACCCTCTTGTGGCTGGGTGCTACTCATATTGAAGAAGAGAAAAACGACAGCAAAAACGCCACCTTTGCCGAGTGTTTTGCACTACTTGCCAACCCTTATGTACTCTTGTGTTTCATAGGTATTATGTGCCACGTAGGGATAGACGTAGGGGTTAATGCCTCAGCGCCCACTATCTTTATGGAGCGTTTAGGGCTTACTACTACCCAAGCCTCTTTTGCCACCAGCTGGTATTTCTTGTTCCGTACCATAGGATGTTTGTCAGGAGCTTATATTCTCACCAAAGTATCTCCTAAGAGTTTCTTTACCCTTAGTGTGCTTTGTATGGTAGCCTCAATGGCGATACTGTTCTTTTTCAGTGATAAGACGATGCTCTACACCGCTATTGCTTTGGTAGGTTTTGGTAATTCCAATGTATTCTCAATCATCTTCTCGCAAGCCCTCTTGCAGAATCCTACCAAGAAAAAAACGAAGTGTCAGGCTTGATGATTATGGGGCTATTTGGCGGTACTATCTTCCCTTTTTGCTATGGGCTTAGCTTCTGATGCGATGAACGGCTCACAGATAGGCGCCCTTATTGTCCTCAGCATAGGAGTATTATATCTATTGTTAATGAGCACCCGACTCAAAAGCCAACGCCTAGCAGTTCGAAAACGCTGCTAATACTATGAAATCTCAAAAAGAATTTATAACTTTGTACGCTGAAAAAGAAAAATAATTAACAATAACACTCGCCTCCTTCCCCAAAGGGGAGGGCAGGGGAGAGGATAATATACAATACAATGAAAAAAATACAGTAGTAGGATTGGGAGAAATCCTTTGGGATGTTTTCCCTGAAAGAAAAAGTATTAGGCGGTGCGCCCGCTAATTTTGCTTATCACGTGTCGCAATTCGGCTTCAACGGCTATGCTGTGAGTGCCATTGGTGGCGACCTCCTCGGTAAGGAAATTCTAAAAAGTTTAGAAGAAAAAGAACTCAACTACATCATCGAAAAAAACTGACTTTCCCTACAGGCACTGTAAAAGTACAGTTAGACGGTCGCGGGGTGCCTACCTATGAGATTAGCGAAAATGTAGCGTGGGACAATATTCCATTTTCTTCGCGTATCGAGAACTTAGCAAAGAACACTAATACCGTGTGCTTTTGGCTCGTTAGCGCAGCGCAGTGAAGTATCGCGCGCCACTATCCACAAGTTCTTAGATTTAATGCCTGCCGAGAGTCTGAAAGTATTCGATATCAACCTCCGCCTAAAATACTTCAGCAGAGAGGTAATCGCCGATTCTTTAGATAAGGCAACCGCATTAAAAATCAACGATGAGGAAATAGTGAAAATTGCCGAAATGTTTAATTTGCAAGGAACTGATGAAGAGGTATGCAAGCACTTGTTAGAGAAATACAACCTCAAATTCCTTATACTAACGCAGGGCACACGAGGTAGTTATGTGTTCACACCCTAATGAAAAATCGTTCTTAGGGACACCTAAGGTTACCATTGCCGATACGGTAGGTGCAGGCGACTCGTTCACAGCTGCCTTTGTAGCCTCTTACCTCAATGGTCGCAGCATTGCCCAGTCACATCAATTAGCGGTTGAGGTGTCAGCTTATGTATGTCAGCAACACGGAGCTATGCCGCGCCTTGCTGATGCTCATTTAGAATTGTTTAGGTAATAAATGAAAATAAGAAAATATATCTTCCTTTTGTTGTTTCGCTCTCTTGGCTTGCCTTGCTTGCCAACGAGAGCGAAAACCACGTATATTATTGGGGTCTCTCAATGTAGTGAAGACCTATGGCGCAAAACGATGAATGAAGAACTCAAACGTGCGCTTAATTTATATCAAGATCAAGCAGAGTTGGTTATCTGTAGTGTAAAAGACAATACAGCCCAGCAGATTAAGGATATAGAAGCGTTTATCGACCAGAAGGTAGATGTATTAGTAGTTTCACCCAATGAGTCCGAAGCCTGTACACCTATTATTGAAAAAAAGCCTATCAGCAGGGAATACCCGTGATATTTGGTAGACAGAAAGATAGCCTCAAACCATTATACAGCCTATGTGGGGGCTAACAACTATCAGATAGGCAAAGAGGCAGGACATTATGCAATAGGTATTCTTAAAGGCAAAGGGAATATCGTGGAGTGCGAGGGTACTAAGGGGCAACCTCCGATACTGAGCGCCATAAAGGTTTTATTGACGCCTTAGCCGAAGCTCCAGAAATTCGGATTGTAGCCGAAGTATGGGGCAACTATTTGCTTGATGAAGCTAAAAAAACAGTTGCAACCTGTATTTCAGCAGCATCCTAATATAGACCTCGTTTTTGCAATGAATGACCCTATGGCAGCAGGAGCTCACCAGGCGGCTATTCAGTTCAATGGTAAGTTACCTTTTATTGTTGGGGTAGATGCGCTTGATTGATGGAGGTATTAAAAATATTGAAAAACAATGTTCAAGACGCTTCATTTATCTATCCAACAGGTGGTGAGAAGGTAATTGACCTTGCAATGAAAAATCCTCCACAATCAACCTTTTTCAGCATGAGAATATTCTCAATACAGCTGTGGTTGACAAGAGCAATGTACGTATGCTGCAGCTGCAAACAGAACAGATAGCCCAAAAACAACACAAGATAGAAGATATCAATCAACAACTAAGTGAAAGTGTTATTCAGCATACTAACCAGCAGATGCTTTTGTATCTTTCTATCACAGCTATAGTGCTTGTCACAGTTTTTTTACTAATGGTTATTAGAGCCTATCGCGCTAAGAGTAGAGCTAATAGAGAGCTGAAACATCAGAAAAGAACAATTAGAAAGCCATTTCTAAGCAGTTAGAAGAGGCTACTCAAGCTAAATTGCTCTTTTTTTACTAATATCTCTCATGAGTTTAAAAACACCGTTATCGCTTATATTGGGGCCTGTTGAAACACTTTTAGCTCATAATTCTCTTACAAAAGAGCAACAAGAATTACTTTTTCTTATAAAAAGAATAGTAATAGGCTACTTCATCTCATTTCTGAGGTGTTAGAGTTTCGTAGTTATGAGAATGGTAAACTTAAAATGTACTTCACTAAAGGCAACTTAAAAACGGTTTCTTATAGAGCTTAATACCTTTTTTTAGTGATCGTATTAAGCAAAAGAAACTCAAATTTTCAGTTTATAGCTGATGAAGTCCCTTTTGAAATAACTTTTGATAAGGAAAAAAAGTAGAGAAGATTTATTTTAATTTGCTCTCTAATGCGCTTAAATACACACCTATATCGGGTGAAATAATAGTGAAACTGCAAAAAGAAGATGATAAAGTTTGTCTTTCAGTCTTCAATAGTGATTCGTATATTCCTAAAGATAAACAGACAGAAGTGTTTGAACACTTCTATAAGATAAATCCCTGATAGTGAAGGTTCTGGTATAGGTTTGGCTTTGGTGCAAGCCTTAGTAGCTTCACACAACGGAACTATTAGTATAGAGAGTTGAAAATGTAGGGAACTACTTTCTATATCTATCTTCCTATAGAACAACAAGAGGTAACTTCTAAAACATTGTACGATACTAATTACATAGAAACGCACCTTGACTTATTGCCTTCGGAACCTACTCTAAAAATATTGCCTGATACTACAGAACTTTCCGATAAAAACCTTTGATACTCATTGTTGAAGATAATCCTGATATGCGCCGCTTTATTCACTATATCCTCAGTGATGATTATAATATCATTGAGGCTGAAAATGGAGAAGAGGGTTTTGAGGTAGCTAAAAAAATACCTTCCTGATGTTGTAGTGAGTGATGTGCTAATGCCAAAAAGTAGATGGTTTTGATTTATGCCAGTTATTGAAAACCAATGTTTCTACTAATCATATTCCTGTGATTTTGCTTACTGCCTATGCTATGGATGAGCAGAAACAAGTAGGTTTTGAAAGTGGCGCCGATGCGTATATAGCTAAACCTTTCAACATAAAACTACTCAGAACACGTGTGCGTAAGCTCATTGAGAATCGTAAAAAGATACGTGAAACCTTTAGTCACTTTTTGCTTAATGAAGCCCAACAAGAGACTTTAGGAAAAGTAGAGCAGCAGTTTATTAATGATTTTACACATTATGTGGAAAAAGCCATTGCTAATCCTGAATTGAATGTAGATGAGATAGCAGAGGCTCTTGGTTTGTCTCGCTCTAATTTATACCGAAAAAAATAAAGTCTCTTACTGATTATTCGCCCTAATGAACTTATTCGAACTATACGGGTGAAATATGCCAAACAGCTGCTTAATAGCAAAGCCAAAAGCATCTCAGAGGTTGCTTATGAAGTAGGTTTTTCTTCACCCTCTTATTTTTGCTAAATGTTTCAAAGACTTTTTACAATGAAAGTCCTACAGAATATTTAGAACGCATTAGATAATCTAAAAATTACTAATTGGCAAGTTGGCTAATTGATAAATTATTCATATCTTTGCCACATTAATTAACCGTTAATGTTATAATGATGAAGTTAAAAACATATTTCTTTTGGTAGCGGTAGCTGCCTTTTTTTGTCGGCTTGTCATCAGTCTAAAAACAGTGACTGAGAAAGAGACCGAAGCACCTCAAAAAGCCCTTGATTAGCTATGTAGATCCATTTATTGGTACAGGCGGACACGGGCATACCTACCCTGGGGCAACTACCCCTTTTGGTATGATACAAGTGAGCCCCGTGAATGGTCTTAGCCACTGGGATTGGTGTTCAGGCTATCATTATTCTGATAGTCTAATGGTAGGTTTTGGTCATTTGAGTCTTAGTGGTACGGGTATTGGCGACCTAAACGATATTTTGCTAATGCCTACTCATAAAACGTATGACCTTAGCGAGCTAAAAATACGGCAGAAAAGAGCAATACCCCTGTGAATGCAAAAGAGTTTCGCGATATGGTGCCTTACAAATCGAAGTACAGTCATAAGAACGAAAAGCAGAACCAGGCTACTACCAAGTATATTTAGAAGACCCTAAAGTGAATGTAGAGCTCACAGCGGCTCAGCGTTATGCTGTGCATCGCTACACTTTCGAAAAAGGGGCAGAACAATCAGTAATACTCAACTTGGGGTATGCTATCAACTGGGATAGCCCTACTAAAACCTCATTTAGTAAATCAAATAAGAAGTTAGACGCTAATAACAACGGCAATATTATCACAGGTTATCGTTATAGTACTGGCTGGGCTGAAAACCAAAAAGTGTTCTTTGCGATTCAGTTCTCTAAACCGATAAAGGATATTACCTATCAAAAACACAAAGATGATGTTACCTCAGGGCAAATTTTCTTTGATAATGCTGATGAGAAGTTAGAGGTGAAAGTAGCCGTTTCGTCAGTAAATGAAGAAAATGCTTTTAGATAACTTTGGAGTTATACAACGCCCCTAATTTTTGATAAAACCAAATCATTAGCGCAACAACAATGGGAGAAGACCCTTAGCAGTATAGTAGTAGAAACGCCAGTGGATTCGCTCAAAACGATATTCTACACAGCTTTATATCACGCACAAGTAGCCCCTGTTACTTTCTCTGACAAGGATGGATGGTTTAGATTACAAAACGATGAGACAGTCCGTACAGAGGGCACTGCTTATTCTACCTTATCGCTTTGGGATACTTTCCGTGCAGAGCATCCACTGCTTACGCTTTTGCAGCCCAAAGTTACAGCTGATATTATCAACTCGATGCTAGCGTACTATCAGGTACACAAAGTATTACCTGTTTGGACGCTTTATGGCAACGAAACCAATACAATGACAGGTTACCATTCTGTTGCGGTAATTGCAGAAGCTTATCTAAAGGGCGTACGTGGCTTTGATGCAGAAAAAGGCATACGAGGCAATGAAGACCACTATGATGCAAGATGACCGTGGACTAAAAAGCCTACAAGAAATATGGTTATATACCTTACAATGCAGGGAGTAGATGAGTCTGTTACTATAACTCTTGAATACGCTTATGATGATTGGTGTGTGGCACAAATGGCTAAGGCATTGGGCAAGACAGAAGACGCTGATTTCTTCTTGAAGCGTTCAGAAGCCTACACGCACCTATTCGATAAAGAAACAGGCTTTATGCGTGGTAAAAGCACCGATGGCAAATGGCGCACTCCTTTCGACCCCAAAACGTTCTGACCACCGTGAAAATACCGATTATACTGAAGGTAATGCTTGGCAGCACAGTTGGTTTGTTCCTCATAACGTAAAAAGGACTTATCAGCCTATTTGGTGGTAATGAGCCTTTTGTAGCGCACTTAGAGAAACTCTTTACCGAAAGTTCAGAAATCACTGGTGATAACACCTCTCCTGATATTTCAGGACTCATAGGGCAATATGCACACGGCAATGAGCCGAGCCATCACATAGCTTATATGTTCAACGTGGCAGGGCAACCTAAGAAAACGCAGTATTGGGTAGACCGCATCTTTGCAAACACAGTACAACACTACCCCTAACGGGCTTAGTGGTAATGAAGACTGCGGACAGATGTCAGCTTGGTATATTTGGAGCGCAATGGGCTTATACCCTATGAATCCTGCTTCTACTGAATACCAATTTGGTCGTCCTCTATTTGATAAAGTAACGATGTACTTGCCAAATGGTAAGACCTTTACCATAGTGGCTAAAAACGTATCTAAGGATAATAAATATATCAAGTCAGTTACTTTTTAACGGAAAGGCTTTATAACCGATGGTATATTTCGCATCAAGAACTCTTGAGTGGCGGTGAATTAGTTTTTGAAATGACAAATAAATAAATGAAGAGAAACCTCTTAATTACAGGAGGAGCTGGTTTTATCGGCTCGCACGTGGTGAGGTTATTTGTAACTAAATATCCTGATTATCACATTTTCAACTTAGATAAACTTACTTACGCAGGCAACTTGGATAATGTTGCCGATGTAACTAATGCCTCTAATTACACTTTCATAGAGGCTGATATTTGCGACTATGAGTGTATGAAAGAGCTTTTTAAGAAGTATCATATTGATGGGGTGATACACCTTGCTGCTGAAAGTCACGTGGATAGGAGTATTGAAGACCCTTTCATCTTTGCTAAAACCAATGTGATGGGTACTTTGAGCCTCTTGCAGGCGGCTCGCGAAGCGTGGAAAGACAATATGCAGGGCAAACGCTTCTATCACGTCTCTACTGACGAGGTGTATGGAGCGTTAGAAATTGATAACACACTCTTTACCGAAGAAACTCCATACAACCCTCAGTCGCCGTATTCAGCTTCTAAAGCCTCATCAGACCACTTTGTGAGGGCTTACCACAATACTTATAAGCTACCTGTGGTGATTTCTAATTGTTCTAACAATTATGGTTCTCATCAATATCCTGAGAAGCTTATTCCCGTATGTATTTATAATATAGTAGATAATAAGCCCCTACCTATTTACGGCAAAGGCGAGAATATTCGCGATTGGTTGTTTGTAGAAGACCACGCTCGTGCTATTGATGTTATTTTTCATCAAGGGAAAGATGGTGATACTTACAATATTGGTGGTTTTAACGAATGGCGCAATATCGACTTAGTAAGAGTGATTATCAAAGAGGTCGATAAGCAATTAGGAAGACCCGAAGGTACTTCTGAGAAGCTTATTACCTTTGTAACTGACCGTGCTGGTCACGATTTGCGTTATGCTATTGATGCTACTAAACTGAAGAATGAGCTGGGTTGGGAACCCTCATTGCAGTTTGAAGAAGGTATACAAAAAACTGTAAAATGGTATCTTCAGAGAATTAAATAACGATTTCATAATCAATAAAAACAGGGACTGTTCAATTTGAATAGTCCCTGTTTTTTTATTGACTTATTTGCAGATTATCTTTTGCATACTACTTGGTTAGTGTATTTTTAGATTAACAATACTGTATGCGTTTAAGAGGTTCATCTTTTCTAACTGCTTGTAGAAGGCTTTGAGGTTAGCTTTCTTCATTTGTTCGTCTTCAAAACGTCCGAAAAGGACAGTGAAATGAGGAATACGCATCAAGAATTGGTATTCACCATTATTTTTGACCATTACCTCAGTGATGTTTTCGTTAAGCCACATATCATTCTGTATAAACATCATTAGGCGATAGGTGTCTTCCCAATATTTATTGCTTTTCGCCTTTGAGTAGGGGTACACGGGCTGAATAAGAGTTCGATAGAGGCATTTTTGCCTTGTGTATCCATATAATATACGGTGCCATTGTCATACACGCGAGCGATAGGTTGGCGTTGTTTTTACTTTGGCATTAAGCACCCCATCAAGTGTGTGAAAACTTCTGACTTTTTCTATCATATCATTGTTATCTAAGAGATTTTCTATCTCCCTCAACTTTAGCAAACCTATAGGCTGCGGTGCTTGTGGGTCTTTGAAAATAGTGTGGCGTATCGTCTCATCGGTTACATACATATCTTCGTCTTGATGGTCTATGATTACTTCTTTTTATAGGGCGCATTTTGTTTTTCCCCGAAGCAAATAGCTGAATGCCAAGAGGTAATAAGATGATAACTACTATTTTGATGATTTTTCTTAGGGTGCATAGCGTTGTTTTTGTCGCTGCAAAGGTAGTAATAATTTGTCAATTTTTCCAATTTGTCAATTTGTCGATTTGCTAATTAGGGAAAAGAGATGTTGCTCACCGACTTTCCTTCGCTTATCCTTCGCTTATCGTTCGCTCATTGTTCGCTCATTGTTCGCTCATCGTTCGCTTTTCTAAAGGATAAAAACTAACTATTAATTTTTGCTAATTTGCTAATTGTTTTGTACATTTTGCCGCCTATCTAAAAATGTTGTATTATGAAGTATATATTTCTATTATTGAGTGTGTTAGGAATAGCTCCGCTGGCAATAGGTCAGGATATAGAAGCGGTACTAACAGAGAAAATTAAATTACTGGACAAAAGTTATAAAAATACAGAGTTGCAGCCCTTGAGCAAATGACTTTGAGCGCATAGCTTTGGCTGACGCTACGCATTGGCTCGCTAACTATTATACAGCTTACGTAAACATTCGTATAGCCGACCAGTCGTCTGGTAGTACAATTGACTCTTATTGCGACCAAGCTGAGAAATATCTGAAGATAGCTGAAAAAGCTAAAGGGGCTAATGCGTCTGAAATCTATGCACTTTACGCTTATCTGTACAGTGCTAAAGTGAAGGTAAATCCGATGTTTAGAGGAGCTAAGTACGGTAAGATGAGTAGGGAATATTCTGAAAAATCAATAAAAAGAAAATCCTAATAATCCGCGTCCGTACCCTAATTAGAGCTATCAGGGATTTTTACTCCTAAAACCTTCGGAGGAGGGCCAGCTAAAAGCAAAACCTTTCTTAGATAAGGCTTTTGAAAAATTCGATTCTTTCACCCCTGAAACAGCTAACAGTCCGCATTGGGGAAAAGGAATGGCAGAGTATTTGAAAAATCAGGTAATTAGACGATTTGACGATTTGTCGATTTGACGATTTGACCATTTGGCGATTTGATGATTTGACGATTTGTCAATTTGGTGATTTGTCAATTTGTTTCATAATTCAAAATTCACAATTCAAAATTCACAATTCAAAATTCACAATTCAAAATTAAAAAGTGCATAAAGCAGGATTTGTAAATATTATAGGGAACCCTAATGTGGGTAAATCGACTCTTATGAATGCTTTCGTAGGAGAGAAACTTTTCGATTATTACGTCTAAAGCACAGACTACACGCCATCGTATCTTTGGCATAGTGAGTGGTGATGACTTTCAGGTTGTCTTTTCGGATACACCAGGTATTATTAAACCCGCGTACGCACTGCAGGAATCGATGATGGCGTTTGTGAAAGACGCTTTTGACGATGCTGATATTCTTATCTATATGGTGGAAATCGGTGAGAAAGAACTTAAGGAAGAAGCATTTTTGAGCGTATCAATAGCTAAAAATACCGATATTGCTGCTTATCAATAAAATTGATACCTCTGATCAGCAAGTATTAGAAGAACAGGTGGCGTATTGGAAAGAACAAGTGCCAAGAGCTGAGGTATATCCTATTTCGGCACTTCGCAACTTTCAGACTAAAGAGGTTTTTGATAGGATATTAGCTTTGCTGCCAGAGTCGCCTGCTTTTTCCGAAAGACCAATTGACGGATAAGCCTGAACGCTTCTTTGTAAATGAAATTATCAGGGAGAAAATATTATTGCACTATAAGAAAAGAAGTGCCTTATTCGGTAGAGGTAACCACTGAGAGTTTTGCAGATAGCGAGACTATACTACACATACGTGCAGTGATAATGGTAGAGCGCGAAAGTCAGAAAGGGATTATCATCGGTCATAAAGGAGAGGCACTGAAGAGAGTAGGGGTAGCCGCTCGCGTCGATTTAGAAAAGTTCTTTGGCAAAACAAGTGCACTTAGAACTTTTCGTAAAGGTGAATAAAGATTGGCGCAGCAATGAGCGACAGCTCAGTAGATTTAGCTATGCTAGTCGTTAGTTGTTATGGGCTTTTTTGGCTCTTTTTGTAGAAAGGGATGAGGTAAGTTAGGTATAGTTAAAAACTTGCTCCGAAGCGACTGTTTTCGTATACACGACCAAAGGCAGGGATATAGTAATTAGGGAAGCCTTTGCTGTCGGTTTGGAGTGCCAATACCCCTACCCGTACAGAAGCTCCTGCATAAAGATTGTGCAATAGTTCGGCTTTGATGCCCAAAACTATCTCAAACCAATGGGCGGTGCGTCCGCTATATTTTTAGCCATTCAGCACTACTGCCAGCAGTGTTTTCGGTGAAATACTGGTTGTCTTTGTGGATAATATAAGAGTTGAGGTCTTGCGAGAAGAGTGAAAATCCGTAGCGAGCCCCTACATATATTTGGTTCTCCATACCATACCAGTTGCTATAGCTATTATAGTCGAAGCCAGCGCGGAGGAACTGCCCTTCAGTAGTATAAGCGAAGAAGTCTTCATTAGTTTTTGCGTTCGAGACCTATTTCAGCAGCAGCATAATAAGCGAAACTGAGACGGTAGTCGCCTACCAATTCAAGTCCGTAATAATCGCTGTTGAGAAAAGGTTTGATGAGCTTGCTTAGGTCAGCCCCCACACGCAAGCCATACCGCTGTTGGTAAGCGGGCGCTTTAGGTTTTTCGGGTAAGGCAATGGCAGTAGTACGAGAGGCCGTAGCGCCCGTAGTGGTAGTGCGGCTTGCGGTTTGGGCTTGCAATCCTGCGATGCATAGCCAATTAATGATACAAATGTATATGAGCTTTCTTTTCATTGTTGACAGAGTTATTCTTGATAGTTACGCCTTTTTAGCCAAGAAGTGTTGGCATCTTGTATAGTAGCAGAGAGAGTGTTGTAGGTAGTTTTGATACCACAAGCTTTGCTTACAAAAGTTTCTTCGGTATTATAAGTAAGGGTAAGGGTAGCTGTACTAGTAGTAGTGCCAGATACTACCGTTTGAAAAAGGTAAGTAGTAGGGTTTTGCAATCGTAGAGGTAGTGCAATAGAATCGAGGGTAGTGCTGCTGACCAAAGGAGTGCTATTGTCTTCCCCATAGATGGTTAGGTTAGCTATGCTCATAGGCGAACGAGTGTTATTGGCATTGTAGAAACGTACCACTCAAGCGAGGGGTATTTACGGTATGGTCGCAAATATCGTCAGACTCGCAGCTTACAGCTAAACAAGCAACTGAAAACACAGAGAGTAGACGTGCTAAGAAGGTTATTTTTGTTTGTCATTGGTAACCAATAGTTTAGTTTTGGGGGCAAAAGATAATAAGATTAATGCTAAAAGGCAAATGATAAAAAGACAAAAGGTAAATAATAAATGATAGCTACGGATTTTTTTATATTATGGTTTCGAGAGACTTTGAATAGAAAGTGTTTTGTTTGTAAGTGGTTAAAAACCAATTGTTTATATAGTTGCGAAAAAGGTTCTTTTGCAATAATTATGAAATATTTTATTAATTATTTTTCCTAATAAATCGTTAATTTTTTAAGATTAATAGTGTTTTTTGGAAAAAGTTTTAACTTTGCACGATGAATAAAAGGTTATATATACTACTAATTGTACTGACGAGCCTCTTGCTAATAGGGATTATAGGGGTACAAGGGTATTGGATAAAGTCGGCGATAGATGATAAAGAAGATGCATTTACCTATTCTATTCAGCAAATACTTAACAGTGTAGCAAAACAGATAGAGCAAGAAGAGGTAGATAAATACGTAGCCAAAATTATGAGTCTGCGTGAGAATACCTCACGTTCAAATCTCTGAAAAAGAATCACCTGCAGGAATTTATCTATGTAAAAGAGAATAAAGGAAATAAAGAGACTTTTTATATAAGCACGGTATTTTAGAAGAGGACTATACGTTGCCAGCTAACCAGCGAACAGCTGCTGCTTAGGTATTAATCACCTTTCAGATACATTGGCTATCAAGAGTTATATACAGAAAGAGACGCTTCAACGGGTAAATAAGGGTAGGGCAGAGCATCCGCTTTTCAGAGCAGACGGTTACGGCATATGAGAAGTTTAGTGAGTTGCCTGAGATAGAGCGTCTTATGATAGAGGAGTCATTTTAAGAGCATCATAAGGCAGCAGTCTATCAGTGATCGGGTGACAACAGGGGCAAATAGAGAAGCTTTTGAAGAAGCAACTAAGGAAGAATGGGCTTGAGGTGCCTTTTGAGTTTGCTATTTATAATGAGGGTGCTTTCAAAGTACAGAGTAGGTATTTTGAGCCTAATAAGCCTAAGGAGTTTAGGACTTTGCTTTTCGGAGGTAATACATCAGATGACTCGTTATACGAGTTGGCAGTGATATTTCCTCAGCGAGAGAAAGTACTACTTTCGTCTATTATAGGTATAGCCACTCTCTCAACGGTTTTTGTACTGATTATCATAGCGGTGTTTGTCATTACGCTCAACCAGTTGCTTACTCAGCGGCGTATTTCGGAGATAAAGACGGACTTTATTAATAATATGACGCACGAATTTAAAACGCCTATTGCTACTATGAGTTTGGTGTTAGACAGTGTAAAGAGTCCGATGGTACTCTCTGATCCTGATAAGGTATTGCATTATGTGCATATACTCAAGCAGGAAAACAAACGAATGCTTGCTCAGGTAGAGAATATATTGCAGATTTCGCGTTTGGAAAAAGTACGATGCAGTTAGAACGAGAGCCTTTAGATGTACACGAGGTTATTACTACTGCGATGTTGCACGTGCAAACGATATTAGATGAGCGTGGAGGAATGATATATACGCATTTTGGCAAGCAATAGCGATGTATCGGCTAATGAGTCGCACCTTACCAATGTATTTGTAAATATAATTGAAAACGCGATAAAGTATTCACCCAATGCACCTGTTATAGATATTTATACTGAAAATATCAAGAATAAGTTGCTCATACGCATTAAAGACCAAGGGCAGGGGATGACTAAGCAGGCGATGAAGCATATATTTGACAAGTTCTACCGTGCACATACAGGTGACTTGCATAATGTGAAAGGTCACGGTTTAGGTTAGCCTACGTGAAGAGTATAGTGGAATATCACGGAGGTACTATAATGGTGGAAAGTGAAAAAGGATAAGGGTAGCACCTTTTTATAAAGCTACCCGTGATATAAATATAATTAGCCAAATTGTCAAATTATTAACGGCACTAACATAAAAAGAATATGAACGGAAACTATTACAGCGCTAAAGTTCCTTCTGAGAACAAACGCATCCTCTTAGTGGAGGACGACCCTAATTTTGGGACAGTACTAAAAAGACTACTTGGTAATGAGTGGTTTTGATGTAGTTTTAGCCAAAAAATGGAATGGAGGGTTTTGAGAAGTTTAAAAAGAAACCTTCGATATGTGTATTTTGGACGTAATGATGCCTTATAAAGACGGGATTTACGTTAGCAAAAGAAATACGTGAGAAAAATGAGAAGATACCAATTATTTTTCCTCACAGCTCGCACTATGCGCGAGGATGTGATAAAAGGGTATCGCTCAGGAGGGTGATGACTATCTGAATAAACCTTTTGACTCTGAAATCTTATTGATGAAAAATTCGCTCAATGCTACAACGCAAAACCATTGAGACGATGATTGACGATAATAAGTTTGAGTTTGAGATAGGTAACTTCTTCCTCAATACCAAATTGCGTATTCTTAAGTATAAAGATGAAGAGCCTGTGAAGCTATCGCCTAAAAAGAAAACGAACTATTGCGATTGCTCGCCCTACATACTGATGATTTTATGTCGCGCGAATTAGCCCTTTCTAAAATCTGGAAAGATGATAACTATTTCACTTCAAAAGAAGTATGGACGTGTATATAGCAAAAACTTAGAAAACTACTTAAGAAAGACGATAAAGTAGAGATTCTTAATATACACGGTGAAGGGTTTAGATTAGTAGCTAATAAAGAAGCTGAAGGCTTTTGTATAAAGTTTTTAGGGGAATATTTTGGAGTTTTTAGAAAAAGTATTAATTTTGCAGCCTCAAAAGTATGGAGGTGCAAAATCTGCTTGCTTTTTGAAAAAGGTTTAAAAATGAGAAAATTAAAAAGAATACGATATTTCTTTTGCAGGCTTGAAGCAAGGCAGTCACCAGTTTGACTATCATATTGATAAGCATTTTCTAGAACTCTTTGCCTTTGATGAGGTAAACGATATTGACCAAACTGTAACCATTCTTTTGGAGAAAAAGAGCAACCTTATGGAACTGCACTTTAGCAGTAAAGGTACAGTAAATGTAAATTGCGACCTCTCTAACGAGCCTTTTGACTTGAGTGGTATCAGGGACACTTTTTAGTGGTAAAGTTTGGTGAAGAATATAATGATGAAGATGAAGAGCTGCTTATACTACCACAAGGAGAACATCAGCTGAATGTTGCACAATATATATATGAGTTGATAGTGCTTTCTATTCCTGCCAAGCGTGTACACCCCTGATGTACTGAGTGGTAAAATGCACTCAGAGGTATTAGACCGATTAGAAGCGCTTGCTCCGAAAGAATATCATCCTACTGAAACAGTAGACCCCCGCTGGGAAAGTTTAAAGAATTTAATAACTGATAAATAAAAAGATTAAGTAATGGCACATCCTAAACGAAGACAATCAAAAACCAGAAGAGATAAAAGAAGAACTCACGATGTAGCAGTAGTTCCTCAAATAGCGAAAGACCCAGTAACAGGGGAAAATCACCTATACCACCGTGCGCACTGGTACGAAGGAAAGATTGTACTATCGCGGACAAGTATTGATTGATAATACACAAATGCAGAATAAAAATGCCTCCCTTTTAAGGAGGCATTTTTTATTAATCGATTATCATTGGTTAATAAGTTTTTAGACAGTAGGAGATTGTACCACTGTATTACTTTTTTTGATATCGCTAGTGTATACACGATCGCGGTCGTACTCAGGTAGTACTTCTGCAAAATAGGCTTCTAAAAGTAGCGCCATCAGCTTTAGCAGATACGCGAGCCTCTTTACCATCTTCCAAAGTTTTTTTATTTTTCAAATACTTCACTAAGTGGTATTTCTTTTTCGGTAGTATAGATAGCTATTTCAGAGAGTAGGCTTACATTATTGCGGATGCCTACAGATATGCGTTTGTCATCTACTAATGAAGTAGCTAAAAAGCCTGTACGTGTTTGTGTTTCTAAGCTGGTATAAACCAGGTTTGCCTGAAATGGCAAGAATTTTTGTTAAATTCATTCCTTATTATTGTTTAGTTATTAATTTTTATAGAATTTCATACGATAATCTACTTTCACTTTGCCTTTGCTGATATTGGTGAGTTTGCCCTTTATCAGTTGTTTTTTTGAAAGATGAAAGTTTATCAGTAAAGAGGATGCCTTCGATGTGGTCATATTCGTGTTGTACTACGCGGGCGGCTAAGCCTGTGAGGAGTAAGCTGCTGAGGGTGAAATGCTCATCGACAAACTCAATAGTGATTTGCTTCTGGCGGCTGACATCTTCGCGCACCCCTAGGGTATACTAAGGCAGCCTTCGTTGAACAGCCATTTATCACCCGTTTCTTCGGTGATTTTTAGCGTTGATAAAAGTTTTTTTGAAGTTTGATAAGAAAGTACGTTCGTCTTCAGTGAGGTCGTCATCATCAGCAAAAGGAGCGGTATCGACTACAAAGAGACGAATGGGCAGTCCAATTTGTGGAGCTGCCAGTCCCACACCATAAGCGTGGTTCATAGTGTCGTACATATTGGCAATCAGAGTATTAAAGATTAGGGTAGTTGGGTGATATATCAGTAGCTACCTTTCTTAATACGGGGTCGCCATAGGCAATAATAGGTAAAAACCATTGTATTTTTAATTTTTGTGGAGGCAAAGATACGAATAATTAGACAATTAGCAAATAAGTATTAGCTAATCAGCAAATTAACTAGTTTTTCACAGAGTGTTAAAAATGGTGTTAATTGTAGTAAAAGATGTTGTTGCGTACAAATAAAAAATGTATCTTTGCCTTTTGAAATGATAAGTGTAACTATTAACCAACTATTGATTACCAGAAAATAAATTGTTTTAAAAAATATCTAACTCCCAAATATAGTATTATATGAAAAATATTACTATTACAATGTTTCTTTTTAGCAGCTATGTGGGCTGCTGTAGCGCAAACTTTTAATAGGGTGGGACAGCCTATCACTGTAAAAGGTGATATGATTATAGTAGGTAACTCTATATTAAATGTAGGTAACACACGTCCTGCTAATACCCCATTTAATAATCCTAATTATGCTAACAATAGCACAAGAATGGATTATACTGATGTTGATACAGATAAAGCTACCTTTAACTCAAGTTCAGCTAATGTTAAAAATCCTGGTCCAAATACATCCTGTTTGAAAGTAAAACAGGCTTATTTATATTGGACAGCTGTTTATTCTAAGGAACGTTTAGCAAATCAGACTAATCCTAAATTAGAAAAGACTAAGTTTAAAAATGTTAAGTTTAGAGTCTCAGATACAAGTCCTTATCGTGATATAGTAGGTACCGCTGTATATGATAGTGATGCAGAGATAAGTACTCCTGGTTGGGGTGATTGGAATGCTCAAAGAGGGTATGTTTATCGTGCAGATGTGACTCAATATCTTACAGGGGATAGCAGGTAATTACACTGTAGCAAACATACAAGCTCCTTATGGTCACGATACTACTGGACCAGGTTACTCTGCCGGTTGGGCATTAGTGATTATATATGAAGATCTTTCTCAACCAAGTCGTAATATTAGTCTTTTTGATGGTTTTTCAGTAGTAGCAGTAATGGAGTTTCGCCAGTAATTAATATTTCTGGCTTTTAAAACAGTTCCTACAGGACCTGTTCAGTGCTAAATTAGGTTTTGCTGCTTTAGAAGGAGAATCAGGACTTGATGGAGATGTGATAGGAATGAAGAATACTTTAAACACTTGGACTATCCTGAGTACTCCAGGACGTGCCGCTAATAACTTTTTTAACAGCAGTATTACTAATGAAAATGGTGTAAATATAGACCGCAACCCAGCTTCTACTAATCTTTTTAGGTTTTTGATGCAGGTATTATGGACTTGCCAAATAATAGTAAAAACTTATTACCTAATAATGCTACTTCTACAAGTATTAGTGTAGGGACGGTGAATGACTCTTATTATCCTTTTATGTTTGCTTTTAGCGTAGAAGTCGTAGAGCCTCATATTGTAATGGAAAAACGAGTATATAAGGGTAGTCAGGATATAACAGACAATAAAGGAGGAGTAAAAGTAAATTTGGGCGACCAATTAATTTATAAAATAAAATTTAAAAATATAGGTAATGATGATGCTAAAGATTTAGTGATTGTTGATAAACTTCCTAAAGGCTTAGACTTTGTAAAAACCTCTATTCAGCCATCTAACTTTTCCAGCTGGGACTCACGTTGATTATACATATAGTGCAGATGGTGGGACGCTTACTCTTACAGTAGATAAAAATTTAGTAACAGCTAATAGTACTACACAAGAGTTCTCTTTTGGTGTAGAAGTGGTAAATGACTGCAAACTATGGCGAAACCTTTGTGCTAATCGAATAAAGAATGAGGTAGTGGCTACTTATAATGGGGTAGAAAACCCCTAAAAACAACTCCTATTACTTCCAAAAAGTTTTAAGTCAGAATTTACAAGCTGCTTTGGAGGTGATGAAGGAACTTCTGACTTTGTAGTAAATGTAGATTTTTCAAAATGTGTGTACAAAGAGCAAGTAACTCTCTGTAAACTTACTACTACACTGAAAGCTGCTGACGGTTTTTACTTCTTACCAATGGGCAACAGTCAGTGGTACAGAAACGGTAAATGCAACTACTCAAAACTTGGTAGTTTCTGCACCAGGTGTTTACAGAGTAACCAAATCGAAGACAGGATGCGCCACTATGTATGAAGAGTTTACTGTAATTCCTAATATATACAAAGCTAATCATCCAGTGGAGAGTATGATTACCTCTAAAACAGATAAGTGGTGAAACATATGTTTGTCCTTCGACAGGTGAAAAATACCCTCAGGTGTATTTGTGTGGTAAGAACTCTACTCTCAATATGAGAATCTCACTCAGCAATGCTACAAATTTTTCTTTGGGAGAAAAAGTAAATTGTGCTAATACTATTCCAGATAATTGTCCTCCAGATCTCACTAGCTATGGTTGTAGTTGGACAACTATAGGTAATACTAATGGTACTGTTACTAACCAATCGTTTACAGAAGCAGGTGATTATCGTTTGACAGTTACTTACGATAGTGAGTGTATGTTTTCTTACTATTTCCGTGTTACTAAAAATGAATTAGACCCTAAAGTAGAACCTCTGCATATAGTATGTACAACACCAGGTAAGATAACTGTGAAAGATGTACCTTCTACAGGTTATCAGTTTGCTCTAATGAAAGGTGCTGCTACGGTAACTAACTGGCAAACTGCTAATACGTTTACGGTTACTACAGCGGGTAGCTATAATGTGCTCATCAAACAAACCGTTACTAATACGGCTGTAGTACCTTGCACTTTCGAGATTAGCAATATAGTTATAAACAAAAAGAATCCTTCTTTGGTAGTGACAACTACAGATATGGCTTGTGACACTAATAAAGGAAATATGCGTATTCAGATAAATGATCCTCCTTATAATCCTTATACTATAGTGGTGCGTGAAAAATAACCAATCGGGAGCTGTGTTATATAGATTTACCTCGTCAGGTACTACTACTTATTATGATATTAAGCTGAATAACTATTTTAATCATGGTACTTACTTTGTGGCAGTAGAGAACGGCTATGGCTGTACTATTACTAAAGGGGGCGTAAAGATAAATAAAATACCAGAGCTGAAAGCAACGGCCTCTGTATTGAAACCTATTACTACTTGTGCATCAGGTATTATACGGATAACTGCTTCAGGAGGTAAGAAAGGTGTTTCATACGACTTTGAACATAATGGCATACATAACAATAGTACTAATGATTATTTTTGACTTGGATGTAGCTACACCAGGTACTTATAATTTTGTGGTGACTGATGCTAATGGTTGTACAGCAAGAACTTCAATAACTATCACCAGCTGACAGCCCCTACCGCTACAGTAAATTATCAGATAACCCAATGCGGTCAGCAGATACAAATATATTTTACAGAGCCACAGAGTGTACACTCTTATACCTATCAATACGCTTTGGTAGGCAAGACACCACAAGGTACACGTACTATTACAGGGCTTACTGCTAATACTACTTATACGCCTACAGTACTATATACTATCAACGGGCAAACGTGTACGCTTACCTTACAGGCTATCACTATTCCAGATTTAACCGCTACTGATAACCTCATTGCTTCGGCAGGGGTTGAAAAGTTGGTAGAATGTGGTACGAGGGGCTAATGCCGGCAAAGCTTTAGTGCGTTTTGCTAACGTACAAGGAGGGTACCACCTTATGAATATAGTTTTGATGGAGGTGTTAATTTTGGTGCCGCTACCCAAACGTGGTTAGCACCTGGTACTTACCAATTGGCAGTAAGAGATAAATACGGTTGTAGAAGAGATAATATCACTGTAAAGGTAGCTGATAAGATAGCAGAACCTACTTTTTAGTACCACTATTACTTATAACTGTGAGGGCAAGGCAACTGTGAAAGTAAACAGCAGCAAGGGTACTACCTACACCTATACTTATCAGGTAGATGGCGGAACGCCGCAAAACAGCAATACCTTTACTAATCTTGCTGTGGGTACTCACACTATTGTCATACAGTATGCTGATGCTAATCCACCTACTAAGAATGTATTATTCTTGGAAGATTTTTGGAGTAGGTAATAATCACGTAAAAACGCCTTATATTAATGGAGTGTATTACTTTGAGCCACAGAATGGAAGTTCTAAACTTTATAACCGTAATGGAGGTAGCAAAAATCAAGCTACTTCAGGTTTTGACCAAAATGTGAATGATGGAGAGTATGCAGTTACTAATGTGATGAATCCCTAACCTTTGGGGTGATAATCCAGTAGACCATACAGGAAAAACTAATGGACGTATGCTATTTGTCAATATAGGTAGCTCAGCAGGTATTGCAGGTATATTGTACCAACGCAAGATGACAGATATCATTCCTAATAAGCCAATACGATTCTCTATCGCTCTTTACAACTTAATAAGGGGTGATGGACATACTACGGCTGCTAACGACCCTAATATCAAGTTAGAACTTTATAGAACTGAAGCAGATGCTTTAGCTCAGACTAATATATTAGCTTCTAATAACATAGGTTTTTATACCCTAAACACGCTAATGTAAATGACTGGAAAGAGTATAATGTACAGCTGAACCCAGGCAATAATACTACTCTTTATGCAGTAGTGCGTTCGTTTAGCAATGTAATAGGTGGTAATGATTTGGTAATAGACGATATTTACTTGTACCAAGAGCCAGAGGCTTGTCCGTCTACTTATACTACTACTATTGTAGTAAAAATAATCAAGCATTTGGAGTACAAACTAATACAGAGCAAGTAACTAATGCGAGGTGTTACGGAGGCGGGGGTAGTTATCAGATAGCTATTACTAACCCACAAAATACGACTTACTACGTACAAAAGGATAATACAGGTGGGTTTGTAGCGGCTACAGCCACTACCTATAAATGGGAATATATAGCAGTAGGGGCTCATACCATAAAAATTCCGTGGCGAGTTGAACAATCCTAACTGCGAATTTACACGTACCTTTACTATTACGCAGCCGGCAGCTCTTACGTTGGCTTTAGACCCTGCGAAATCGGATACTTATATAGGTTGTAATCCAGCTTCTGCGCTAATAACACTTACGGCTACGGGAGGCACCTCCTTATAAGTATTCTTTAGCCGATTGGAATTCAGGTGCCTACTAATAGAACAAAGCAATGGTGTTTTTAGGGTAACAGAACTCTACACCATTTGCACAATACTATGTAGCGTGGGTAAAAAGATGCGAATGGCTGTGTTAAACCTTTTGAGTTTACACGTAGTAAGTCGCCTGCTCTTACTCTTACAGGCACTACCGATGTAACTAACAACAATTACTGTATGAGTAGTGCTACGGCAGGTAAGGTGCAGGTGAAAGTTACAGACGCACAAAATATAGGTACCTCGCCTTATACATTCTTCCATAACGGTACGAGAGTAGCGAGCCAGACGGCAGCTGCTTATACGTATACCAATCTACAGGTAGGGGTTCACACCTTTACAGTAGTAGATAAATACGGCTGTACGGCAAGCTATACTACCGAAATAAAGAGAATGATAACGGTAGACGGAGCCGCCGGAGCGGTAGTGAGCAAAGTGATAACTTGCCATAGTGGTGATGCGGCAAAAGGAGAGATAACGTTGAAGATAAAAGACGGTTATGCACCTTACACTTATGTAGTGAAGAATGCGGGAACGAATGCAACTGTACAAACACAGCAAAACGTACCTACTAATAGGATAGCGACTTACAAGACTGAGATAGCAGGGGTATATAGGATAGAGGTAACCGATAGCAAAGGCTGTACAGTAAGTGGTACAGCTACGTTAACAGCAGCAACTAACCCTACGATTACATATACAGCTACAGCAGTAGTGTGCTATGGAGCTAATGATGGTACTATTTCATTAACTATCAGTGGAGGTACGGCACCTTATAAAGTGAAGTTAGATAATGGAGCAGTACAAAATGTAACGGGCAATCAACACCGTTTTGTAGGAGTAACCTCAGGTAGCCGTGTAGTATATGTGACTGATGCGCGTGAGTGTAAAGCACAAGTAACGATAAACATAACATCGCCTGCGGCACCGCTAAAAGGATTTGCGGTAGTATCGCAACTAATAGGTTGTGGAGATGGTAATGTGGCTACTAAGAATAAAGCACAAATACGTTTTACGAATGTAACGGGGGGTATGGAGACTATAGTTATAGATATGATGGCAATTTTACTACCAATTCAGAAGGCTGGTTGCCAGCAGGCACGCATACTGTTACGGTAAAAGATAAAGGAGGCTGTCAGTTAGACATACCGGTAGAAGTGCCAGAACGTATAACGCCACCAACAGGCACAAGCTATACGATTACCACTTATGATTGTGAAGGCAAGGGAACGATACGCATTAGTGGTTTGCCTAATACGTATAATTATACATATATTATAGATGGCAAGACAGCTACAGGTACAACAGCTACTATTACAGGTTTAGCCCTCAGTAGTTATACAATGACAATTAGCTATACAGATGGCAATCCTCCTACTTCAGGCATATTAATGCAAGAAGATTTTTGGTTTTGGAGATCCTGAAGCCTATTCAGGTGTAAATACAGGTATATTCAATTTTTATGACCCACGTGTACATGCCGTGAGCTCCTACTAATTATACAAGAGCAGCTTATAAAGACTATGTAAGTCCTAATGTATTTGGTAGTGCTCGAATGCCTTACTATCCGGGGAATCCTAATAGTGCTTGGACAGCACCATTTGTCGGAACAATCTACAGGGCTAATAATGACCGCTATTTATATGTAGATATGGCAGCCAATACTTATGGTCAGGTATTTTTTAGAAAAAGAAGTAGAAGTAGATCCTTATAACTTGATAGAATTTAATTATCAGATTAGAAGCTATAATGGACCTAATTATAATGGGGAACAGTAACTAAGCCTAATATGCAGATACGTATAGTAGAGGCAGCTAATCCTTCAAATATATTAGGAGCAATTAATTCAGGAGCGATAGATCACGACAGTACGTGGCATTTTGATTTCTTCTAAGAATTTAGGTACTATCAATCCTAATGGAGTTTTCGAGAGCGAAAATTCAGTTTTTTGAATATGGAACCAAATTCACAGGTAACGATTTTTGCTATAGATGACATCAAGGTCTACAAGTACCGAAGTCCTGTGCACAGACGCTCACCAAGACGGTAGTGATACCTAGTGGGCAAGAGTTTTAAGTCGAGTGTAGCAGAGTCAGACACAGGCTTCTTGTAATGGATTGCGTGGCAAGGCTACCTTCAAGCTGGAGAATTTGCGAGGCGGTAGTTATCAGGTATCTGTAGAGGTACAACGCGTACAGGTACGGGTTATACTACTTATGTACAATCGCCTACCTTTTGAGGTAGATAATCTTAGGGCAGGGACACATACCATTACGTTCAACTATAGACCAGCAGGCTCAGGAGGTAAGACTTGTGCGATACAAGTACCTGTAACGATTACGGAGCCAGCAGCATTAACTCTACCTCTACGGTAGAGCAGGTAGCGATGTGTTCAAACAATTTTAAAGCGCAGTAAAAACTAACTGCAGGCGGAGGTAATGGAGGTTATAATTATACTTACTTAGTAGGAGGAGTGATAAAAGCAGGTCCACAAAGCAGCAATATTTTTTTGCAGCGGTAGCTACAGGCACGGCGACTTTCGAGGTAAAAGACAGCAAGGGTTGTGTAGAGAGAATTACCACAGTGATTGCTACTCCGCGTACGGTAAGTCTTACCTTACAAGCTACGGACTGCTACGCGGGCGATAGTCAAGGGGTAGTAACTGTAACGATAACAGATGGTAATGGAGGTTATAGTGTAAGACTAAACAATGGCGCTACGGTATCTCCTAGTACAACAACGGTAACGCATAGTTTTAGAGGCTTGACACAGGGTAGCTATAGTGTAACGGTAACAGACCAATATGGTTGTAGTGCGGTATCAAATATCATTATATACCCATCGTTAAACTTCAGAGTAAAGACTACGCAGCAATCGGCTTGTGGTAGCAATGCTAAGATAGAAGTGATAGCTAGCGGAAGTGGTATAGAATACGCGTTTAGGAAAGCAGGCACCCTAACACCGCTTTTGTATAGTAGTACGAATAATATAACCCCATCGGTAGGCATTACTACCGAGACATGGGAGGTATATGTGAGGGCAGGTAGATGTGTGAAGACACAGACGGTAACCCTTGCACGGGTAGCGGCAGCAGACTTCACGGCATCGGTGAAGACACCTACCTGTGTAGGAACAGGTACGGGCGAGATAGTGCTTAAGGATTTTGTAGGCGGTACACCTTTCAGTGTAGGGGTTACGCGTCCGGGCGGTAGTACCGTTACCCAAACAGGAGTATCGGGTACTTATACAGTAACTAGTGCGATAGCAGGGTGTATATACGATAACAGTGAAAGACGTATACGGCTGTAGTAGTGTTCGTACGCTTACGATAGTAGATAAACCAAGTTTAGCGAGTGCAACCTTAGAGGTAGATACGAGTGTAGCTTGTCCAGGAGTAGGTAATCCTACGACTTTAAAATTGAAGTTTGATCAGGCGACCTTTAACGCTTATAATACGGACTCAGATATATGGTATAGAATAGGATCAGGAGTATGGACAAAAGTAACCTCAAGTACCACCAATATGGGTGCGCACCCAAGTTTCTTACCAGGAAAGACTGTTAGTATTACGTATAAGACTACCACTAAGGGAGGTACAACAACTATTTGTACTACAGAAGTATTAGATAAGATAGTGCCAAATAGTTTAAAAAGATGTTGTAATAACGGTACAGACAAATATGAATTCCTTTGCTTATGGTTGTACAGGTTTAACACAAGGAATGGTAGCAACGGTAACAGCATCAGCAGGAGGTACGGGTAATTTAGAGTTTTCAATAGATAATAACCATTGGGTGGCCCCAACACCAGCCACAGCAAGAACGTATGTATGGAAGAACCCTAACCCCAGGAAGAACCTATAAGTTCTATGTACGTGATGCACAAGGCTGTATAGCTGAGGCAGAGGGGATATTTATAGTGGTACTACTGAGCCTGCGATGCAGGTACGGCTAACGGCAACACCCTGCTTGTGCTGGACAAAATGGACGGGTATCATTTACCATTAAGCGTAAGGCAGCTTATCAAGGTACTACTCTTATTACGGTGAACTGGCAATTATATGAATTACCAGAACCAATACCTGCAAATCGAGTAGGTACAGCAGTACCAGGGCAGTCAGGTTCGATAAGTGTAGGTTCAGGAGCGACTACTGCACCTATAGTAAGGAATGTAGCAGGCGGTAAGACCTATTATGTAGAGGTAACCGAAGGCAGTTGTAAGTGGGGCAGTAGAGATGCCGAGGTAAAACAATTAGCCCCTATTACAGCTACGGTAACTGTAAACTCAAAGGTAACGTGCGATACAGCAGGGGTAATAGAAGTGCTCAACACCCAAGGCGGAGGCGGTCAGTATACTTATACGCTTTCAGTGGTATCGGGCGGTAGTTTTATAACACCGATAGCAACGGCTAATAACCGTATAGAGATATTGCGCGATAATGTATGGAACTCTAATAATTTAGAATATCCATCAGGAGTACAGACAATAACTGTAAGAGTACATATATCAGACCAATATGGTTGTCCTGAGACTTTTAGGCGATTATGATATAGGGTACACCCTAAGCCCCAAAAGTATATGAAGCGAAATATACAGGCTGTAGCAATGGTACTTTTTGCAATTACAGTAACGCCAACGGCGCGAACTGTATGGGCACCAGCAACAGATATAGCAGACTATGACTACTCAATAGATGGTGGTTTACATTGGCAAGAACGTGATAATGTATTTAGAGGTCTGTCCGCAGGGGAATATCCTATAGTACTAAAAGAAAGAGCGACAGGCTGTGAGGGCGTTTATACGGTAACGATACACAATCCGTTAGAGGCGAGTGCACAGGTGAGCAAGCCTCTGGGTTGTGGAGCAGGACAAGAGGCAGAGATTACTATTACAGTAGATAAAGGATCAGGTAGCTATATTTATGATATAACACCACCGAGTGGAGCGCACCTTAGTGGTAATCCGTTCACTGCGGTAGTAGGTAGTACAGCCTCTAAGGTAACCCACCAGATACCTTTGGGCTATATGTCAGGTATTTATACGGTAACGGTAACAGATACGAATCAGTTAAGTTGTTCTCCCTACCATAGTAGTATTAACAGTGGCATCGGCTACTTATCCAGAGATAGAGGTGAGTACACGTTCGGTAACTTGTGCGGGCAGTGCTGATGGACAGCTATTTGTAGTAGAGAAGAACGCGCCTAATGGAGGAGCTTTCAGTTATGCGGTAACAGGGCCAGGAGGGCAGTAACCTTTGATATGGCAAGTCGTTCAGCAAATAATTTAGTAGCGGGTATCTACACTATTACAGTTACCAATACGCTTACACATTGCGATAAGACGTATACGGCTACGGTCTACTCGCCAACGGGCTTGACCTTTAGCCATACGCTAATTACTACAACCGGCTTTACTTGTTCGAGTGGTAATACGCCACGTCAGGCAGAGATACGAGTACCATCGGCTGCGATTAGTGGTGGCACAGGTTCTGTAACTATTACCTATGTAGCACCTAATGGTAGTACTGGTACGGGTAATGTATTTAATTATGGAGACCCAGCAGGAGGTGTGGTAACTATTACAATAACCGATGCATCAGGTTGTGCTACCAGCACAGTAAGAACAATAACCGCTTACGAAGGCTTAGATGCTGCCAATATAATGGTAAACAGTACGATTACTTGTGGTACAGATACGGTAACCCTTAGTATCACCCAAACAGGAGGGGCGGCCTTTACAGCAGGTACTATTTACTACGCACAGGGAGCTACAGCTCCTACGGCAGCGATAGGTACTGCTCCTTGGCAATCGACAGGTACTTTTGCAGTAACCCCTAATGCAACGCATAAATTCTGGATAGGGCATAAAGATACGGGCTGTATGATAGATTACGATTATACTTCGCCTAATCCGAATACCTTTAGTATAGCCAAAGTAGCAATAAAAGAATGTAAGTTGTGAGGGCGATAGCGATGGTACGGTAACCCTTACCTTAGCAGGAATGGTAAGTACCCATACCTATAATGTAGCTATAAGTCCATCGGCGGGAGTAACGATAAGTCCTGCCACCTTAACAGGAGGGGCTAATGTAGTGAATTTCTCAGGCTTAGCTAAGAATACTTATACGGTAACGATAACCAATCAGAATACCTTATGCGAGCAAACACAGGTATTTACGATAGCAGAACCCTACGGTATCACTTACCGCTACAACGAGTGTACGTTCAATTACTTGTGCCAACAACGATGGAGAGATACGCATAGAGAATGTTAGCGGAGGCTGGGGAGCTTATCAGTACTATATAGATACGGTAGCTCCAACACCTACCAGTGGTGCTTGGACGAGTACAAGTGTAAGAAGTGGTTTGGTATCGGCTACTTATCATATAGCAGTAAGGGATAACCACGGCAAGGGCTGTCAGGTAACAGTAGGTACGATAACCCCTAACGGACCAGAGACAATCAGTGGTACACTAACAGTTACCCAAGAGAATTGTGTAGCGGGTACAGGAGAGATAAGTGTACAGTCAGTAACTGGAGGAGATGGTGTGAATTACACTTACCAACTGATAAAAGACGGAGTGAAGGAAGGTATAGCCCAAGGCACGCGAACCTTTACTGGTCTGGGAGCAGGAAGCTACGAGGTAGTAGTGGCGACAGCTGGGGTTGTTCAGCAACGCTACAGCAGTAACATTATATGAGCCTATTAGCGGGATACAAGTAGCGATACTAAAAAGAGGTAACTTGTGCGACTCCTACAGGGAGCGACTTTGAGTATTACCCATCAAGGAGGAACTAATAGCCTAACGTATACGCTTACTCCCATCAGGAGGAGGTACTGTTAGTAGAAGTACAATTCCGGTATTTACAAACGTACCAGCAGGTAGCTATATAGTAGGGGTGAAAGACAACAAGACAGCTTGTGCTACAGAAACCACTACAATAGAAGTAACACCAGCAGTACAGGTGGCCTTTACTCATACACAAACTAATGTAAGCTGTCACGGAGATGATGATGGTAGGATAGATGTAACCATACCAGGTACGCAATCGCAAACTGACTATGTGATACAGATAGAAGGAGCCGGAGGTTTTGCAACAAGAACTGAAACGGTGAATACAACACTAAAGACGATACCATTCCCAACGCTTAAAGCAGGGGTATATACGGTAACGGTACGATCATCGAGATTGTGCGAGTCAGTACAGACGATAACTATTACCGAGCCTGCACAGTTGGTAGTGAGCAGTACAACGGTAACGACCCACTTCAGTTGCGATGCGAATAATCAGGCGCGTCAGGCAATTGTACAAGCGATAGCAGCGGGTGGGGTTACAGGTACTTATACATATAAGTTTGCGATATTTGATGGACAAAACACCACTACTATAGATAATGGTAATAGTAATGTAGTGAGTGTAACTAGTAATGGTATGTATACCCAAAACGGTAGTAGTATATGTAAGAGATGCTAATGGTTGTATAGCAGATAATGTAAACAGTCCAACGGTAATACCACCGCTGAAACGTATAACAGCTATTAAAGCACAGCAGACCCGTCCGATAGACTGTCAAGGGCCAGAAGCGGTAGACTTTACTATAGAAGGAGGTTCTAATCAGGGCTATATAGTGAGAGTGACAGGAGGTACAACTACGCCAAGTATCTATACGGTAACCTCAGGGTGAGTGTTGTATCAGTAACCTTTGATACGCCAGGTTATTATGAAGTAACCGTAACTGACAGTGCTACGGGTTGCTATGATAGTGTAAACTACGGAATAGCTAATTACGATAATATATCGATAAGTGCAGCACAAACCAAACCGGTTACTTGTGCAACGGGCAATGATGGTGAGTTGACATTATCGATGAGAGGCTATGCGGGCAACTACACCTTTAGAGTAGTAAATGAATACGGAGTAGAGGTAGTAAGTTCTACAGCAGGTAGAAATGATACAAGTGACCCTGAGAACCCAACCTATAGGAGGTTTAAGTGCAGGTAAGTACTATGTAGAGGTAACAGAAACACAGTATCCATATTGTAGAAAAACCACTACTTTAGCTACTTTATCAGGTCCGTCATCAGCTTTAACAGCAAGTACAACGATAACGAACCAGATAAAATGCGGCAGTGGACAAACAGGTAGCTTTATGGTAACAGCCGCCGGTGGCTGGGGTAATTATGAGTATCGCTTAACAGTAGGTACGCCAACGCCAGCAGCACATAGTGTATATGGTAATTATAGCAGCACTTCAGTGTTTGAAGGTTTGGTATCAGAAACCCTATACAGTATGGGTGAAAGACCAAAATGGCTGTGAGACTAGTGTAACTCAAATTATGAGTCCGCCAGCTCCTATAGCAGCAACGGTAACTAAGACTGATGTGAATTGCTTCAGTGAAAGAGATGGTAGTATTACGGTAAGTGGTACTACGGGTGGTAGTGGTAACTACACGTACGAACTGTGGGAAGTAGGAGGAGCGCAAATTTACGGAGCGCAAACTAGTACGACCTTTACAGGGCTTGATGCACGGGAGTATAAGGTGAAGATAGTGGACGGTTGGAACTGCGACTTGACCATACCGGTAACTATAGATGAGCCACAGGAAATAAAAAGTGACGGCTTCGATAGTAAGTCCAACAACCTGCTTACAAACACAGGCTACGATACAAGTAACGGCTACGGGTGGTTCAGGAGGTTATCAGTACCACCTAGGTGGTACAACAACCTATACCACTAGCAATCTCTTTACATTGCCACCAGGCACTTATGAGTTCTATGTGAAAGATGCTAAGCGTTGTCTATCAGTAGCTTCTAATAAAGTAGAGGTAGTAGCAGTACAAACTGTAAGCTTTAACGGTAAATACAGCTGATGCGGTAGTGAAATGTAATGGAGAAGCTACAGCACGTATAACCTTCTCGGCTACAGGCGGTGTAGGGGGACTATCAATATAGCTTACACCAGGCGCAGTGTAACAGCTACAGCAATGACTATCTCAGCTACGCAAATCAATGCGACCGACTGGGCGTTTAGTGGCTTGGCTACAGGTACTTACTTTGTAGAAAGTGAAGAGTGGTGTAGACTGCGAGGATAATAGCTCTCAGATAGATATAAGAGAAGCAGACGCTATATCAGTAACCAGCACGGTGAGCAACGTTACTTGCAAAGGTGAGAAAGATGGTAAGATAACTGTAACGGCTGAGGGTGGTACCGGTACGATAGTGTACGCTATTAGCCCACGTTTTGATAGGGTAGTAGAGAGCGGTGTGTTTGAGAAATTAGCACCAGGAGAATATGTAGTGAGGATACAAGATGCTAATGGCTGCCATAGAGATGAGATATTCAAAATTACAGAGCCAGACTTGCTCAGAGTACGAATAGATAGACAGACTGATGAGGTTTGCTATGGCGCTAATGACGGAACTATATCAGTAACTATTACTGGTGGTACCCAATCCTACAGTACCTCTATAGATGGTGGAGCTAATTGGCATCAAGGTAAGACCTTGTATACAGGCTTTAGCATCGGGTACTTATACGATAAAGGTAAGAGATGCTAATAGTCATAGTTGTACCACTGAAAGTGATCCGATAACGATAAAAGGTGGTGTAGACCTACAAGCAACAGCTACGGTAGAATACAGCTGTCCATCGAATAGTGTGAACAATGCTATTAGAGTGAGAGTAAATACAGATGTAGCAGCGCAAACAACCTTTGCTTTAGACGGGGTAGCACAAGCAAGCAATTACTTTACTTCAGTAACAGCGGGAGTACATACTATTACGGTAAGACACCAAGGAGGCTGTGTACAAACACTGACTGTAAAATGTAGAGAACTATGCACCGCTTAGTAAGACGGTAAGTGTGACCCATATCACTTGTTATGGAGAGATAGATGGTAAGGTACAGATAAACGTAACAGGAGGAACGGGTAGCTATACTTATAGTATTACACCACAGGCAGGTACATTTAGTGGTACTAATATGTTTGTAAACTTGCCTAAAGGACAGTATACTATCCAAGTGAAAGATGCTGTAATAGGTTGTGAAGTTAGTGAGCGTATCACTATAGAAGAGCCAGATGTATTGAAATTAGGGCGTAGTGAAGACAGTGACAGAAACTTGTTATCAGCAATCAGATGGACAACTTGAGTTTATGATACAAGGAGGACGCGCTCCTTATAGCTATGAGCTAAAAGACTCACAAGGTAATGTAATAGACACCAGAATGGGTATAGCTACAGGCACAACGGTATCGCGTACTAATATGGCGCCAGGAACTTATAGCTTAGTCTTTAGAGATGGTAACTGTTCGCAAACTCAAAATATAACGATAGCAGCAGCACCTAGTCTGCAAGCAACAGCTACTGTAGGTTTTGAATGTTCAACCGTATCGACAACAAGCTCAAATCCATATATACAGATAACGCTTGCTAGAGATAACAGCGATGGGCTGATATCATCACAGACACTTTCTTACTCTATAAATGGAGAGCCTATTAAACCATTTTGTGGGCTATGTGGACGGTAATCTGCAAGTGTTGAGGACAAGAAATATAGAGAATAATGGCCTATATACAATAACGATATTCTATCGACCATTAGGAATGACCTCTCTATGTTCAAGTACCTTGGCAGGAACGGTAAGTGTAACGCGTTATCCAGGCTTAGAGATATTAGATAAGACTGATCCACGCGAAATCAACAAGGTTAGAGTGAAAGTAGTAGGAGGTAATCCATATACGGGAGATACACCTTATTCTATAACATTCAATGGTAGTTATGAGAATGGAGAGAGTGAGTATATGCTTAAGCCAACAGACCCAACGAGTCGAGTGGTGAATGGACGTATCTTTAAGTTGGTAGTGGTAGAAGCTACAGATAGTAATACTTGTAGTACAACTTTAACGATAGAGAAGGAGTATATGAAGTCGGTACCACCGGATTTCTTTACGCCTAATGGTGACGGACAGAATGACGGTTGGGATCCTGATATATACCGCAGTTATCCTAACTTAACGGTAGATATTTACGATCGTTATGGACGTTATATAAAGACGCTTCGTTCGGGTCAGGTATGGGATGGTCGTTATGAAGGCAAAAGAGATGCCATCAGGAGACTATTGGTATATACTACGCACCCACGAGGATGAAGACCGACAAGAGTATATGGGACACTTTACCCTATACAGATAATCAATAAAAGCAAGCACTATGAAAATAGTGCTTGCTTTTTTATTTTGTTGTATATTAAGTAGTTAGTAAATTACTTAGGTTTTTTAACACGATTTATTGCTTAATTCAAAACTAAATACTATCTTTGCATACCTTTAACGAAATATAAAACGAAAAAAATAACTATTTATGGATAAGTATTCTTTCTTGAATGCCGCAAGTACGGCGTATTTTGGTGATTTATATGACAAGTATCTTGAGAATCCTGATGCTATAGAACCCGAGTTGGCGTGCTTTTTTCAGGGCTTTGACTTTTGCTCAAGAACAATATGGTGCTCCCCTTCAAGAAGCGGTGCCAGTGATGGTGCAGCAAGTAGTAAGCAATGAGGCTAATAAACCGTCAGAAAAAAAGTTGAAAAAGAGTTTAAAGTGCTGAACCTTATCAATGCTTATCGCACTTATGGACATTTACTTACGCAAATAAACCCTTTGGCAGCGCGTGAACCACAGTTGATAGACTTATCTATTGAGCGTTATGGGCTTAGTACTGCTGACTTAGATATAGTGTTTGACAGTGCTAAGGAAATAGGGCTTTCTCCTACATCTTTGCGTCAAATAGTTAGTACTTTGCAACAGTTGTTCTGTCGTTCTGTAGGGGTAGAATATCAGTATATTCGAGAGGCAAGTGTACGCCAATGGATAGACCAACATCTTCAGAAAAAAATAACAATACAACTCCTTTTTTTCAAAAAGAAGATAAAATACGGCTTTTGCGCAAACTGAATGAAGCCACTTCTTTTGAAAATTTCTTGCATACTAAGTATGTAGGACAAAAACGTTTTTCGTTAGAGGGGAATGATGCTTTGGTAGCAGGCTTAGATTTTATGGTAGAAGCAGCTGCCGAGAAAGGAGTAACCCATTTGGTACTCGGTATGGCACACAGAGGGCGTTTGAACGTTCTTGCTAATGTTTTTGGCAAAAATCCTCAGGATATTTTTTCAGAATTTGATGGCAAAGACTATGAAATGGACGATTGGTTTGATGGTGATGTGAAATATCACTTAGGCATCACAGCTGAACGTACTTCGAGATCAGGTAAAAAAATAGATATGAACCTCGTGCCTAACCCTTCGCACTTAGAGACTGTAGCCGCTGTAGTAGAAGGGATTACACGAGCAAAACAAGATAGATATTGTAAAGATAATCCGTTAAAAGCGCTGCCTATAGTTATTCACGGCGATGCGGCAGTGTGTGGACAAGGTATTGTATATGAAACAGTGCAGATGTGTGGCTTAAGAGGCTTTCAAGACAGGCGGTACTATACATATAGTTGTGAATAATCAAGTAGGGTTTACTACTAATTATACCGATTCGCGTTCGTCTATCTATGCTACTGATATAGCAAAAAGTAAATGATAGCCCTGTGTTACACGTGAATGCAGATGACGCCGAAGCAGTAGTTCACGCATTCTTATTTGCTTTAGACTTTAGACAAGCTTTTTGGTAAAGATGTCTTTTATAGATTTGATAGGTTATCGCAAATACGGACATAATGAAGGAGATGAACCTCGTTTCTCTCAACCCTAAAATGTATAAACTTATTAGTAAACACGATAATCCTCGCAATATCTATGCTCAAAAAAATTGATAACAGAAGGGCTTATACAACAATCATTGGTTACTGAAATGGAAAACGAGTACAAAGCACTACTCGATGCCCATTTAGAAACCTCGAGAAAAAGAGCCTCTGACGGTGATTAAACCGTTTATGCAAACAGAATGGCAAGGATTTAAAATAGCTTCACCAGCTGAAATGCTTCAATCGGTAGATACTACTATCAGCAAAGAGACGCTTACTAAAAATAGCTGAAGTACTAACCAAATTGCCTGCTGATAAGAACTTTATTAGCAAGGTGAAGAAAGTTGTAGCAGATAGAAAAAGAGGCATTCTTCCAAAATAATCATATCGATTGGGGAATGGCAGAGTTGTTAGCTTATGGTTCGTTATTGACAGAAGGTTATGAGGTGAGACTTACGGGTGAAGATGTACAACGAGGTACCTTCTCACATCGTCATGCGGTACTAAAGACCGAAGATACTGAAGAAGAAGTTTGCTTCTTGCAAGATTTAAAACATAAGAAATCAATGGCTAAGGGTGATTTTCATATCTATAACTCGCTTCTTTCAGAATATGGGGTGCTGGGTTATGAATACGGATACGCTTTGGCATCACCATATACACTCACTATTTGGGAAGCACAGTTTGGTGACTTCTCAAACGGAGCACAGATTATGCTTGACCAATACATTTCTTGTGGAGAAGACAAATGGAAAGTGCAAGATGGCTTAGTGATGCTACTTCCTCACGGATATGAGGGGCAAGGAGCAGAACACTCTTCAGCACGGGTAGAGCGCTACCTACAGTTGTGTGCGGAAAACAATATGTATGTGGCTAACTGTACAACTCCAGCTAACTTTTTTTCCACTTATTGCGTCGTCAGATGAAGACTACTTTCCGCAAGCCGTTAGTGGTGTTTACTCCTAAGAGTTTGCTACGTCACCCTCAGGTGATTTCTTCTTTGGAAGACTTGGCAGAAGGACAATTTCAGAGAAGTAATTGCTGACCCTATAGCCGATGCTAATAAGGTGAAACGAGTAGTATTCTGTTCAGGGACGTTTTTTTACTACGATCTTTATGCAGAACGCGAAAAAGTTAGGGCGTGATGATATAGCTTTGGTGCGTATAGAGCAATTGTTCCCTTTACCAGTAGAGCAACTCAAAGAAGTAGTAGCTAAATATATTAATGCTACTGATTTTTGTGTGGGCGCAAGAAGAACCTAAGAATATGGGGGCTTATGGCTATATGTTAATGAATTTTGACTTGGTAAAATGGCGTTATGTTGGTACACCAGCCTACGCAGCTCCCTGCTTCTGGTAGCCATACTCGCGATCGCAAACGCCATAATGAAGTAATAGCCAAAGTGTTTGAATAGTTTGAAAATTTTAATAATATGAAAAAGATTATTACATTAGTACTGCTAATGGCTACTTATATAGTTTCAGCACAGCAAATGCCAAATATTAAGTGTGCTCCAGCCCAAAATGCCCAACAACCTTTGTGGGTAGTAAATGATGTAGTGCTTACTGATGAAAAAGTGAGTAGTATAGTGCAAAAATCTCTTAAGTCAGATGATATTGAGAGTATAAATGTATTAAAAGATGCAAGTGCTGTGGCTATATATGGTAATAAAGCCCAAGGAGGTGCTATTGTCGTCACTCTAAAAAGAGTAATGATACTAGTAGCAACGATAAAGCTGTAGGATCATTATCGGTAACGGGAGTGCCTTCTAATACTGACCTTTTGGTGATAGTAGATGGCAAAGAAATGTATGCTACTGAAGCAACAAGCTTTATGAGTAATATATCCCCTGAAAAGATTGATAGCATCACGGTGCTGAAAAGACCCTATAGCTCTTACTGAAATATGGTGATAAAGGTAAGAACGGGGTACTTATTGTTACATTAAAGAAATAATGACTAATTACTGTTTTTTTATAACTAAAACTAAAAATACTATGTTAGAAATGAAAGTTCCCTCACCAGGTGAGTCAATAACTGAAGTAGAAATAGCCCGTTGGTTGGTAAAGACGGGAGATTATGTAGAAAAAGACCAAGCTATAGCTGAAGTAGATTCAGATAAGGCTACTCTTGAACTTCCAGCAGAAGCAGCGGGCGTTATCACCCTACAGGCTGAAGAGGGTGAAGCTGTGAAAGTAGGACAAGTGGTTTGTTTGATAGATACTGCAGCTCCTAAACCAGCAGGAGGTCAGACATCAGAAGTTAAAGTAGAGACACCTAAACAAGAAGTTTCAAAAACCAGCTCCAGCACCAGCGCCAACAGCTTCCACTCCAGCAGCTCCTTCATATGCTGCACAGGCTCCGAGTCCTGCTGCACGCAAAGATATTAGCAGAGCGTGAGATACCAGCCGCCGCTGTAAGTGGTACAGGTAAAGGAGGGCGCATTACTAAAGATGATGCTCTAAAGGCTTCAAAACCTTCAATGGGAACACCTACAGGAGGTGTTCGTACCGAGTGCGTGCTAAGATGAGTATGCTACGCCGCAAAGTAGCTGAACGACTTGTAAGTGCTAAGAATGAAACTGCAATGCTTACTACTTTTAACGAAGTAGATATGACAGCTATTTACGACCTCAGAGCACAATATAAAGATGCTTTTTAAAGAGCGTCATAATGTAGGACTTGGTTTTATGTCTTTCTTTACATTGGCAGTGGTGCGTGCTCTTAAGCTCTTCCCTGATGTAAATTCGATGATAGACGGGACAAGACAAAGTGACTTATCAGTATTACGATATATCTATTGCTGTATCAGGGCCTAAAGGGTTGATGGTACCTGTAATAAGAAATGCTGAAAAACCTTTCGTTTAGAGGGGTAGAGGCTGAAGTGAAACGCTTTAGCTACTCGTGCTCGTGATGGACAGATAACTGTAGACGAGATGACAGGAGGTACCTTTACCATTACTAACGGAGGTGTGTTTGGTTCGATGCTCTCAACCCCTATAATCAATCCTCCTCAATCAGGGATATTAGGAATGCATAACATAGTAGATCGTCCTATTGTAAGAAACGGACAAATAGTGATAGCACCGGTAATGTATGTAGCACTTTCATACGACCATCGTATTATAGATGGGCGTGAGTCAGTAGGATTTTTAGTAGCAGTAAAAGAAGCTCTTGAAAATCCGGTAGAATTATTGATGAATGGCGATGTAAAAGGAGCTTTTAGAATTGTAGATTGAATTTTGAATTATAGAAAAAGCGGTGTTTGTGAAAAACATCGCTTTTTATGTATAATAGTATGAAGTGTTAAAAATGATGTTAATTGCAATAAAAATAAGGAGCTTAAAAATAAAAATGTATCTTTGCAGTTGAGACGGAAAGTATAACTATTAGCCAACCACTCATCTATTGTTTAAATATTTATCTAATTTATAGTATCTTATAGTATGAAACGAATAATACTATTACAATGTTTCTTTTTAGCAGCTATATGGGTTGCTACAGCACAAACACAAACTACTTTTAACGAGCGTTATAAAGCCACTGTCAAAGGAGATATGATAGTGGTAGGGAATACTGTAATTGGTACTACCAAAACAGGTGATTATAATGAGGAGGAGATAATAACGGTACTGTTCAAGTATATGTAGATAGATGATGATCCTACTACATTTAATTCGAGTTCTGCAGAGGTAAAAGATCCTAATCCAAGTGGAGTTTGCCCTCGCATTGTAAAAAGCTTATCTTTATTGGGCGGGTAATGCAGAAACAACTATTGTTAATAACTCAGAAAAGGTAAAGTTTAAAATAGATAATGGTTCTTATTACGATATCTTAGGTACTGCAAATATTAAGACAAAATAATTTATATATATATAGAGCTGATGTTACAGATAAACTAACAAAGGTAGCGGGAACATATACGGTAGCTAATGTACAAATTGCTAATGGTAGGCTGAACTCTGCGGCAGGTTGGGTACTTTTTATTGTTTATGAAGACACCTCCAAACCCGCACGCAATATATCCTTATTTGATGGCTCTACAGTGGTAACAGACATCCTACAGTTAAAGTTTCAGGTTTTAAAAACGGTACCAGCTCCACTACCTGTAAATGCTAAACTTGCTTTTGCAGCTTTAGAAGGAGATGCAAGTGGGGTGGGGACAGAATGCGTATAACAACCAATAAAATAATAAACGAAACACTATCTCCACCAGGTCGTCCTGCTAATAACTTTTTTAATAGCACCCTCACTGATGAAAATGGTATAAACTACAATCGCAAAGCCAAAGTCTAAAACTTACTTGGTTTTGATGCGGGGGATCTTTAAATTAGAAAATGCTAACAATCGTATTTTTAGATAATGATACTAATGAAGCTAATTTCTTTTTACAAGTAATGGCGATTGGTATTACCCTTTTATATTTGCGTTTTAGCGTAGAGGTTATTGAGCCTACTGTACTAATGAGTAAACGAGTGTTTAATGCAGCTAACCAAGATGTTACCGGTAAAAATACTATTGCTTTTGGGTGAGACTTTACGTTATGAAACAAAATTTCAAAAACCAAGGAAATGATAATGCTAAAGACTTAGAGATTACTGATATAATTACCGATAACTTAGAGTCCTCAATTACTAATATAACGACTTCGACAATAAGATTACTACTAATTATAATCCTGCTAATCGTAAACTTACTATTAGTGTGCCAAATGAGTTAGTGAAGAAAAATAGTAGGAATATACGGTTTCTTTTTAATGTAAAAAGTAACCAATAAATGTAACCAATGGAAAAATCCATAAAGCTAATGAGATAAAAATATAGCCTATGCCACTTATAAAGGTGAGTTAAATAATACTACTATTACCCCAAAAAGTTCGAGTACGCTCTTACAGCTTGTGGCTCAGGAGTAGAAGGGCCTTCTAATTTTATCGTAAATGCCAATTTTAGTAACTGTACCTTTAAGAATGATCCTGTCGTACTATGCCAACCCTCATTGGTGCTACAGCAACAGCAGGTTTTTACCTCTTATACGTGGTCAAAAAGTAGGTGATACCTCTTTTAGCCGTACAGGGGCTGCATAACTGTTACAGAAGCAGGTACTTATAAGGTCGCTAAATCAAAAACAGGCTGTGCAACTATGTATGAAGAGTTTGAGGTAAACCCTAATGATAAAGAAGCGGCACCCCATAGAAAAGAAAATAATAGACAAAAGAAATTTCAGGAGAGATATGTATGTTCTTCTGATGGTAAGAAGTACCCACAAGTATATCTTTGTGGTAAGGATGCTTCTCTTAATATAAAATTAGCAGTAGCTAATGCTGAAAGTTATGTGTGGGAAAAGATGGCTGCCACTTGTGCAGGAAAATCACTTGACTGTCCTGCAAGTCGCCCTTCTCAAGCTAGTTGTTGGTCAGCATTTTGGTACAGGGGCTGAAAACAGATAACAGCAGCAGGTGATTACAGACTAACAATTACTTATGCTGGAGGCTGTGTTGTTACCTATTATTTTTAGAGTTACTAAAGATGATACAGAGCTAAAAGCTACCGTTAAAAACGAAATATGCAATACTAAAGGAAGTATCACTATAGATGCTTTTGGGAGCAGGTTTCAAATATGCGCTAAAGCAGAACAACATCATTGTTAAATCTTGGCAAACTAGTCCAGTGTTTAGTGGTCTGAGTGCAGGTATTTATAAAGTATTAGCTACCAATCCAAGTGCTAATACTACAAGTGTAGTAACTTGTATATACGAAATAGAAAAAGACAGTACTACAGAAAAACTCCTAAGTTAAAGCTGACAGTTACTAATCCGCTTTGTAAAGGAGGTAATGGTAGCTTGCAAGTGCAGCTTTCTGATGCGCCTTATTATCCTTATACTTATAAGATATATAAAGATAATATCTCAGGAGCTTTTGGTAGAACAAAAAGTGATTACCTCGGCTACTGATGCTGCCGCAGCTGGTTTTTACAAAAAGCATTACCTGCAGGTATTTATGTAGTAGTAGTAGAAAATAATGATGGTTGTACTATACGTGCTACAGATAAGATAATAGAGCCCTACCTTATTGAAATTAGATGTAGCTTCTATGATATTATGTGTAATGAAGGTACTATAAATGTATCAGCACAAGGCGGTACAAAAAGATAGTAATGGCTATACTTTCGAACTTTACAAAGCAACTACTTTCATGCACGAGCATCTTCACAAGCTTCTGCATACTTTTTACAATAACTGATCAAAAGGAGCTTATACTGTGAAAGTGATAGATGCTAATAACTGTGAGACTACTAAAACAATAACTATACAAGAACTTCCAGCACCTACTATAGGAGCTATTACGCCTCAGCTATACGATTGTGGAGCTAAAAGTGAAAATAGTGTTCCCTGAACCGCAAAGTACAGTTAGTTATACTTATGAGTATAGTCTGACAAGTGCTAAACAGACATCTCGAGAGTTTTAAATCTTACACCAGGTCAATCAGTTACCCCTCGTCTTTATTACACTTATGGAGGCAAAACCTGTCAAATAGATTTACCTGCAGTTCAACTTCCTAATGCTGCTAATGGCAACCTTATCGCTTCAGCAGGGGTGGCTCAATTAGTAGGTTGTGGTACAGGGCAAACGCAGGAAAGGCTTTAGTACATTTTTACTAATGTGCAAGGAGGAGTAGGTACTATTACCCATAACTTTGGCGATGGGGTTTGGACAGAAACTTCATCTAAAAATGGTTAGCACCAGGCACTTATAATCTATCAGTAAAAGATGGTATAGGGTTGTGCACGTACGAATCTGAAAGTAGAGGTAAAAGACAAAAACCTAAAGCACCTGTATTTAGCAATACGTCCATAACCTATACTTGCGATGGTAAAGGATCTGTAACTATTAAGAATGATAAACCAAGTTATACCTATAAATATCAGTTAGACGGTGGGCTGAAACTACTACAGCACAATTTTCAACTTATCACGTGGTATTCATACTATTACTATTAAGTATGATGATCCATCACTACGCAGCCAGGAATATTATTAAAAGAAGACTTTGGTAAAGGGAACCCTTATACAACCCCACCACCATGGTATGACCCCTGCTTATACACTGATAGACCCTAGAATACAAGCTTTTGAATTGGAATACCTATTTTTGTGGCAGGGAAGAAAAGATCTTGAGAGTAATTACTTCAGGCTGGTGGAACGGCTCTGCCTCATTTTTCCTAATGACCATACCAATCCATCTGATAATAGTTCGCGCTTATTTGGCAGTAGACTTTGAGTACGCATAGCACAAGGAGCTGTTTTCGATGAAAAAGATGTAACAGATGTACTACCCAACCAACCTATAGAGTTTGAAATGTTTGGATTTAATTCTGGTGAGTTCTTATAGCGGAGCGGATGTAAATCCTGTGATGATAATGGAGATTGTAGCCCTTGATGATGCAGGTAATATAGTACAAGAGGGAGGTACAGACAAAAATATTAGGACGTATCAGAATCGCAAGAAATACCTCAGAATGGTAATAATATGAACGCTTGGTTCCGTTTTGCTTCTGATGGTACAGGGGTTAATACAGGGTAAGTCCTGTAGCTAAAGTAAATCCTGGTACTTACAAGCGTTTAAAGATAAGAATACGTACTAAATGGAATACCCCGGCTTGCAAATGACTTTTGCTTTTGATGATGTAACAGTCTATCAGGTACCAGAGTCTTGTGGTTTTACAGCTACTCATACTGTAAAAAAATAGAAGATGGTAAAGGTTTTGCAGTAGATACCTCTACTGAACAGATTACTTCTGCTAAGTGTAATGGAGAATTAGGACAATACAAAGTAAAACTAAAAAAATATGCCCAATGGCAGTACTATTATGCAGTAAGTGGTTATAATAATTTCAATTTCAACGCATCTACTCCTAACAATGATACATTTGTATGGAATGGTTATGCGGGTAATTATACCGTAAAATTCCGTGGAGATTTGAACAATCCTAACTGTGAGTTTACACGAACCTTTACCATTACACAACCAGCAGTTCTTACGCTTAGTTTAGATGCGAGTAAGTCAGATACATATTTGGCTTGGGTAATCCAGCTATAGCACGTGTAACGATGACTGCTACAGGGGTACCTTACCGTATAGGTATGCACTTTATAAAGGGAACGGCTACTATTACCGCTGCACAAACCAGTCCTCAGTTTACTTTTACCCAAACAGGTACTTATAAGGTGATAGTAACAGATGCTAACGGTTGTCAGAAAGACAGCAGTTTCACTATTAAAGCAGCACCTACCCTTACTCTTACAGGTACTACCGATGTAACTAATAACAATTACTGTATGAGTAGTGCTACGGCAGGCAAAGTGCAGGTGAAAGTAACAGACGCACATAAAAATATAGGCACTGCTCCTATACATTCTTCCACAACGGAGCGATGGTGGCGAGCCAGACGGCAGCTGCTTATACGTATACCAATCTACAGGTAGGGGTTCACACCTTTACAGTAGTAGATAAATACGGCTGTACGGCAAGCTATACTACCGAAATAAAAGAGAATGATAACGGTAGACGGAGCTGCTGGAGCGGTAGTGAGCAAAAGTGATAACCTGCCATAGTGGTAATGCGGCAAAAGGAGAGATAACCTTGAAGATAAAAAGACGGTTATGCACCTTACACTTATGTAGTGAAGAATGGGAACGAATGCAACTGTACAAACACAGCAAAACGTACCTACTAATAGGATAGCGACTTACAAGACTGAGATAGCAGGGTATATAGGATAGAGGTAACCGATAGCAAAGGCTGTACAGTAAGTGGTACAGCTACGTTAACAGCAGCAACTAACCCCTACGATTACATATACAGCTAGCAGTAGTAAAAGCTATGGAGCCAATGATGGTACTATTTCATTAACTATCAGTGGAGGTACGGCACCTTATAAAGTGAAGTTAGATAATGGAGCCGTACAAAAATGTAACGGGCAATCAACATCGTTTTGTAGGAGTAACCTCAGGTAGCCGTGTAGTATATGTGACTGATGCGCGCGAGTGTAAAAGCACAAGTAACGATAAACATAACATCGCCTGCGGCACCGCTAAAAGGATTTGCGGTAGTATCGCAACCAATAGGTTGTGGAGATGGTAATGTAGCTACTAAGAATAAAGCGCAAATACGTTTTACGAATGTAACGGGGGTTATGGAGACTATAGTTATAGATATGATGGCAATTTTACTACCAATTCAGAAGGTTGGCTGCCAGCAGGTACACATACTGTTACAGTAAAAGATAAAGGAGGCTGTCGTTAGACATACCGGTAGAAGTGCCAGAACGTATAACGCCACCAACAGGCACAAGCTATACAATTACTACTTATGATTGTGAAGGCAAGGGAACGATACGCATTAGTGGTTTGCCCTAATACGTATAATTATACATATATTATAGATGGCAAGACAGCTACAGGTACAACGGCTACTATTACAGGTTTAGCCCCAGTAGTTATACAATGACAATTAGCTATACACAAGCTGCTACATTAGATTCTAATGTGTTGTTTGTGGAAGATTTTGTAGAGGAGATAGATTATGTCTTCCAGCATCAATGACAGCCTTAAATTGTGCTAGTATGCCTTATGAGGGTAATTATGAAATTAATAATTATGATAATATTAAAAATGTTAGTAGTGGGCATTTTCAACCTACTTGTGGTACTAATATTTGGGTGCCAATTCCTGATCATACATCAGGAGGTACAGATGTTAGAGGGCGCTTCTTTGTAACTAATGCTAAGACAGTGACTCTAATGGAGATTTATTTTTATGCAAGAAAAGTTATAGATATAAAACAAAATACAGATATAAAGTATGAGTTTTTATGTAATGAATTTATTTAGGGAAGATAGAAAAAGATGCAAATAATAAAGATGCCATTAAACCAAATATAAAAATACAGTTGAAAGCTAATGATGGTACTATCATAGGAACTGCTATTGAAACAGGAGAAATACCTAACTCTATTTGTGGAGCAGGAATGGCAAACTGGCGTAGATATGAAGGAACACTAAATTCTGGTAACAATACCGAGTTTACAATAGAGTTTCTTTCTAATGGAGCGGCACCACACGGTTGGGGTAACGATTTTTGCTTTAGATGACATTAAAGTCTCACCAGGTACCGAAGTCCTGTGCACAGACGATCACCAAGACGGTAGTGATACCTAGTGGGCAAGAGTTTAAGTCGAGTGTAGCGAGTCAGACACAAGCTTCTTGTAATGGATTCCGCGGCAAGGCTACCTTCAAGCTGGAGAATTTACGAGGCGGTAGTTATCAGGTATCGGTAGCGGGTACAACACGTACAGGTACGGGTTATACTACTTATGTACAATCGCCTACCTTTGAGGTAGATAATCTCAGGGCAGGGACACATACCATTACGTTCAACTATAGACCATCGGGCTCAGGAGGTAAGACTTGTGCGGTACCAGTACCTGTAACGATTACAGAGCCAGCAGCATTAACTCTTACCTCTACGGTAGAGCAGGTAGCAATGTGCTCAAACAATTTTAAAGCGCGAGTAAAACTGACTGCAGGTGGAGGTAATGGAGGTTATAATTATACTTACTTAGTAGGAGGAGTGGTAAAATCAGGTCCACAAAGCAGCAATATTTTTGCAGCGGTAGCTACAGGCACGGCGACTTTCGAGGTAAAAGACAGCAAGGGTTGTGTAGAGACAATTACCACAGTGATTGCTACTCCGCGTACGGTAAGCCTTACCTTACAAGCTACGGACTGCTATGCGGGCGATAGTCAAGGGGTAGTAACTGTAACGATAACAGATGGTAATGGAGGTTATAGTGTAAGACTAAACAATGGCGCTACAGTATCGCCTAGTACTACAACGGTAACGCATAGTTTTAGAGGCTTGACACAGGGTAGCTATAGTGTAACGGTAACCGACCAATACGGTTGTAGTGCGGTATCAAATATCATTATATACCCATCGTTAAACTTCAGAGTAAAGACTACGCAGCAATCGGCTTGTGGTAGCAATGCTAAGATAGAAGTGATAGCGAGCGGAAGCGGTATAGAATACGCGTTTAGGAAAGCAGGTACCCTAACACCACTTTCGTATAGTAGTACGAATAATGTAACCCCATCGGTAGGCATTACTACCGAGACATGGGAGGTATATGTGAAGTGCAGGCAGATGCTGAAGACACAGACGGTAACCCTTGCACGGGTAGCGGCAGCAGACTTCACGGCATCGGTGAAGACACCCTACCCGTGTAGGAACAGGTACGGGCGAGATAGTGCTTAAGGATTTTGTAGGCGGTACACCTTTCAGTGTAGGGGTTACACGTCCGGGAGGTAGTACCGTTACCCAAACAGGAGTATCGGGTACTTATACAGTAACTAATGCGATAGCAGGTTTATATACGATAACAGTGAAAGACGTATATGGCTGTAGTAGTGTTCGTACGCTTACGATAGTAGATAAACCAAGTTTAGCGAGTGCAACCTTAGAGGTAGATACGAGTGTAGCTTGTCCAGGAGTAGGTAATCCCACGACTTTTAAAATTGAAGTTTGATCAGGCGACCTTTAACGCTTATAATACGGACTCAGATATATGGTATAGAATAGGATCAGGAGTATGGACAAAAGTAACCTCAAGTACCACCAATATGGGTGCGCACCCAAGTTTCTTACCAGGAAAGACTGTTAGTATTACGTATAAGACTACTACTAAGGGAGGTACAACAACTATTTGTACTACAGAAGTATTAGATAAGATAGTACCGAATAGTTTAAAAGACGTTGTAATAACGGTACAGACAAATATGAATGCCTTTGCTAATGGTTGTGCAAGTTTAACACAAGGAATGGTGGCAACGGTAACAGCATCAGCAGGAGGTACGGGTAATTTAGAGTTTTCAATAGATAATAATCATTGGCAGCTCCAACGCCAGCCACAGCAAGAACGTATGTGTGGAAGAACCTAACTCCCAGGAAGAACCTATAAGTTCTATGTACGCGATGCACAAGGCTGTATAGCTGAGGCAGAGGGGGATATTTATAGTGGTACTACTGAGCCTGCGATGCAGGTAGTGCTAACGGCAACACCTGCTTGTGCTGGACAAAATGGACGGGTATCATTTACCATTAAGCGTAAGGCAGCTTATCAAGGTACTACTCTTATTACGGTGAACTGGCAATTATATGAATTACCAGAACCAATACCTGCAAATCGAGTAGGTACGGCAGTACCAGGGCAGTCAGGTTCGATAAGTGTAGGTTCAGGAGCGACCACTGCACCTATAGTAAGGAATGTAGCAGGCGGTAAGACCTATTATGTAGAGGTAACCGGAAGGCAGTTGTAAGTGGGGCAGTAGAGATGCCGAGGTAAAAACACTAGCTCCTATTACAGCTACGGTAACTGTAAACTCAAAGGTAACGTGCGATACAGCAGGGGTAATAGAAGTGCTCAACACCCCGCGCGGAGGCGGTCAGTATACTTATACGCTTTCAGTGATATCGGGAGGTAGTTTTATAACACCGATAGCAACGGCTAATAATCGTATAGAGATATTGCGCGATAATGTATGGAACTCTAATAATTTAGAATATCCATCAGCAATACAGACAATAACTGTAAGAGTAGATATATCAGACCAATATGGTTGTCCCTAAGGTTTTTAGGTAATTATGATATAGGGGTACACCCTAAGCCCTCAAAGTATATGAAGCGAAATATACAGGCTGTAGCAATGGTACGTTTGCTATTACGGTAACGCCAACGGCGAAAACTGTATGGGCACCAGCGACAGATATAGTAGACTATGACTACTCAATAGATGGTGGTTTACATTGGCAAGAAGGTGATAATGTATTTAGAGGACTGTCCGCAGGGGAATATCCTATAGTACTGAAAAGAAAGAGCGACAGGCTGTGAGGGCGTTTATACGGTAACGATACACAATCCGTTAGAGGCGAGTGCACAGGTGAGCAAGCCTCTGGGTTGTGGAGCAGGACAAGAGGCAGAGATTACTATTACAGTAGATAAAGGATCAGGTAGCTATATTTATGATATAACACCACCGAGTGGAGCGCACCTTAGTGGTAATCCATTCACGGCGGTAGTAGGTAGTACAGCCTCTAAGGTAACCCACCAGATACCTTTGGGCTATGCGCCAGGTATTTATACGGTAACGGTAACAGATACTAATCAGTTAAGTTGTTCTCCTACGATAGTAGTATTAACAGTGGCATCGGCTACTTATCCAGAGATAGAGGTGAGTACATCGTTCGGTAACTTGTGCGGGTAGTGCTGATGGACAGCTATTTGTAGTAGAGAAGAACGCGCCTAATGGAGGAGCTTTCAGCTATGCGGTAACAGGGCCAGGAGGGGCAGTAACTTTTGATATGGCAAGTCGTTCAGCGAATAATTTAGTAGCGGGTATCTACACTATTACAGTTACTAATACGCTTACACATTGCGATAAGACGTATACGGCTACGGTCTACTCGCCAACGGGCTTAACCTTTAGCCATACGTTAATTACTACAACAGGCTTTACTTGTTCGAGTGGTAATACGCCACGTCAGGCAGAGATACGAGTACCATCGGCTGCGATTAGTGGTGGTACAGGTTCTGTAACTATTACCTATGTAGCACCTAATGGTAGTACCGGTACGGGTAATGTATTTAATTATGGAGACCCAGCAGGAGGTGTGGTAACTATTACAATAACCGATGCATCAGGTTGTGCTACCAGCACAGTAAGAACAATAACTGCTTACGAAGGCTTAGATGCTGCCAATATAACGGTAAGCAGTACGATTACTTGTGGTACAGATACGGTAACCCTTAGTATCACCCCAAACAGGAGGGGCGGCCTTTACAGCAGGTACTATTTACTACGCACAAGGAGCTACAGCTCCTACGGCAGCGATAGGTACTGCTCCTCAGCAATCGGCAGGTACTTTTGCAGTAACCCCTAATGCAACGCATAAATTCTGGATAGGACATAAAGATACGGGCTGTATGATAGGTTACGATTATACTTCACCCTAATCCGGAATACCTTTAGTATAGCCAAAGTAGCAATAAAGAATGTAAGTTGTAAGGGCGATAGCGATGGTACAGTAACCCTCACCTTAGCAGGAATGGTAAGTACCCAGACCTATAATGTAGCTATAAGTCCATCGGCGGGAGTAACGATAAATCCCTGCCACCTTAACAGGAGGGGCTAATGTAGTGAATTTCTGGCTTAGCTAAGAATACTTATACGGTAACGATAACCAATCAGAATACCTTATGCGAGCGAACACAGGTATTTACGATAGCAGAACCTACGGTATCACTTACCGCTACAACGAGTGTACGTTCAATTACTTGTGCCAACAACGATGGAGAGATACGCATAGAGAATGTTAGCGGAGGCTGGGGAGCTTATCAGTACTATATAGATACGGTAGCACCAACACCTACTAGTGGTGCTTGGACGAGTACGAGCGTAAGAAGTGGTTTGGTATCGGCTACTTATCATATAGCAGTAAGGGATAACCACGGCAAGGGCTGTCAGGTAACAGTAGGTACAATAACCCTAACGGGACCAGAGACAATCAGTGGTACACTAACAGTTACCCAAGAGAATTGTGTAGCGGGTACAGGAGAGATAAGTGTACAGTCAGTAACTGGAGGAGATGGCGTGAATTACACTTACCAACTGATAAAAGACGGAGTGAAGGAAGGTATAGCCCTAGCGCACGCGAACCTTTACTGGTCTGGGAGCAGGAAGCTACGAGGTAGTAGTAAGCGACAGCTGGGGTTGTTCAGCAACGCTTACAGCAGTAACATTATATGAGCCTATTAGCGGGATACAAGTAGCGATACTAAAAGAGGTAACTTGTGCGACTCCTACGGGAGCGACTTTGAGTATTACCCACCAAGGAGGTACTAATAGCCTAACGTATACGCTTACCCCATCAGGAGGAGGTACTACAACACCAAGTACTATACCGGTATTTACAGGAGTACCTGCAGGTAATTATATAGTAGGAGTGAAAGACAACAAGACAGCTTGTGCTACAGAAACCACTACAATAGAGGTAACGCCAGCGGTACCGGTAGCCTTTACTCATACACAAACTAATGTAAGCTGTCACGGAGATGATGATGGTAGGATAGATGTAACCATACCAGGTACGCAATCGCAAACTGACTATGTGATACAGATAGAAGGAGCGGGAGGTTTTTGCAACAAGAACTGAAACGGTGAATACAACACCAAAGACGATACCATTCCCAACGCTTAAAAGCAGGGGTATATACGGTAACGGTACGATCATCGAGATTGTGCGAGTCAGTACAGACGATAACCATTACCGAGCCTGCACAGTTGGTGAGTGAGCAGTACAACGGTAACGACCCACTTTAGCTGTGATGCGAATAATCAGGCGCGTCAGGCAATCGTACAGGCGATAGCAGATGGTGGGAGTTACAGGTACTTATACATATAAGTTTGCGATATTTGATGGACAAAACACCACTACTATAGATAATGGTAATAGTAATGTAGTGAGTGTAACTAGTAATGGTATGTATACCCAAACGGTAGTAGTATATGTAAGAGATGCTAATGGCTGTATAGCCGATAATGTAAACAGTCCAACGGTAATACCACCGCTAAAACGGATTACAGCTATTAAAGCACAACAGACCCGTCCGATAGACTGTCAAGGGCCAGAAGTAGTAGACTTTACTATAGAAGGAGGTTCTAATCAGGGCTATATAGTGAGAGTGACAGGAGGTACAACTACGCCAAGTATCTATACAGTAACCTCAGGGGTAAGTGTTGTATCAGTAACCTTTGATACGCCAGGTTATTATGAAGTAACTGTAACTGACAGTGCTACGGGTTGTTATCGTAGTGTAAACTACGGAATAGCTAATTACGATAATATATCGATAAGTGCGGCACAAAACCAAAACCGGTAACTTGTGCAGCGGGCAATGATGGTGAGTTGACATTATCGATGAGAGGCTATGCGGGCAACTACACCTTTAGAGTAGTAAATGAATACGGAGTACAGGTAGTAAGTTCTACAGCAGGTAGAAATGATACAAGTGACCCGAGAACCCAACCCTATAGGAGGTTTAAGTGCAGGTAAGTACTATGTAGAGGTAACAGAAACACAGTATCCCATATTGTACAAAAACCGCTACCTTTAGCTACTTTATCAGGTCCATCATCAGCATTAACGGCAAGTACAACGATAACGAACCAGATAAAATGTGGTAGCGGACAAACAGGTAGCTTTATGGTAACAGCCGCCGGTGGCTGGGGCAATTATGAGTATCGCTTAACAGTAGGTACGCCAACGCCAGCAGCACATAGTGTATATGGTAATTATAGCAGTACTTCAGTGTTTGAAGGTTTGGTATCAGAAACCCTATACAGTATGGGTGAAAGACCAAAACGGCTGTGAGACTAGTGTAACTCAAGTTATGAGTCCGCCAGCTCCTATAGCAGCAACGGTAACTAAGACTGATGTGAAGTGCTTCAGTGAAAGAGGAGGTAGCATTACGGTAAGTGGTACTACGGGCGGTAGTGGTAACTACACATACGAACTGTGGGAAGTAGGAGGAGCGCAAATTTACGGAGTGCAAACTAGTACGACCTTTACAGGGCTTGATGCACGAGAGTATAACGTGAAGATAGTGGACGGTTGGAACTGCGACTTGACCATACCGGTAACAATAGACGAGCCACAGGAAATAAAAGTTACGGCTTCGATAGTAAGTCCAACTACCTGCTTACAAACACAGGCAACGATACAAGTAACGGCTACGGGTGGTTCAGGAGGTTATCAGTACCAATTAGGGAGGTACAACAACCCATACCACTAGCAATCTCTTTACATTGCCACCAGGTACTTATGAGTTCTATGTGAAAGATGCTAAAGCGTTGTCTATCAGCAGCATCTAATAAGGTAGAGGTAGTAGCAGCACAACCCTGTAAGCTTTAACGGTAAATACCGCTGATGCGTTTGTGAAATGTAATGGAGAAGCTACAGCACGTATAACCTTCTCAGCTACAGGCGGTGTAGGAGGCTATCAATATAGCTTACACCAAGCAATGTAACAGCTACAGCAATGACTATCTCAGCTACGCAAATCAATGCGACCGACTGGGCGTTTAGTGGCTTGGCTACAGGTACTTACTTTGTGAAAGTGAAGAGTGGGTAGACTGTGAGGATAATAGCCTCAGATAGATATATAGAGAAGCAGACGCTATATCAGTAACCAGCACGGTGAGCAACGTTACTTGCAAAGGTGAGAAAGATGGTAAGATAACTGTAACGGCTGAGGGATGGTACCGGTACGATAGTGTACGCTATTAGCCCACGTTTTTGATAGGGTAGTAGAGAGCGGTGTGTTTGAGAAATTAGCACCAGGAGAATATGTAGTGAGGATACAAGATGCTAATGGCTGCCATAGAGATGAGATATTCAAAATTACAGAGCCAGACTTGATCAGAGTACGAATAGATAGACAGACTGATGAGGTTTGCTATGGTGCTAATGACGGAACTATATCAGTAACTATTACTGGTGGTACCCAATCCTACAGTACCTCAATAGATGGTGGAGCTAATTGGCATCAAGGTAAGACCTTGTATACAGGTTTAGCATCGGGTACTTATACGATAAAAGTAAAAGATGCTATGAGTTGTACTACTGAAAGTGATCCGATAACAATAAAAGGTGGAGTAGACCTACAAGCAACAGCTACAGTAGAATACAGTTGTCCATCGAATAGTGTGAATAATGCTATTAGAGTGAGAGTAAATACAGATGTAGCAGCGCAAACTACCTTGCTTTTAGACGGGGTAGCGCAAGCAAGCAATTACTTTACTTCAGTAACAGCGGGAGTACATACTATTACGGTAAGACACCAAGGAGGCTGTGTACAAACACTGACTGTAAATGTAGAGAACTATGCACCGCTTAGTAAGACGGTAAGTGTGACCCATATCACTTGTTATGGAGAGATAGATGGTAAGGTACAGATAAACGTGACAGGAGGAACGGGTAGCTATACTTATAGTATTACACCACAGGCAGGTACATTTAGTGGTACTAATATGTTTGTAAACTTGCCTAAAGGACAGTATACTATCCAAGTGAAAGATGCTGTAATAGGTTGTGAAGTTAGTGAGCGTATCACTATAGAAGAGCCAGATGTATTGAAATTAGGGCGTAGTGAAGACAGTGACAGAAACTTGCTATCAGCAATCAGATGGACAACTTGAGTTTATGATACAAGGAGGACGCGCCCCTTATAGCTATGAGCTAAAAGACTCACAAGGTAATGTGATAGACACCAGAACGGGTATAGCTACAGGCACAACGGTATCGCGTACTAATATGGCACCAGGAACTTATAGCTTAGAATTTAGAGATGGCAACTGTTCGCAAACCCACGAGATAACGATAGCAGCAGCACCTAGTCTGCAAGCAACAGCTACTGTAGGTTTTGAATGTTCAACCGTATCGACAACAAGCTCAAATCCATATATACAGATAACGCTTGCTAGAGATAACAGCGATGGGCTGATATCATCACAGACACTTTCTTACTCTATAAATGGAGAGCCTATTAAACCATTTGTGGGCTATGTGGACGGTAATCTGCAAGTGTTGAGGACAAGAAATATAGAGAATAATGGCCTATATACAATAACGATATTCTATCGACCATTAGGAATGACCTCTCATGTTCGAGCACTCGGCAGGAACGGTAAGTGTAACGCGTTATCCAGGCTTGGAGATATTAGATAAGACTGATCCACGCGAAATCAACAAGGTTAGAGTGAAAGTAGTAGGAGGTAATCCATATACGGGAGATACACTTTTATTCTATAACATTCAATGGCAGTTATGAGAATGGAGAGAGCGAATATATGCTTAAGTCAACAGACCCAACGAGTCGAGTGGTGAATGGACGTATCTTTTAAGTTGGTAGTAGTGGAGGCTATAGATGCTAATAATTGTAGTTCTACACTTACGATAGAGAAAGAGTATATGAAGTCAGTACCGCCGGATTTCTTTTTACGCCCTCAATGGTGACGGACAGAATGACGGTTGATCCTGATATATACCGCAGTTATCCCTAACTTAACGGTAGATATTTACGATCGTTATGGACGTTATATAAAGACACTTCGTTCGGGTCAGGTATGGATGGTCGTTATGAAGGCAAAAGAGATGCCATCAGGAGACTATTGGTATATACTGCGCACACACGAGGATGAAGACCGACAAGAGTATATGGGACACTTTACCCCTATACAGATATATTGAAAAAAGCAAGCACTATGAAAATAGTGCTTGCTTTT
>BNJS01000370.1_pt1 | contig 66940 bp, 72 predicted proteins | sample 8540461 | NCBI WGS metagenome assembly BNJS01 (sample SAMD00202454, study PRJDB9452) | human saliva metagenome | isolation source: human saliva | place: Japan
GCACTTCCCCGCTCTGTGTCCGCTGGTGAGCGCTTCTTCTAGGTCCTCGAACTCGATGGGTGTTGCGCTGTTGTGGAAATAGGACGCGATGACGATCTCGCTCGCGCCCGATGAATACCTTATCCACGAAGTACTCGAAGAGCTGGTCGCGGGTCTCGGGTGTGTCAATGGTGGCCTCAGCGAAGGGCGCTTGTAGAACGCGCCGATGCTCGCCTCGTCCTCGTAAAGTGTGGCCTTCACATGCTCGGCCTGGATCGCTGCGTCAAGCTCACGCTTTTGCTCTTCCAGGGAACGCATGGCTTCGGCGGTGGTCTCGTTGAAGATGCCTTGGGAGATGGCCTTGACGAAGTTGGCGAGCTTCTTTTCCACGTCTGCGCGCCGAGCTTCCAATGCCTTGAGGATGTCATCTCCACGCCCATGGGTTTGCTGGTACGATCGGCTAGATCAACAGCGAGCGAGGCCAGCATCTCAGGGTCTGCGAGGAAAGAGACGACGATCTCTTCAATCCGTACCTCGATTTCATCCTTGCGAACGGTCTTGGCTGAGCACTTCTTTTGCGCTGAATGAGGCAGTAGTAATACCGATATGTCTTGCCGGTCTTCGAGGTGCCACTCACGCCCTCCATCGGCACGCCACAGGTGAGGCAGTACGCCCTGCCTGTGAGCCAGTAGTCGGGTGCGTTCTCGCCTTGAGCAGCGAGCTCGGCTTTGGTCTTCGCCCCACGACGCTTGTTGATCGCGAACCGGCGTTGGACTTCATTAAACGTGAGGTCATCAACGAGGCGAGGCATCCCGTCCTCATGGACGTGCCCGCCATAGGCGTACTCGCCAATGTAGGCGCGATTCTTGAGCATCTTGTTGAGATTCTTCGGCGTGAACCTGTATCCGCGCGTTGTACGGATTCCCTGGGCGTTCAGCTGGTTACAGATTTTCTGCATGGACACGCCCGAGGCGTAATCGTGGAAGATCTGCGTGACGATGGGAGCCGTCTCCGGGTCCGGGATGTAGCGCTTGTCCTGGTCCACAGTGAAACCGAAAATTTTGTGACCGTTGGAGAGCGCTCGCTCGGCGTTGTAGCGCTGGCCTCGTCGGATGTTAGCTGAGAGCTGGAGTGAATAGTACTCAGCGAATGCATCTGCAACACCCTCCATGAGCACAGAATCTGGCGATTCGGTGGGGAGATCCTTCGATGTAGTGGACACGCGCTCCGACGGAGCGGATCGCTTGCTTGACGAGGAGCAGCTCGGCGCGGTCGCGAGCAAGGCGGTCGTTCTTCCACACCGCGACGTAGGCAGGCTTGATCTTGGGTAGCTCGCGGAGCATCAACTGATAGCCCGGCCTGTCAGCGTTGGTGCTGGTCTTCGCCGCGTCTTCGCACTCATTGACTACGACGAGACCCCTGTGACTTCGCCCAACGTTGTACCATCTCACGCTGCTGCTCGATGCTCGCCTCGTTCTGCGAGGAGGATGAATACCTGTAATATGCGACGACCATCTGGTTGTCGTTGTATTCGGAATGTAGCTTCACCGTGTCGTCTCCTCAAGATCACAGGTGCTCATACCAGTCAAGTCTAGCGAGCAAGCCCTAACGCGTGCCCTCACCCCGCCCCAACTCACAACCTGTGCATATACGAGAGCGATAAAGATCTCCTCTTATTCGGCTCTTCAGAGTTGGGTGTGGGTGGAGGCGTCGAGGCCTCCTGCGATGAGGAGTATTCGGAGTTTGTAGTTGGTGGGGTTGCGGTAGCCTCTGGCGGTGCGTCTGCCTCGTTCGATAATGTCCGTTGATGGCTTCGGTGGGGTGCGTTGCTGGCTCCGCCTGTGTCGAAGTAGGCCACGAAGGCGTCCGTCCACGTGCGTAGGGTCCGGCCCAGGCGAGCAATTTCGGGGATGGGACACGTTGGTAGGCTCTCGATGAGACGGGCGGCTAGGCGTCGTCCTTGGGCGGGTGTGGCTTGGTGGAAGACGTCTCGGACTTGCTGGGCGCAGCGGTAGGCGACTTCGACACTGATATGCGCCTCATCTGCCGTGAAGGCCTCATGGAGTCGTTCTTGTTGACGCTTCGTGAGCCGATCACGCGAGGCGCGCAGGAGAAGCCGGATTTGGTAGAGGGGATCGCCTGTGCGTCCACGGTGTCCGGTCGTGTCTTGCTGGACGCGGCGGCGCACCTCACCTGGGGCATCACCGGCGAGTGTGACGATGTGACAGGCGCCTGGCACGCTGGTGGCGTCCTTGGAGCAGGCCAAGCGATGGCGTTCTTGCTGCCCCTTGGAAGGGGATCCAGCGTCGCGATTCGCACCCCCGCACGGAAGTCTTTTCCGCGCTCGGCCAGCCAGTTCTTGTACACGGTGCCAGACCTGCCCGGCACCAGGTCCACTCAACCTTGCCGTGGGATGATCCTTCCCGCGAGTCAGGTCCACGATGCCGGTGATCTCGTGGGCCCCGGCGGCGTCGGTCTTGGTGGTGCCACACGTGCTCATCAACCCCCAGCACCTGAACCCCTGCGAAGCGGGCGGGGTTCAGATGCGGCCGTGCAGACACGGCTTGATATGGGACCACACGGTATTCCACGTGGTTGCCAGTTGTCGGGCCAGGCCAGCGATGGTGGCTCCTTCGAAGCGCAACTGTCGGATCGCCCAGCGGATCGCCCGCACACCCAGACGCGCCCGGGGAGCACACACCGAGTGGTTCTGCTCAATGAAAGTCACGATCCGGCAGGTGCGTTCGCGGCACATCCAGCGCCGTATTGCGCCACCAGATCCGCACCGGGACCCCGGCCCAGGGCGCGTCGATCACCTCCACCACCACACGCCCGTGACCTTGAGCGATCACCCCACATGAAAGTCACCCACTTTCTGGTGTGAGGAGGGACACATTTGTCTTATGTGTCCTGGTTTACTTTGACAGCTGTTTTGGGGACCTAACCTGGAGTCAGGCTTGAGAGTCAAGTCGATAAAACTAGTGAAGGAGTTCAATCATGAACGCAGAAGCTTCGTGCCAGATTGGTGTGAAAGGAACTGTAGTCCAACGCCTGTTGGCGGGGGCAATCGGAGGTCTGGCCGGTGGCATGGTCTTTGGAATGATGATGTGGAAGATGGGGATGCTGACCATGATCGGATCCATGATGGGGGTGGAGTCCGCGCTAGTTGGTTTTGGCATTCATATGATGATTTCGGTGATATTCGGGCTGCTTGCCGGGATTTTACTGAAATTTATGCCTTCCTGCCCCGGGCAGGGGATGCTGTTCGCCTTCGTTTTCGGTGTGGCCTTGTGGGTGATGGGCCCGCTGGTGGCTATGCCACTGATGATGGGCGGTGCCGTCTTCCAAATCACCCAAGCTTCGATGATGTCCTTGATGGGGCATGTCATCTACGCCCTAGTGACGCTTTTCGTAGCGAAGGCTCTTCTTCCTCGTTTTGCAGGCAAACGGGCATGACCTACTCTTGTAGTGTGAGCATCTCGAAAAGCATGGAAAAGAATCTAGGAGGCCAGCCGTCACTTAACCCGAGGCACATGGCAGAGCAAGTACAGCCGTGTCTGCGGGAGGTGGAGTTGTTTGAACAGATTCCTCCTGCAGAGTTAGCTGGCCTTAACCAGATGCTCCCACTCAAGACCTTCGCTTCGGGGGACATGATTTACGACCCGCTACGCCCTTCTCAAGTGCTGTTCATCGTAAAAAGCGGCCGGGTTCGTTTGTTTCAGACCAGCCCCAACGGCAAAACCTTCACACTGGCGATTTATGAGCCTGGTGACGTGTTCGGAAACATGTCGATTGTCGGCCAACACATGGGTGCAAGCTACGCAGAAGCCTTAGAAGACAGCAGCATATGCCAGCTAACACATGAGCAGGTTGAAACCTTTTTCCTTGCCGACCCGCGTATTTCTCAGCAGGTCACCGCCATCCTCGCTAGGCGTGTAAAGGAACTGGAAACTCGCCTCAGCGATTTAGCGCTGCGCCCCCTTCCCCAACGGATGGCATCTTTGCTGCTGTCTATCGCGCGGCCCTCCCACTTGCCCTGGAAACATGATCTGATTGTTCCCATGACCCACGAGCAGCTCGCCAATGTCGCGGGTTCCACCCGGGAAGCAGTCAGTAAGGCCCTGGCAGATCTGGCCAAACAGGGCATGATCATCCAAAAACGCGGATCGATCATTCTGACCGACCCGCAACAACTAAAACGAACTCTTACATGAGTAGCCAACAATTACTTAGGTTTATAGGCTCTTCCGAGTTGAGTGTGGGTGAGTGGGTGTTGGTCGGGGGTTGCGGGTAGGGGTCGAGGTCCTTGATGATGAGCGGACTTGTACCCCCGCTGTCGTCAAGGACCTTGGGCGGTGTCTCGCCCTACCTGCTGCTGCTCCATGTCGCTTGGTCGTTGTGATCGGTGTGATCTGCTCGTCGACTTGGAGGGCTTCCATCTGATGGGCGTGGCTCGCACCCCAGATGCTCTGGTGCTCGATGTTGAGTCGTGCAACCAGCTGGTTGGCTGCCCGGGTTGTGGGGTGATCGCTCAAGGTCACGGGCGCGTGGTGGTGGAGGTGATCGACGCGCCCTGGGCCGGGGTCCCTGTGCGGATCCGATGGCACAAACGCCGATGGATATGCCGCGAAACCACCTGCCGGATCGTGACTTTCATTGAGCAGAACCACTCGGTGTGTGCTCCCCGGGCGCGTCTGGGTGTGCGGGCGATCCGCTGGGCGATCCGACAGTTGCGCTTCGAAGGAGCCACCATCGCTGGCCTGGCCCGACAGCTGGCAACCACGTGGAATACCGTGTGGTCCCATATCAAGCCGTGTCTGCACGGCCGCATCTGAACCCCGCCCGCTTCGCAGGGGTTCAGGTGCTGGGGGTTGATGAGCACGTGTGGCACCACCAAGACCGACGCCGCCGGGGCCCACGAGATCACCGGCATCGTGGACCTGACTCGCGGGAAGGATCATCCCACGGCAAGGTTGAGTGGACCTGGTGCCGGGCAGGTCTGGCACCGTGTACAAGAACTGGCTGGCCGAGCGCGGAAAAGACTTCCGTGCGGGGGTGCGAATCGCGACGCTGGATCCCCTTCCAAGGGGCAGCAAGAACGCCATCGCTTGGCCTGCTCCAAGGACGCCACCAGCGTGCCAGGCGCCTGTCACATCGTCACACTCGCCGGTGATGCCCCCAGGTGAGGTGCGCCGCCGCGTCCAGCAAGACACGACCGGACACCGTGGACGCACAGGCGATCCCCTCTACCAAATCCGGCTTCTCCTGCGCGCCTCGCGTGATCGGCTCACGAAGCGTCAACAAGAACGACTCCATGAGGCCTTCACGGCAGATGAGGCGCATATCAGTGTCGAAGTCGCCTACCGCTGCGCCCAGCAAGTCCGAGACGTCTTCCACCAAGCCACACCCGCCCAAGGACGACGCCTAGCCGCCCGTCTCATCGAGAGCCCTACCAACGTGTCCCATCCCCGAAATTGCTCGCCTGGGCCGGACCCTACGCACGTGGACGGACGCCTTCGTGGCCTACTTCGACACAGGCGGAGCCAGCAACGCACCCCACCGAAGCCATCAACGGACATTATCGAACGAGGCAGACGCACCGCCAGAGGCTACCGCAACCCCACCAACTACAAACTCCGAATACTCCTCATCGCAGGAGGCCTCGACGCCTCCACCCACACCCAACTCTGAAGAGCCTCTTATTCCATAGAAATTGAAAGGAAAAGAAGAACTATGAGTAAACGTCCCTTGGGGCTATCAATCAACGCCCCTTCGGGGCGTAAGGTCATCTTCGCTCATGCATAACCCTCATGGAGGAGGTGGCAGAAGAGGATTTATACCGCCTAATCGGCGTTGACACCGTCTGTTCACCGCGTAAAAATACAAAAGCGGTATAGCGTTTTCCCTCGTATCTCAACCGAATCCCGAGCCTTTACCACCTTTACCGCCTAAAACCGAAAACTTTTATATATACGCACGCATATATAGGAGATGTACACACACGCGTACACTTTTTAGAAATCAGGCGGTAAAGGCGGTAACACGCCATGTTTTAACTGATATACCAACGTTTTCGATATACCGCTTGGCCTCAAACAGGCGGTGAACAAGCGCTAAATACAGCAAACAGGCGGTATAACATGTGCTACTTGATGTGCAAACCCCACCTCATGAGCTCGTATGAGAGCGATAGATATCATATGAGGCTCTTCGCGTTTGAGGGTGTGGTAGGTGGGGCTTATCGGCTGGTTTAGGTGGTTGTTGTCAGGTGGTCTTTGATGCGTCCGGTGTGGATGAGGCTGCGGATGGTGTAGTGCGTGAGGTTGCGCAAATCCCAGGGCGATGCCGCGTAGGTGCTCCAGGCGCCCGTTGATCGCTTCAGTGGGGCCGTTGGAGGTACGGGGGCAGTCGAAGTAGGCCAGGATGTCGGAGGCTCTTTCGGTCAGGGTCCTGGCCAGGGTCTGGATCTCCTCCAGCCCGTCTGGGACGGCCTGCCTCAGGGAGCTGATGAGCTGTTGCATCAGGTACTTTCCCAGACCCGCGTCCTCGGCGCGGTAGGCCTGGATGAGGCGCTGGTAGACGCCCCAGGCGGCCTGGACCGCAGCATGGCGATCATCAGCGAACAGGGTCTCGAGACGCTCGGCCTGGGCGTCGGTGAGCAGGCCGGCCCCGGTCAGTAGGGTGCGCCGGGCCCGGTAGAGCCGGTCACCCGCCCGGCCCCGCCGGCCCGTGATCGCTCGTTGGATGCGACGGCGGCACTGGTCGAGCTTGTCTCCTGCTAGGGATACGACGTGAAAGGGATCCATGACCGCCCGCGCCTGTGGGAGCTCCTCGCCGGCGGCACTCTTGAACCCGGTGAAGCCGTCCATGGCTACCACCTCGACCCGCCCGCGCCAAGACTCGCCCCGAGCGGCGAGCCAGGTCTTGAGGGCCTTCTTGGACCGGCCCGGGACCACGTCCAGAAGCCGGGCCGGACCACTGCGGTCGCGTACGGGGGTCAGGTCGATGATGACGGTGACATAGCGGTCGCCCCGCCTGGTGTGGCGCCACACAGAGGGGGTACCTCCCGCATGAGAGCGAAGCGCGCGGGGGAATCGTCGACGCCGAGGACCTCCACACCATCGAAGCGGTGAGGATCGTCTAACAACGTGGCCTGAGCGCTTGTCAGGATCGCGTTGTTGGCGGTGTGCCAGGAGATCCCCAGTGCGGCTGCCACCCGGGAGACCGACATGCACTCCAGGGCAAGGGCCCGCAGCCCCCACTCGGCCGCCGCGTGGGTCAGCCGCGCCCGTGGCTGAGCCAGGGCCGAGGTGTCCTGTCTCCACACCCGGCGGCAGTGGGTGCAGGCGAAGCGCCGCAGGCGCACCACCAGCTGCGTGGGCCTCCACCCCACCGGCACGTGGGCCAGGCGCCGGGCCACCGTCCCACGAGCCTGCCCCTGCGCCCCGCAGGCTCTGCAGAAGGGGTCCTCGAACCCGATCGGCATGCGGCACTCGATCACCGCGTGCTTGGCTGTGAGGTACTGGCCCACCGCGGTCAGTCCCAGGGCGTCCAGGCCCAGGAAGGTCGTCAGATCAGGGCCGGTGAAGGTAGTCTCAGGCACGTCGAGGTCTCTCGTGACGGTTGTGTAGCAGCTCCCATCATCGGGGGACCTCGACCCCTACCCGGCGTAACGACGCGCCCGCCCCACCTATGCACTTCAACAGGCTTCAGCTACCACACCCTCAAACGCGAAGAGCCCGAAAAGTGCCTGCGACTGCCCGGCTAGGGTACAGGATGGGGTATAGAGCTTGGGAACGCAGTACGGCCCCCGCCACCCATTGAGGGTGGCGGGGGCCGCGCTTTGTGCCGCTGTGGCAGCGCTCCAGGCGTCGGGTCCCCCCGTTGGTTGTCTTAGGAGAGGACGGCGAGGAGTGGGGCGTAGTGGTCGGTGATGGCTTGGTGGTAGGCGGGGGTGTCTCCGGCGTGGGCGGCTTGGAGCATGGCTCGGTGGGCTTTGGCGGTGCTGGTGAGGTCTTCGAGCTTGGGGGCGTCCAGGAGGGGGACGGTGAGGGTGTGGATGGCCCAGAAGGCTTCGGTGAGGTGGAGGTAGAGGTGGTTGTCGAGGGGTTCGAGTAGGCGGGTGTGAAGCGGCGGTCCTGGTCGGTGAAGAGCTTGCCTTGGGAGGCGAGGTGCTCGATGTTGTCGACGAGGGTGTCGAGCTCGGGGTCGTGGCGGTTGTGCCAGGCGTGGGTGACGGGTTCGGCCAGGGCGTTGTCGAGGGTGATGCGTACTTCGACGATGTCTCGTAGTCCGCGGTGGTCGTCTCCGGGGTTGAGGAGGCCTTTGAAGATGAGGGACTCGACCATGGGGCGCATGGAGACCTGGCCGACGAACATGCCGTGTCCGTGGCGTACTTCGACGATGTCGAGGGCGACGAGGGTGCGGACGGCCTCGCGGACGGAGGAGCGGGATACTCCCAGGTCGGTGCACAGCTGGGACTCGGTGGGCAACGCATCACCGGGATGCAGACCCTTGGTGAGAATGTAGTTCTTGATCTCGGCGATCGCCGTGGATGACTGAGTCATCGGGGTGGTGGTAAGGCCGGACATGACACCGCGGGAGATCTGCATGGTCCCATTGTCCGACTTTTGGTTCATTTACGCTGGTGAATGTCGAACTGCACTCACCCGTGCGTTCTCAAGGCTTCGAGCGGCTGCGTTGCTGAGGGGAGGAAGCCTTCGAGGGAGTCCATCGTCGGGCGGCTGTCGGACATGGGACCTGATGCCGCAGATCATTGACCGATTGTGAGCGGCTTGCCGCTACAGCGCTCACAGTGCAACAGTTACGGCATGTCTCGCACGCATGAGGAGCTCCCCGCCCGTCCTGCCTACGACAGTGCCACCGCCGCTCTGCTCGAGCGCATCGAGTCGCTCGGCGTCTTCGGAACCATGACGGTGCAGAAGATCCCGAGCTGGCGCGTACCGGCTGACGAGGTCCGGGCGAGTTTTCTGCTCAAGCACCCCGACATCGACCTGGAGGACGTGGACGTCCTTCGTCAGGATGGGACGAGACTTCCCGCCGCGGTTGCACGAAGCGCCCAGGGTGCCTGCGTGGGCCGCCCCGGCCCCCTGTTCCTCTCGCTGCACGGGGGAGGGCTGGTGATGGGGTGCCGTTTCAACGGTCTGTCGACCGTTGTCCCGTGGCTGCGGCGGTACGGGGGTGTCATCGTCAGCCCCGAGTACCGTCTGGCTCCTGAGGATCCGGCACCGGCCGGCGTCGAGGACTGCTACACCACGCTGTGCTGGGCGGTCGAGCACGCCGAGGAGCTCGGTGCCGATCCGGAGCGCGTCATCGTCGTCGGGCCGAGCGCCGGGGGAGGGCTGAGCGCCGGCACGCTGCTCATGTCGCGAGACAGGCGAGGGCCGGCCGTTCTCGGCGGGCTGCTGGACTACCCCATGCTGGACGACCGCACCGGCATGCCGCACTGGCAGGGCTCGGTCTCAGCGCGTCAGTACCCGGACGACGGCACCTGGCCGACGGCGTACAACAATGTTGCCTGGGATGCTGCCCTGGGGGAGCGGCGAGGTACGGACCTGGTCACCCCCTACGAGGCCCCCGCCCGTGCCACGTGGTTGGGTGGGCTGCCACCGCTGTTCATCTCAGTGGCCTCCGCCGAGGTCTTCCGGGACGAGGATGTCGCCTTCGCCTCTGGGGTGTGGCGTGATGGTGGTGATGCCGAGCTGCATGTCTACCCCGGGGGCACCCACGCCATGGAGTTCGTCAACGCGCGATGGCTCGCGCAGCGGACTGACGGCAGCACGCGATCTGTGGATGGACAGGCTGCTCCGTCCGGAGGACCCGCGCCTCAATGTCGTCGCCGTGGCGCAGGCCGGCACCTATCCCGCCCTGACGGAGGAGTTCTCTACGGGGTGTGTGTGAGGACGGCGAGGAGTGGGGCGTAGTGGTCGGTGATGGCTTGGTGGTAGGCGGGGGTGTCTCCGGCGTGGGCGGCTTGGAGCATGGCTCGGTGGGCTTTGGCGGTGCTGGTGAGGTCTTCGAGCTTGGGGGCGTCCAGGAGGGGGACGGTGAGGGTGTGGATGGCCCAGAAGGCTTCGGTGAGGTGGAGGTAGAGGTGGTTGTCGAGGGGTTCGAGTAGGCGGGTGTGGAAGCGGCGGTCCTGGTCGGTGAAGAGCTTGCCTTGGGAGGCGAGGTGCTCGATGTTGTCGACGAGGGTGTCGAGCTCGGGGTCGTGGCGGTTGTGCCAGGCGTGGGTGACGGGTTCGGCCAGGGCGTTGTCGAGGGTGATGCGTACTTCGACGATGTCTCGTAGTCCGCGGTGGTCGTCTCCGGGGTTGAGGAGGCCTTTGAAGATGAGGGACTCGACCATGGGGCGCATGGAGACCTGGCCGACGAACATGCCGTGTCCGTGGCGTACTTCGACGATGTCGAGGGCGACGAGGGTGCGGACGGCCTCGCGGACGGAGGAGCGGGATACTCCCAGGTCGGTGCACAGCTGGGACTCGGTGGGCAACGCATCACCCATCTGCAGGCCGGAGCGCAGGATGTAGTTCTTGATCTCGGCCATCGTGGCCTCTGCCTGAGTGGCGGGCGTCGTCATCAGCGCGGAGTAGGGGCCGTGAGAGATGATCGGCTCGTCGCCCACAGATGTGACTTTCATCTCTCATCTGTGATGGCGGTTGCCTGCGGTGCGGATGCTCTGTTCATGGTGCTGCTTCTCTTGATGTTGGCCATGGTTCTTGCCCTGTCAATCATTGTTGATCACTACGATGCGATTCCGCTCGTCGAACGGCTCGCCCCGGCAGTGGGGCGGGGGTTGCAACTATCTTGCCTGCGAGGTTGTGAGTGGTCTGGACGCCCTGACTTCTGCTACAGTCATCCTACCAACGTCAGACATAAGACGTCAGACATCAGGAGAGAATCAATGGCGATCACGACTCCGGCCGGCTCCAGCCGCCGGGACTTCATCAGGCTGACCGGCACCCTCGGAATGGCTGCTGGTCTGGCCGTCAGCCTTGCGGCCTGCGGCGGTAAGGGCAAGGCCTCGGGTGGCGCGAAGGCCAGCGGCATGGCTGCCGATCAGGAGGTCACCCACAAGGACGGTGTCATCACCGCAGGTATTTCCTACGAGCTGGGCACCAACGGCTACGACCCGATGACGACGTCGTCGGCTCTGACGGTCGCTGCCAACTGGCACACTCTGGAGGGGCTCACCGAGCTCCACCCGGCCACCCGGGAGGTGTACGCGGCTCTGGCGGCGGAGATGCCCAAGAAGGTGGATGACACCACCTATGAGGTCGCGCTGCGTAAGGATGCGAAGTTCTCCGACGGCTCGGCCGTGACTGCCGACGACGTCGTCTTCTCCTTCACGCGTGTGCTCGACCCGGCCAACAAGTCGCTGTACTCCCAGTTCCTGCCCTTCATCGACAAGGTGGAGGCCAAGGATGCGGGCACGGTGACCATTAAGCTCAAGTACGCCTTCTCTCTGGTGGCGGAGCGTCTGAGCGTGGTCAAGATCGTCCCCAAGGCGATCGTTGAGGCGGACGCCAAGAAGTTCGACATGAGCCCCACTGGAAGCGGTCCCTACAAGATGACCGACAACGGTGCCGGCAGCCAGAAGGTCGTCTTCGAGCGCAACGACAAGTACAACGGTCCTCGCCCGGCGCTGGCCAAGTCCATGACCTGGCAGATCCTGCCCGACGACACCACCCGCACCAACGCGATGAGCTCCAGTTCCGTGCAGGCCATCGACGCCGTTCCGGCAGCCAACCTCAAGACGCTCAAGGACCCGGTCAAGGTGGCGGCGCAGCAGGGCTTCGGGCTGCTCTTCGCCATGTTCAACCACACCACCTTCTCCAACGTCAAGGCCCGGCAGGCGGTGCTCTACGCGCTGGACTACGCCAAGATCTGCAACACCGGCATGGCCGGCCTGGCGACGCCGGCGACCTGTTTCGTCCAGGACGGGCACCCCGCGTACAAGAAGGCCAAGACGGTCTACTCCAAGGACGCGGCCAAGGCCAAGTCGCTCCTGGCGGAGGCTGGCATCACGACTATCAACCTGCTGTGCACGGACCACGGCTGGTTCTCGGCCGTCAGGCCCATCATCCGTGAGAACCTCGAGGCCCTGGGGGTGACGGTCAAGTACGACGAGAAGAAGTCCGCGGACACCTACTCCTTCATCGACTCCGGACAGGGCACGTGGGACGTGCTGATCGCTCCCGGAGACCCCTCGGTCTTCGGCAATGACGCGGACCTGCTCATGCGCTGGTGGTATGGCGGTGACGTGTGGACCGAGACCCGGATGCACTGGAAGGGTTCGGAGAGTCAGGTCGCGGTCCAGAAGCTGCTGGAGGAAGCGGTCAAGCTGGAGGGTGACAAGCAGGTCGCCAAGTGGCAGGAGATCTTCGACAAGCTCTCCGAGGAGGTGCCGCTCTACCCGATCTTCCACCGCAAGGCTCCAACGGCTTATGACTCGACGACGTTGGAGAACTTCAAGCCCATCGCGCTGACCGGCCTGTCCTTCGTGGGGACGGGGTCGACCAAGTCCTGAGGCTCGTGTGCGGGCGGTGCGGCAGTCGCCAGCGGGTGCCGCGCCGCCCGTGCTGTGCTCGTGGCGTCAATGCGTCCAAGGTGAAAGCAACGGACTTGCAATCTGACGTCAGACATCAGACAATTGGCGTGGCAGCTCGCTCTGCAGCTGCCACGCCACCCAGCCGCCACCTCAGGCGGCAGGACGCTAACGCAAAGGAGCATTTCAGTGTCCAACCTCATCCGCCTGATCGGACGGCGCCTGGTCGCGCTGCCGGTCATGGTGCTGGGCGTGACGCTGCTCGTCTTCGTCGTCATGTCGTTCTCCTCGGCGGACCCGGCGCGTCTCGCGCTGGGCGAGTCGGCCACGCCAGACGCCCTCGAGCAGTACCGAGTCGCCCACCATCTCAACGATCCCCTTCTCAAGCGGTTCTGGGAGTACCTCCTGGGTCTGATCCACGGCGACCTCGGTACCTCCTTCACCGGCGTCAAGATCACCGGCATGGTGGCCGATGCGTTCCCGATCACGCTCCAGCTGACCTTCATCGGAATCTTCGTCGCCGTCATCGTGGCCACGGTCCTGGGCATTACGGCGGCCCTCTACCGCGACAAGTGGCAGGACCAGGTCATCCGCGTCATCTCCATCGCCTCCCTGGCCACCCCGTCCTTCTGGCTCGCCCTGCTGCTCATTCAGTGGTTCTCCGACATCCCGGGGGGAACGGGGACCTTCCCCGCGCTGGTGTCCGAGTGGGTTCCCTTCAGCGAGGATCCGGGAACGTACCTCAATCAGATCTTCCTGCCGGCACTGGCCATCGCGGTGCCCAACGCCGGCTCGCTCACCCGTGTGGTGCGTACCGCCATGGTTGAGGAGCTCGACCGCGACTACGTGCGCACCGCCATCGGCGGCGGTATTCCCAAGAACGTCGTTGTGGCCCGCAACGTGCTGCGCAACGCGCTCATCACTCCGCTGACCGTGCTGGGACTGCGCATCGGCTACGCCATGGGAGGCGCCGTCGTCATCGAGATGATCTTCAACATCAAGGGAATGGGCCAGCTCATCTTCCAGGGCATCACCCGCAACGACGTGAACATCGTCCAGGGCGTCTCCATCACGGTTGCACTGGCCTTCATCATCATCAACATCGTCGTTGACATGCTCTACGTCCTCGTCAACCCACGAATCAGGAGCATCTGATGCTGCACCGCTCCACACTGGATAAGGCCTCGCGGCCCGGGCTGCGCTTCCAGGGCTGGAAGGCGCTTCCTGTCGGCTCCAAGATCGCCATCATCGTGCTGGGCCTCATCGCCCTGGTCGCCATCCTGGCTCCCATCATCGCCCCCTACTCTCCCGGTGCCACCGGGTTGGCGGAGACCAAGACGACCTCCTACATCGAGGGCGTCGGTGAGGTGACCTCCTCCGATCCGGTCGTCGCCCCGTCCGCGTCTCACCTGTTCGGGACGGACGGCACCGGTCGTGACATCTTCTCCCGTGCCGTCTACGGCGCCAGGGTCTCGCTGGTCGTGGGCCTGACGGCCACCGGTCTGGCCCTTGTGGTGGCCTCGGTCCTCGGGGCCGTTGCCGCCACGTCGCGCAAGTGGATCGCTGAGACCCTCATGCGCGTGCTCGACGTCGTCATGTCCTTCCCCGGCATCGCTCTGGCGGCCGTCCTCGTCTCGGCGATGTCGACCCGCCTGCCGATGCTGCCGGTCATCATCGTCTCCATCGGCATCCTCTACATCCCCCAGCTCACCCGCGTGGTGCGTGCCAACATCATCTCCCAGTTCGGGGAGGACTATGTGGCCGCCTCCAAGGTGATGGGGGCCCCGGTGCCGTGGATCCTGCTCAAGCACGTGGCCCGTAACTGCATCGCCCCGATCATGGTCTTCGCAACCGTCCTGGTGGCCGACGCGATCGTCTTCGAGGCCTCGCTGTCCTTCATCGGTGCGGGCATCAAGTCCGTCAACACCCCGACCTGGGGCAACATGCTCTCCGAGGGCAAGGAGCTGCTCCTGTCGGGCCACTGGTGGCCGACCTTCTTCCCCGGCCTGCTCATCCTCATCACCACCCTGTGCCTCAACGTCCTGTCCGAGGGGCTGACCGATGCGATGGCCTCGCCGCGCATCAAGGCCAAGCCCGATGTTCAGGCCGATGAGGAGGCCATGGAGGCTCAGGAGACCCTGAACGCCTGGGACGACGCCGCTGAGGCGGTGGTCGCCAACGCCTCCGTCGCCGACGGGGATGACGCCGACAACGGGCTGAGCTCGCTGACCGGCGTCGTCACTCCCGCGACAGAGGACGTTCCCCTGTCCGAGCGGCTCAGCTCCCTGCGGGTGGCCGAGCTCGCCCGGCGAGACCGCCTGGTCTACGAGGACACCGGTGAGGAGCCGGTCCTGGAGGTCAAGAACCTCACGATCGCCTTCCCCGAGCAGCACGGTGAGGTCAGCATCGTCGATGGCGTCTCCTTCTCCGTGCGTCCGGGCGAGACCATGGGCCTGGTGGGAGAGTCCGGCTGCGGGAAGTCCATCAGCTCGATGGCCGTCATGGGGCTGCTGCCCCCCTCGGCCCGGCTCTCCGGTGAGATCCTCTTCAAGGGACGCAACATCCTTGAGATGACGCCGGCCGAGCACAACGCGCTGCGCGGTCACGAGATGAGCATGGTCTACCAGGACGCGCTGTCCTCGCTGAACCCCTCCATGCTCATCCGCACCCAGATGGCCCAGCTCAGCGCGCGCGGAGGCACCCGCAGTGCCGAAGAGCTGCTCGAGCTGGTGGGGCTCGACCCCAAGCGCACGCTGCGCAGCTACCCGCACGAGCTCTCCGGCGGTCAGCGTCAGCGCGTTCTCATCGCCATGGCGCTGACCCGTGACCCCTCCCTGGTCCTGGCCGACGAGCCGACGACCGCGCTGGACGTGACCGTTCAGAAGCAGGTCATCGACCTGCTCAACGAGCTGCGTGAGAAGCTCGGCTTCGCGATGGTCTTCGTCTCGCACGACCTGGCCCTCGTGGCCAAGCTGGCCCACCGGATCACCGTGATGTACGCGGGCCAGGTGGTTGAGCAGGCGCCCACCAGCGAGCTGCTGGCCAACCCGGTTCACGAGTACACCCGCGGCCTGCTCGGGGCGGTGCTCTCCATCGAGGCCGGCTCCAAGCGACTCCACCAGGTGCGAGGGGTCGTCCCCTCACCCAGCGAGTTCGTCAAGGGAGACCGGTTCGCCCCGCGATCGTCCCACCCGACAGTCGGACTTGAGACCCGTCCGGTGCTCAAGCCCGTGCCGGGCACGACGGAGCACAGCTACGCCATCACCCCGAGCTCGAGGCTCTGCTCGCGAAGGAGAAGCACTGATGTCCCCCAACACGTCTGCATCGTCCTCATGGAGCGAGGACCAGCCGGTCGTCGAGCTCAAGAACGTCAACGTCATCCACAAGTCCCGCACCGGTGGCCTGTTCAACCCGGACACGGTTCACGCGGTCAACGACGTCTCGCTGAGCGTCAAGCGCGGAGAGACGCTGGGACTCGTGGGGGAGTCGGGGTGCGGCAAGTCCACCACCGCCCGAGTCATGGTGGGGCTGCAGCCGGTCACCTCCGGTGAGGTCATCTTCAAGGGCCGTCCGTTGGGGCGCTCGGCCTCGGACCGTCGTGAGCTCGGGCGCAGCATCTCGGTGGTCTTCCAGGACCCGGCCACGGCCCTCAACCCGCGCATGATCGTGCACGACGCGCTCATCGACCCGCTCAACGTCCACGGAATCGGCTCGCCGAAGGAACGTGAGGCCAAGGTGCGCGACCTGCTCCACCTGGTCGGGCTGCCCCCTAGTGCACTCAACGTGCTGCCTCGGCAGATCTCCGGTGGTCAGCGCCAGCGCGTCGCCATCGCCCGAGCGCTCGCCCTGGACCCCGACATCATCGTGGCCGACGAGCCCACCTCCGCCCTGGACGTCTCGGTGCGCGCCCAGGTGCTCAACCTCCTCCAGGACCTCAAGGCCTCCTTGGGACTGGGGCTGGTGTTCATCAGTCACGACATCAACACGGTGCGCTACGTCTCGGACCGGATCGCCGTCATGTACTTCGGCAAGATCCTCGAGCTCAACACCACCGAGGAGATCTTCAACAATCCTCAGGAGGAGTACACGCGCACTCTGCTGTCGGCAGTGCCCTCACTGCTCGACGTCTGAGTAGACGGCCCCGGCGGCTGCCGGCGCCAGCACCTCCAGGTGAGGGGCGGACCCACTCGGGTCCGCCCCCCCACCGGTACATACGGTCGCTAGGAGACCCGGGCACCGGGGTGGCGCCAACCGGGAGCATCTGCAACAATACCTCGTGACGTCAGATGTCAGACGTCCGATAACCTTTCAATGAAGAGAGTCACCACAATGGACAACCGTTTCACCGGCGTCATCCCGCCGGTCGTCACCCCTTTCACCGCCGCGGGCGAGGTTGACTTCGACAGCCTGGACAAGGTCGTCGAGCACCTCATCGCCGGTGGTGTCAACGGCCTGTTCGCCTTGGGGTCCTCCGGAGAGGTCGCTTACCTCACCGACGCCCAGCGCGACGCCGTCATCGAGCGGGTCGTCAAGGCTGCGGCAGGACGCGTCCCGGTGCTCGCCGGTGCCATCGACACCACCGCTCACCGGGTCATTGACCAGGCTCGTCGGGCGGCCGCCCTCGGTGCCGAGGCGATCGTGGCCACCTGCCCGTTCTACGCGCTCAACGACGCCGAGGAGATCAAGGCTCACTTCCGAGCCATCGCCGCGGCCATCGACGTCCCAGTCTTCGCCTACGACGTCCCCGTGCGCCTTGGCGGCGCGAAGCTCGGTTGTGAGTTGCTCGTCGAGCTGGGCAAGGAGGGTGTCCTGGCCGGTGTCAAGGACTCCTCCGGTAACGACGTCGCCTTCCGCAGGCTGGTGGCCGCCAATGAGGCCGCGGGCCACCCCCTGGCCCTTCTGACCGGCCACGAGTGCGTCGTCGACGGCATGCTGCTGCTGGGTGCCGACGGCCTCGTCCCCGGGTACGGCAACGTGGACCCGGTCCGCTACGCCGAGATGTGGAAGGCCTCCCGCGAAGGGGCGTGGGACGAGGTGCGCCGTCTCCAGGACGAGGTCTGCGCCGGCTTCGAGATCGTCTTCGTGCCCCAGGGCCGTTCGGCCGACGGGACCGGCATCGGCGCCTTCAAGACCGCCATGGAGGCTATCGGGATCATCGCCACCAACGAGATGGCCTTCCCCGTCAAGGCGCTCGAGGGCGAGACCAAGGAGCGGGTCCTGGAGATCGTCAAGGCCCAGGGCCTCATCTGACGTCCCGGCGGCTGCATGGCCGGTGGTCGCGGCACCGACCGATCCGGGCATGCAGCCGCTGTGGCAGCGGCGAGGCCTAGAGCCTCGCACCAGGCGGCCTCCTGCGGCTGCCCCTCATTCATTCTTCACCCCGGTGCGCCAGCGCCCAGCATCCCGTCGGAGAGCGTCATGAGTCAGGATGTCCTCCCATCCACCCCCTCGCCCCATCATCATCGTCGTCCGGTCAGGCCCCGCTCGTCGTCGGACTCGACCTGGGCGGCACCAAGATGGCTGCCGCGCTGGTCGACTCCGGCGGAACCCTGCAAGGACCGGTGAGCTCCTGCCCGACCCCGGCTCACGAGGGGCCTGCCGCCATGCTCAATGCCATCAGCGGCCTGATCTCGACGGTCGTCGAGACCGGAACGCACCAGGAGCCCGGCAAGGCCGCGGCGATCACGGCGGTCGGGATCGGCACGGCCGGCGTCGTCGACGTCGAGCGAGGGACCATCCTGTCAGCCACTGACGCCATCACCGGATGGGCCGGCACGCAGGTCGCCGCCGGCGTTCGCGAGCGGCTCGCCGCCCAGGGGCTGGGTGAGCTGCCGATCCACGTCGAGAACGACGTCGACGCCTACGCCGCCGGAGAGGCCTGGCTCGGTGCCGGCACTGGGGCTGAGGTCGTCCTCATGGTGGCGGTGGGCACCGGGGTCGGCGGAGCCCTCGTCCTCGATGGGCGAACTCGCAGAGGCGCCCACCACGTGGCCGGCGAGATCGGCCACGTCCCCGTCCCCGGGGCCCAGGGCGAACCCTGCACCTGCGGCAGGGCCGGGCACCTGGAGGGCGTCACCGCCGGACCCCAGATCCACCGCCGCTACCTGGCAAAGGGCGGAGACCCCGACGTCCCCGACGCCCGCGGGGTCGAGGAGCGCGCCGCTGCCGGGGATGACATCGCCGCGGAGGTCTACCGCGACTCGGCCGCCTGCCTGGGCAGAGCCCTGGCAGGACTGGTCACCGTGATCGACCCCGACGTCGTCGTCGTCTCCGGTGGCCTGGCCCGCGCCGGTGACCTGTGGTGGGAGCCCCTGCGGCAGACCTTCGCCGCAGAGATCATCGACCCCCTGGCCCCCATCAAGATCCTTCCCGCCACCCTGGGGACCACCGCGCCGATCGTCGGCGCGGCTCGCGGCGCCCTCGCCCTGGCCGCCAGCAACGACAACCACCGCCCCTAGCCTCACGCCTCGGGCGCCATCAGACAGGACACACCTATGACCGAGCAGTCACCCTCACAGCCGTCAACGCAGACGCAGGCCGCCTCCACGGGGATGCACCCCGTTCTGGAACGCCTCAGGGGAGGACTCATCGCCTCCGCCCAGGCCTACCCGGGTGAGCCCATGCGCGACCCCCGCACCATGGACCAGGTGGCCCAGGCCTGCGTCGCCGGCGGCGCCGTCGGCATCCGTGCACAAGGACTGGCGGACCTGGCCCTCATCTGCCAGCACGTCGACGTCCCCGTCATCGGCCTGTGGAAGGACGGGCACGACGGCGTCTTCATCACCCCGACCCTCACCCACGCCATCGCCGTGGCCGCCACCGGAAGCCAGATCGTGGCACTGGACGGCACCCGGCGCCCCCGCCCCGACGGGCTGAGCCTGGCCCAGACCGTCGAGGGGCTGCGAGCGGCCCGCCCCGAGGTCTCATCATGGCTGACTGCGGCTCCCTGGATGACGCCAAGGCCGCACAGGACGCGGGAGTGGACATCCTGGGGACCACCCTGGCCGGCTACACCGGGGAGCGTCCCAAGACCGAGGGGCCCGACCTCGAGCTCGTCGACCAGGTCGCCGGCATCGCGGAGGTCCCGCTGGTGGTGGAGGGCAGGGTGCACACGCCCGCACAGGCGGCTGCCGCCATGGAGCACGGGGCCTTCGCCGTCGTGGTTGGTACTGCCATCACCCACCCGACGACCATCACCTCGTGGTTCGCCGGCGCGCTGCCCGGCGCCCTGTGGAAGGACTGAGCGGAAGGGCGCAAGGAAACGGCGTCGTTCCGGGACTTGCTCCGTGTGTGACGGGTGTGACTGCTGTGGTGCAAATGTGCGAAATTGTTACTCGCTACCCAGCGCGACACTCCGGTCTGACCTGACAAACCCAAGGTTTTATGCGTAGCGTTGCCAGAAGTGGCACCACACAAGGGTGTCCGTCCACGATCGAGAGGGAAGACATGTCCGTCAACCGCACCGAGCTCATCGCCGCCATCGCCGAGAAGGCCGGCCTGACCAAGACCGACGCCGACGCCTTCCTGGGAGCCTTCCAGGATGTCCTCGTTGAGAACGTCGCCAAGGGTGAGGCCGTGAAGATCACCGGCCTCATGGGTATCGAGCGCGTCGAGCGTGCCGCACGCACTGGCCGCAACCCCCGCACCGGTGAGGAGATTCAGATCCCCGCCGGCTACGGTGTCAAGGTCACCGTCGGCTCCTCGCTGAAGAAGGCTGTCGCCGAGTGATACGTGGGGCCGCGCCCCTGACATCCTGATTCCGGCCCGTTGCCGCCCCGTCGAGGTGTGGCAACGGGCCGAATCATGTTCTCGCCGCGGTGCCCTCCTCATCTGCCTGATGATGCACGGGCAGGTTCTCCGGGAGGACGTCGGAAACGGTGATCTCCTCCTTGCGGCGGAGGGATGAAGAGGCGGGCGCTTTTACAGTGGAAACATGTCTGCTTCCACATTCGCGGTGAGCTCGCCTGACGGTACGGACGCGGTGACGGCACTGGCCGGGGCATCGCCCGCTCCCGCCTCCGTCCCAGCGCTTCAGATGAGGGGGCTGATCAAGGCATTCGACCGTAAAATCGCCGTGGACCGGCTGAGCCTCGACATCCCCGTGTCCAGCTTCTACGGCATTGTCGGCCCCAACGGGGCAGGCAAGACGACCAGCCTGTCGATGGCCACCGGCCTGCTGCGCCCCGATGCCGGCCAGGTCCTCGTTCATGGCGTCGACGTGTGGGCGCAGCCTCAGCGGGCCAAGACCCTCCTGGGAGTCCTGCCCGACGGGCTGCGCACCTTCGACCGTCTCAACGGCCTTGAGCTCGTCACCTACTCCGGACTCCTGCGCGGGCTCGAGCGCGACGTCGTCGTGCCCCGGGCGACCGAGCTGGTCAAGGTGCTGGGGCTGTGGGAGGCCGGAACCACCCTGGTCGCCGACTACTCGGCGGGTATGCGCAAGAAGATCCACCTGGCCTGCGCCATGGTGCACTCGCCCTCCATCCTGGTCCTGGATGAGCCCTTCGAGGCCGTCGACCCGATCTCCGCCCAGACGATCCAGGCGATCCTGCGGGACTACGCCGCCGCCGGAGGCACGGTGGTCATCTCCAGCCACGTCATGGCCACCGTGCAGCGCCTGTGCGACCACGTGGCCATCATCAACGCCGGCCGGGTGGTCGCCGCAGGCACGACTGAGCAGGTCGCCGCAGGCGCAGACCTCGAGCAGCGCTTCACCGAGCTGGTGGGGGGGTCAGGTGCGAACGGAGGGGCTGTCATGGTTGCGACCCTCGTCAAGCTGAAGTGGCGCCTGACCCTCAATGCCCTGACCAAGAACGTCTGGGCCATCGTCGGGACCGTGATCGGGGCCCTCTACGGTATCGGGGCGCTTGTCATGGTGCTGACCGGCGCCGTCGGACTGGGGCTCAAGGCCGACCCTGACGTCATCATGCTGGTTCTCGGGGCTCTCGGGGCGCTGCTGATGGCCGGTTGGGCCGTGGTGCCACTGCTCGTCACCGGGGTCGACTCCACCCTGGACCCCCGCGCCATGGCGGCCTGGACCGCTCCGTCCAGAGGGCTGGCGCTCGGCCTGCTGGCCGCCGGCGCCCTGGGAATCCCCGGTTGCCTCACGGCTGCCGTCTGTCTCATTCCGGTCCTCACCTGGCTGCTGGCGGGCCAGTTCGCAGCGGCGCTCCTGGCGCTGCTGTGCGCTCCGGCCGCCCTGGCCACCTGCGTCCTGCTGTCCCGGATCATCGTGACAGCCGTAGGCGTCTCCGCCTCACGCCGGGGGCGTGAGGCGACAGCGATCATCACCTTCGTCGCCTTCATGGTGTGCACACAGCTGCCGAATCTGATCCCCCGAATCCTCGGGGACGATCCCTCCGATTTTCTTCAACGGCTCAGTGGTGCCGCCAAGGTCATGGGGCTGAGCCCCTTTGGGTGGACCTTCTCGGCCCCCGGTCTCATGGCCACCGGATCCGTGATGCCGGCTCTGGCTCTGGCGATCGTCGCCTGGGTCCTCCCCGTGATCCTGTTTCCCCTGTGGCAGCGCGTGGTGGGCAAGGTGATGACCTCTCCGGGGACGTCACACACCCGGATGCGGGCATACGCAGCCAGTAGCACGGGATCCAATGCGCGGCAGCAGGGCCTACCCGACGTGCTGCCGTGGGCCCGCAGACTCGGCGCCTCCCTGCCTGCTCCCGCCGCTGCTGTGGCGGCCCGCAGCCTGCGCTACTGGCGCACCGATCCCAGGTACCTGGTTCAGTTCCTGTCCGTCCTGATTCTGCCCGTTGTGCTCGTCCTGGGGCCTGCTCTCAACTCCAGCCGATTCGCCGCCGGCGACAACGGTCAGCCGGTGGACATCAGCTTCGCCCTCGGGCACGCGCCGGCCCCGCTGCTGTTCATGGCGCCGGCTCTGGCCGTCTTCATGGGGTGGGCGATCCACGATGACCTCGGCCTGGACTCCACCGCCCTGTGGAGTCATATCAGCGCCGGTATCAGCGGAGCGCACGACCGTCTGGGGCGGGTGGTCGGTGCGGCCGTGTGGCAGGTTCCCGCGCTGGTTGCTATCGACCTGCTCATGGTCGTGTGGACGGGACGATGGGATGCGCTCCCCGCCGTTACCGGTGCCTGCCTGGCCCTCTACGGCTGCGCGCTGGCCTGGTCCTGCCTGACCAGTGTCCTGCTTCCCTACGAGACGCTCGCCCCGGGGGACAGTCCCATGCGTTCGCGGACCTCGGGCACGGCTTTGCTGGCCGCGCTCATTCAGATGGCGGCAATCCTGCTTCTGCTGGCCGTGTGCTCCCCGGTCCTGGGGGACTGCGGTCTACAGCGTTGTCCAGGGGCGTCGGGTGGGGGTGGGCGGCGCTTGTCGCCGGGATCGTGTGGTGCGGTCTGCTGCTGTGGGGTGGAGTCGTCGTCGGCGGGCGGATGCTGGACCGGCGAGGACCGCAGGTTCTTGCCACGATCCGTAGCTGGCCGGGACACTCCCAGCCGGTGTGATCACGCTGGTCACACCGCGACGGAGTGATTGATTCTGACGACTCGGGGTAGGATCGCTTTAAAGTCGCTCACGCAGGTGGCGGCTCTCAGAGATCAGTAAGCTCCGAACAACCAGTCGTTATGTCAGAGAGGACATTATCGTGCAGCTAGTCATTCTGGATTCCGCGCAGGCGATCGCACAGCGGGCGGCCGACGAGATCGAGGCGCTGCTCAAGGACAAACCAGCAGCCGTGCTGGGAACCGCGACGGGCTCCTCGCCTCTGCCCCTGTACGACGAGCTCACTGCCCGCTGCGCCGCCGGCCGCCTCAGCTTCGCCGAGGTCACCGGATTCATGCTCGACGAGTACGTGGGCCTTCCCGCCGGGCACCCGGAGCGCTACGCAACCTTCATGGAGACCAATCTGCGCTCCCGCGTCGACATGCGCCCCGGAGCGCTCCACGGCCCGGACGCGCTGAGCGAGGACCTCGAGGCCGCTTGCCGGGACTACGAGGCGCAGATGGCCGCAGCCGGATACTGCGACCTGCAGATCCTCGGCATCGGCTCCGATGGGCACATCGGGTTCAACGAGCCCGGCGGCGCCCTCGACTCGCGCACGCACCTGGGCGAGCTCCATGAGCAGACCCGCCGGGACAACGCCCGCTTCTTCGGCGGCGACGTCGAGGCCGTGCCCACCCAGTGCATCACTCAGGGGCTGGCCACCATCATGGAGGCCCGCAAGCTGGTCCTCATCGCCACCGGCGAGGGCAAGGCCGAGGCCATCGCCCAGCTCGTCGAAGGGGAGGTCAGCGCCCAGTGGCCGGCGACCGTCATGCAGCGTCACGACGACGCCCTTGTCCTGGTCGATCCCGCCGCCGCCAGCCGGCTCACCTCGACGCACTGACGGCAGCGGCAGGCTCCCCTCAAGGGAGAGCCTGCCCACAGGGGCGGGGCGGGCGACTGCCGGTGCGCACTGTCCGACCTACACTGGGCGGCATGACAGACGTCCTCGCCAGTGCCGATCCCGGATCGCCCGGAGCCCCGACAGACCCGGCCGCCGAGCCCACCCAGGGCGTCGGTACGGCTGTCCTGGAGCGCGAGGAGCTCCAGACGACCGACGACGGCGACGCCGACCGCTTCGCCCACTACGTCCGCAAGGACAAGATCGCCGCGGCCGCTGTCACCGGGCGTCCCGTCGTCGCCCTGTGCGGCAAGGTGTGGACGCCCGGGCGCGACCCGTCGAAGTACCCGGTGTGCCCCACCTGCAAGTCCATCTACGAGGAGATGCGCAACGGGGAGGGCTCCGGCGACGGCAAGGGGCCGCGTTTCCCCCGCTTCCCGTTCGGGCGAGGCGGTCGGTGAACGCCGCCCGCGGCGGCCAGGCGACCCACCCCACCCCGACGCGAGCCTCGACGTCGGCGGCCCAGAACCTCTCCCGGCCTACCCGCGCCGCGCCGCCTGGGGGACCGCCGGTTCGCTGCGTGCCTGGCAGGCCGCTGCGCTCGCGCAGTACCTGGAGACGATGCCCCAGGACTTCCTTGCGGTGGCCACCCCGGGGCCGGCAAGACGACCTTCGCACTGCGAGTGGCCACCGAGCTGCTCAGCTCCGCAGACGTCCACAAGGTGACGATCGTCTGCCCCACTGAGCACCTCAAGTACCAGTGGGCCGAGGCCGCCGCCCGCGTCGGCATCCATATCGACCCCTCCTACTCCAACTCCCAAGGGGCGCTCGGCTCGCGCTTCGACGGCGTCGCCCTGACCTACGCCCAGGTGGCCGCCAACGCCAACCTGCACCGCGCCCGCACCGACCAGGCCCGCACCCTGGTCATCCTCGACGAGATCCACCATGGGGGAGACGCCCTGAGCTGGGGAGACGCGATCCGGGAGGCCTTCACCCCGGCGCGGAGGCGACTGGCCCTGACCGGAACGCCCTTCCGCTCCGACACCTCCCCGATCCCCTTCGTGCGGTACAAGGAGGACGCCTCCGGGGCGAAACGCTCCCAGGCGGACTACTCCTACGGATACTCCGATGCCCTGCGCGACGGAGTCGTGCGCCCGGTGATGTTCATGTCCTACTCGGGGCAGATGCGGTGGCGCACCAAGGCCGGTGACGAGGTCGCGGCGCGCCTGGGCGAGCCCCTCACCAAGGATCTGGAGTCCCAGGCCTGGCGCACCGCGCTCGACCCGGCGGGGGAGTGGATCCCCGCGGTCCTGGCCGCCGCCGACCAGCGCCTGACCGAGGTGCGCCGCCAGGTCCCCGACGCCGGAGCCCTCGTCATCGCCTCCGACCAGTCAAAGGCCCGCGCCTACGCCAAGCAGCTGCGCGCCATCACCGGCGAGGCCCCCACCGTGGTCCTCTCCGACGACAACGGCGCCTCCAGCCGCATCGAGGCCTTCTCCGCCTCCACCGACCGCTGGCTGGTGGCCGTGCGCATGGTCTCCGAGGGAGTGGACGTGCCCCGCCTGGCCGTGGGCGTCTACGCCACCTCCACCTCCACCCCGCTCTTCTTCGCCCAGGCCGTGGGGCGCTTCGTGCGCTCGCGGGCCAGGGGGGAGACCGCCTCGGTGTTCCTCCCCTCGGTCACGCCGTTGCTGGCCCTGGCCGGGGAGATGGAGGTGGCCCGCGACCACGTCCTGAGCCGCCCCGACTCTGCAGCGCAGGAGGATGCCCTGTTCAGCCCCGAGGACCGGCTCCTCGCCGAGGCCAACAAGACTGAGAACGCCTCGGCCGAGCTGCTGCCGGGCTTCGAGGCCATGGACAGCCAGGCCGAGTTCGACCGGGTGCTCTTCGACGGCGGCGAGTTCGGCACCGGCGCCATGGTGGGCAGCATCGAGGAGCAGGGTACCTGGGGCTGCCCGGTCTGCTGGAGCCCGAGCAGGTGACCGCCCTGCTGCGCCAGCGCCAGGACAAGCAGATCGCCTCCCAGAAGAAGCAGGCCGCCGCTGAGGCGCAGAGGCGGAAGAACTCAGGGGTCGACGATGCCCGGCGGCGGGCAGCGGCCCGTAAGGAGCTCTCCCAGCTGGTGGCCGCCTGGGCCCGCCGTTCGAGCCAGCCCCACGGCGTCGTCCACAACGAGCTCAGGCGCGTGTGCGGGGGGCCGGAGGTCGCGGCCGCCTCCACCGAGGAGATCGAGAAGCGCATCCAGACCCTGCGGCGCTGGTTCGTCGGCAAGCGCTGACAGTGCTGATAGGGCCGACGGCACAACGCTGACAACGTCGACAACGCTGACAACGCTGACAAGGAGCGCCGGCCAGGGGTGGGATGCGCCCCTGGCTGCCGGTCAGCGTCGGGTGGCGCCTCGCCCGTCGAGGTCGACGTGGCGGGTCGGCAGCGCCGAGTCGCCGTCGCTCAGACGCCAGGCGTCGTAGGGGAGCTCGGCGCGCGACGCCCGGTGCCGCTCCGCCGCGGCGCTCAAGGCCTCCTTGCCGCGGTGCTCCTCGACGATCCGGCCCTCATCGACCAGGAGCACCTGAAGCGGCCGGGCACCGGCCTGGCTCAACGCCGACATCCCCTCGTCCTGTGAGCTGGAGGCGACCACCAGCTCCTCGGCGGCCGTGCCCTGGGAGGTCAGGATGCGGCCGGCCCACTTGCGGCCACCCACGGTGGACTTGCCGCCCGAGGAGAACTTGGCGACCTCCTCCATGGTGCCATCGGCGCCCTCGCGCTCCACCAGCTTGTAGACGAGCGCCGCAGTCGGGCGCCCCGAGCCCGTCACGAGCTTGGTGCCCACGCCGTAGGAGTCCACGGGGGCCGCCCCCAGTGCCGCGATGGCGTGCTCGTCGAGGTCGTTGGTGACGGTGATCCTCGTCGAGGTCGCCCCCAGGGCGTCGAGCTGGGCGCGCACCTTGAAGGCCTCGGCCACCAGGTCGCCGGAGTCCAGGCGCACCGCCCCGAGCTCACCGCCGGCGGCGCGGGCCGCCTTGACGGCCCGCTCCACGCCGGTGGCGATGTCGTAGGTGTCCACCAGGATCGTGGTGCTCGGTCCGAGGCTGGCCACCTGCGCGGCGAAGGCCTCCTCCTCGGTGTCGTGCAGGAGGGTGAAGGAGTGGGCCGAGGTCCCCACCGTGGGAATGCCGTAGAGGAGGCCCGCCTCCAGGTTGCTCGTTCCTACGAAACCGCCGACGACCGAGGCCCTGGCCGCGGCGACGGCTGCCTGCTCGTGGGCTCGGCGCGCCCCGAAGTCCACGCAGGGGCGCCCGTGGGCGGCGATGGTCATGCGGGAGGCGGCTGCGGCGATGGCGCAGTCGTAGTTGTAGATCGATAGGGCCAGGGTCTCCAGGATGCAGGCCTCGGCGAAGGTGCCCTCCACGGTCAGCAGCGGGGAGCCGGCGAAGTAGCACTCGCCCTCGGCGTAGCCGCGGATCGTCCCGGTGAAGCGGTAGTCGCGCAGGAAGTCCAGGGTCTCGTCGTTGACGACCCCGGTGCGGTGCAGGAAGTCGATCTGGGCGGGGGTGAAGGTGAAGGCCTCGATGGCGTCCAGCAGCCGGCCGGTGCCCGCCACCACACCGAAGCGGCGTGACCCGGGGAGCCTGCGGCCGAAGAGCTCGAAGACGCTGCGCCGTGAGGCGGCCCCCGATGCCAGCGCTCCTTGCAGCATCGTGAGCTCGTACATGTCGGTCAGCAGGGAGGTTGAGGCCGTGGATACGTCCATGGAGGCGGCGGTGGAATCGGCAGAGGGCGCGTAGCTGTTCACGGGACCAACCTATCGCGGCTCACCGCTACCCTGGTGGTATGAGCACCTCGTTGCCCGTTGCGGAACCGGAGATCCTGGAGGAGTCGCGCGTCCGTGCCCAGCGCCTGTGGTGCACCGTGGTTCACGACGACCCGGTGAACACGATGAGCTATGTGACCTGGGTGTTCCACTCCTACTTCGGCTTCTCACTGCCTGTGGCCGAGGCCCGGATGATGCAGGTGCACACCACCGGCCGCGCCGTGGTCTCCCGAGGAGTCCGCGAGCGCATGGAGGTCGATGTCACGGCGATGCACGGATACGGCCTGCGCGCCACCATCGAGCCCATGAGTGACGACGCCGGTGCGGATGACTCTTCAGGAGGGCGCTGATGCGCGCCTTCCGCCGAGTCCCCGAGGGGCTGGTCTGCGGCCTTGACGACTGGGAGCGCGAGCTCCTGGCCAGGCTGGCCCTGGAGGTGAGAGCCCTTCTCCAGGCGGATGCTCTCCCCATCCAGGGGGCCGGCCAGTCCGAGACCTCCTCGCCGCCGCGTCCCGACACGGTGCGTCCTGGGGAGAGCGAGCGGGACCGTGAGGTCCTGGAGGCCCTGGACTTCGACCTCGATCCGCCGACCAATCACGTTCACTCCGGCCGCCCGAGCGCGGACCCCGTTATCGCCGTCCTGCTCCCGCAGGCCTCGGAGGATCCCATCACCTCGATGGAGGTCAGCAGCCTGACTCGTGCGCGCCTGCGGGGTGACAAGGTCGACCGCCTGGTGCGCCTGGCCGCCGAGCTGCGGGCGCCGTCGGGCCCTGAGGGAACGGTGCTCGTGGCCCCGGGCCAGGAGTCCGACTGGCTGGGGGCGAGCAATGACATCCGGCTCGTGCTGGCCCAGCGTCTGGGCATCGAGTCGGCTCAGGACGCTGAGCACGTTCACTCCGTCGCCTTCCAGGAGGCCCCCGAGGAGGAGACCTCTCGCGAGCAGTGGTACCGGGGGACGGCGCTCGTCTACGACATGGTCACCTGGTGGCAGGAATCACTGGTATCCGCGCTGTTCGGGGGCACAGGGCCCGCATAGTCTCGCGGTGTGAATGATGCTCCGATCGGGATGTTCGACTCTGGGGTCGGTGGCCTCACCGTCGCCCGTTCTGTCCTCGACCAGCTGCCCCAAGAGCAGGTGCTCTACATCGGGGACACGGCCAACAGTCCCTACGGTCCCAGGGACATCGCCGAGGTCCGGTCGCTGGCTCTGGGCATCATGGACGAGCTCGTGGACCGAGGGGTCAAGCTGCTCGTCATCGCCTGCAACACCGCCTCGGCGGCCGTCCTGCACGACGCGCGGGAGCGCTACACCCTGGGACGGGGAGTCCCGGTCATCGAGGTCATCCACCCGGCGGCACGCACTGCGGCCCGAGTGACCCGCAACGGCAAGGTGGGGCTGATCGCCACCCGTGGGACGGTCGACTCGCGCGCCTACGACGACGCCCTCCAGGCCGTTCCCGGCGTCGAGCTCGTCTCACAGGCGTGCCCGCGCTTCGTCGAGCTGGCCGAGCGGGGGGTGACCACCGGCCCCGAGGTGCTCGACGTCGCCGAGGAGTACCTGGCCCCCATCAAGGCCGCCGGTGTGGACACCCTCATCCTCGGCTGCACCCACTACCCGCTGCTGGTGGGGCCGATCTCCTACGTCATGGGGCGGGACGTGACCCTGGTGACCTCCTCGGACGAGACCGCCAAAGGACGTCTACCGGGCGCTGGCCGGCAAGAACCTTCTGCGTGGTCCCGATGCCCCTGAACCGCGCCATGACTTCGCCTCCACTGGTGATCCCGAGCCTTCTCCGTCCTGGCCCGGCGTTTCCTGGGGCCCGAGGTCACCGCCGTTGAGCACGTCGCCTTCTCCTCTGAGACAGCCGGCGCCCCTGCCGGGTTGCCTCACCCTCCCTCACCTCCCACCTCCCATCAAGGAACTGCATGAGACTCACGATCATCGGATGCTCCGGCTCCATGTCGGGCCCCCAGTCCTCGGCCTCCTCCTACCTGGTGCAGGCCGACGGAGTCGACGCCAACGGCACGGTGCGCACCTACTCGATCGTGCTGGATCTCGGGCCCGGGTCGATGGGGCAGCTGCTGCGCCACCTCGATCCCGCCGAGCTCGACGCCATTGCGATCTCCCACTGCCACGCCGATCACATGGTGGACCTGGTGGGCATGCACGTCTACCGGCGCTGGCTGCCCACCGGGGCGCTCGGGCCGGTGGCCTGCCTGGGGCCCTCGGAGCTGCTGGAGCGCCTCCAGGGGGTCGACGGCGTCCCACCCAGTGAGCGCTACGCAACGGAGTTCGGCTTCGTCACCGCCGTGCCCGGCCGGTCCTACAGTGTGGGCCCCCTCGTGATCTCCCCCTTCGAAGCGCTCCACCCCGTGGAGGCCTACGGCTACCGGATCGAGGGCCCCAGCGAGGAGGATCCCTCTCGTCGGGTCAGCCTGGCCTTCACCGGGGACACGGACATCTGCCAGACGATGAGCGACATGGCTCAGGGAGTGGACCTCCTCCTGGCCGAGGCGGCCTTCGTCGAGGGCCGCGACACCGTGAGCGGCATGCACATGACGGGGCGTCGCGCCGGTGAGCTCGCCGCCCAGGCCGGTGCGGGGCACCTGGTCCTCACCCACATCCAGCCCTGGACGGATCCGGCCGTGCCCCTCAAGGAGGCCGCAGCCGTCTACTCCGGCCCGTTGGAGGCGGCGACGGCGGACGCCGTCTGGGAGCTGTGAGCGCTGACGGGCACGATCGCCCCGCCCCGCGCAGAACGGTCTCCTTCACCCCGGCTCTTCCCGACGGGGCGGACTGTCCCTGGACCCGAGGAAGACGGACGCGCTGGTGGCTGGTGGTTCCCGCCGACCTGGCGGCGGCGGCCCTCGTGGCCCTGTTCGGTGCCGCCTCCACCCGCAGCCTGGGGGAGGTTCCCGCCTCCCTGTGGCAGGCGGGCACGGCCCTCCTCGTCGCCTGGGGCGTGACCTGGCTTGTGCGGCGCTCTCACCCCGATCACCTGGAGATGGCGCTGCCCGAGGGACTCATCGTCGTGGGTGTCAGCTGGGTGGTCTGGACCGTGCTGCGCCATGTGGCATCCGCCTTCGACGGCGTCTCCGCCATGGCCTCCTGGGCGGTGATGACCGGCGCCTTCCTCCTGGTGTTCCTGGGCGGATGGAGATGGCTCTACGGCTACGTGCGCGCCCACGACTCCCTGACCCCCAAGCCCGTGGCGCGTCGCCTCGCAGAGCAGGAGAGGGAGGGCACCTAGCCCCGCGGTGGTTGGCCCGGACTCGTTCCGGTATCAGGTCGCTGTCTTTACGCAATGACAACCCGGTCATTCGTACTTCTGCGCCATGCACCACCGCGCCAGCCGACGTCGACCGCATCGGTGTCACTGACGCTGAGCGCTGAAGGAATCCCACCACGGTTCCGCTGGTCCGGATCGCCCAGGTCGATGCCCGGGCCACCGTGGAGGCCGCCGTGTCCGGGGCGGGGTCACTGGTGACCCACCTGCACGGTGTCGTAGGGACACGGCAGGTGGCGGTGCGGTACGTGGTCAACAAGGAGGGCCGCATCGTGCCGACGGTCTCCCAGGAGAGAATCAGGTCCTGGGTGACCTCACTGAGCACGCCGGAGGAGCGCACACCGGTCAACGCCATCAACGACGTCGACTCAGCCGGCACGGTGCTCCAGCTCGCCCGCCCGGGCAAGGCTGGAAGGAAGGCCGGCAACATCGAGCCGGCCACGACGGCGCTCGTCCAGGGACTCGGCCAGGGCCGGAGCGTCAGCCAGCAGATCAGCTGGAACGAGGTGCCCCACTCCACCGAGAACCGGGTGGTGCCCAACGGGCCGGAGCGCTTCGCCTACCAGGCCAAGGCGGGGGAGAAGTGGGTCGATGTCAACCTCACCGACTCAACGCTGACCGCCTACGAGGGACAGAAAATCGTCTACGGGCCGATTCTCATCAACCACGGCGGTGTCGGGCACGAGACCGTCACCGACACCCTACAAGATCTCACCCTGCGCTACCAGGCGCAGGACTCGGCCAGGACCGGTGCCAGGGCGCGGAAGGCCTGTCCCCGGTGGGAGATGGCGTGCTTCTCCTCAGGCGTCATCTGGGCGGTGGTGCGGCCGACCGCCCGGTGCATCCTCCTGGACGGGCACGAAGATCGGGTCGTAGCCGAAGCCCCCCTCACCCTGAGGAGCGTGGACCAGGCGCCCGTCCATGGAGCGCTCGATGGTGGTGACCTGCTCCGCCTGCCCGCCGGAGGCCGGCTGGACCAGGACCGCAGCGCAGGTGAAGCGGGCGCCGCGGTGCGGGTCGGCGACGTCGCCCAGCTGGTCCAGGAGCAGCTGAAGGTTCGCGGTGTCGTCCCCGTGCCGGCCGCTCCAGCGTGCCGAGAAGATCCCCGGCGCCCCGCCCAGGACGTCGACGCACAGGCCCGAGTCGTCGGCGACCGCGGGCAGCCCCGTGGCCCGGGCCAGGGCTCGGGCCTTGAGCAGGGCGTTGTCGGCGAAGGACAGGCCATCCTCCACCGGCTCAGGCGCCTGGAGGGAGGCGGCCGAGATGACGGAACCGGGATCCAGCCCGGGCACGAGCGGTGCCAGGATCTGCCGCAGCTCAGCCAGCTTGCCGGCGTTGTGGGTGGCCAGGACGAGGCGGGCTCCGGCGGGCACCTGGACCCGGCTCCGTGAGCGGGGCGGCGTCGTCGGCGTCTGATGAGGCACTCACGGCTCAGGCCTGCGACTGGGGCGAGGGAGTCTGAGGAGGACACGGTGAAGGGCTCACCGCTGGGGCCGGCCAGGGGCCTGGCGCTGGAGCGCCGCCAGGCGGCTGTTGCCGGTTGCGGCCAGGTCGAGCAGCTCTCCGAGCTCGGAGCGATCGAAGGGGGCATGCTCGGCGGTGCCCTGAACCTCGATGAAGCGCCCGTCCCCGGTCTGGACGACATTCATGTCGGTCTGGGCGCGCACGTCCTCCTCGTAGGGCAGGTCGAGGCAGGGAACGCCGTCGATGATCCCCACCGAGATGGCCGACAGGGAGTCGGAGAGCACGGGCTCTGCCGGGCGGGCCTTGATGAGGCCGCGCTGCGTGCCCCAGGCGACGGCGTCGGCCAGGGCCACGTAGGCGCCGGTGATCGCCGCGGTGCGGGTGCCGCCGTCGGCCTGCAGCACGTCACAGTCCAGGGCGATCGTGTTCTCACCCAGTGCGGCGACGTCGATGATGCCGCGCAGGCTGCGGCCGATGAGACGGGAGATCTCGTGGGTGCGGCCGCCGACCTTGCCCCTCACGGACTCCCGGCCGGAGCGCTCCGAGCCGGCCCGGGGGAGCATGGCGTACTCGGCGGTCACCCAGCCCTCGCCACTGCCCTTGCGCCAGCGCGGGACGCCCTCGGTGAAGGAGGCGGCGCACAGGACCCGGGTGCGTCCGAAGGTCACCAGGACCGATCCCTCGGCGTGGTCGAGCCAGTGGCGGGTCATGGTCACGGGGCGCAGCTCGTCGACGGCGCGGCCGTCCTTGCGGGTGAAGGGGGCAGTTGTCATGGGCTCAGGCTACCCGGCGGCCATTCGGTCTCGGGGCGGCTAGCACTGCGGGATGCTTCATGTCTGTAGTCCGCGCCGGTGGTCAGGCGGTAGCGTTCGTTGCGATATCTGCTCGCGGCCGTGAGCCGACGGAGACACTGAGGAGAGCACCTATGACCTATGTCAACATCACCGCACTGACCTTCCCCGAGGGCGCCCAGGCCGAGATCGAGAAGCGCTTCGCCGCCCGGAAGCGAGGCGTTGACACCTCGCAGGGCTTCCAGGGCTTCGAGCTGCTGCGCCCGCTGGTCGGGGGAGGACCGTTACTTCGTGGTGACGCGGTGGGACAGGCGCGAGGACTACGAGCGCTGGAGTGCGGCGCGGCCCGCCGGCGGGCACGAGGACGACAAGCGTCGGGGCATGAGTGTGGAGGTCCTCGGATTCGAGGTCGTCCAGCACGAGGAGTGACTCAGGGAGCCGGGGAGGGGGCTGTGATGAAGACCGACGCCGGCACCCCGCACCGGGAGTAGACGAGCTGGCAGGCGTGGCAGGGGCCGAAGGCCTTGGTCGGGAGTCTGGATCTTCACCCTGGTGACGGTTTCGGAGGCGCTCGATGCCGAACTCGGCGGCGCTCTGTTCAGAGCATCTTGTAGGCGGCATCGACCTGGTAGGGACCACCGCGCGAAGGAGCCGCCACCGCGGATGGCGTGGTCGAGCCAGGCTTCGTACCAGGAGATGAAGTTCGGGGCCACGCGGGTGAAGCCGTCGTCGCACGCCCGTGAGTCCAGCCAGACGCTGCCGTCGTAGGGGGCTCATGCGCCACTCGGCGCCGCAACCGGCGTCGGCCAGGTGGATGCCTCCGTCATCGGCCGGGTAGATGTCCAGCCCGTAGCCGGGGCCGGCGCCCGATCCCGCGATGGTGCTGAGGAACCAGCGCAGGTCCTCCGGCAGCGAGAGTCCCGCAGGCAGGTTCGGCGGCCCCAGCCTCATGCCGTGGTGGCGGCTGCCGAGCCAGCCGGCTTCGCTGCCGGGATCGTAGGAGGTCGCGGCGATGAGGTTGAGGGTGTGCTGGAGCCCGTCCCCTGGTCAGGGAGGGGCGGGCTCCAGGGGCGTGAGTACCGACCACTCCCCGGAGCATGCGGTGGCCACCGGGTTCGGGCGGGATCGCGTCCAGGACGCTGCGTCCCGCGGGCCAGTCGGCGCCGGCGAACTTGAGCTCGGTGATTGAGCGGGGGCCGATGGCCGCATAGCAGCCCAGTGCCACAGCGTCGTCGGAGCGAGTGGCGGGAATCAAGGGGCTAGCGAGTACCCGGTCGGTCAGGGCGCTGGGGCCACCCAGCCGCTGGCGGTAGGCCTCCACCTCCTCGATCGGCATGATCATGCTGCGGTCGAGATGCCCGGTGGCCACCCGGTAGCGTCTGCCTCCCACCGTGGCCTCAAACTGCTCGATGTCGGGATTGTCAGAATCAATGAGGTCCGGGCGGCCGATTCCGGTCAGCAGGACAGGGCCGAAGGCGCAGGCCCAGGTGCATCCGGCGGTGACCACCGACGCCAGCTGGCTGGAGCCGTAGCCGCTGGCCGTGACCAGGACCCGTCTGCTCCCGAAGGCGCTTCCACTGATCTGAAGAAAGAGGAAAGCGCCGTATGGTTCATGGTCCTGAATCTCGTCAATGAAGCACTCGATGGTGGGTAGGCCCTCGCCCAACCGGACCGTCTGGGTATCGTCGATGGTCTCGGTCGTGGCACCGCGGAAGTGCCTGGCGATCGTCCGCGCCAGCACGACGTCGAGTGTGGGGAGTCCTGACTGAAGGAGTTCTCTGTCATCGATGCCTCGGAACAGGTCGGCGGGAGCGGCAGGAGTCGGAGCATGCAAAGAGCCAGGGTCTCCTGCTAGAGCATAGAAACCCTATTGGTGCTGGGAACTGAAATCTGTACACCTGGGCAGCATTAAACCAAAGAGTGTCTGACTCCGGCTCGTCTTTCGCGGGCGCTTCATTGCGGCTGAGGTGGTTCCGGAATCGAACTTGCCCAGCGTAGCGCCTACTTTGGGGCGGGCGAGACCACGACGGCTCGCGGTATCCGCAAGGCGGTCTGCCGTCCGATCAACGCGGCGAAGAAGCAGCAGATACTCGGCCTGGAGCCCACCTGCATGTCCACCCGAGCGATCGCTCGGCAGGTCGGCACATCCACTTCCACGGTTAAGGCTGTCTGCCGCCAGCCAAGCAACCACCCCGCCGCAAGCGACGCTTCACGGACGACGACCTCCGGCGTGCTCAGCAGCTCTACGCCCATGGCCGCACCCTACATCGAGATCGGGCTGGAGCTTGGCTTCGGCCGGGAGACGGTGAGCAAGCATCTGGCGGCTGCGCGAGCATAATCGAGTAGTTGAGGAAGCGGTATACGGACCAAGTATCGCACCGTTGCAGAGAGTCAACTGAATTGTGTATATGTGCCGATCGATTTTTCGGAACAAGGATGTTTACATCCAAGCCGGCGGTTGAAGCGAGTTGTTGTCGATGCCTGTTGTGTTTTGTGGGTTAGTATGTGACGAGTGAGTGTCGCGGAAACCGCACGAATTTCGCCGAGGTTTGCTTTTCGGCTATCTCGGCGGAATTTTTTGAATTGGCGGCCAGATAAGGTGAGTCATCTCTTCTAGAAACGCTCGCGCCCTATGGGCTATCCTTTGAAGAGCGTGGGTCGTTTCCTGGATAGATCGTGTTTTGCTGTCGGATGTTTCCTTTTTCTGAGCGGACCTTTAATTCTCCGCCGCCATCGTTTTTGACTATATTTCGAGCGCGTTGAATCGCTTCGGCCTGCGTTGCCTCGACCGCACTTGCTCGCGAAGTGCCGGGCTTGCGCACCTCCCAGTCATCGTCACCGTGTCGCTGAACAATGCGAGAGTGGGCTTAGTCATGAGAAGACTCCTGTCTTTGGGTACTTAACATTGAAGTGATAGAGAATGTTCTGCCTTCGAACCGCATAGTTCAGCTATTCTGAAGAATCTTCGAACTGAGACATGGGAATCGCCGATAGCACGGCCTCTGGAATAGAGCCTGGAACGAGTGTCACATATCCGGCCGCGGTGGCATTTTCCTTCTCGCGAACTGAAGCGATGCGTGCTGATTTGCACACCGTTTTTGCTTGACGTACCCCGTGTCGATCTCCTGGTCTCCAACCTGAGCAATTAACTTTGTACGATACAGAATCGCCCGCTCGTTTTCGTTAAACGGAATGCGCTCACGATCTTCGACAGTCAGTTCGAGTTGTGACCAATTCCGCGTTATCGTCTCACCGCGAAGAAGGCAAGCAATTTGGATGATCGAATTGATAGCGTCGTCGCTCACAGTTTCCATTGTCGGAATCATTACAGGCAGAGAAGGTGTGCTTCTGAACCTCCATTAGACTTTCGACATACGCAACGATTTTTCGCGCCGCAGCACGTCATCTCTTGATTGTCCGACCCGTCGCTCCGTGCTTTGAATATCTGAGGTCCTCCATCACGGACAACGAGCTCCAGTATGCCGCCATTCCTCAAGCCATCAATGAGGCGTAACCCCGGTAACACCTCAGAGGGTTTCTTGCCGTCGAATGCGTTGCATTCAACTCTCAAGCCCCCTAGATTATTGGCTGCCGTTACCAATAGGGTTATAGTAGCGACGTTACTTCGATCAGATAACCGTAGGTAGCTGCCCCTTACCTGTTGGTGCAATGCCATGTGAAATGTGTTCCACATCGACAACAATTGTTTCGCCGTCGTTCTCTTTCGGAGACAATCGAACTTCGAGCGGTGGAAGCTTGTCCTGCTCAGAGTAGTCGATAAGGCTAATCGTTCCTTTGCCAGGCAGTGGACCACCAGGCGGCGATTGGACATCCTCGATAGTGGCTTGAATGTTTTGCGGTGGGATGCCGTACTGAATAAAGTCTCGTAGTGCAGAGTGAGCTTCGGTGCCAGGATCGGCGCGAAGATTCATCCCCAATGTGATTGGTTTGAGGCGGTATGATTCCGCACACTTCGGTATAGCATGCAGTACTGTTGTGACATCGCTGTCTTTGCGCTGGAGGAAAGCAATGAACGCCTCAGATCGCTGCCGCTGACTGTGCGGCAAATACTCCTTACTGAGTTCTTCTATGCCGCCGCACCGAATCTCGCATTCATAGCGGTAGAATGGGTCGACTTCATCGAGCATGTTAGTTATCTTCGTTGCTTTAGTGAGAAGATTATTTTTAAGCGTTTCGAGAAGTGGGGAGTCTATATCTTGAGATGGCGAAGCGGGGTTATCTTGTATAGAGAATAAATCGAGCAGCAGTTGTTCAGATCGTTGCCTTCCATCGCCAAAATAGTAGTCAACTAACTGAGGAGAGTTGGCTGCCAATGTGTCGAGTTGAGTGCGTCCATACCATCGTGTGGTGATGTCGGATCCCCCTGTGAGTTCTTCGAACCAGTCCTGATTTTCGGGAGTGGGATTGCATGGAAGTGCGAGGTTCCAAGAGTTGACTTGAATGCGTCCAGCCGTTTGCTCAAGAAAAGGTCAGCCATGAGCGTTCTATGGCCTTCTTCTGAGAGGCGGTCAATGTGGTGGCATATTTCTTGACTTGATATATGTCGTAGCCGCCTGTCTCGGCCTTTATCTGTATATCGATGCCGCGATCACCTTGCGAGGGGGTGATGAGGTTGCCATGCGGATTGCGTAGTCAAGAGCATCGCGGCAACAAATTCTTCGACCTGTTCACCGCTGTATCGTTCCCAGTTGACTTGCGTCATTGTACTTTCTTTCTTAGCGCGTCTGTCGGTTGTTTTAGAAGGTCAGATTGTTGCTCGTTATGCCACCACCCCTACCCCTCGCTCCATCACACTCTCTACGTCCATTCGCGCCTTCGCCAGTACTGTGCTGGCGTCACCACCAAGAATCTCCTCGATGGTCCACGTCTTGACCGTCGCCTGTCGTGGCAACCAGACGCCGATGCGCTGGGTCTCGGTAGTCGTTGTCGAGATCGAGGATGAGGTAGCCCAGGAGCTGCATGAGGACTTTCCGTACCCATGGTGCGCTGATCTTGTCCACGACCTTGAAGTCGAAAAGGGTATCGTCGATGAACCAGTCGCCGTCGGCACCGCCGACTAAGAAGTCGCCGGAGAAGGATGGGTTCGAGATGAAGAAGGCCCCGTGTCTCATGCGTAGGTGCCAGTGCTTGATCTGGCGCTGGTTGACGATGCGCAGGCGAGCGATGTCTTCGAGCATGAGTGGTGGGATCGAGTCGTACACCCTCGTCGACGTTCCGTGCTGCTGACAGGCGTTCGCCCAGCGAGCTGCGTATCGCCCGCACGCCAGCACGGTAGAGGGACTCGCACCAGGCGAAGACGATGCTGGCATAGTCCTGGTCGACGTCGTCGCCGTCCCTGGTGAGTCGCTCGGCTTCGAGGAAGGCGTCGCCAAGCACGTCTGATATGTGCTGGCCATTCGGCAACAGTGGTGCGAGGAGATGGTTGAAGACGTCCATGCCCATCGCCGAGGCGCTCCGGCGTGGTTCGAACTGGTCCAGTATCATCCTGGTGCGGATGTCGAAGGCCATGCCGACAGTTGGCGAGTGCCGCCGTGCGTCGGTCACTCCATCCGGCAGTGGTGCCAGGACTCGCGCCTTGACGAGATCGTAGAAACCAAGCCGTTCAGCTACCCGCTTGCCTTCCGGGGACCTGCCACCCGCTATGGCTAGGGCAGGGGCACAACCCTCCACCAGCTGCCGGAACGGAGACTGTTTCTTATTCATTTCGCGCGTCAGGCTCATGGGAGGCTCCACCGCAGGATTGAGAGGGATGTACGGCAGTGCAGAGCCGAGCGACGCCGGTGTCGCCATGGGTGACAGGGGCTGGAGGATACCTCCAGGAGGGACAGGGCTGCGTTGCCGCAATCGATAATAGAGTGCGGTATGCCGAGCCAGTAGCCATCTCCCGTCCTGGCGGGCTGTTTGCGGCCGAATCGTGATCTGATGTGGGTGAGAGCGGGGCAGTCATCTATGAGAGCCCGCATCCTGCTATCAGGGATGACTAGAGCGTCTTTGTGAATCACTCAAAGTGCCTGTGTCTGAGCGTGGGGAAGGACTCTTCGCGTTGGCGCTCGAGGGCGTCATTTCCGTAGTACGGAAGAGCGGCGGACGCTGGTGAGCAGGCGTCCAACGAAGCGATCGTGGTGCCTACGTCGGTACGCCTCCTGCGACTTGCTCGCGTATCCTGCCGACCAACTTCTCTGCCCGCATGTTCAGCGCTGTCGCTAGGGCGATGTGGGCGCACACGATGGACAGGACAGCACCGGAGAAGAAGGAACCGGCGATGCCAGCGGGGGATGAGCTGCCGATGCTGACGCGCCAGTCCTGATGCTGCGCCCCATCCACCTTGCTGATACCGGCTCCGGCACTCGCCCTCAGCGTCCTGCTCGTCCCACCCTTCGACCAGCTGGCCAGCCCCAGCCTGCACGCCGCTGCTCATGCGCACCACCTGCAGCACCTGGCTCAGCCCGACAAGCCGACCACGCCGCCCACCGCTGACGATGAGCCCCACGAGCTCCCACACACGAACAACGCCCACCCTGGTGGGTGAGCGTTGTTCAACATCTGGAACCGCATCCCAGCCTGTTTCGACTGGAGTGGGTTTTGGGTAAGAGCTTGCTGGTACGCGAGAAGGACTCGAACCCTCACGCCCGAAGGCACCAGGACCTAAACCTGGGGCGTCTACCAATCCCGCCACTCGCGCTGTACGGCGCCCACTCTACCGACCCAAGTCCCGGATAGCAGAATGCGGCGGCCGCTGCCGTGCTCGTATCAGTCCACTCAGTTCACGCCCAGTGCGGCACGCAACCGCTTCACGTGACCGGTGGCTCGCACGTTGTACTGGGCCAGCGCCACGGTCCCGTCCGGGGCCACCACCACGGTCGAGCGGATGACGCCGGTGTAGACCTTGCCGTAGTTCTTCTTCTCGCCCCACACTCCCCAGGCCTCCATGACGGCGTGGTCGGTGTCCGACAGCAAGGGAAGGGCAGGTCGGCGGTCGGAGAACCTGGCCTGCGCGCCTCCGGGTCGGGGAGATGCCGACGACGGCATAGCCGGCCGCCTCGAGTGCCTCAAGGAGTCCCTCAGTCGCACGCCTCCTTGGTGCAGCCCGAGTGCAGGCCTTGGGGTAGAAGTAGACGATGACGCCCTTGTCCGTGCTGGCGCAAAGGTCGCCAAGGGTCACGGTGCGGCCGTTCTGGTCGGGCAGGGCGAACTCCGGGGCTCGATCACCGGTGGCGAGCTGGGTCATGGGTCCTCCTCGGGCTCCTGGACGGATGCACTCATCCTCGCATCGCCTCCGGTTCCTGCGGCAGTGAATTCGAGGACTTACTTTCGTGATCTGGCAAACGTTCAGGACGTCAGTCGCACGGGACCCCTGACCCGGCTCCGGTGGAGCCGGGCCGGTCAGGCGGCCTGGACGAGTGTTCGCCGCGAGGGCCCGCTGCGCCGCCTCCAGGCGCTCCAGCGCCCGCTCGAGGCGCGAGGGGGAGGCGGTTGCCCCCAGAGAGGCGAGCTCCGCACGGGCGGCGAACAGCTCCCTGCTGGCGGCCTCCTCGGTCCGTGCCAGTGGCTGCCGGCCCGGTGGCCGGAGTCGTCATGGTGGTCATGGTGTGGATGTTGCGTCATACGTATCTCCTCATCTTCCTTCAACGTCGTCGGCCCGAAGGGCCTGGGGTCGCAGCACGTGCTGAAGCAGGGACGTACCTGCCGAGCCGGCGTGCGCGGGTCAAGACTCCCGGCGCAGCGGCCGGTCGCGCCGCTGCAGACAGTGGTCACGAGGGCGTAGGAACCGATGAAACGGTGGCGTCCTGAGAATTTCTCAGTGCGGAGGCGGTTGTCTACGACCGCCGTGGCGCGCTTCTAATGTGCCTTCGGGATCATCCCGGGCGAAGCGCGTGCCCTTCGTGGTACACCGCCAGGGGACTTGAACCCTGAACCCGCTGATTAAGAGTCAGCTGCTCTGCCAATTGAGCTAGCGGTGCTCGGTCAATCGTGACCAGATCTTTCCGGCCCCGAGGACTGGAAGACTCGTACACCGCCAGGGACTCTGAACCCTGAACCGCTGATTAAGGTCAGCCGCTCTGCCAATTGAGCTAGCAGTGCCGCCACCGCAGCGATGTCATCTCGACGTGGCTCGCTGGGCGACGGAGGAATACTTTACGGATGGAGGAGGGCTTCGTCCAGTCAGGATCCGTGAAACCAAGCGATTGTGCGGCAAGTCTCAAGGGTGCGGTGGGGTTGGGAGTCGCGTCGCCACTGCGCGCCGCCCGATGTTCCCATTCAGTGATGAACGGCCCTCGCGGCCTTGCCTGCGACGACGCACGTCGGCGGCACGGGCGCGGTCGCGTTTCGACATCGCACCGGTCGAGGAGGACCCCCTCGACGGCGCTGCCTTCGATGCGCCAGCGCCGGTCCGCCCGCTGCGGCGATGGCTGCTCCGCCCGGCGGAAGTGCGCTTGGCGTCGTCGTCCTGCTCGATGCGGCCGGTGCGAGACCACTGGTGGTACTGCTTCAGCGTGGCCGCCTGCTCCTCGTTGAGACGGTGCCACAGGGGCAGGTCGAGCTTCTTGCGGTCGCGCACCCGGGTGCCGAGGGTCCAGCCCGCCAACATGACCAGTGCAACCACCATGCCGCCCCACATGCTGCTGCGTAGCGCGCGGCGCTCGAGTATCGAGACGGTTCCTCCGAGCAGGCCCGCGGCAAGGGATGGTCACGACGACGATGGCGGGCCATGCGATGCCCGTGAGCGCTGCGCGGCGGTGATGCGCGGCCCGCGGGTTTGAGAGCTCACCTCGGCATTGTGGCACCCTCGCACGCGAGGGCTGAGCAACGGGAGGGTGTCGAAGGTTGCGGAACGGAGACCTCCTGGCCGCCCCAACCGGTGGGTAGACATGTTCGCTGGTGCGGGCACGGTCTCAGTGTCACATGTCTGCGGCCTCGCCGCGGTCCTGTGCGCGCGGTAGCGGGCCGCGTGCGAGCGACCCGATCGTGACGCTGGCGACCTGCGCCGACTTCCTGACCTTGATGACGATGACCGTGGCCTCGCCGGATGCCCTGGTGCGCGCGGCATCGAGCCGCGGGTTGCGCGTAGGGACGACCCCGACGTCGACGAGCCAGTCCGGCACGGTCGTGTTGCGCAGCGCGCGACTACGCCACCAAGGGAAACCATTCCCGGTTCCTCCAGTGGGGCCCGTTCGGTGCCCAGGCTCGCCAATCACCCCGACGTCGTCACCTGAACCTCGGGCAAGCACAATTACCTCACCCGGCCCAGCGAGTGGGGGTCCCCATGATCCCGACGATGTGGTTGGAGCCAGAGGCCGGATACCCAAGCACCAGGTTCACACCCGCTTCCCGGCCCATGGCGACTCTCACGTCAAGCCGGCCGTCTCCTCGGGCGGGCGCGGCACCGGGCGGCACATCGCCACCGACGCCGCCTCCCGGTCCGCGGGCGATCAATGACGCCATGCACCACTCCAGCCGTCGGGAGCACCGTCATGGTCCAGCGCCATCTCGAGGAGGTCGACCGTAAGGGCGAGGTCTCCCTGGTCTACTTCAACGGCAGTGCTGTCCCATGCGGTGGAGAAGGCCCTGATGCTCCACCCTCCTTCAAGTCCACCGACGAGATCCACGAGGAGATCGTCACGGCGCTGAGCCCCAGTGAGCAGGAGTGGCTCTGGGGAGAGGGTGCGTAAGGCCATCCACACGCTGATCAAGGAGGTTCTGGCGTCGCGACATCCAGCTCCTGTTCAACCGTGTTGACGTCGTCGGGATGGCTAGGAGGTTTCACCCCATGAGGTCTCTCTGATCGACGCGGGTCTCTACTCGGAGCGGCGCCGGAGGCGCTGGACAACTTCTGCCGACGCCATCGCTCAGCGCATCTTCTGAGGACTGAGTGGGCGCAGGCCTCGCCGGGGCGCCCGCGTGGTAGATAGGTGCCATGCGCACGCTGCTCAACATCATCTGGGCCGTCTTCGGCGGGTTCTGGCTGTTCCTCGGTTACGTCTTCGGAGTGATCGCCGTCTGTTCATCGTCACGATCTCCGGCGGGTGTCGCCTTCCGTATCGCCGCCTCACGTTCTGTGGCCTTCGGTCGAGGGTGGTTCCGCCCCTGGGCCGGCGCCATGAGCGGGATCAGCAATATCATTTGGTTCCTCGTCGCTGGCTCTGGCTGGCCATCGGCCACCCTCACCACCGCCGCCGCGCCATCACCATCAGTCGGGATCCCGCTGGCCGTACACATCGCTTCATCTCGTCACCCGCTCCTTCGGCAAGCAGAGTCATCGAGACCCGCCAGGCCCTCGGCGCCGGACCGCCAGCGGCTCACAGACTGACGCGGCGGTTATCTCCAACAGCCCACGTAGCAGACCACGAGGAAGACGGCGGTGATCGCCAGGCCAGCGCGCTGCCCGGGATCGAAGATCGGGCGAGCAGGCACGAGGCCATAGACAGCCCCAGCGCCGCGATCGAGACCCATGGATACCCAGGAGCCTCAGGTAGGCAGGGTCCTCACAGCTGCGGCCTCAGCGAGCCGCAGCGCGTCGGAAGGACAGGCACGCGCAACAACCACCCAGACCAGGACGACGGCGAGACCGGAGACTGACACATGGGCGACCAGGTAGACCGTGGAGGCCGCATAGGTCGAGGGCCAGCAGGCGAGGCCAGCCCGCTGACCTGATGGACATGCGCCCATCGCCAGTGCGGGCACCCCTGAGCGATTACGTGCGCGCCAGATCTTGGGCAGCGTGCCTCGCAACAGTGACCATAGCATGCGGGTCGAGCGTAGAGCCCTCGAGTGGCCCGCCGCCGACAGGATGGCGGCCAGGATGACGATGTTCATGAGGCCCCGGCGTAGGTACGCTGATCCTGGACAGGACTGTCACGAAGGGACTCTCCTCGACCCGGCGCCTCCCCACGGGATCAGGGCGGCGATGACGATGATTGAGCTGATGAAGAAGAGTGGCTAGTCAGCCAGGGTCGCCCGGATCGCGCGCGGAACAGTGGTGCCGATCCGACCTCCTCGGCGGTGATGCTGATGAGCCTGGTGCCGGAGAAGGCGAAGTTGACGGCGGATCGTGGTAAACACTGCCGGAAGCCGTTGGGGAAGAGACCGTCCCGGTACAGGTCTGCGTTAGCCCCAGGAACGAGCGGTGCCCCCTCGTAGGCAGGAGCCTGACGATTGCGGCCGCGCCCAGAGCGATGAATCACGATGATGGCTACCACCTTGATCCTGACAGCACAGTCTCCGCCTCGGCGAAGACCCGACCGAGTACCATAAGTATCATCGAGGACCAGACACGAAGGCGGCCCACACCTCCATACCGGAACGCCTGGAACCACCCGTACATGATGATCGCCGCGCCGGTGAACTCACTTCCAGGGCGACTCGTCCACGGGAGCCAGTACAGGACGGCAGTGACGAACCTCGTGGCCGGCCCCAGGTACCGACGGTGGCGTAGACGTGGAAAAGCGCCGGCGAAGGCTGCATCGCAACGCGCTGAGCCTCCCAGGCACAGCATGACCAGGGTAGACGATGACGGCACTGATGGAGTAGGCCAGCACGTCCCCGCGGGCCGGGCCTGGTGGATCGCTGCCGGTCGAGAGAAACAGTCCCGTGCTGATGACCCGCCGAAGCTAATCTACCGTGAGGTGACGTTTGTTCATGCGGCGTTCCAGCGCGGTGACACGCCCTGGTTGTCGGGGCCTCCCGGAACCCGGGGCTATCGTGCCGGGGCTGAGGCGGAGGAGCGGGTGAGGTATCCGATGCGGGGGCGAGTCTCGCGGTGATGTGCAACCGGGTCCATGCCCGAGACGCTACCGGTGCGGTCTCGAGCCATTCGATACCGTCGTCGCAATGCGAACGCTCGGTACCCGCCACGTCCTTCGGGCGTGAACTGCCCGGTTGTCTGATCTACTGGCCCGAGGTCCGGTCGTCCTCGACGGGCGATGGGGACCGAGCTCGACGCCTGCGCGGGTCGATACTTTCACAACGCGCTGTGGTCGGCGCGCGCGCTCACCACAGCGCCTGACGTCGTGCGCGAGGTGCACCTGACTACCCGATGCGCCTGCGCCATCACCACCAACACCTACCAGGCCACGGCTCCCGGCGCTGATCCACTCCGGGAGGATGCTTCCGGCGCGAAGCGTACTCGCAGCCGGCGCCTGCCTGGCCAAGGAGGCTGCCCACCAGCTCTGGCAAGGGCGCCCTGAGGAGCCGGTGCCTGTCGCCGGAGGACTCGGACTGTATGAGCCTATCCATTGGATGGCAGCGAGTACACCGGTACTCTGACGGCGTCGACATCCTTGAGGACCCCTGGCTTCCAAGAGGTGCAACCTGCCTGTATCGAGGTGCTGGCGGGGAGGATCGACCTAGCCTGCCCTGGAGACGCTTCCGCGTCTGATGAGGCAGGCGCCGCCTCCCATGGCTGGCGCGCGCCTCGCCTCAGGCCCAGTGCTGGGTCTCCTTCCAGGTGCGCCCCGACGGCGCCACTTGCTGATGGCACGCCGCTGGCCGAGGCGGCGGCCTGGGCGGCGCAGGAGAGGCGGTCGTCGCGGTCGGCATCAACTGCGGCCCCTGGCGTCGTCGGCCGAGCGCTTCCGGTGCTGCGTGCGGCGACCGGCAACCGCAGGTTGCGGCCTACCCGCAATGCGGGTGATCTCTCACGACCCGGCGACCAAGACCTGGCAGTCCACAGTGTGACGCTGAACCCGGAGCTGGCCCTCGACGGATCGCCGAAGGGGTTCGGCGTCTGTCGGCGGCTGCTACCGCACAGCGCCCGGTCCCAGATCCGCCAGCTGCCCGCGCGGTGTCTGCCCCTAGCCGCGCAGCCCCTCTGACGTCGCGGCCCGGTGAATCAGCCTGGTAATCGACTTGGTGCCCACCATTACCTAGTGCTAGAGGAATGGCAGTCCTCCGACGCCGACATCGTTGTCCTCCGCCCTGCCGAGCAGCCGCGCTACGGCTACGACCGATCGGGTCATCGAGCAGCGCGGCCACCGCCCAGTGGACCTCCCCGCCTTCCTCCGTCTACCACCTCGCGCGCCTGTCGGAGCGGGGGCCCTCGAGCCCGACGAGGATCCCCAGGGGCGGCGGCACCGTCTTCCGCGTGACCGAGGCTGCGCGCCGCGAGCTGAGACAGGCCGCCGGAACGTGTCTCGCGCCCGCCTTCCGCCGGTGTGCCCTGGCGCTCAACGCCTATAGCCGGCTCGACGATCCTGCGCTCGCGGCTCCTCGCCCTCGCGCGTCGCGCCGAAGGCCCCTCGGCAGGGCTTTCCGATGAGCTGCGTTCTGCGCGCCCAGGTCGACGAGGAGCACGCCTGCCATCTTCGACTACGATCCTCGCCAGGAAGCGGATCCTCGCCCGGACCCGATCCTCCTAAGAAAGCAGACAGTGATGATGACTGACATCAAGAAGACCGCAAGGACCTGTACCTGCCGGAAAGGCCGACTTCACGGAGGGTGGACGCCGGCCGCGACCTACCTGGCCATCGACGGCCACGGCGACCCCAACACCCTCACCGGCCTACGCCATGCGATCCAGTGGCGCCTCGACGCGGGCGCCTACGATCCGCGCTGCTGAAGAGATGAACCGGCGACGACTCTGCCGTCGGCCCCTGAGGGACCGTGGACGGCCGACAATGCGGCCTTCGTCGCCGGTGACAAGGGAGGACTGACCACGATGATCCCCCGCCCTGAGGTGGTCCTCTGCAGGACATCGCGGAGGGGCTGCAGGCGGCGCGCAAGAAGCCGGAGCGCCTGTCTCTGCCTCATGAGCTCTCCTCGAGCGAGGCAGGTCGCCGCAGATCCTCCACAAGTGGCCCCACGACGACGAGGCCCCACCTGGCGCGCCCAGTACGACTGAGGTCATGCGCCCGGCCTCGCACGCTGGAACGGGACCCCACCACGATTCACCTCAGCGACTCCCAGCGCGTGGCACCCGGAGAGGATGAAACCGTCCTGCGCCAGCCGGTGCAGGTCCGCCGGAAGCCAACGAGGCGGGGTTAAACCCCTGCCAGGCCAACGGACAGAAGATGGACGACCGCGCGCCCCTCCCGGCTCGCACCGGCCAGATCCACCAGGGCCGTCAGCCGCCAGTCGTGATCGCCGTCGTCCTCTGCAGACCTGCGTGGCCAGCCACACCTGCCTGCCGGAGGCCCAGGCCTGCGCAGGCGCTCACTGACCCCGGCGGCCGCCAGGGCCGTCTCATCGGGGCCTCGTCGAGGGCGCCAGCGAGATCGCCCGAGCCGAGGTGTCGGTGCCGATCCAGTCGCACCGTCCCCAGTAGCGCCCCAGCACCTCATCCCAGCGGTCCTCGCCCCAGCCGGAGGAGGCGTCCAGACGGCCCAGGGCCTCGACGTCGTCGGCGCCATGAGCTCCACACGCCGGAAGATCTTCCCGGCGCACCGCCACTGGAAGGCGTGATGGTTGCGAGTGAAGGCCACCGTCCCGTCCTCGTCCGCGCCGAAGCGTCTGCTCCACCCCGGATGAGTCGTCCGCGCCGGGACGGCCGTCCCTCCAGCAGGCGCCGGCGGCCTCGCCGGCTTTGGCCTCGCCTGCGCCTGACCGAGCGCCTCCCACCCATCGAGCAAGCGAGGAGTCGACGGCGGCGCACGAGTGCCCCCAGCCAGTCGATGAGCTCGACCACTCTCCAGGAGGTAGCCCGGCACGACCCGAGTGCAGCGCCCGTAGGCGTCGGTCAGGCGCAGCACTCACGCCCCTGGCTGCGGCCCCAGCCTGGTAGCGGAGATGAGGCCGGAGAAGGTCATCGCGTTCTCCACCATCTGCGCACCACTGACTCTGGGCGCCAGCCTGTGCCTGGCGATCCACGGGTTGGCCTGCTCAGTACATCCTGCAGAGCAGGAGTGAGTAGCTCGCCAGCGGCTCAGCCAGGTGACTTCCAGGGCGGCTAGTGCCTCGTAGTCCATCCCTCGGCTTCATCGCGGATCGCCTCGCGGGCGGCGCGCGCTGGGCGTAGAGCAGTGGACGCGGATCGTCCAGGGTGGCCCCGACGACGCTGACGACGTCGACCGTGTGCCCGGGCCCACGCTCAGTGGGTCCATGGCCGCTAGGGCGGGCGGGCGCCAGGGGCTGGTTGAGGCGGTTAGCCGCAGTGTCCACGGCCAGGCGTGAAACCGGGGCGCCCATCGGCGCGGCTTGGGCGCTGGAGACATGCGTGAGGACCCCTGCCGTGCAGGACAGGTAGATCTCCAGGCGGTCGCACGGCGGCGCCGCTGGGTCTGGGCTCGTGGGCGCTCCAGCAGTTCCGCCATCGCCGCCACCGGCCGCCGGCGCGCTCCATGAGGTTGGAGCACCCGCGGTGGTGGTGGACCTGAACTGGCTGGTCGCGTTCCGGGGCGCAGTCGCAGCCGCTCGAAAGGTCTTGTCCGTCCAGTTGACGCGCAGCCTTCTGCGCACGATCTGCGGCGCTTGCGGCTCGTCGTCGCCGGCCTTGGCCAGCGCCTGGCGTTCCCGATGACGTGCTCGGGGCCTGACGGAGACGTAGCCGCGGGTCGACGAGCCTGCGCCCGGCCTCCCGGCGATCTCATGGAACTCGCGGCGGTGAGGTGACGCCCTGGAGCCGTCGAACTTCACCAGGGAGGTCAGCGACCACTGAGCGGATCGGCACGTTGATCCCCTACCCCGAGCGTGTCCGAGCGCAGACGATGACAGCAGGCCCTCGCGCCAGGCGCTCCACCAGCCGCCGGTAGCGCGGCAGCATGCTCTGGCATGGTGCACGCCGATACCGGCGCAGTGCAGCAGCTGCGAGAGCGTGGCCCCTGAAACTGCCTTCGAAGCGGAAGTGCCGAGCGCCTCACGATCTCGGTCTACGGGACTCTGACGCCAGATCCACGCTAGCAGGGAGAGGTCGCCCGCCCACCGCCTTCTGGGAGAAGTGGACGATACAGACCGGCGCCTTGTCCCGCCCCACCAGGCGCTGGAAGCAGCTCACTCGATCGGCCCGACGACGTACTCCATCTCCACACGGAACCGGTCGCACGGCGTCGTCGACGACGGCGACCTCGCGGCCCGTGCGCTCGCGCAGGTCCCGCACGAAGAAGGAGACATCGCCCAGCGTGGCCGACAGCAGCACCATCTGCGCCTGGGGCAGCTCCAGGAGGGGCACCTGCCAGGCCCAGCCGCGCTGCGTGATCGGCGTCACAGTGGAACCCGTCCATGATGACGCAGTCCACATCCATGTCCTCGCCGCGCAGGACTGGCTTGGCCAGGATCCTGCGGTGCAGCAGATGATCGGGCGGCGGCGTTGATGGAGGGTGTCCCGTGACCATGCCCACGCTGTCCGCCCCGAACAGGCGCACCAGCTCGGAAGAACTTCCTCACCGACAGGGCCCTTGAGCGGTGCCGTGTAATAGGAGCGGCCCCCACGGGCCAGAGAGGCGGTGTGGGCTGCCAGCGCGATCATCGACTTGCCCGAGCCGGTCGGGGTCGCGGCAATGACGTGGCGGTCCTCCAGGATCTCCGACAGCGCCTCATCCTGGTGCGTGGGTAGAGGACGGCCGGTCGTCCCCGCCCAGCTCTGAGAAGGCCAGGTAGACCTCCGGGCTCAGGACGCGCTCGACCGCCAGCCGGAATGAGGGCGTCGAGCATCGCGCTGAGGGCCGGAGCAGTCTGGGAGGTCACGGCGTCAGTCGTCTCACGTGGGTACGACAGCGGCGGCGCTGCCGGCCTGTGGCATGCTGGGCACCTACCGTCCGTCCAGTCTGCCGTAGGAGGAACGATGGACCCCGCGTGCCCGCATCGAGGCTTTCCTCGCTGCCAGCGCCGCCGCCCATGCCGAGGCTCGGGTCGTTTCGACAACAAGGAGAAGGACGTCACTTGCCGCTTGGATTCCTGGAGGAGAAGCACGTGACATCGACGCCGCGCATAGGAATGGCGAGTTTCCCGCCAGTACGCCCTCAGCTTTGCGTAGTTCTCCTGACTTCAGCCCGGATACCGTCGAGATCGAGAAGATCGAGGTCATGCAACATGGCCAGGGCGAGGCCTGCACGAGACTCCCGTGCCTATGGGGACCCCGATCATCGAGATGATGCTGTCGCAGCGACGGCTGGCGGATCGACACCATTGATGACTACCGCGAGGAGCCGGCCCCCGACTGGTGGACAAGGACGTGCCTGAGGCCTGGCCGCCGATAAGACGGAGCCGATGGAGGCCCAGCACAAGGAGGACATGCCCGACCCGCGGCCGTGTTCTCCGGCCTCTGGCCTGCGCGAGGCGCAGGACTACATCGAGGGCCTCCTCAGCGACACCATGGAGTGGCGCGAGGAGGACGGTGATGAGAACGACCTGGAGCCCACGCCGCCGCATACGCCAGGGCTGTCGCCGAGATGTACCGCAATGCTGAGGCTGGACCGGTCGAGATTCAGGAGATCGGCCGTTCCCCGCACGGCAGCTACCTGGCGGTGGGAGACCCCTTCGGAGAGATGTGCCTGTGCGCCCTCGAGGTCGATCCCGGCCTGGCTCGGCTCAGGCCCCGCTCACCACGCTGGGTGGCGAGCGGTGCGGCTGCGCTGCGCGTCATCCTCGCGGACCGCGAGCTGCGGCGCGGAAGCACGCGACGCCGCGAATAGACGTGTGTACTCAACGGATGTGCATCCGTGGACGAGGTGGACACCAGGTCGGCAACGGCACTATCGCCGACGCCGACGCCTACTTCGGGCATGACCCACCGGCAGTACTCCAGGGTGGGGCGCAGGTGAACGGGCCTCCCTCATGGATCCGGTCGGGGCCCATCGGGGCCTCGACCCGATTCCCGGCCGGCAGCATGGCGTCGCCCAGGCCTACTGGGGCCTGGATGAGGACGGCTGGGCCTGTTCAGCTGGTGCCTGACCACCAGTGAGCCTGGGTGCCCGCTCGACCCGCCCTGAGGCCACGACCTGAGCCGTGCGGCGTCGGCCTCGTGCCCGCGTCCTGAGGAACGACTGCACCAGCGTTCCGGGCGGTGATTCAGCAGAGCATGCGGGCCAGTCCCCACCTGTCGCGACACCGTGAAAGGCTGAATATCCCATGGATGCCTCGCCGCTCAGCCTCGCGGCGGTCTCGACTGATCACGCCCCACATCACCACGTGGGTGCTCGCCGGTACCGATCCTGCCACCGCCCGCACTGCTCTGTGCAGCTCCGCCGCCTGCCGGATATGTTCGCCAGTGGCCGGATCGCGTTCCGGGGCTCACGGAGGCATTCCTCCTTCCAGGCCTTCACGATCTCCCGGCTGCCCGCGCATCGGCAATGTTCGGAGTGGCTGCCGCGCCCTCATCTTGGCGGCCCCGGCATGATCTTCTGATGTGGTCGCCCCTGGTCGGCATGGGCCACCGCTTTTCGAGGCGACCGGCCCAGATGTTCAAGGTCCGCCACCCGATGGCTCCTTCCGTGGCGGGGCCCGCCCACCACATAGGCGCGCGGGATGCGCAGCCGCCCCTGTTGCCTTTGCGAGGCGATGATCTCTCACCCGCGGCTTCGCATCATCATCATGGTCCAGTCCAATGCCGTCGCCGGGGTGATCGGCCCGATTCCCCGCTGCACCTGCGCCCAAGCGTCGCCGCCGCGGTGCTGGTGACCGGCCGCCTGGTCATCCTGGGGAGTGCGCCGGGTCGCCCGCGTCACCGAGTGATGGCGCCCATCATGGCCCTGGTCTACGTCGTCGCGGCTGTTGTCACCGTCGCCTCCACATCACCCAGCCCCGGGATTGTGGCCACGATCATCCTCGGCCTTCGGCCCGGTGCTCGCCGGAGGTGACTGCGCACCACGCCGCCCCTGACCACGGGACCCGCTGCGGTCTGTTCTCCAACGAGGCCGGACAGGCACCGCCCCTCGCCGCCGCCACCGCCACCGTGGCCCACCCTGCCCAGCAGGGCCTCATCCAGTCCCCTCGGCGTGTCTGGTCGACACCATCATCGTGTGCACCGCAACCGCCTTCATCATCCTGGTCTCCCGGGTTCACAGCCCTGCCTCGTCGAGGCGCCGGCAGGCTGACCCCAACGCCGCGGCAACCTTGACCTCCTGACGCCGCCGCTGCCACTGGCAGCTGGACGGCCATCCATGGCCATCGTCATCCTCGTCCTGGCCTTCCTCCATCACGCTGCCGCGGCCACCCACCTGAGGTCTCCATGACCTTCATCTCGGAGCGGCCTGAGTGGCGCTGGCTGCCCGGCTCGTCCTGGTGGCCTCCACCGGGCTGGGAGCCCTTTCACACTCTGACCGTCGTGGAACACCGTCGACATCACCATAGGCTGTCATGACCCCTGACCAACCTGGGATCGCCCTCATCTGGCCTGGCCCGCTGGGGAGTGGGGGCGCCCAGGACTGGGACGCCCAGCGCGCGGCGGGACGCGTCGCCCCTGTTCAACGGCGTGGCAACCCCTACCTGCCCGGTGACCTCCCTGCGACGTCTGACCGGCGAGGGACCACCTGGCCGAGGTGGACAGCACCGCGACGACGTTCCTGCAGCCACCCCTGGCCAGCAGCCAGCCCGCCGCCCTGACAGGAGCCGACGTACGAACTCACCAGTATCGAGAACCTGCTCAACCCGTCGACGACTTCTTTCTACACCTATCTTCTCACCGCCCTGCTCATCCTGGCTGGCATCTGCCTGACCGCATGTAGCCGTTCTGGTTCAGCTGCCACTGCGCACCATGGTCAACTCGCCGTCCGGGTCCTGATCCGGTGCGCAGGGCGGTATCTCCTCCTCCAGGCCTCGCTGTAGGGACTCGCCGCGCGCGTCGGCATCGGCACACGCCGGAGTCGCCCTGGCTATTGTGTCGCGGCCCCGGCGCCCTGCCCTGGATGTGGTCGTCGCCCTCATCGGCATCGGCCACCAGCCTGGTGGAGTCCACACTGCCCAGATCTTTCAAGCGAGCGCGGCCGACTTCACTCTTCCGCGGGGGCTCCGGCTCACTTTGGCATCAAGAACGGCCTGGCCCGCCCCTGTGGGCAAGATCTTCGCCGCCATCTGCATCGTCTCTGTGCCTGGCGGACGGTGGCCGCGGCGCAGGACGAACTCACTCGGCCCAAGTCATCACCGCCACCGTCCCCAGCGTCTCGGCCTGATGGTCGGGGTCTTCCTCGTCCTGCTGACCGCACCTGTGGTCCTGGGTGGTGTCTGGCTCGTGGCCCGCGTCGCGGAGTGAAGCTGGCCTCTATCAGGGCGCTGGCCGCACGTGCTCATGGCCTTGGTGCGTCATCATCCTCAACATCGGTGGTGCTCCCGTCGTCCTGCGGAGCGCCTTTGAAGGGCATTCGGTCTTCAATCGTGGCGGCCAGTTCGGCACCGCTGGAGGAGTCCTCGCGGCGGCGCCAGTTTCAACGGCGTGCGTCGCGCCTGTTCTCCAACGAGGCCGGGCTGGGAAATCCGTCCCCAACGCCGCCGGCACCGCGACCGTCGCCCACCCTGTGCGCCAGGGCTCTATCCAGTCCTTCGGCGTCTCTGGTCTGACACACTCGTGTGCACGGTACACCGGCCTGCTCATCCTGGCTGACCACACGCTGCTGCTCACCACCTGGCGATGGCTCCCTGGTCGGAGCGAGATCCTCACCCAGCAGGCCGCCGCCGAGCACCTGGGGCCTGGACCACCGCCCATGGTGGTGCGCCTATCTTCGTCCTGGTCTTCTCCACGGTGCTGGGCTGCTACTCCGTACGCGCAGGTCAACGTCAACTTCCTGGGCGGAGAGAACGACGGGCTGAGCAGATTCGGGATCCTCCTGACCGTTGCAGGCATTTCGGCGTGGCACCCGCTAATCCTGGACCTCGCCCCGTCGCGCTGTCCGGACATCGCCCTGGCTCCTGGGCGTGCTCAACTCGTCGTCATCATCCGGTTGGCCCCTGTCATCGGAGCTCTGCGACTCGGAGTCCCAGCGCGCCCAAGATCACCGAGCCCGCCTGCGTGTCACGGCAACCCCTCCTGCCCGGGTGTGATGTGGTCCGGCATCGAGCCCGACGACGTGGTGAAGCGGGGCCGACCTCATGGCACCCTCTGGGGCGCATCTCATGGATGGCTGAATCGACGCCGCTGGCCCGTCTCCGACACACATGCTCACCCTGCCCCATGTCTCCTCATCGGGGCGGGCATCTTCTTCACCGTCAGGACCCGGGCGTCCAGGTGCGGCGGCACACCGACGCGATCGCCGCCTTCAGTGGTCGGCCTCCCGGCGACGGCAGCCACGCCGGCGGCATCACCTCCTCCAGGCCTCGCCGTCGGATCATTTGCCGGGTGACCGGTAATATCGTCAGGTCGTCGCCCGGCGCTCATTCCCTGGCGGCCCGGAGCCGGTATGGATGTGGCTCGTGACATTCTGCAACCGCCACCGCCTTCGAAGAGGCCACGCTCGCCTGTTGTCTGGCGCGTCGTCTGACGGCACCTTTCCCGCGCGGTCCTGCCTACCAGCATCTCGCGCGAGGATCAGCTGCTGATCCTGGCAAGTTCGCTGCCGTCAGTTCTCCTCATCTCCAACGGTGGCTGGTCATGCCCGGTAGGTGCAGGCCAACGCCATCACCGCGTCCCTGGAGGGGCCGAGGACCTCATCGAGCCCAAGTGCCGTCTCGAACAGGCTCTGACCGCGCTGGTCCTTTCAGGAGGCCCAGGCGTCATGGCCTGGCGTGGCGGAGTACCACCCTCACCTCATGGCGCTGGCTCAGCCTGGTGCTGTTCTGGCTAATCTCCTGACCCACCCCTGTCTGCGCTCGAGGCGCTGACCATCATCGAGGGCGTTTCGGCCTGCGCCAGGCCACAGGCCCGGCTGGCGGGATGACCGTGGCGCGTCAACGGGCGCGCCGCGGCTCGTTCTCCAATGAGGCGGACTGGGAGGAGCCGCCTGTTGCGGCCTGCCACGTGAGCCACCCCGTCCAGTATAGGATTCATTCAGGCCCGGGTCGTGGTGACACCCCATCTGCACGGCGACGGCGTCGGCGATCTTGTCGCCGGAGCAGACGTCCTCCATCCCGTGAGCGCGCCAAGGACAAAGGGGAACCTTGACTCCAGGACGCCATCGCTCAACCTCGTGGGGAGTGGAGCCAGTTGCCCATGGCGCTGCTTCGTCGTCAACTCTGGTTTGCGACTCACCATCATCGAGTTCTCACGTGCCCAGGTCTGCCTCGACTACTCACCGACCGCCCCCCCGTGTGCGCCCAGATCGGCGCCGTCATTCAGCCGGCGTCGGCAGTGCAGGCAGCGACCACCGTGTGGACCTCGGCGGATGTGCTCCCTGGGCTGGGCAGTTATCATCAACCTGTGGCACTGGTGTCGGAGCCGGTGGTCACGGTGCGCTCAGGACTCGGGAGGCCAGGCGGGCCATGTCAACGGCGGAGGGCGATCAGTCGGCCTGCGCGGGATCGAGTATTTCAGCACCCCGCCGGAAGGCGCCTGGGAGCGGCAGATGATCAGATGGGCGGCGTCGCGCACAACGTAACACGCCGCCTTTGCCGCAGCGACGCCGCAGGGTCGTCACCGAATCGAAACACCGTCGTCGTAGCCTTTCGGCGAACAGGTGCCTGCCCGAAGGAGTGGACGTGGACGGGACGTATTCCGGCACGGACCATCCTGCTGCTGATGTCTGTCGCCCACCGCCCAGGCGCTGTCGTCCCACCCTTCACGGAGGCGTCTCCTTTACGTGCGATCCGGTTCAGCTTCCGATCTGCGTGCGGCATCCAGCGCAGGGTAGTCAACTGAGCGCATCCCTGAGTGCTTCAACGATGGCGCCAAGATCCGATGACGCCAAGCGGGTACTATGTCTCTACCTGCTCGCCTGCTGCCTGGGAGGCCTGTACGACCGTGTGACCTCGGACTGTGCAGCTGCGGCTCTTCCCCATGGCAGGCGGGGCCATCACCTCCCAGACAGCAAGGAGGCGGATCTCCTCCTTCCAGGCCTCGCCGTCGGCCAGCCTTCCGCGTGGGCACCGGCAACATCGTGGTGTGGCCACGCCATCACCTGGTGGTCCCGGTGCCGTGTTCTGGATGTGGGGTCGTGGCGCCAGGGCATGGCCACCGGGTTCATCGAGGCCACCTCGCTCAGCCTCTACAAGCGCTTCCACCTGACGGCACCTTCCGCGGCGCCCGGCCCCACAGCATCCAGCGCGCGGCTCAGTCCAAGCCCGGCCGCCAAGCTCTTCGCCGTCGTCGTCACCTTTCGTCTTCGGCTTTACCACGAGGCCACCCAGGCCAACACCATCGCCATACGATGGAGAGCACCCACGTCGAGCCGTGGATGACCGCCGTTGCTCTGGTCGTCATCACCACGCCGATCATCTTCGGCATCGTCGGTCGTCGCTGTCTCGGAGCGGTTTCCGTGCCGATATGACGGTGGCTCTACGCCCTCACCGCCGTACATCTCTCGTTGCACGTCACCGCGATCCTGGCGCGATCTTTCTATTCTTGAGGCGCCTTCGGGCTCAACCAGGTTCTCGCAGACCGCCAGATCTACCGCCGCACTTCTCAACGGCACCTGACGAGGCCTGTTCTCCAACGAAAGCTGCATGAGGATCGGTCCCCAACATCGCGGTGGCCACTGCTACCGTTCCCCACCTGGTCCAGCAGGATCCAAAGTCTCGGATGTCTTCGTCGACACGATCGTGGTGTGTACCGTCACCGCCTCATCGTCTCATGTTTCTGGCCCACACCTGCAGGCTGCCCAATCCGCCCCAGAGGCCAATGGCGCCACAACACCCCTGACTCCTGCACTGGTCACCACCCACCTGTCTCGGTGGCTGGGCGCAGTACCCTGCGGCCGTCATCATCTTGCTCCCGCCTCACTCCCTCGCTCCTGGCACCACACCTCACGCACAGGTCAACAACATGGACTCTCCAGGCAAGCAACACAGCATCACGCCCTTCATAACATTATCGCGGCCACCGCCGTCGGCCTCTGTCCACCTCACCTTCGTGTGAGCCCGTCCGACTCGTCAGCGGGGGCCATGACCGTCATCACCGATAACTCTATCCTCGCCCTCTGGGAGGCGGGATTTCGCCCTGGCAAGATTAGAGGCCCAGCGGCCATGCCGTCGGCGCCGGCGGAGAAGGACGAGATCCGCTTCATCGCCACCGACAACCCCATCTGGCCCGGCACGCTCCCGGACATCTGGCGGCCGACGGCGCTGCCTATCGCCGCCATCACGGAGCGTCGCGCCGAGTCGAGGAGGCCCTGGCATGAGCCCAATACACCAGGCTGAGGCCCATGACATCATGCGCTTTCTCCACCGGTGACGAGCCCGTTACGGCATCGTCTAGGGCCTGCCTGAGCATGAGGTCGCCTCAAGGAGTCCGAGGCACCTCCTGGCCTTTATGAGACCCTCACTCCCCCGCCTGAGGCCACCGGGAGGCCGTCAGCTGGGCGAGGTCCGGCCTTGAAACGCCGGTCATCCCGCTGCCCAAGGTCGGGACTGGCAGAACTACGGGGCTGAAGAGACCGCTGAGATGGGGGGAGGGACGTACGCCGCGCGACCCGGTGTGGTCTTCCCTGCTCAACACCGTCATCGGACCGACGCTCTTATCGTCCCGCCTGCCTGGAGCGAGGAGGTTCACTACGAGGCCGGAGCTCGCCGCCGTCATCAAGACCTCTCGCCATGACGTCCTCGTGGAGTACGCCGACGACGTCATCCTGTGTACACGGTCGCCAACGACGTCTCGCCTGCGACCTAAAGCGCGCCGCTGAGCTGCAGTGGTGCGTCAAGGCTCGACAACCTCCTCTGCCCCCCGGGGCCGTGTGATCGAGAACCTCGGCCTGCCGCGAGCCGCTCTTCCTCACCCGGCGAGTGGTGGTAAGCGCCCGGGTCGATGGCCGCTCGTCCAGGAGGACGGACTGCTGACATGATCCGCCTGATTCCCGAGCTGGTCGCCCACATACGACGGATCTCAACCTCCTGCCTGGTGACGCTGGTTTCATTCGCACACTGGCCGGAGTCGGCGAGGATCCGTCCTGGTCAGCGCGTCGAGGTCGAGGTTGAGGCACTTGCTCTCCAACCCACAGGTCTGTCGCTGAGTCCATGACTGGCAGCCCAGAGGGAATCCCTGCCCCTGAAGATGATTGATGGGTGGCACAGCCCCGAGCCCACCCATACTCGGGAGTGCCGAGACTGCCTCTCGGCTCATGTAAGAGCTGAGGCCGATCAAGGTCCTTGGGAGAACTTCCCGAGCTCTCCCTCATCGCTCTCTGTCCTCGACCTCTTCTGCCGTCGCGCCACGTCCCTGCCGGCACCATTGCTGAGCTGCCACCTCGTCCCATGCCTGGCTGGGCCAGACTGAGATCGGTGGCTCAGCCAGCCCTCCATCCACTGAGGAGTAGACGACGGCAGGCGGTTATCCCCTGGAGCATGACGTACCATCACCGTGCTGAAGACACGGACGACCCGGTGAGCTTGTAGTCCTTGGTGGTCGGTCTGTGTATGTAGTCCAGGCGCTTGGTCTCGATGGCGTGACCGTCTCGACCAGGCGGACCGTCTCAGGGCCTGAAGGAGACGTTCGCGAAGTCCGACGACTTCGATAGGCGTCGATGACGCATCTGCCTGATAAACCCGACCTCCCGGCCTGATCGCGTCTTCGTGGCTCCGGGCGTACAGATCTTGCGTCGCGGCGTGAACACGCAGCTGTTCTTCTGCTTATCCATCTTTGTTCTTGAAGCTGTCGACGTCGTAGATTTAGTCACGCACCCAACCGTGGAGGGACTGCGGGAACTCCTATGAAGCGAACGTACTCGACGTTGCTGTTCTGTCTTGGGAGTGGGCTTTTCCGATGGTCTCTACAATTTTGTCCGGACCTTTAGCGGATGATGATGACTGCTGGAGGCACCTGGGCGCGTGGCCGACTCGTCCTGGCACGCAGCAGAGAGCTGAACGCCAAAGCTGAGGCTGAGGCCGGCAACAATGGTTTGAGGAGCAGATCGGCGGGCGGACAGGAACCTGCGTCGCCGATGTAGGGTGGGACATGAGGCCCAAGGAACGATGAGTCGGGAGTCTCCGAACGGGACTAGGGATGTCATCACCTCTGTGACAAGGACAGACTTATGGCGGCGACATCATGATCTCACGGATGGCACCCCACCTCCGTATGCGCAGTGCGATGGCTGAGATCTCATCTGCGGAGTCGAGGGCGAATACTCAGGTGAGAGACCTGATAATAAAGGCCCATGCGGTAATTCCGCCAGGATGGGGTGTCATGCCGAAGAGGGTGACTGATGGAAGAGGGAGATTGATCTCCTCACATGTCTCTCAGTAGTTCGACGATGAACTCTTTGGGCAACGGCTTATCCTCAGAACATGTTGATGGAAAGAAAGGCTGTCGTTGCCAGGAGGGCGGTGTTGCTGGCATCTTGCCACAGGGCTTGGCTGGCGGTTCCTGACGCTGAGTGTTCTCGGTGGTGTTCGTGCTCATGGCCGGCGTGGTGGGGCCGTCGAGGGGTTCCCGACCTGTTCCTGAGCGCACAGAGGGACCATTCCGCCCCATCATGCCCGAACTCTGGCAGATCACTCATCCGCCTTCCGTCCTGAGCCTGCTCGCTCCGGTGTCCCGGAGAGGCCCATCGTCCGCAGCGTACGTTTCGCCTCACCCACGGAACCCTCACGCGGGCATGGTGCTAACTCGCCTGTCTGGAATCCGGGCCTACGCCCGCCATGCTACCGGTGGCACCTCGTCTTCCGGATCGAGACACCGACGCCGCCTGTGACCCGAGGAGTTCCTTCGATCGCCATTCCTGACCCCATCTGCTGGGCCTGACCGGGACGAGGCGGGAAGGGCGGCCTCATGAGCCCCATCGCCAGTCCCAGCGCACATGCACCTGTATGAGGCCGCGCCGAGCTGCTGGCGGCGGGCCACCAATGAGCTGCTCCTCCACTCCCAGGAGACTGAGGCTCAGTCACCGTGAGGCAGGAGGACCTCGCCGGGTTACGACGGTTCTGACCAGCGATCTGACCCAGGAGCAGAAGGACGCCCGCGCTGAAGGGCGCCTGCCCAGTTCTGTGACGTGATGCCGAGGAGGACACCTTCACCGACCTGGTCCGCGTCCACTGTCACCTCTGCCAGGCCGGTGGTAGCAGTTCAGACCATGTCGTTGCAGGCAAGGCAGGTGGTGGTGAGCCTCTGTACCCTGGGTCAACCCTGCTGAATGATGCTGACACATCACCCATGTTCTGGCGGGTGAGGACCTGCTGTCTCCACCTGCGGCAGGTGGTCCCTACCGGGCCCCTCATGGACATCCGTCGGCTCAGGTTGTTCCCGAGTTCGGCACTGCCCCACAACATGGGGAGGCAATCGAAAGGTCCAAGTGAAATTCCAGCAGTCCAACCTCCTCATCCACTGCTACCGCGGCATGATCCCGGAGGGCCTCTCAACCACCTGGTCTCCTGATGGTCACTGGAGCGTGATCGCGACGTCTTCTCCGCCGCTGAGGATGATCGAGGCCTGACGTCCACGACGTCAACCTCAACCTGGGCCTGCTTGACCCCAAGAAGGTGAGGTAGCCATCAATGCTGAGGCAGGTGTGCGTCAGAGACTGATTTCCGGGACTGTCAAAATTACCTGCCGACGCCAGCCTCACTCCTGACCTGATACTGGGAGTAGGTCTGCCCAGGTGCTGCTGGCCCAGCTGACCTGATGCTCACTGGCAGGGAGCAGGAGATCCGAACGAGGTGTCTCTCCTCATCCAGACGGATCCAGCTTCTGGGCAGCGAGAGCCGCGATGCCTGGCTTCCTGTTCGTGTCCGGACGACGCTCACTGTCGACGACAAGGCCCCACAAGCTCAAGGCCCCGGCCGGAGACGTGCTGACGTGTGTATCATGTCTCTGGAGGGCTCAGCCCTGAGCAGTGGGACAAGGGACCATTTGGAGGATTAACCAAGACCGGTCACGAGGGCGTATGCCCGACGGCGAGGATCAAACCGTTCAGCATACGGTCCGTTGCGGTGTCGCAGTGACCGCGGTAAAGGTCTCTCCAGCTTTAGTGTTCGAGTCCATGGAGGATCTTGAAGCAGTTCCACCCTGACCATAACAGCGCTTCCGCCCGGCCTGCGACGTGACTGGCTCACCGAGCCAGGCCGGTCGCACGCATGTCCCGCCCCACCGCCAGTGAGTGCAGGCCGCGCTGGCCAACCAGCGGGCTCCGGCGTCGATCTCCCCTGATCCGATGCTCCCCTGGTGACTGTGTGCCACTGATCCAGTCCGACGAGGGGTTCCCTTGAGGCACAGCAGCATGATCTCGAAAGAGTGAACTCCCTTCTCCCACCCCGCCTGTCGGTGTCTGATATCCCATCCATGTTGGGGGAGCCGGAGAAGGCGGTCAGCGTGAGAAGGCTCCCCATAGCCCGGAAGGTTCCTGCACAGTCCTGGACGGCCTCACGAGGTTCGGCCTGTGTCGTCTGGATAATTGGAGAAGATCATCTGGTTGACCTTGAGGGCCGCTTGACTGGCTGACGTCCCGACTCCCTCGAGGGTGTAGAACTCCTCGGCGTCGCGGAGACGGAACCAGCGAAAGGCGGGTTGAGTGCGCTGACCGTGTAACCGCCGACAGTCCCAAGTAGGCTGGCCGAGTCTCTTCTTTGATGCGCTCGTCGTCGTGCGTCCAGACTGGAGGAGGCGTCCTCGCTGGAGACTGTGACGCTCGGTGTTATCCATACCGTCGCCGAGGTGAATATGTCGACGGTGAAAGGCGGCCGGGCTCGTGCTGGGGACGATGAGGGGAACTGATCTCGCTGGCCCTGGTGAGGCCTGGCGGGTTTGACGGTGAGCTGCCCTCATGGGCGGGCCGCAGGCGCCAGCCAGACTGGCTGGTGAGGCCCAGCCCTACCAGGAAGGAAAGGAGAGCCTGAGGTGGTGAGGAATATCTGGCGATGGTACAGCTGAAATGAGTGCAATGCGGGTTCTCCTGTGGGAGGGGCGAGGAGGAAGGTGCGGCTCGGCATTGACTCATCTAATCCCATGGCCCCACATCGAGTCCTTCCACCAAAGCCGAGAACAAGAACTGGTGCCATGCGTCGGAGGGGGCAGACTGAGTCCGGGCGCACTGAGGAAGATTTCGAGGTGACACCCGACGTTGATCTGTCGAAGAACCGATACATCCCGCCATCACCGGTCGAGCTGCTGCATACGTAAGTGGCTGCGTATGCGATCTCGCATCCGGGAAGCGTCCCATTGTCGTCTCGTACGGCGTTGACGGAGTGTCGACCTGAGGCTGCCCATGTATGAACTGGTGGCTGACATCGCCTCGTGCACCTGGTGGAGGATATCTCCAATTCTCCTCATCGTGAATTGTTTGGTTTGCGCCGGAAGAGATGATGAAGAGCCCGCGTCGAACTTGTGGTATCTGGCTGATTTTTGATGGTGTCTGACCGGATGCTCGAGTATGTCGCCCGTTGTTGTGGTACCGGTAGTCGTTGGAGATCGTGATGTCTCGGGGCCGTCCAGGTTGTTGTGACGTGATGCTGCTGACGGCGTCGGGCTGCGGATTTAAGTATCCGGAGCCAGAGGTGAGGTGGCTGTGGAGGAGGCGCCGGCGGGTTGACGGTCAGCTGTCCATTGTAGGTGCGGGCCGCAGGCGCCCAGGGAGAGAGCTGGTGATCAGGCCAGTCCAGGTGGTGAGGTTGAGCAGGCTGTGACCAAAGTGGTGACGGTGCAGGCGGGTGGCGGCTGGCCTGCCTCCCAGAGTGGGGTGAGCAGAACCAGATGGCAGATGCCCCTCAGGTCCGCCCGGCTGTGAGTGCTCTGGAGGATAAGCTCGCTGCCAGTGTGTGGCGGCGATTGTGACGGAGGGGCGGTGATACCTGTTGTGCATGGTCGGTCTCTCACCTCCACATTTGATGGGTGGGGTAAGCGTGCAGATTACGCCCGCTGCCTCGGACGGCCCGTTTCGAGGTGAAGCCTTGGGGGTGGCTGTGGACCGGTACACGACCGATCTCTTGGTTCAGCTATTCTATAGGTTCGGAGTCCGGCACCCAGCGATCTCAGATCCAGGGCCCCATCAGTTTAGTGGTCGCAGGACACGCCCTTCCTGTCGCGGCGGGCGGCGTCGGCCTGAAATCTGGCTGTGCGGCCGAGGTCCGCTGTTTGCCCTGGCGCTCGACCGTCATATGCCCCATCGTTTAGTGGTTCCAGACATCGCCTCTCGACGGCGGCGGCGCCGGTTCGAATCTGGCTGGGGTACGGACCGGCTAAGTCTGATCAGTCTGCTGGGTTCACAACCCACAGCCTGCCCATCGCCGAGGTACCAGGACACCGCCCTCACGAAGGCGGCGCCGGCCCGAAATCCGGCTGTGCAGGATGACTGTAAGTTCGCTCACTGCACAGTGACATGGCACCGCCGTCTTCCTCGTCTGAGGCATGTGTGTCATGACGGCCTCTCATACGGCCCGCCCGTGCGTCTTGGTCTATTCCGTCGGGCGGGCGCCAGCAGGTCACTTCCCGTCGTCACGGCAAGCCCTGCCCAGCAGAAGAAAGCGCACGCCTTCCCAAGGCGGTGAACAGGCTCGGAGGTCAGCAGTGGTGTGCCCGTCGTGACGACAGCACACTGACCAGGCGCCGGCAGCATCCCTGATGGCGCGGCTCGCCGCAGTGCATGTGAACGCCCACAGCAACATGTCCATCTTCTTGAGTGGAGGCGACCATCATGGCTGGCGCGTCAACCCGGCTGTAGGGGAGGCGCCACAGGCGTGTGAGATGGGGCGCCGCGGCCAAGTGACCGCCCTCACGTGTCCGTTCCACTGAGTCGCCCAGCCTGGAGAAGCCACGCCAGACATCCGTGGGTGCACCCAGCATGAACGGCGATCCCGTGCCTCGGCGACCTCTTCGCATGATCATTGCGGGCCTGCAATTGCGGAGCCCAGGACGAAGAAGGTGGCCTGCACGTGCAACCTCAGCATGTCAGCGCACCCAGAGTCTGTTAACGTCCGCTGTCGTCGAAGGTCAACGCGCCTGACTCCTGTCGGTCTGGAACACCACCGCGTTCCCGAGCGGTCGTCGTGACCCGCGGGCGAGGGGAAGTGCCTGGCCGTGGGGAGAGGTGGTGTCCGCACAGTGGCGGCCTGCGCCGGCGCCCGCAACCCGGGAGGAGACCCGCAGCGCCAGCCAGGGCGGCTTCTTCCCAGGAGGCTCGGTTCCACTGGCTGACGAAGAGGGAGCGCGTCTCGGCCCGTCTTCTCCGGCAGGCCTGTGGTCGTCACCGGCATATCGTAGAGTTTTGAACCCGGCAAAGCCCTGAACTCGCCGCCGCCGGAACGTTGCGGGCGCAAGACAGAATCCAACTGGACTGAACTGCTGAACGCGATAATCGCGGCATCCTTGTAGGATGCCCGGCGTGACGAACTTTCCTGCGCTGAAGACCGGCCCGCTGGATACGCCATGCGTATCACCCTGGGGCCTGGGCGAGGTCGGCCGCACGACCGTCTTCGCTGGACGCATGTTCGCCCACTGCTCCACTGCGGTGTGCCTTTCCCCGAGGAGGACCAGCCGGGCAAGTCGACCTCATCCTTCCTGGTCTCTCTCCATCGAAAATCGCATCACGACGTCGTCGCCCGGTCCTGACCTCCTCACGCACGAGGACCATATCGTGCCTGAATCTGCTGCGCCTCCGCGTGAGACATCTCTCTTGCGGGCGAGCCACGCTGGCCTTCGTGAGCGCTGGCTCATGAGCACCGTATCCGGTCTGATGCTGGCAGTCAGGGTCGTCGAGCACGAGGTGATAGTCTCCTACGGCCCTTCGACCTGGGAGCCCGTGGTCAACCACTCCATCCCCGACGCCATGGCTGTCATGATCTGCACCGATGGCAACGTGTTGGCTACCGGTGATCTCAAGATGACCCTCACCATCGACGGGCGCACGCTTTGACCCTGGTGCCCTGCCCAGCCTGTGAGGAGGGCGTGACTGGTTCTGCGGATTCCACCCAACGCGAGGTCCCACAGGCCATGAGATCGCCAGGTCCTGGATGAACGTCTGCTGACTCCGGATGGCTAGATCGTCGTGGCCTTCTTGCCAGCCACGTCCATCGCTGCGTCCAGCAGGTCCTCGATGCTGCCCCAGAATGACAGGTGGTCACCGGGCGCTCCTCCATGGTGCGCAACATGGGATCATGAGCGCGGGCGCACTCAAGGTCCCGGCTTATGTCCTCATCGATGCGGCTGGGATATCACCCTCGCTGCCCTGCACGAGAGAAAACTGATGGCTCACTTGATTTCAGGAGAGCCCATGCAGGTCTCAGTCCCGGCGGCCCACCTGGAGCACCGGCATGTCACCACTGAGCCCGGGACACCGTCATCTTCGCCTCCTCATCCCCGGCAACGAGAACTCCGTCTTCCGGGTCATCAACCAGCCCAAGGAGGCTGGGGCACGCGTGCATCCACCAGGAACGCTGTCCGTTCCGGGCACGCCTCCTCCGGAGAGCTGCTCCACGTCTACAACATCGTCCAGCCCTGCAAACACAAGGCGCCCATCCATGGTGTAGATCTGTCATCTGGGTGGCTATCAGGGCCGGCTGTCAAGACGGAATCGCCCCTGAACGGGTCATGTTGGGCGTGAGTGAGACGGCGGCTGTCGACCTGGAGGCGTGAGGGCCTGCACGCTTCGGCCAGGTGCCCCTGCACTGGCACCCGCTGCCCCGACGGCTCCTCGGCAGAGACCGACGAGGCTGAGCCTGGCGACCGCCGGCATCCTGGTGGAGGACTGGTCTGTCTACGCCGTAGAGAACGCCACGACCATACCGATCCCGCTGGCCCCCATCTGCAAGGCGGGGCGTGGCGGAGGATGTACCCGGCTTCGAGGAGATCCTTCCCGATGTGACCGAGGTTCCTGTCACATGCATGACTGGGAAGGCGACGCTCATCTCCAGCAGGTCGGCGTGCCGCACCTGGGGTGTTGATCGCGCCGCCTCAGGCGCCGTCCGATGATCGTCCTGGTCGCCGTCGAGTGTACAGCAGGAGGCGCTACCGCATGACTCTTCCGCCCAGACAGCCACATCCACCGATCCATCCCTGATGGACATCCTCCACGTCAGCCGTGTGCCATCGCCGGAGGGGCGATCACCGGCGCGCGTCGCGGGTCCGGTCGTGGGTGGCGGGTACACCGTGGTCTCGGCTGCAGCCCGGCAGGGGAGTTCCCACGGCCCTGCCGCCGCCACCTGAACTGACCCACCCCTGGTGCGGGTGTGGAGCCGATGGTGCTGGACCGGCTGAGCTGTTTCGTCGAGGAGCCTGCTGGGGACATCGGCACCTCGCACACGTTTATCGGGAGCCCGGTACGGACGCACCTTCATCACCACCGCGTGGGCGGGAGGCCAGCCTCAGCGTGAGATCCGAGCATCGACCTGAGGCCGGGGACTACCCATACGGCTACGATCGTCGACCACGAGCGCGGTGATCCTGGCCGACTGGTTGTTGTCGATCCGCGCGACGGCGTCGGGCCGGTGATCGATCGGTCCGGTCCAGCCTGATATCCCGACCAGGTGCCCAACACTGCTGATGGGGTCGAGCAGACGATGCTGACTACGCAATGACTTGGAGATGAGCTGGCCGAGGAACGCCCTGCGGCATGAGGGCCATCCGGCAGACGTGTCCGCAGGACCATTGACGTCCACTGCGCCGGTGTCTGTTTGGCTGTGTCCTCTAATCCGGGTGTATGGAGGCGGCGATCGAGGTTCCCGGCCTGTGCGGCGAGGTCGTGGACACCACGGGGCGGAGACACGCACCGGTGCGTTCTGGTCGCCGGCCTTCT
>BNJS01001754.1_pt1 | contig 66893 bp, 72 predicted proteins | sample 8540461 | NCBI WGS metagenome assembly BNJS01 (sample SAMD00202454, study PRJDB9452) | human saliva metagenome | isolation source: human saliva | place: Japan
GCTTCTTCTTCTTGTTTTTCTTCATTTGCTTGGCCATTTTGTTCATGCTGCGGCGCATCAGAAACTCCCCGGCCTTGCCCTTGAGGCCGCCGCCAAACATTTGGCTCATATCCGGCATGCCGGCTCCTCCTAAGCCTGACATATCTGGCATACCGCCTTGGCCCATCATGCCTTCCAGAGCTGACATGTCGGGGATTCCTCCGCCACCAGGCATGTTCTTAGGCATATTGTTTGGATTAAGACCCATTTGCTTCATCATCTTGCTCATGTCGCCTGACAGAACACCCTGCATCATCTGCTTAGCTTGATTGAAGTCTTTGATAAATTTATTAACATCGACGAAACTGTTACCTGAACCATTGGCAATCCGACGGCGACGGCTAGGACTCAGCAAGTCAGGATTTTCCCGCTCAGCCGGTGTCATAGAGGATACAATGGCACGCTTGCGAGCAATTTCTTTCTCATCAACTTTGATATTCTTGAGGGCAGGATTATTGGCCATACCTGGAATCAGCTTGAGCAAATCCTCCATAGGTCCCATGCCTTGGACTTGATCCAGCTGATCAATAAAATCATTGAAATCAAAGGTGTTTTCCCGCATCTTTTCAGCCATTTCAAGCGATTTTTTCTCATCGTATTCCTGAGAGGCTTTTTCGATCAGAGTCAGCATGTCCCCCATGCCCAAAATCCGGCTGGACATGCGGTCTGGGTGGAAGGTTTCGATATCAGTGATCTTTTCACCGGTACCAGTAAATTTAATAGGCTTACCAGTAATCTGACGGACAGACAGGGCTGCACCGCCACGGGTATCACCATCAATCTTAGTCAGGATAACCCCGGTCACTTCCAGTTGGCTGTTAAATTCACGAGCGACATTAGCTGCTTCCTGACCAATCATGGCATCGACAACCAAGAGGATTTCATTCGGATTAGCCAGCGCTTTGACATCAGACAGCTCCTGCATGAGCTTTTCGTCAATCTGGAGACGCCCAGCCGTATCAATCAGGACATAGTCATTGTGGTTGGCTTTTGCCTGATCTAAACCTTGACGGACAATCTCAACAGCTGGAACTTCAGTGCCTAAAGCAAAGACAGGAACATCAATTTGCTGTCCAAGTGTTTTCAGCTGATCGATAGCCGCCGGACGGTAAATATCCGCCGCAATCATGAGCGGACGAGCATTTTCTTCTTTCTTGAGCTTATTAGCAAGCTTACCGGCAAAGGTAGTCTTACCAGCCCCTTGCAGACCAACCATCATGATAATAGTCGGAATTTTTGGTGACTTGATAATCTCAGCAGTATCAGAGCCCAGGATAGTTGTCAGCTCTTCGTCAACAATCTTGATGATTTGTTGCGCTGGATTGAGGGTATCGATAACCTCATGGCCGACAGCCCGCTCACGGACTTTCTTGATAAAGTCTTTGACAACCGGCAGGGCAACATCGGCTTCTAAAAGGGCCAGACGAATCTCTTTGGTTGCTTCCTGAACATCGCTCTCTGAGATTTTTCCTTTTCTGCGCAGATTTTTAAAGACGTTCTGCAAACGTTCCGTTAAACTTTCAAATGCCATATTTTATTTCTCCTAGTTTCTATGTTTCTATTTCAATCAATTCGGTGGAAATTTTCCAAAACGTGTTAAACAAGCATATTCCTCAGCAGAGACTTCTTTCATAATCTCATTTGGGTACCCCCAGCAACTGAAACCTTCTTGCATTGCCTTAGAAAGATCGTCAGGGGAGATGAGTTGTACCCTGGCAGGAAAAGATTCTTCCAACTCCAACAACCAGCAGGACATTCCCTTGTAGATAACTTGTTTAGCCATGGTCATTCTCGATTGTCAATACCCAGACAGAATCCCGATCTGCTCCTGCAGATAGCTGTCGTCAGGGTATTTCTCCGTAATCTGGTCAAATATCTGACTTCTGACAATGTAGTCCGAGTACATGTGCAGCTTTTTCTCATAGTCTTCCAGAATCTTCTCTGTCCGTTTGATATTATCATAAACGGCCTGACGGCTAACACCAAACTCCTCAGCAATCTCAGCCAGACTGTAGTCGTCTGCATAGTAGAGCTCGATGTAGTTCATCTGCTTGTCAGTCAAAAGCGCTGCATAAAACTCAAAGAGAGCATTCATTCGGTTTGTTTTTTCAATTTCCATAAGAAACATTATACCAGAAAAGCGTGATAAACTCTAGTCTGACAAGGGAAATAAACACTCGAAATATGAGATTGCAAAACGTCAATCAGCTTTTTCTGCTGAGTAAAAGACAAGTTAAAAACTCTTAGTGATAACCAAGAGTTTTGCAAAGAATTAATTGTTTTCCAAATAAAATTCAAAACGATCGCCAACATACTGACTTTTTACATATTCAAAAGCTGTACCATCGTCAAAGTAAGAAATCTGAGTCAGTCCCAAGATGGCATGGCCGCGAGGAATATCGAGGTAATTGGCGATTTTTTCCTTAGCCAGCCGAGCATAAATAGTCTGCTGGGACTTGCCGATCTTATAGCCATGTTCCTGCAAGGTCTGGAAGAAATGACTGGTCACCTCTTCTTTTTTAAAATTCTTAATGAACTTCTCTGGAATTGAAGCCACCTCGTAGACCACCGGCAAATCGTCAGCGTAGCGAACCCGCTCCATCCGAATGACATTTTCTGTCTTATGGATGCCTAGCTTTTCCACTTCCTGCTCACTCGGCAGAGTGCGTCGATAAGAAATGAGCTGACTGGATGGCGTTTTGCCTTGCGCCTTCATGATTTCCGTGAAGCTGGTGGTGCCACGCATTTTCTCCTGAACACGTGTGCTGGCTACAAAGGTTCCACTACCGACCCGACGCTCCAGCACCCCCTCCTCAACCAAGAGTGTGATGGCCTGACGCAGGGTCATACGGCTGACTTTAAAGGTTTCGGCTAGATCACGCTCGCTGGGCAGGCGCTCCCCAATCTCCCAAACGGCATCGTCAATGTCTTTCTTAATCTGATCATGAATTTTGATATATGCGGGCAACATGTTGGCTCTTCTTTCTTATTTGGTACCTTCCTTTATTTTAGTACCAAATACTTCAAATGTCAAACTAAATATTGAAGAGCGGAGTCTTTTCTCACGAAATCAGTTATTTTTTCAAAAAAGATCAACATTTTAAGAGCTGGTTTATTTGATTTTAGTCAGAAATAGCACTGGCGTCCATGGCAAGTCGGTCTAAACAAACAATAATAGCAAACTAAAGTTTCATATTCGTTTTTTCATCTCTCTTACTCCTTATTACCTTGGAAAAATTCCTTTTTTGTGATAAAATGAGGGGAAAAGATTACTTCTTTTAAGAAAGGGAACAGATGACAACTAGAACTGAATTGCAAGATGTCGAAAAGATCATCGTGCTTGATTACGGAAGCCAGTACAACCAGCTGATTTCACGCCGCATTCGTGAAATCGGTGTTTTTTCTGAGCTCAAGAGTCACAAGATTACCGCTGATGAAGTCCGTGCTATCAATCCTGTAGGGATTATCCTTTCCGGCGGTCCGAATTCTGTATATGAAGATGGCTCTTTTGATATTGACCCGGAAATCTTTGAGTTGGGAATCCCGATTTTGGGAATCTGCTATGGTATGCAGCTGTTGACTCACAAGCTGGGCGGCAAGGTTGTCCCTGCTGGTCATGCTGGAAATCGAGAATATGGGTCAGTCAACTCTGTCACATACTGCCAACTCCAGCCTTTTCAACGGAACACCTGAAAGTCAGCTAGTTCTTATGAGCCACGGAGATGCAGTAACAGAGATTCCTGCTGACTTTGTCCGTACTGGTACTTCTGCTGACTGTCCTTTTGCAGCTATTGAAAATCCAGCTAAGAAAATCTACGGCATTCAGTTCCACCCTGAGGTTCGTCATTCAGAGTTTGGTTATGATATCCTGCGCAACTTTGCTCTTGATATTTGTGGAGCCAAAGGCGACTGGTCTATGGATAACTTCATTGACATGGAAATTCAAAAAATCCGCCAAACCGTTGGTGACAAGAAGGTGCTGTTGGGACTTTCTGGTGGTGTAGACTCTTCTGTCGTCGGTGTTCTCTTGCAGAAAGCAATCGGCGATCAACTAATCTGTATCTTTGTGGATCATGGTCTTTTGCGTAAAGGCGAAGCTGATCAGGTCATGGATATGCTTGGGCGGCAAATTTGGTTTGAAATATCATTAAGGCAGACGCAGCTAAACGTTTCCTTGATAAACTAGCTGGTGTTTCAGATCCAGAGCAAAAACGTAAAATCATCGGAAACGAGTTTGTCTATGTCTTTGACGACGAAGCCAGCAAACTGAAAAGATGTGAAAATTCTTGGCTCAAGGAACGCTTTATACCGATGTCATCGAGTCCGGAACCGACACCGCTCAGACTATTAAATCTCACCATAACGTTGGTGGTCTTCCGGAAGACATGCAGTTTGAGCTGATTGAGCCGTTGAACACGCTCTATAAGGATGAAGTTCGTGCTTTGGGTACCGAGCTTGGTATGCCTGATGAAATTGTCTGGCGCCAGCCATTCCCAGGACCAGGACTTGCTATTCGTGTCATGGGAGAAATCACTGAGGAAAAATTGGAAACTGTCCGCGAATCTGATGCTATTCTCCGCGAAGAAATCGCCAAAGCTGGTCTTGACCGCGACATCTGGCAATACTTTACTGTTAATACTGGAGTCCGATCTGTTGGTGTCATGGGTGACGGCCGAACTTACGACTACACAATTGCGATTCGCGCTATCACTTCTATTGATGGCATGACAGCTGACTTTGCCAAGATTCCTTGGGATGTTCTGCAAAAAATCTCTGTTCGTATCGTAAACGAGGTGGATCATGTCAACCGCATCGTCTATGATATTACCAGTAAACCACCTGCAACTGTTGAGTGGGAGTAGCAAGTAAATCATATTTTAATTGCTAACTGTAAAAATCCTCCACCGGAAGACTTCTGATGGAGGATTTAACGTATAAAAAAACAAACAAGGCTTAGAACATTTATGTCCCAGCCTTGTTTTACATAGTCTTGGAATTAACCGCCAAACAATCCTTTAAAGAAGTTGACAATGGCATTCCAGATATTAGAAAAGAAATTACCGCCTTCTTGAAGGAGGCCGTTTGCATCAAAGTTGAGGTTAATATTGTTAAAAGTATCCCCTGCTTTTGAAACGATGCTGTCTTTCAAGTCACTAAGTGTCTTTGTAAAGTCAGAATCTGTAATGACTCCACTGTTTGAAAGATTGATAGCGAAATTCAAGATGAGGTTGATTTGGTCACTGGTCACTGACTGAGTCAGACCGTAGTTTTTCAAGGTTTCTTCAACAATCTTACGGACATCATCTGCTGTCAGATTGCTGTTGTTCTTCTTAGCATTGGCGATAGCCGCTTTGATATCAGCCAGAGCTACGTTGAGCTTGTCCGCGTCATAGCCTTCCTTACCTGTATTTTCAGCATTGATGCCAGAAAGGGCAGCCAGTTCTTCCTGTGCTAGATTTTTATTTTCCTGAGGAATGGTCGCGCCATTATCCTCCAGAGAGTAGTAAATCCCTGCCAAGGCGCTCTCACCTGTTACCGGAATCGGTGCTGCAACGGTAATCTGCGCGTGCTGAACACCCAGAGTAACAGCTGCATTGCGATACATATCTTCTGTAACCTTAGTGATGTTTTGCGGAGTGACGATTTTTACCTCTAATGGCTTATTGCCGCCTAACTTCTGGATTTTTACAGAAGAATAAAGCTGCAGGCTAGGGTCGTTGGCAACATCCATGATTTTTAGAGTAGACTTCCGGTGTCATGGTCTTTAAGCGGCTTGCTGTCGCTGGATGAATTGTAGCCAAGCATCTGCAAGGTCTGCTGTTTTTGGCTCTCATCTAAGGAGTAACCCAGGACATACTCAGGCTGCACGTAAGTCTCATCAATGACTTTCTGAACATTTGAATCGGCAGCTGCGGTCGATACAGTAAACAGAGTAGCCAGCAAGGCTCCTGCTGTCATTAAAGTTTTTTTGAATTTCATATTTTTTCCTCTTTTCCTCCCGCTATAGTTTCCCAAATTCTATAGCTTTTTTATAGAGCAAACTTTTTATCTGAGTGCCTCTAATTTCTGTTTCTTGAGCTTGTGATTTTCGCTCCTTTTGATGTTTCAGAGTACTTCAGTTGAGTTGCTGCAATGATGGAGTTATTATTATCTCATCCATAAATGGCTCGAGATAATAGATACATTTTACAACATTTCTCAAAGAAGTTCAAAGAAAAAACAGTCACTTGGATTGCTTGCCAGTAACTGCTCTTTCCTACTTTTTCCAGAGGAAGTCAATCAGTAATTCATCTACTTCTTGATTCTCATGCAATTGGCTGTGCTGAGCCAACTGACCTGTTATTTTCTTTTCCTGATAAGATTTAGCATTTTCAATCAGAAGGTATTTGAGACTTCGAGAAGAAATATTGAGGACAGAACCGTCGGATTCATTTTTAAAATCACCGTAAATGTTCAAAACATCTACCTGCTCTTGAGGGTAAACTTCTCGTAATCCCAGTAGATTTTTGATAAGTCCGACTCATAGCGCTAGGCTGGCCAGTTTGGTCGTCTAGAATTCTCAAATCTTCAGGCAAGTCCCTTCCTTCCAGACCGTTAACATGGTTGGCAATATTTGACCTGCTTTTGCAGCTGAGGCAGACTTTTCATCCTGACCGTTCTCCAGCATATAAAAGAGGATGGACATATTCCCCATCGAATGGCCTACCAGATTCATCTTATCAAAGCCATAAGTTTCTTGTAGCTTACGAATCACAGCTGCTGCATACTTACCATCTTGAGCGTAGTCGGCATTGCGGTTATCTTCATAGTTTACCTTGATAATGGGATTGATAGCACCTTTCGGTATCTCGCCTAATAAGCTTACTTGCCCATTTTTACTGACATTTGCTGTGATAATTGTCTGAGTGACTCCAGCATGGCAGCCTCTGTCATATGATTTTCAGCATTAGAGCTGGATCCAAAACCGTGGAAAAACAAGGTCGGCGTTGTTGACTGAACATATTGTTTTGTGTTGAGCTCAGTGGCTTCTTTATGGTTGTAAAAAGCTGTTAGACCGGCAATTGTCACTAAAACCAGAATGAGGAGCTTAAAACCGAGTTTCTTGTTCATTTTTCATTCCTTTTTATGATAGATGTACAAAATTATATCATGTATCTATCGTGGTTACAAATATCCGGATTATTACTTCACCATCAAAAAAGAAAGAAGCTTGAAAACTTCTTTCTAAAACCATTTTAAAAGGCGCATGATGTGCATGTTCATCTTGACCTGACGGGAATAATAATAATTACCGCCGTTGATATAGAGTTCTGGCCCGTGGAAAATTGAAATCAGGTTATAGTAGCCGTAGGTCTTACCAGTTACATTTCCTAAGCTTGGTGCTACTACATCTTTGGAATATTTTTTAGCCAGCTCCAGCGTATTTTCGCCACCGTTTTTAGCAACGTAGTCGATATAAGCCTGACCGAAATTATAGGCTTGTACTGCTGTCCAAACATCCACCTTTTTCTCGCTAGCTAACTCTAGGTTATCAGACAAGGTCTGAACTCCTTGGCGAATACTTTCTTTGTTATCCGTGATGGCATTAGTCTGACCAGTTGCGCTTTCACTGGACTGCATGACATCGGTGTCTTTTCCCTTGGTCTCTGTATAAATCATGGCCAGCACCAATTCTTCATTGGCCGCTGTGTCCTGCTCATCAAGCACTTCTCTGACCAATGTCTGATACTTCATGACCTGCTTGACATCATGATGAACCTGATAAATCTTGTAGCCAGCAAAGAGCACGAAAAGGACTAAAATCAGTCTTCTTAGAAATTTAAACATTATTTATTTTGGATATCCTCGATGTTCTTAATCAAAATAGAATAGGTCCCGTTATCGTTCTGGATAAATTCTACCGACTCTGCGTCCTGATAGATATCATTAGGAACGATGAGTTCAATTCCATTTGAAAGGGAGAGTTTCTGATTTTCGAACTTTTTCTTCTGGCGGCTGCTGTCAATCTCATCAAACTTGACTGGCTCAGGAATAGCTTCCTTGACTTGGTCAATAAAGGTAAGTCGGGCAGTCAGATTGCTGTCAAAAAGATCATCGGCCAGTTTCTCAGGCGACAGTTCGTCATTTTCTTCCAAATTTTTGAAAATACTGGATTTGACCTTGGACTGGAACTGAAAATCGTCTTTGTTAAAACTTTCGGCAACTTTTTGAGCAGTCTTCTCAAGTGCTTTGATTGATTTCTTAGCTGAGATTGTCGGATTGACCTGCAAGAGATTGTCTGACATATAATTGAGAAAGGCACCGTTATACTTGATGCGCTTTTCAATCAGATGGTACTTGCGAGATTTGAGATTGATGACCAAAGCCTCGTCCGCACCCGTACCAAAGCCAGGCAGATTGTTCTGCGTCAGCTTGATAGGATTGTCCACCTCGCCACCAAAGTGGGTCAGAGTTTCCCGCAGAGCAATCCGCAGAAAAGCAAAGTGCTCCACACCCTCTTTTTCAAACTGGACAAAAATCAGATCATTGGTTTTCTGGTTTTCACTGACTGAAAACTCCTCCTGCCAGAGCTTAGCCACTGTCACTGATGTTTCCAGTAGATCGTCTGAAAGCTGGGCTAAAAAGACGTTTTCGGGATTGAAAACACCTGTTTTAGCATCGTCAGAATAGACCCGCTCGATTTTTTTGCGCAGGTACTCTTCAATCTTGGGAGTGATGTTGAGAAACTTATCCGCCAGCAGCAGTTCGGTATCAGCTGGGCTGAATTGATGAATAATCGCTTTTTTTACGTAAATATCCATCTTAGTTCAAGCCCTCATAGAGCGGAAAAGCGTCCGTCAATTCGCGAACTTCTGCCCGTACCTGATTCAGCACTGCTTCATTTTCAGCGTTTTCCAAAGCCTTGATAATAAGCTCGGCTACCTTGATGCTTTCTGTTACACCAAAGCCTCGAGCTGCAATAGCTGCTGTACCGATACGAATTCCGCTAGTCTTAAATGGTGACAAAGTCTCGTAAGGGATGGAGTTTTTATTAAGGGTAATATTGACTTCATCCAAGAGATTTTGCGCTACTTTCCCATTTTCTACAACCTTAGTAACATCCACCAAGAAAAGGTGGTTTTCAGTACCGTCAGAAATCACACGGAACTTGTCATGCTGACGGAAGACTTGGGTCATGGCTTGGGCATTGTCCAAAATCTGCTGAGCATAAACCTTGAAAGCTGGATCAAGCACTTCTTTAAAGGCAACTGCTTTGGCTGCAATGACATGCTCCAGTGGTCCGCCTTGAATGCCTGGGAAGATAGCTGAGTTAATTTTCTTAGCTAAGTCTTCATCATTTGTCAAAATCAAACCACCTCGAGGTCCACGCAAGGTCTTGTGTGTTGTCGTTGTTGTGATATCCGCATAAGGAACAGGGCTAGGATGGAAGCCTGCAGCGACTAATCCAGCGATATGAGCCATATCTACCATAAGCTTGGCACCTACCGCATCAGCGATTTCACGGAATTTTGAAAAGTCAATGATGTGAGAATAGGCTGAAGCCCCTGCCACAATCAGCTTAGGCTGAATTTCTTTGGCTTGCTGGAGGATGGCATCAAAGTCCAGCAATTCTGTTTCTGGGTCAACACTATAGGATACAAAATTATAGGTTTGACCAGAAAAGCTGACTGATGCACCATGAGTCAAGTGGCCGCCAGCAGACAGATCCATGCCCATAACTGTATCACCTGGCTCAATCAAAGCCATATAAGCAGCGCAATTTGCTTGGCTACCTGAGTGAGGCTGAACATTAGCAAACTTGGCACCAAAAATTTCCTTGGCGCGTTCAATTGCCAGACTCTCAATCACATCCACTACATCTGTCCCACCATAGTAACGGCGACCTGGGTAGCCTTCAGCATACTTATTGGTCAAAATAGAACCTTGAGCAGCCATGACAGCTTTAGAAACGACATTTTCTGAAGCAATCAGCTCAATATTATGCTGCTGACGTTCTTCTTCTTTAGCAACTGCTTCCCAAATCTCTGGGTCAAATGCTTTGTAGTCTTCTTGGTCAAAAATCATAAGGTGTCTCCCTTCTTTTGCGAAAATAGGACCTTAGGTCCTAAAAGTTAAAATTTTATATCATTTACTTGGGCGAGAATATCCTCGCGAGTAATCGCTCCCTGGCGTAGAATAATAGCTTTTTCTCCTGACAAGTCCAGAATAGTTGAATCTTGACCTGTCAAAGTAGCATCATCTTCTACACCTGAGATCTCCCCTTGAAAATCCATCATAATCTGCTGGAAAGAAGTTCCACTGGCTTTTCCAGAAAGATTGGCGGATGGACCAATCAAGGGACCGTACTTGCGAATTAAGTCTAGGGTAACTGGATGATTAGGAATCCGAAAGCCCACAGTTTCCATACCTGAGTTTATCCAAGTCGGCACTCGGTCATTGGCTTGGAGGATAATAGTCAGCGGCCCAGGTAGAAAGGCTTGATAGAGTTGTTTCAGATAACTGGGCTGATTCTTAGAAAAAGCATACATCTCTTCTAAGCTAGCCACATTGAGATTGAGAGCCTTGTCACTAGGTCTTCGTTTTAATTCGTAGACTCGTTCAACCGCCTCTTGATTCAAAGCCTGAGCAAAGAGGCCATAAACAGTTTCTGTAGGCAGGACAACTGCTCCGCCTGTTGCCAGAGTCTTTTCTATCTTATCCATTGTCCATCGCCACCATTCTATCTTTGCCAAATTGATCTTTCAAGACTCGGATTCGTTTGGGGAAAAGATTTTTTCAATAACTCCCTGACACCGTCTCCTTGCTTGTAACCAATTTCCAGATAAATTTTTCCATTTTCTGTCAGATAGTCCCCTACCTGCTCCGCTATTTTCCGATAGACAGCATAGCCATCTTCCTCCGCAAAGAGGGCCATATGAGGTTCTGAGGTCAAAACATTAAGTCCAACTTCGTCCTTATCTGCTTCTGAAATATAGGGCGGATTGGAGACGATGATGTCAAATTTTCCTTGAATTGCATCCAAGCAATCAGATTGGACAAAAGTGAGGCTGAGTCCGCAGGACTGAGCATTTTCTGTTGCCAAGGAAAGAGCATCGCTTGACAGATCAGAAGCAGTAATCTGCCAATTTGGACGACTGTTTGCCAGTGCAAGAGCAATGGCGCCGCTGCCGGTGCCGATATCCAAGACAGACAGAGAACTTTCGGGATTTTCTGACAAAATCAGCTCCACCAGCTCCTCCGTCTCAGGCCTTGGAATCAGAACCCGCTCATCAACCTTGAGAGTCAAGCCATGAAAGTCATTGCTGCCAATGATATACTGGGCCGGCTTATGAGCAAGAAGCTGCTCTTGAATTGCTTTTAGCTGCTCACGGTCTTCCTGGCTGACTTCTGTCCGAAGCTTGAGAACAAAGTCGGTAAAGGAGAGCTCGTTGAGAGCCCGATAAACGAAAGATAGGCTTTCTGCTTCTTCTCCCGCTGCTACCAGCTCCTGCTCTAACTCAGTCAAATATTGAGCCAATGTCATTATTTATTCAGCTCTTCTAGTTTTTGCGTTTGGTCATAGAGAACCAGAGCGTCAACAACTTCATCCAGTTTGCCAGCTAAAATCGTGTCTAGCTTTTGCAAGGTCAAGCCAATACGATGGTCTGTCACTCGATTTTGCGGGAAATTATAGGTACGAATCCGCTCTGAGCGATCACCTGTACCAATCGTAGACTTGCGCTCCGCATCCTGCTCATCTTGAGCGATTTGAGCAAAGTGGTCTGCTACGCGAGCTCTGATGATTTTCATAGCCTTATCTCGGTTCTTCTGCTGAGTACGCTCTTCCTGCATTTCAACCTTGATATTGGTAGGCAAATGGACAATACGAACCGCAGTTGCAACCTTATTGACGTTCTGTCCGCCGGCACCTGAAGCGTGGTAGATGTCAACACGAAGATCTTTAGGATCAATGTCGTATTCGACTTCTTCGATTTCTGGCATAACCAAGACAGTTGCCGTCGAGGTGTGAACGCGGCCTTGGCTTTCGGTCACAGGAACCCGCTGTACGCGGTGTGCACCAGATTCATACTTAAGTTTCGAGTAGACCGACTGACCTGAGACCATAGCGACCACTTCCTTGATCCCACCTACACCATTGTAAGAAGCTTCCATAACTTCGAAGCGCCAGCCTTGGCTTTCAGCATATTTTTGATACATCTGCAAGAGGTCGCCAGCGAACAACTGAGCCTCATCTCCTCCTGCAGCACCGCGGATTTCAAGGATAATATTCTTATCATCGTTTGGATCTTTCGGTAAAAGAAGGATTTTTAGTTTTTCCTCATATTCTTCTTTTTCAGCCTTGGCATCTTTGAGCTCCTGCTTGGCCATTTCTTCCAAGTCGGCATCACCAGAGGCGTCTTTTATCATTTCTTCAGCGTCTGTGATGTTTTGCAGGACTTTTTTATACTCGCGGTAAGCTGTCACTGTATCGCGAGTGCTGGCTTCTTCCTTAGAAAGTTCCATAAAAGCGCTTGGTATCGCTGACCACATCTGGGTCGCTCAGGAGTTCACCAAGTTCTTCGTAGCGATCTTCAACCGCTTGTAACTGTTCATAGATGTTCATAGATTTTTCATCATCTCCTTTATTTCTATCATCGGATTACTTTAATATCAGGGGTTTAAAATAGTGCTTGCGGCAGACTGAGATATAGGTCTCGTGGCCGCCAATTTTAATCTGTTCTCCATCATAAACCGGCTTTCCGTTATCAGTCCGTAAAACCATGGTGGCCTTACGAGAGCAATACTGGCAAATGGTTTTAATCTCCTCAATCTTGTCAGCCAAGAGCAAGAGGTGCTTGGAGCCTTCAAAAAGTTCGTTGCGAAAGTCGTTTTTCAGACCAAAAGCCATAACTGGAACATCCAACTCATCCACTACTCTAGCCAAATCATAGACATGATGGCGTTTCAAGAACTGAGCCTCATCAATCAAAACACAATAAGGCTTTTCAGGCAGCTGCTGGATATAGCCAAAAATATCCGTCTGATCTTCAATAGCCATAGCATTCCTCTTCATACCGATACGACTAGAAACGACACCAAAGCCGTCGCGGGTATCAAGAGCCGAGGTCATGATAACGACGCTCTTGCCTTGTTCTTCATAATTGTGGGCCACTTTCAAAATTTCAATGGTCTTGCCCGAATTCATCGTACCATATTTGTAGTATAACTGAGCCATATTTTAAATCTTTGCTAATTCACTATCTCCATTTTTACTTCACATTATTTTACCATAATTCATTACTCTTTAAAACCTCATTTGTGATAAAATAATAATAACGAAATAAAGGAGGCAGAAAATATGCCATTTGTTAGAATTGATTTATTTGAAGGACGCACTCTGGAGCAGAAAAAAGCTCTTGCCAAGGAAGTAACTGAAGCCGTTGTCAGAAATACAGGCGCACCTCAGTCTGCTGTCCATGTCATTATTAACGACATGCCAGAAGGAACCTATTTTCCACAAGGAGAAATGCGAGAAAAATAAAAAAGAAAAGCCGGCAGTGTATAGGGATATAAACTGCTGGCTTTTTTTCTATGAATGACTTCTACGGTTTTCTATTTTGCTCTCAAATTCTTTAATTAATTTTTGATACCAATAAAAACTATCTTTTCGAATCCGCTCTAGACTACCACCTTCTTCCTCATCACGGTCTACATAAACAAATCCATAGCGCTTGCCATAACCGTTTAGCCATGAAAGTAGATCTGTGAAAGACCACGTACAATAGCCGATGACTTGGCAACCATCTTCTATGGCATTTGTACAGCTGTAATATGGTTATCGAGGTATTCAATCCGATATGGGTCGTGGATCTTTCTATCTTCTGTTAAGGCGTCATACTCTCCTAGTCCATTTTCAGTTATCATAATTGGAATATCATATCTGCTGGTAATCCGTCGCAAAGCAATTCGTAAACCAATTGGATCTATTTCCCACTCCCAACTAGTACGCTCTAAGTGTTCGTTTGGCACATGCTTAAACTGATCCGGCTCACCAGCTTCAGCATTCGGTACATTAGCAGCAAAAGTATGAGATTGGTAATAGTTGACGCCAACGAAATCTGGACGACCAGCTTTTAAAATCTCTAAATCCCCTTCTCGGATATCTAATTGTATCCCGAATTGGTTTTTCAAATAAGCTAGAGCTGTCTTTGGATAACGTCCCAATAAATAAGCATCCATCCAATACCAAACATTGACATCCAAAGATTTCTCCATGGCTAGAACGTTTTCTGGCCGATTATCCAGAGCATAGAGGACTGGAAAAGCAAAGCTTGGACCGATTTGACCTTTTATTTTTAAATCATGGAATCGTTTGATAATCGTCGCATTAGCCAAGTTGACAATGTGATTTACCTGATGCATTAACTGAATATTTTTGATTCCTGGTGGAAAACGACCATCCCGATAACCTAGTCCAACAAAGACATTTTGCTCATTGAGTCCAATCCAATATTTCACTCTATCTCCAAAGTTTTTGAAGAGAACCTCTGCATAATACAGGAAATCGTCGATTATCTTTCTGGATTCCCAACCGCCGTACTCATCTTGCAGTACTTGAGGTAAATCCCAGTGATAGATTGTGATAATGGGTTCAATATTATATTTGAGAAGTTCATCAATCAAATTTGAATAAAATTCAATCCCTTTTTGATTGACCTCTCCTCGTCCCTCAGGCAAAATACGGGTCCAAGCAATAGAAAAACGATAAGCTTTCAGACCCATTTCTGCCATCAGTTTAACATCTTCTTTATAGTGATGATAATGATCCACTGCCACGTCGCCAGTCGTGTTTTTAAAAGTCCTATTGGGCTGGCGAACAAAGACGTCCCAGATAGACAGACTCTTACCATCTTCATCCCAAGCTCCTTCAACTTGATAGGCAGCTGAAGCCGATCCCCAGAGAAAGTCTCTGGAAAATTTTGTCACATCAATCAAGCTGCTGCACCTCCTTTGGCTTCTATTGCTTCCGCTTCAGCTTCTTGCTTAACCAATTGCTCTTCGTATTTCTTGAAGAATGGATAGTAGATTAACATAGCTGGCAAAATCAAGATATAGTCCCAAACGAAGTTTTGCCAACGAAGGGTTGTCAAGTAGTTGCTGAATCCCATTGGCAACTGTGCACTAACCACTATCCAAGCAGGAATAATAAAGCCTGTTTGGTAAGCAAAATAAGTCAAGATCATCATAATTGGCACATTGAGTACATAAGGGATGCAAAGAATTGGGTTGAACATAATTGGCATACCAAATGTTACCGGCTCATTGATACCAAACCACCCAGGAATGAGCGAAATCTTAGAAACGGCACTAATTTGTTTGGATTTTGAGCGCAAGCCCATCAGGACCAGGGCCCAGGTATTTCCTGTACCACCAACTAAAGCCATGGAAGTGTAGAGTAAGACTGGGAAGAATTGCATTGGCTGACCGTTCGCATGAAGAGCAGCATTGGTCGTTGCCGCTTGAATCCCAAGTGGAGAAATGATTGGAATAATGATGAGGGTACCATGAATACCGAAGCACCAAAGAACCAGCGCTAACATACAAAGCATCACAATCCCTGGTACAGATGATACAGCGCCAAGCGGTGCCCGTAAGAGAGCCATAAAACCAGACGGAACGTTGTAAGCTCCTGCTGTCAAAGCACCAATACCAACATTCAGTAAGAGAAAGAGAGTAATGGAGAAAAATACTGGCAAAATAGAACCAAAACTATCTTGAAGAAATTGTGGCACTACATCTGGCATCTTAATTTTAATATCTTTTTCATAGCAGAATTTTTCAATCTGTACGACTACAAAGACAATGAAGAAGCTGATGAACATACCTTGTGACCCAAGATAGTCTAACTGTAGTCCGGAGAATTTTTCAGTATCAACAAAAGCTCCTGCTACCAGCATGAAAGTAACTGCTGTATCAACCGCGGCCATAATAGGAGATTTCAATTTCAAATTCTTAGCATAATGATAAGCAAAGAAGATAGCAACCCAGATAGAAATAAAATCCATTGAATAACGGAAAGGCAAGGTCAATGTATTATACACTGCATCCCCTGTTTTGAACCAACCTAGAGCTGTTTCATTTCCAATTGCAGCTAAGACTTGAAATAAGGAACCCCACGGTAATCAATCCCAAGAGAGATCCTAATCCAGCTTGTAAAGACTGTATAAACACATTGTTGGCCAGTTTATAACCAATTTCCTGGAGCTTGGTCATGAACTTACTGTTAAAGAATTTCCATCAGAAAAACCTCCTTAAGATATTGCTTTAATTAATTGAAAGATATTCTTACAATCTCCCATTGCATAATCCATAGCTGGTATGGTGGCAACAGGTTTTGACACTGTTTCTTTGACAGAATCAAGTTTATAAGAAACCTGAGGGCCTAATAAAATTACGTCATAATCCTGAGCATAATCTTGATAGTCCATCAATCCGACCGCTTTGATATCGAGGTCAATACCTTGGTTACTTGCATATTGCTCCATTTTTTTCATCAGGATACTCGTGGACATACCCGCTGCACATATTAATAAGATTTTCATTGTCTTTCTCCTTCTCTATTGGAATACAGTTCAATCATCTCAGTGATAAGGTCAATGGCCAAGAGACTCGTCATAAAATGATCTTGTGCATGAACAAGCAATATACTCAACTGATGACCGTTTCCTTGTGCTTCTTCCTGCAATAAATCCGTTTGGGAATGATGGGCTTTTAAAATAACACTATTTGCCTCATCCATTAATTCCTTAGCTGCATCAAATTCGGCTAATTTTGCTTTTTTTAGTGCTTCAAAAGCTAAGGATCGAGCTGCACCAGAATTGGCAATTAAGGACATGGCAATAATCTCCGCTGAACTATTCCATTCTTCCATACAAACTCCTCCTTTCAATTTGACTTCTTACCCAAAGTTTACTATAGCTCTATTCTACTGTCAAAAGCGTTTATATTTTCTTAATATACAGTTTTCTAGCTTAGTGTATGCATTTTCAAATGCCATTCATACTCAATTTGTTATAAAAAATTTAAAGCAACAGTTTCTTGCGTGCTTTACCTCTGGCACTCTGCTGTTTTTAAATAGTTCCCTTAATATATTTTAGAACCTATCGTAAAATTAGTGTATAAAAATTAATCGTTTTTTATGATAATGTATAATACAAAGCTAAAGAGTATAAAAATTCATTAAAATCCGTCTCTTTTTCCTCAGGGGGTTACTTTCCACGAGGGCTTATTATATACTTAATTTATGAAAATTATTAGAGAACTCCAAGTCACTTCAGATGAATTTTATGACTTCTTGGAAAGCGAGTTTCTGAATCAAATCAATCAAGCTGGCAATCAAACAAAAAAGATAGATAGGTTAAAGAAAGGACTTCGTTACTCAAAATTGTCAGACAATGTCTATACCAAGACTGATTATGAGATTCTGGACTTTCGTCGCCATGAAACCTACATCATTCAAATCTCGTCTCATAGTGAAAAAACGATTACTTCCTACAAGACCAAGCCTTGCTCAAAAGGGCTTGAGGTTACGCTAGAGCAAGAACAAAATAAATTGACAAAAAATTCAAAAAGCAAGCTCATCAAGTGGATGGGAGAGCTTCTCTACTTTGGTCGCCTTTCGGAAAATCTTTATAAGATTCAAGGGGAAATTGAAAAGGCTAGAAAAGCAAAAACTCAGTAAAAGGCAAATCTGATCCATACCTTCTTTTTGCACCCAGATTTTTTATGACTCGCAGATATTCAGATAGTTAAAGGAGTAGATTATGAAACAAGGCATCACACCTCAATATTGGAAACAAGAAAACAGCGGTCGCTATTTCACTAAAGAAACTAAAATATTCAGCCCTCTGCCTATTTTGACCGACACTTTACAGGCTCATCCAAGAGCAAGAAATAATGGACAGCTGGCTTTCCCGGCCATTCATTTCATAGAAGGGATTTCCCGAGAAGTTGGTCAGGAGGTCATGCAGTCCTTTTCACTTCCCTATCCATCCAATCCTGAAGCGCACATCGTAAAGGTTGCTCAAGACGGCATTTTCGTTTATGCCTTGTCCCAGCGTGGCTTATTTTATGGGGCCATTTCAATTATCCAAATGTTGCAGGATGGCTACTTGCCTTATGGCTTGGCCTACGACGAACCCGTCTGTTCTGAGCGTGGCCTCAAGGTCTTTTTACCGTCTCGTAAGAATATGGATTTCTTCAAGCAATTTGTGGATATGCTTGCTTTTTTCAAGTACAATACGATTATGATTGAAATTGGCGGTGCTATGGAATATAAAAAACACCCTGAAATTAATCAAGAGTGGATTAAATATTGTGCTGATATGGCTGAATACTCTGGCAAGACCAAAGAAATCCAAGACTATACCTTCCCTTGGTACAAGAATGCCATTCACATGGAGAATGGTGACGGGGAGTTTCTAAGTCAAAATGATGTGAAAGAACTGGTCCTCTACTGCAGGAACGATTCTTTGAAGTGATTCCTGAGGTTCCCTCTCTTGGCCACTGTGACTACCTGATGCTTGGTCACCCAGAAATCGCAGAAATCCCTGAAGATCCTTATCCGGATACTTACTGCCCATCAAATCCTGCCTCTTATGAACTCCTATTTGATGTTCTGGATGAAATCATTGAGGTCTTTGAACCTGAAGTCATCAATATCGGACATGATGAATACTATTCAATTGCCATGTGTGAGCGCTGCAAAGGGAAGGGTGGAGCTGATATCTTTGCAGAGGACATTATCAAGATTTATGACTACCTCAAGCAGAAAAATGTCCGAACCATGATTTGGGGAGACAAGTTACTGAAAAATGCTATCGTTCCTGATGCGGGGCCTTTTGGTGGAGCAGAAATTATCATGTATACTCCTCAGTTCAAAAAAGATACAGGCAAAAAAGTTGGCATCATGCCGGCAACCTGGCAAGCCATTCACCAGATTCCCAAAGATGTCGAAATTCTCCATTGGCTCTGGAGTTTGGATGAAAAACTGGAACATGAAGTTTTAGAAGAAGGCTTTAGTATCCGTTATGGTAATTTTGAAGGCTATCTCTTTCCTCATTGGGCTGAGCATTTGAAGAAGGGGAGCAAGGGAGCTATCATCTCCAACTGGAGTACCTTAAACGAGGTGATCCTGCAGAGAAATGTCATTTTCTTCGGCTTGGCCTATGCTTACGAGATGTTTTGGAATCATGACTATCGTGATGAAGACTATGCAACTATCCGTGATAAAACCTTATCATATCTCTTCCATTACCACTATCCTGACCTACAAAACCACACGCGCTGCCTTGAAACACTAGCGCATCCTAGCTGGATTGAAGTTGGCTATGCTACAGACTATTTTGTGGAATACCAATGGTTTGTGGATGGCGTCTTCCCTGAAATGGAAACCTATCAAATAGGAAATATCCTACTAACCTATACTGATCAAACCGAGTTTACTGTTCCCATTATCTTTGGAGAAAACATTGGCAAAACAAGTGTTAACTGGGAACGGTCTACCAATACTAACCCTCTACCTGGCGAACCCATCTATAAGGTAGATGAGCAATTATTTGAAGTCTCGCTTAGCACCAAACCTTATCAAAAAGACGGCCAGACTTTCTTTGCCTTTCCAATCCAAAATCCTTATCCTGAAAAGGAATTGAAGAATGTAGAGGTTCAAACAGAAGCTAATAAAGATTGTCAAATTTTTGTTGATCAGATTGCCTATTATCACTAAATTTGAAACGAAAGGAGGTGGGAGAGTGAGTGAAAAGAAAACATTTCTGAAACAATTCTTACGTCTCAGTCTACCGTTTTCTCTTCAATTTCTACTGGCCAGCGCTGTCAATCTAGCTGATGTTGTCATGATTGGCCAGCTAGGGGAAAAACAAATTGCAGCTGCTGGTGCTGCCAACCAGATTTTCTTTCTCTTGACTATTATACAGTTTGGTATCGGTAGCGGAGCTTCTGTCTTCATGGCCCAATACTGGGGAGCCCAGCGAATTGCTGATATGAGAAACCTTGGGATTAGTCTATATGCTGAGCGGGCTCATCTCCGCTTCCTTTACTTTAGTCGCTTTACTTTTTCCCAAGCAACTGATTGGTTTTTATATTCATGATACCGAAGCTATTCAGTTGGGTGCCCAGTACCTATCTATCGTCTCCTGGACCTACCTGATGACAGCTATCACAACCTCATTAGCTACTATGTGTCGGTGCAGTAATGAAGTTTTCTTACCAACTCTTGCTAGTCTCCTATCCATGGCGACCAATATCATTGGCAATGCCGTCCTTATTTTTGGACTGATTGGATTTCCTAAACTTGGACTGGTTGGTGCTGCTATTGCCACCTTTATAGCTCGATTGCTGGAGCTTTGCTGGTTAGTCTTTGGTGTCTATCGAACAAGGATGGCTGGAGCCGCTAGCATAGCTGAACTCTTTGCCTTTCACAAAGACTTCGTTTATCAATTTTTGAAAAAAACCTTGCCAGTCGTCTTCAATGAAGGAGTCTGGTCTTTTGGAACATCAATTGGCTTGGCTATTATCGGATTATTAGGTACTGAAGTGGTGGCCTCCACTCAGATTGCTAGCGCCATTGCCCAAATTGGTTTTGTCTTTGTACGTGGTGCGGGAAATGCCGTAGCTGTTATGCTAGGCAATACCATCGGAGAGAATCAAGTAGAAAAAGCCTTACAAGATGCCAAGCGCTTCTTACTTCTATTACCTCTCATCGGACTCACTGTCAGCATCCTACTCATCTGGGTCATGCCTTTAGCTCTGAAACTCTACAACTTAAGCAATCAGACAGAGCAGCTAACCATCTTGATGATTCAGTTAAATGCCCTGTTGTTTATCCCAAAAGCTTTTAGTGTTGTTTTAATCGTTGGGATTTTACGTAGCGGAGGCGATACCAACTATGCTTGCCTGCTAGATATTTTACCTGTCTGGCTCTTCAGCATTCCACTTGGCTATGCCTTGGTTAGCCTGCAGGCTCCCATTTGGCTAATCTTTCTTGTGATAAATGGAGAAGATATTCTCAAGCCAATCTGGGGAATCCCTCGTGTTTTCTCAGGAAAATGGCTGCATAATCTTGTGCACGAGCGCATGTAAAAAAGCATCTAAATCACAACATTACCACAGAAATCGGAAAGTGCAAATCCCGACTAAAAAGGGTAATGAGAGTTAGGTGCTTTTTTTATTGGTTTGCTACTCTAACATACAATTTTATAACTTTGCGCAGCATCTGAATTAAAACACTAATCTCTGCGTCATCTATAAGAATCTTAAAGCTTCGCTCCACTGTTCGGATGATTTTTCCTAACATGCTTATAGTCATCAGGGAATTTTTTTCGATAAGACCAGCAACTTTCTTTACTGCACTTCTTCAAGCATTCTCCTGAAAGGGTTCGCTCCACCAGACACGCAATATGGACAAACAAACCTATTGTTTGTTCCTCTGTCAGCTGATAATAAAAAAATCAAATTCATCTAAAAATAGCAGGAAGAATCTTTTTAATCTTAGCTAAGGAAGTATAGACAAATTGCTCTTCTAAAAATTGGTAAACTTTCTCATAATCATAGCTATTGACAGAGGTCGGTATAAACATCAATAATTTATCTAGGTGCTCCTTGGGCTGCTCAAAAACATCTTTAATAGAAATAAAAGGGATGCCCATAATTTGTGGGTCGAAAGTTCCAACAAAAGCATGAACTTGATAGGTCTTTCTTAAGGCCATCACTTCCTCAATCAACATCTCCTTATTGGCAACTGACAAAGCAATGACACGGTAACCCAACTTTGAATACTGATCAAGATAGTGCTTTAGCTGAAGAGAACCGCCCTCGCTAGTATAACAGAGTGTAATGATGATTTTTTCCTGGTCCCTATTTTTATACAGCTGATTCATTTCCATATGAAAAGCATGAAAGACACTGTCAATATCATTTTCTATCAAACAACGCCGTGCAATCCCCATGCCAATCATAGTAATGGGAATTTCAAATTCTCTGATTTTAATCAGAGTTTCTTCTCGAATTTTATCCAGCATTTCTTTAATCGATCCCATATCATAGAGAACGATGACACCTAAACCTTGGTCTAACCCCTCAATTTGCTCTTTTAATTTGCTATAGCTTTCCTCTAGAGATTCTTCTAATAGAATATCAAAGCCATACACTTGGTTATTTTTAGTCAGCATCTTGGTTGACTCAGCCAAGGACTTGGCAACCCCTTTACCATGCAGGACGTAGAGCAAGATAGGTCGTAGACTATCTTGTTTCTTTTCGGATTCAATAATAAACATGGTTAGGATGACGATTTCATCTATTGGAACAGCTAGTTGAAATCTTGTTTCTAGTTGCTTGGCAAATTTAGAACATTGTGCATACTCTATTGGATAATCCCGAATCACTTTCACAATAGCATCATTATCCAACTGCCGATTCAACGAGCCTTTCTGCTTAATCATCGCATTGACATGAAGGCTGATGCCGTAATATGCAGTCGAATTAAGCTCTAGATTGAGTTCTTTTTGAACAGATAGAACAAAGGCTTGTACCAACTGAATCACTTCAGCAGAGACAATCGTCTCAAGCTGATTAAGATTTTTCAAACTCATCTTCTTTCTCGACAAAAGGTTTGTATTCAATATAGCTTTGAATATAGTTTCTCACTGCCTCAAAAACATCATCCTGCTCAATGCCTCTTTCTGATAACTGAGTATATTCTGATTTAATTTTGTTATATAAATCATCCGACTCTTGCTCTGGAAAATCCAGTAATCCCAACTCCTTATCATAAATTAGCACCTTACGTTTGCCAATCAATTCATCGATTTTTACCACATTATGACTTCCTAAATGACGAATCCCTTGATAAGGAATGGGCAAATCGTCATTACTGAGTGTTAAATCTTTAGATCTGACCTCAAACTTCTTACAAAAGCATTGGCGCAAGCTGTTCGAACTGCATATTCTAATTCTTTTATATTGCTAATATTCGCCGATAGGATGAAGGAATGAATCACATCACGCGGCACTTGAATATCATGCGCAGAATTCTTTGATTCGATAGCTAAAAAGTAATTTAGTAACTCTAGCTTTTCACTAATCGGTCTATTCGGATAAGAAGGCAGCTGGATTACAACAGGAAGTTTATTGGATAAATGTTCAGATAGCTTAGCGCTACTTCCGATAATTACCAAACCTTTCTTCTGACGTCTCTTTTGTTCTCCTTCTCTGTGATTCAGCCAGGAAATCAATCTATTTTGATCCGCCGAAGATAGAACTTGTATGTTATCTATAAATAAAATTCCTTCTGCCACTTTCTCAAATACAGACTTCGCCGCCTCTGAGCCAAATAACAACTTCAGCAAATCATCCAGAACATCAATATAGTCTAAGCAGTTAATTTTTTCAAACAACTGAGGCTTACTAATCGCTTGATTTTGAATGGCAAACTCCATCATTTTATTAACGAAGTGAGTTCTACCAGCACCGACCTCGGATAAAATAAGTACAGGAAGGGCATAATTTGGGTATAAAATAGCTGCCTGTGCTAACTGGATGGCTGTTCGCAAGCTGCCATTTTCACCTATAATGCTTGGAAAATCCAAAGGATTTTCTACAAATACCTCTTTTAACTTGTATTGAACTGGCCGTGTATTTCCTTTAACGAGTATCCCTTCTTTACCAATTGATTCAAAATAGTGCTCACATTTGAGCGTTGCATTCCTAAAGCGGCAGCAATTACTTTCGTTTCAAGCCCTTGCTTATTATTCTTTAGTAATTCTTGCTCTAGATATTCTAAGACTAGTGTTTTGGCAACCTTCATATTCTACCTCACTGATATTTTTCTCCCATTATCGTCATTCAATTTATCTTATACCGTAGCTTTATCCACCCACTTAGAGCCTTAGAGCTTACTCCCTATCATCCTGTCATTTCCTTATCAAACCTTTATAAATTTGAAGCAAGAGGATAACAGAATACATAAAGGCCAACTGTTAATGAATGATATAAACAGCTGGCCTTTTTCTTCATCATTCAGGAATGAAATTCACCATTCATTCTTTTATCAGAAAACCAAGTCGTAAGGAGACTCCAATTTGTCCGCTAGACTGGCTAGAAACTCCGCTGCGGGCTGACCATCTACGACTTGATGGTCAAAGTCAAGCTGAGCGGCAGGAATTTTTGCTCGTAGACCTGTCCTTGGCTGTCAAGAGCCAGCGTCGTTTGCAAGGCACCAACTCCTAAAATGGCTACTTCTGGTGTATTTAGGATAGGAGTGAAATACTCAATTCCTGCTCCCCCGAGATTAGTAATACTGAAGGTTGAACCTGAGTAAAGAGCTGGATCCAAAGTTCCTTTACGAGCTTGATTGGCTTCCGTTTTGATAGCTAAGCCCAAGTCAGCCAGCGTTAGCTTATCCACGTGACGAATGACCGGAACCACCAAACCATCACTAAGTGCCGTCGCGATACCAATATGAATACCTTCTACTTCCTGATATTGACCATTGAAATACCAAGCATTGAGCTGAGGGTGATCTTTCAACGCCTTGGCAACAGCCTTTGTAAGCAGGGTCGTGATGCTGATTTCGCCATTTTCTAGTGGAGAAGCGACCTTATCCTTCATATCCTGTCTAAAGGCTATCAGCCGACTAATATCCACCTTACGATGCAAGGTCACCTGAGCAGATGTCTGGAGACTATTCATCATCCGCTCTGCAATAGTCTTGCGCATACCTATCAATCCTGCACCATAGTCAACTTGACCAGCATGCTGAAGGACTGCTGAGCTACTTTCAGGTGTTTGGTTTGGAAGCGCCTCTGGTTTATAATTTTCCACATCCCGACGGGTAATACGGCCATTGCCTCCCGTTCCTGAAATCAAGGAAATATCATATCCTTTTTCCTTAGCAATCTTGCGGGCAAGAGGAGTGATGAAAATACGTCCATGTTCACTGTTTCCGACAGAGTTGGAACTTGCTGCCGCAGTTTTTTTTGCTAGTCCAACCCCCTGCATCAGCTGCCTCTTGCTCACTTTCTGACTGGTTCGCAGAGGCTTCTTCTGCTTCCATACCTGGAATAGATTCTCCTGATTCGCCAATCCATGCAATTACTTTCTTGCACGGGACAGTATCGCCCGCTTGACTGATAATTTTTAAAATCACTCCTGAGCTTGGTGCTTCTACATCGCTGGTCAATTTTTCAGAACTGATTTCCAAGACAGGCTGACCAGCAGCTACGGTGTCTCCTTCCTTGACCAGCCAGTTATTTATCAAACCTTCGGTCATTGTTAAGCCTAGCTTAGGCATTACAATTTCTGTAGCCATACTTGCCTCCCTTCTATCTCTTCAGATCGTCAATCAATTCTGCAGCAACAGTCAGAACCTTATCAGCATTAGGGATATAGAGCTGCTCCAGATTCACAGCAAATGGCACTGGCACATTTGGCGCGCAGACGCATTTTACCGGACCATCAAGATAATCAAAGCATTTATCAGTCACTAAAGCTGCAATATCCGTCGCTGTGTTATTGTGAGGGTTGGATTCATCAACGATAATCAGTCGTCCAGTTTTCTTGACTGATTCAAAGACAGTCTCCTCATCCCAAGGGGCTACTGTTCTCAGGTCAATCACTTCAACCGAAATACCATCTTTTTCCAAGCGATCCGCCACCTCATAAGCGACATAAAGCATTTTACCGATAGTAACGATAGTGAGGTCTGTTCCTTCACGGCGGACAGCAGCCTTTCCAATTGGAACTGTATAATATTCTTCTGGTACCTCTCCCTTGATACCATAGAGGGTCTTATCTTCTGAATAAATCACGATATTGTCATCTTCAATGGAAGCCAGCAGTAACCCTTTAGCATCATACGGAGTTGCTGGAACAACTACCTTTATACCAGGAATGGATCCAAAGAGACCGTAATAAGAACCCGAGTGCTGAGCTGCAGCCGAAGCTCCTGCCCCATGCATGGTCCGCATTGTCATCGGAACCTTGGCCTTACCACCAAACATATAGCGCATTTTTGAGCCTTGCCCCAGAATGGCGTCAAAGCAGAAACCGATAAAGTCATTGAACATCAGCTCCGGTACTGGCCGCAAGCCAGTCAGAGCCATTCCAACAGAAGCTGACACGTATCCGTGCTCTGAAATCGGAGTATCAATCACCCGCTCTCGGCCGTATTTTTGGCATGAGTCCCCTTGGTCACACCCATTACACCGCCCCAAGCATCTTCGTTTTCTTCTTCCAAGTGCTTGACTGTTACACCGCCAGCAATATCTTCTCCCAGAAGGATTACGGTGTCATCTTTTGCCATTGCCTGATCCAGCGCTTCATTGATTGCTTTCATAAATAACAGTTGTCTAGCCATTTGATCAACCTCCTTCTATCAATCAGCAAATACATCTTCCAGCAGAGACTCGGAACGAGGAATCGGACTGTCTTGAGCAAATTTGATAGCTTCTTCCACATCCTTTCGAGACTCCTCTAATATGGCATCAAGTTCCTCTTCAGTCAAGAGGCCATGCTCGATAGCGTAGTCACGGAAGACATCTAGAGCATCCACATCAGCCCAGTCTTTTTCTTCACCTTCCAAAGCCTTATACTTCTGCTCATCCCCTTCAAAGTGACCATGATCGCGATATGTTACAGCTTCAATCAAGGTAGGTCCTTCCCCTCTACGAGCCCGCTCTACAGCTTCCTTGGCTACTTGATAGACAGCGAATAAATCCTTACCATTAACCCGAACGCCGGGCATATTATAAGCAGCAGCTCTTTCAGCAATGGTGCCAGACGCTGAAGAATACCATTGCGGTGTCGATTCTGCAAAGAAGTTGTTTTCATTGACAAAGATAACTGGCAGTTTCCAAATTGCTGCCATGTTGAGACATTCATGGAAATTTCCTTCATTGGCTGCACCATCACCGAAGAAGCAGACAGCTACACTGTCAGTTTTCAAATACTTGTTGCGCATAGCAGCACCAGTTGCTAGACCAAAGCCTCCGCCAACCATACCATTGGCGCCGAGGATTCCCTTGTCCAAATCGGCGATGTGCATAGATCCGCCTTTTCCTTTTCCAAGTCCAGTCTCCTTGCCAAAAATTTCTGCCATCATTCCCTTTAAATCACCGCCCTTAGCAACACAGTGACCGTGTCCCCGGTGAGTACTGGTAATATAGTCCTGGTCTGTCAGATTGGCACAGACACCCGTAGCAATCGCTTCCTCTCCAGCATAAAGGTGAACAAAGCCAGGAATCTGTCCTGCAGCAAAGAAACGCCGAGTATTTTCCTCAAAATTACGGATATCCCACATGGTTTTATACATGGTCTTGGCTTTTTCTTTGGAAACCTGCTCTACTTCAACTTCAGTAGCATCATAGACTTTTAAATCTACTAGCTCTGATACAGCCCTTTGGTTTCTTGTTTTGGTCAATCGTTGTGGTAAATCTTTATAATTTGACATATTTTTACCTCCTCATTAATCGTCCTGAACGAGTCTTTTAGCGACCTCTTGTATTAGTTCTGATGTGGTCGGATGAGCAAAAACTGTTTCAAGAACTTGATCCAGCGTTGCTTCAGCCTGCCTCAGCAAAATCAAATTCTGCAGAAGATCTGTACCGTTCGGACCGACGATGACTGCACCTAGCAGAAGATGGTATTGCTTTTCTGAGATTAGCTTGACATAGCCCTCCGTCTCACCTATTGCGATAGCCCGCCCATTATAAGAGAAAGGCAGCTGCTCGACCAGAACATCATAGCCGGCCTGCTCAGCCTCTTCCTTGATGAGACCAAAAGAAGCTACTTCAGGATTGGTGTAGAGCGAACGGGGAACACCGAGCGGATCAACTGCTTCTTCAGCTCTCCGGCAGATAGCTCTCACAGCTTTTATCCCTTCTGCACTAGCTACGTGAGCCAGCATATAAGATTCAAGAGATCACCGATAGCATAAACATGCTCTTGGGATGTTTCGTAGTATTGATCTATCTTGACAAAATTTCGCTCTGTCAAAGCTAAACCCATATCCTGTGCTAGCTCTAGATTTGGTTTGCGGCCAGTAGCGACCAAAAGATGGTCGAAAGCAACCTGCTCGTTCTCAAGCAAGACAGAATCAGCAGTTACTTCCTTTATCTGCGCTCCCTGATAAATCATCACCCCCATTTTCTTTAGTTTCTTTTGAATCACATGTCGCGCTTCAGCTTCTTCGGTCAAAAGAATTTCCGGCGCAACCTCAATAACAGTGACAGCGACACCCAGAGGAGCCATAGCGAAAGCTAGCTCAATTGCGATAACGCCACCTCCGATAATGACCAACTTCTCAGGAAGCTCTCTCAAGTCAAAAAACGTATCCGTCGTTAGATAGTCAACCTGTTTCAACTCCCTTGATAGGAGGCACAAAAGGATAACCGCCAGTAGCCAAAATCACATCTTTGCCACTAATTTCTTTACCATTGACGGAGAAAGTTCGGTCTTTGACAAACTTGGCCTGACCTTCTATATACTCAATGCCTAAAGACTTAAAGCTAGCATGAATTCCAGATTGCAAACTGGCAACAACCTGATTCTTTCCGGTCTACCAATTTCTCAAAATCAATCCTTTCAAGCTTGCTCTCAATGCCATAACGCCTAGCTTCCTCCATTGTCAGCAGCCAATGACCGTGCTGGAGATAAGCCTTAGACGGTATACATCCCACATTCAGGCAGGTTCCGCCGATAGACTTCTTTTCTACCACGGCCACTTTCTTGCCCGAACGAGCTGCTTCTTCAGCAGCCACATAACCACCCGGTCCAGCACCGATAATCAAAACATCATAAACAGACAAAACAGGCCTCCTTTCATAAAATGCAAAGGGTGCTCCAACAATCAAATTGATTGCTGTCGGCTATAGATACAAAAAGCATCTCATTATTTATTCGTATACCTAAGACTCATTTCAAAATCTTAGGATACAGTCTGCTCTGAAAAACGATAAACCTCCTTTCTTCATTTTTCTTTGTCTATGTATAGTAAGCGCTTACTTTTCGAAAGAAACTTATACCAAATAATTAAAATCCAGTTGCCCATCTTTCAAACTGACTTGGACTGTCATTTCAGTTGTTTCCTTATTTTCGACCAAATAACGAGCCAAAGGCGTTTCTAGATAGCGCATAATGCTTCTTTGAATAGGGCGAGCACCAAATTCTGGTTGGTAGCCCTGCTGGGCTAAAAAAGCATAGACTTCTTCGCTCAGATGAAGCTGAATCTTCTGATGTTTCAACCTTTCCTGAAGTTGCCGAACCATAATCTTTTACGATATTGACCATATCTTCTGCCCTCAGAGGATTGAAAATAACCGTCTCGTCAATCCGATTTAAAAACTCTGGTCTAAAGCTATGTTGAAGCAAAGATAGAACTTCATCTTGCGTTTCAGCAGTCAGTCCCTGTTCACTTTTGAGACTTTCCAAAATCTGCTGGGAGCCAATATTGCTTGTCATAATCAAAATAGTATTTTTAAAGTCAATAGTACGGCCTTTAGAGTCTGTCAAGCGTCCTTCGTCCAAGACTTGCAGCAGAGTATTGAATACATCCGGATGGGCTTTCTCAATCTCATCCAGCAAGACAATCGAATAAAGCCTCCTACGAACAGCTTCTGTCAGCTGTCCTCCCTCTTCAAATCCTACGTAGCCTGGTGGCGGACCAACTAAACGAGCTACGGCATGTTTTTCCATGTACTCAGACATATCCAGTCGGACCATTTCCAACTCATTGCCAAACAGCCGCTCAGCAAGGGCTTTTGCCAGAGCAGTCTTCCCGACTCCAGTCGGCCCAGAAAGAGGAATGAACCAATAGGACGCTTTGGATTTTGAATTCCTGCTCTTGAGCGCAAAATCGCCTCCGAAACCTTTTGAACAGCCTGGTCTTGCCCTACAATTCTCTGGCGCAGGAGCTTGTCTAGTTTAGTAAGTGCTCACGCTCATTATCCATGATTCCCTGCACTTTGATTCCCGTTATACGTTCTACGATACTGGCTATATCCTCACGACTGACGTATGGTCGTTCAGTTTGCGCTTGGCTAGCTAGATTTTCTTGACAGCACAAGCCTCATCAATCAAGTCCAGTGCCTTATCAGGCAAATAACGATCTGACAGATAACGAATTGAAAGACTGATTGCTGCCTGCAAGGCTTCGTCCGTCAGCCTAACTCCGTGAAAGTCCTGATAATTCTCCCGCAGTCCTTGCAGAATTGTCAATGCCTTATCTTGATCGGGCTCCTCAATGCGAATGCGCTGGAAGCGCCCCTCCAAAGCTTGATCCAGCTCGAAGCTTTCTCGATAGGCAGCAAAAGTCGTGGTTCCGATGATATTAATCTGTCCCTGAGCCAAGAGCGGCTTTAAAAGATTGCCTGCATCAAGAGAACCCTCTGTCCGACCTGCCGTCACGATTTGGTGGATATCCTCAATATAAAGAATAATCTTCCCCTTAGCAGCCAGCACCTCATCCAAAACAGCCTTGAAGCGCTCTTCAAACTCTCCTCTATATTTAGTCCCGGCAATCAGTCCGCCTAGATTTAACTTAAAAACTTCCTTGCCCAGTAAATGTTCTGGAACGTCATCTGTAAGCAATCTTCTAACAAACCCCTCCATCACTTTGGATTTTCCAACGCCTGGAAAACCTAGGAGAATGGCATTGCTTTTCTCTTTCCTGCACAGCACACGGATAATATCGTCGATTTCCTCTTTGTCGAGCCTATCACCTTGTCCTACCGGTCTGGTCTGCCAACCACTGATTAAAAGTTGGTTGCATATTTGCTCAAGGGCTTGATAGCGACTCTCCTGACTGGAAGAGACAGCTCGTTTGCCTTGACGAACCTTATTCAACTTTTTCGCAACTAGCTCTTTATCAATCCCTGCCTGTTTCAAAAAGACAGTTATCGGATTTCGCTGCTGATGAAATAGACTGAGAATCAGGTGCTCTACTGTTACCACCTCGTCCCTCAGTTCCGCCCTCTCAGCCTCCGCATCATCCAAAAGATTCTTGAGACGCTGGCTATACTGACGTCCAAATCGGTTCGTGTCCGTATGTGAAAATACAGGAATCTTGGCTAGTTCCTGATTGATGACGCTGATAAATTCATTAATATCAAGGTCCAAACCGGTATAGAATTCCAAGGCAAAAGCTTGAGGCTGGGTCAGAACTGTCCAGACATGCGGAATGTCCACTTGATAATTGTGTTTTTGAATAGCTAATTCCTTTGCAGCATTTAGTACTTCTTGCAAAAGATGGGTATAGTGTTCAGTCATATAGTTCCCTCGCTTTTCTTCTGAAAACCAAAGACAACTGCAAACAATATTTTAAAGATTAACCTATTTTAACAAAAACTTGACTTGATAATCTTATGCCCATTATATCATTTTCACAATCAATATACTAGAAAAATATGTAAGCGTTTTACCATTTTTAATCTAATTTTAATAAAACATTTGTGAAAAACACCAGACTTATTCTAAAAGAACAAGCCAGCGCTCTTTAAGTTATGATATTTTTAGCCAAACGATTAAGCCGCCACTGAAAAAGAATGCCGCTCATCACCAAGCTGGCAATGAGGCCAATCCAATACCCATAAGGACCTAAACTAGTAAAGTGATCTAAGAAGAACCCCAGAGGCAGCGAAATTCCCCAATAAGCAATCAAACCTAAGTAAAATGGCACCTGAGTATCCTTGTATCCCCGAAGAATGCCCTGCAAAGGAGCCGCAAAAGTATCTGCTAACTGGAAAAAGAGGCTGTAGGTCAGAAACAGATGTCATACGGATAAACTCGGTATCCGAACCATAGAGAGCAGCCACACGGTCACGTAAGATATAGAGAAAGAGAAAGGTAAATCCAGCAATTCCCAAGGCCGTCAGCCGCCCAAGTTTACAGAATTTCTTAACATCGTCAGGACGATTGGCTCCAATTTCATAAGAAACAATGATGGACATTGAGGTTGAAATACTCATAGGAAAGGCATACATTAAGTTTGAAAAATTCATGGCCGCCTGATGGCTGGCAATGATTAGTGACGAAAACTTAGCCATGACCAGTCCAACAACCGAGAAAATCACGACTTCAGCAAAAAACGTTCCGCCGATAGGCAGTCCAAGTCGAATGCCTTCGATTAAGCCCTTTTTATCTAGCGGTCGAATCTTCCATAGCTCATAGGATCGGATTTTGGGATGTTTAACTGCTACCAACAAGGATATGAGGAGCAAAACCCAATAAGCCAAAGAAGTCCCAAGTCCAGCTCCAGCTCCGCCCATTTCTGGAAAACCAAATGCTCCGTAGATTAGGGCATAATTGAAAGAGCCATTCAAAGGCAAAAGTAAGAGCATGAGATACATGGAAAGCTTGGTCAACCCTAGAGCATCAAAGAGAGAACGAATGGTGCTAAAGAGCAAAAGAGGAATAATGCCGAGCGCCAGATACCGAAGATAGTTCTTAGCCACTTCTTCTACCAGAGGCTCTAAGCCAAGGTGAGCCAAAACCAGAGGAGCGCCCACAAATACCAAGGCAAATAAAATGAGCGATAACCCCAAAGAAAGATAAATGAACTGAAAAAAATCAGAAGCAATCTTTTCTTTTTTCCCTTGTCCCAAATGATGCCCAATTATGGGTACCAAGGCCGAAACAATCCCTATCAGCAGGTCGAAAAATGGAATCCAAAGACTAGTTGCCATAGAAACACCAGCCAGATGCAAGGTGTCATACTGGCCAGTCATGGTCGTATCGACAAAAGAAGCTGAAAAATTGGCCAGTTGGTAGATCAAAATTGGCAAAAAAATAGAAATAAAGAGCCGCATCCGCTGCTGTAAATTATGAGTTTGGTGCATAGAGATCCCTCAAAAACTTTTTCTACCCAAGTAAAATCAATGAGCTTAAATTTTAGAATATCAACTATCTTTACTATACTATAAGCCAGACAGATAGTCAAAAGGAAAAGGAAATCATATATCTGCTTCAGTAAAGACAACCTGCTTTCTCAAATCCAGTGATTCGCGCCAAAGAAAGGACACGATAGCCAGCTGTTTCCAAAAGTTGACGGCCATCCTGAAACGATTTTTCAATGACAATGCCAACCGCTTCAACCTGTGCTCCTGCTTGCTCAATAATGGTAATCAATCCCTTGGCGGCCTGACCATTAGCCAAGAAATCGTCAATAATCAGCACTTTATCATCAGAGTTGAGAAATTTCCCAGCAATCGAAACGATCGAAGTCACTTGCTTGGTGAAAGAATAAACTTTAGCCGTCAAAATCCCCTCTGTCATCGTGATGTTTTTGGCTTTCTTAGCGAATATCATTGGGACATTCAGAGCTTCAGACACGTAGACAGCTGGAGCGATACCAGAAGCCTCAATAGTCACTACCTTAGTAATTCCTGCATCCTTTACTGCCTCCGTAAAGACCTGGCCAATCTCTTTCATCAATGAAAAATCAACCTGATGGGTCAGAAAAGAGTCAACTTTCAGGATATTTTCACCTAACACTTGTCCATCTCTGAGAATCCGTTCTTCTAATTTTTTCATTTACCCTCCTTTTCACGAACCGTCTTTATACTTTGATGCTAGAAGAAAAAGCACGGCTATCCGTGCTTTTTCGTTTTACTCTTTTTCATTTTTTTATTCTCGGTCTTGTCTTCTTCTCCAGGATGATTGACTGCTTTTTTGAATTCTGAAAACATTTTACCGATAGATTGTCCTAGTTCGGGCAGGCGTTTTGGTCCGAAAATAAGCAGGGCTCCCAGAACAATAATGATTACCCCAGGTACTCCGATGTCTTTTAAAAGTCCCATTAATTTCTCCTCGTTGATTTTCTTTGATAAATGATGCGACTGAGCAAGATGCTGACTTCATAGAGCAGAATCAAAGGTACTGCCATAGACAGATCACTGATAAAGTCAGCCGGTGTCAGGACAACAGCTAAAACCAGCAAAATGAAGTAAGCATATCGTCTATATTTTACCAAAAATTTCGGATTGAGCAAACCGATAGAAGTCAGAAAGGACACAAGAACAGGCAGCTCAAAAAGGCAAGCAATCGGAATAGTGGTATGAAAGACGAAACTAAGATAATTCTGCGCTGTCAGTCGTGTCTCAAAGAGGCCCTCACCCAACGACAGCAAAACCTGCAAAATAGCTGGAGTTACAAAGTAAAAGCCGAAAGCCAGTCCCAGAACAAAACAGAGAAAGGTAGCTGGGATATAAGCGAAAACAGCCCGAGCTTCATTGGCCCGTAAAGCTGGTCGAATAAACTCCCAGACCTGATAAACAAGAAATGGCAAGGTTAGGGAAAAAGCGACCAGACTAGCCAGACTGATATAAATCCAAAGGATATCATCCGGCCCCAGCACCAGCAGCTTCTGCTCAAAATTACTAGTCAACCATCGATAAATATCAGCCGAAAAAAGCAAGTTGGCCAGAAAAACTACGAAGAAGCAAGCCAATACCGCTAGAAAACGCCGTCTGAACTCAATCAAATGCTCAATAATAGTCTGCTCTTTTTTATCCATGCTGCTGCTCGCTTTTCTGATTTTTAAAGCTAACATAAACGACTAGCAGGATAAAGAGGGCCTGACTGACAACTACTTCCAGGCTTGGATAAATCCCCATCCAGTCTACGGTCACAAAGCCATTGATTAGGTGAGTCGGTAGGATATTGGTCAGCTGAAGGGCATGGATGCTGACGCCCAGCATTTTAAAGGCCAAGGCATAGATTAGCCAAGTCAGCCAGAAGAAAATGCTGTGTGGTTTGAGAAGACCAGACGCCTTGCTCATGATAAAGGCTAGCAAGACCAAGACTAGAACGGCCAAGCCGATTCCCAAAAGAAAATCAGTCATAGTGATGCGCGGCAGAATTCCTGCATAAAAGAGGATAGTCTCAGCCCCTTCACGGAAAACTGCCAGAAAGCTAAGAGCAAACATGGAAAGAAAACTGCCTGTGACTGTTACAGCCTTCATTTGGCTTTCCATAAAGTCATTCCATTTCTCGATAGAGGCCTTGCTGTGCAGCCAGATACCAACCAATATCATCATGGCGACAGCGAAAATTCCCACTGCACCTTCAATAATTTCACGATTTGATCCAGAAGCAACTGCCGGGAATAGAAACTGTAGTAAAGCTGCAATCACAGCGCTGGCTAGAACTCCACTCGCTGCACCTGCATAAACCCATTTGAGTCCTTTTTTCATCTTTGAGGCCTTTAGAGTCGTTATTAAAGCCATGACAATCAAGAGCGCTTCTACACCCTCACGTAGCAAAATCAGCATAGCATCAAAGAAATGATAGGAAGCTGTCGTATCAATCTGTGACAGCTCACCAATCAAGGATTCTAGCTGCTTTTGATACTTCTCTTCGCTCCCCTTGACCATAATTACTGGTGTTTGGCTCTCAACCTTTGTATAAAGCGAAGGGTTATTGACACTGACATCTCCTTCTATCGTTGGCCAAATGGTGATGAACTCTTTCATCTTGGCAGCAGCCTTTTTATCATCTCCGCTTTGAAAGAGACTCAAGGCTTCCTCCAGGAGCTTAATTCCATCTTTCAGCGTCAGATTGCCAGCAGCTTCTTGGACTTTCTCGCCTTTGACAAAATTATCAATGGCGGTTTTCAAATCATCAAAAGAAGACTGAATCATGTCAAAGTCAGTAGGCTCCGTCTCAATGGCGCTGCGTAGGAATGAAATAGCTGTTTCTACCTTGCCATAATGAGCTGTGCTGTTATCTCGCACCACGCTTTCATTTCTAGTCCAGGTGCTATTCATCTTCTTGTATGCTTCTCTTGTCGCTTCTAAATCCTTAGCGCTAATGGCTTTTTGTAGATTTTCAAATTTTGGCTCTAACTTACCGAGAAGCTTCTTTTTCTCAGCCTCTAAGTCGACTGGATTCTGCTCTTTTTCAAATTTCAATAGGGCAGAAGAAATTTGTGTCAGCTTCTCCTCCGTCACCTGACCCGATAAGTCTAGTGCCTTACTTACCTCTTGTCCCGCTGCTGAGTCATGATTAGTCACCTTTTCAAAGTCAGTCTTGATTTCTCCGACTAGCTGCTCGGCTTTTTCCTGGTCCTTCTGCTTGACTGCAGTGCTGGCATCAGTGATTTTGACGAATAAACTGCTGTAGCTATCATCCGCTAAAACCGGCTTAGCTAAAAAGACAAGCAAAAGCCCCAAAATCACCAGACTTTTATTCAAATAATTTTTGACCAAGGTATTCTCCTTTTTTCACTCCACCAAAGCAGGCAAACAAGCCACTGCCTACATGTGTGACGTATTCATTCATTTATCTTGAGCGCCTAGATTAGTTAGAACTTTGACAAAGCTGTCTGGATCCTTCTGGAAGGAAAGAAAGAGCAGTCCTGTATCGAACTGACCAGTAGTTTCATCAATCCCATCCGAGTACGAATAAGACCGGCGGTATATGGGCTTTATCGACCTCCTTGGCCAAACGTACATGCGAATCCTCTGGCAGCAGGTCCAAGTCAACCTCGTCAAACTCGTCTTTCTTGCCAAAAGGCGCTCCGCTATCTTTATAGCGTCCGAAGTGTTTTCCTGCTCCTGCAGATTGGTCCGGTCCCAGGTCTCAAGGAACATCTGTATTCGGCGGACAGCCATGTAAGAGCCACCCTGCATCCAGTCCTTGCTGTTGCACCAAATGACCTTATCGAAGTCTTTTTCCTTGGTTACATTGGCTGTGCCGTCCTTAAATCCAAAGAGATTACGAGGCGTTGACATCCGGTCTCCGATAGCAGCAAAGCCTGACTGACTCCACTTCATAGTGATGGCATTTCTGCCCTTGCGAACCAGATTGCGGACCGCATGAAAGGCTACCTGCTCATCATCTGCACAGGCTTGGATGACAATATCGCCACCAGTATATTTTTCTTTGAGCTGCTCCTTTGGAAAAGGAGGTAAATCCCGAAAAGCCTTAGGTCGTTTGTCTGACAAGCCCATTTTTTTCAGAAAAGAGGCTGAGACCCCAAAGGTCAAGGTCAGTCGATAAGGGTTGAGACCAACAGTTTCTCCAGTATCCGTTGGCGGCAAAAGAGCATTGGAATTATCTTTTTTGACCAATTCTCCATCTACTAGCTTCTCGCTGTAGGCCGTCCAGTCCTTAAAGAGCTGGATAATGGACTCCCTATCTGTCGTATGCAAATCCAGAATAACAAAGTAGATATTCTTCTGCATTGGTGTTGTGATACCCGCCTGATGTTCTCCATAGAAGCTGATTTCTTTCTCACCGTCAGCGAATTTCTTATCTTCCTTGGCCTGATTAGCGAAAAAAGCAGATGCACCAGAGACACCCAGTGCAAGACCAGCGCCTCCAATCCCTGCTTTTTTAAGAAATTCACGACGATCCATCTTTTTATTAAACCATTTTTCGTCGTTTGTCATATGATTACTTCCCGTCTAGAATGACTCCCATTTGTGAAAGAGGCTCACCCAGTTTTGTTACAGCTTCTGCCAACTCCTTGGTGTCTTCTTTTGTCAATTCTGTATAGAGCTTGTAGTTTTCAGAGTCGGTCATGTGCTTGTCTAGGAGACTATTGACGTTTTTAAACTCAAGTTCCAAGGTTTTGACAAGTTTCTCATCCTTGTCCTTAATCAATGGCTTGAAGAGCTCAAAAATCTTTTCTGCTCCTTCAATATTTGCTCGGAAATCATAGAGATCTGTATGAGAGAAAACTTCTTCCTCACCTGTAATCTTGCTGGTCGCTACTTCATTGAGCAAGTCAACAGCGCCTGTCAGCATCATATCCGGCGTCACTTCAACTGTTGCGATTTTAGCTTTTAGCTCCTTAATATCATTGACCAGCTGATCGGCATAGCTTTCCGTTCCCTTGGTCGTATTTTGCTCCCACATGATTTTTTCGATGCGGTGGAAACCAGACCAGCCTTCTTCAGTCTTGTTTTCATCCACATAGTCAACTAAGCGGAAGTCAATTTTAACATCTGATTCACCAAAGCTCTCAGCAATCGGTTCCGAGCGCTCGTAGGCCATACGAATAAGCGGATATTGCTTTTTAGCCTCATCAAGCTTGCCTTCTTTAAGGGTATCACGAAATTTCTCCGTATCTGTCAGGAGCTGATCGATTTGTCCTTGGACAAAAGATTTGTAATCCGCTGTCGCCTTGTCCAATTCTTTCTGATTGACAGCCGTTTGACTGCTAGATGCTTGACTGCTTGAGTCAGTCTTATTTGAAGAATTGTTGGCTGCACAGCCAGTCAGTAAAATTGCCGTTGAAAATAGGACGATGCCAATTTTTTTCATGGTGACTCCTTTGTTTTCTCTCTGATATGAGATTATTTCCTGTAAATTATACCAGTTTTTCTCTTATATTTCAAGAAATTGTCTGACAATTTAATCAAAAACTATATTTAGACCGCTAAAGCAGTGCTTCTTTAACTTTCCGATTTCCGTCTTTTTCAGCACCAAGTAAATCGTATCTCCCAGATAGAGGCGCGTGCTACCATTGACCGTTTGAGTCTTTCCCTTGTGGACATTCATGGTAATCAAGACCCCATCAGGCAAGTTTAGCTCATGCACTTGCCGACCAGCAATCTTTTCAGAAACAGGGATTTCAATTAAAGTAGTATCTCCCTTGTCCTCGATACTGTCTGGCAACATTTTTTCCAGCATGGCTTCATAGACTGGCGCTCCTTTTAGCAGATCCATGATAATGTAAGCAGTCAGAGTGACCAGTCCCAGCGGCATGAGATTACGGATGTCACCGACCATCTCTGTGACTAGAATCATGGCTGTCAGAGGAGCCTTGGAAATGGCGCCAAAATATCCACTCATGCCCAGAATAATGAAAATCGGAAATTGCTCCTGAGAAATCAAACCTAGCTGCAGACAGACTGCCCCCATTGCTCCGCCAAGCAGTGAACCCAGAGCAAGGATAGGCAGAAAAATGCCACCTGGCAGCCCGCTTCCGTAACTCAGCATACTCCAGACAAAACGCAGAACAAAAAATAAGAGCAAGGTCCCCACAGTATAATGACTAGCGGTCAAAGATAAAATCAACTGATTGCCCCCGCCCAGCAAGTGAGGCAGGAAATAACCAATCGGAAGAATTAAAGCAAAGGCTAGAATAGGATAATAGGCTTCTGAAATCTTAAACAAGCGACCAAAAAACTGATAAACCAGCTGAATATTCAAAATGACTTTCTCATAAATATAGCCTGACAAGCCCAGCAGCAACCCCATAACCAGGTAAATCCAATATTGCTCCAGCCTCATGACCGGGATATTATCCGGCATGTCCAGCACTGGTGTCAGTCCAAACATGGAGAGTGAGACAAAGTTAGCAACTAGACTAGCCGCCAGCGTAGAAACCCAGAAAAAGCGTGAAATGACGGTAAACTTCTTCTACTACGAAAAGCAGTCCTGCAATTGGTGCATTAAAAGCTGCTGCTAAGCCTGCTGCTGCACCGCTAGCAATGAGCGCTCTCTCCTCAGCAGCACTCAAATTCAGAAATTTAGAGACGCCTTTGCCGCTCATAGCGCCTAGCTGAATACTTGGTCCTTCTCGACCCAACATCAGACCGCTAGAAATGGCTAAAATCCCCAATACAAACTTCTTCCAGAGAACACTCCACCAAGAAAGTGACATCAGGCCTTTCAGCTCTGCTTCAACCTGCGGAATCCCTGACCCCTTAATGTTTTTCTCCGACTTTACCCAGCGAGCGTTGAGAAAGACGATGAAAGCATAAAAGAACACCAAGGCCAGTAACCAAAGCAAAGACTGCTGACTCCTATGGTAGACATCCTGCACTAAATGAAAGATTTTTTCAATCAGAAAGCGGAAAATCCCGACTACCAGTCCAGCAAAAATCCCAACTAAGACACCTCGCAAAACCTGGGAAATAATCGAATGAGTTGTGAAATTAAATTCTCTCTTGATATCGTCCTCACGTGAGCTAGCTTCTTTTGCCATCCCCAATCTCCTCTAAATAGTTACTTTACCAATATTCTAGCACAAAGCAAGCCTGATAAACAGATGAAATATAAATTTCTTATTTCAGTATTCTTTTTAAAGGCTCTATACAAAAAAAAGTCTGGAAATTTATTCCAGACTCATTTTCTTATTTAGCGCGCAAAGCTGCTTGAGTAATGTAGTTGTATGGTTTGTTGAAATGCGGCAGGAAGAAGAGATCCAGCAAGGCTAATTTATCAATTGTAACCTTTTCCTGAATGGCCAATGAGAACATGTGAATACCCATAGACATATCTTCTCTAGAAACCATCTGAGCTCCAAGAACTACACGTGTATCCTTATCATAGACAATCTTAATTGTAACATCATGATGCTCAACCTTTTCAAGGAAAGTTGGTTTTTGAGTATCTTTAAACTCAACTACTGCTGGGCTGTAACCAAACGTTTAGCTTTTTCTTCTGTCAGACCAGTTGAAACCATCTTCAAACCAAAGATTTCGATACCGTTAGAACCTTGAACACCGTTAGACTCCAATTCATGACCGCAAGCATTATGAGCTGCTACGATACCAGAGCGCAGGGCGTTAGAAGCCAAGGCGATGTAGTTTGTATCGTTGATAGAGTTATCGTAGACAGTCGCACAGTCACCAATTGCATAAACATCTTTGATGCTAGTTTCTTGCTTCTTATCCACCAAGAAAGCACCATTGCGGAATGTTTCCAACTTGCCAGCACCAAGACCAGTGTTTGGACGGAAGCCAACTGCCAAGACAACCATATCTACATCATAACTAGCCTTATCCGTTACAATACGTTCTACCTTGCTTTCACCTTCAATAGCCTGAACAGTTTGACCGAAGGCTAATTGAACACCATTGTCCTCAAGATTTTGACGCATCATTTCAGACAAGTCGTGGTCATAGTAACCCGCCAAACAAGTATCCACAACGTCAATCAGAATCACTTCTTTACCAAGGCGTTTGAAGGCTTCTGCCAACTCAACCCCAATGTAACCAGCTCCTACTACTGCCACACGTTCGATATGTTTGCTCTTGTCTTGCAATTTCTCGATAACGTCTGCAGCATTTTGATACAATTTAACAAACTGCAGATTTTCCAAGGTTGACTTAAATTCGCGACTGTTAGGATCCATTTCAGCACCTTTAATCGGAGGCAGAATTGGCTGAGAACCTGTTGCTAAAATCAATTTATCATATGACTCTACATGCTCTTTACCATCTACAATAGCTGTAACTTTTTTTGCATCATAATCAATTGACTCAACTGGTGAATTCATATAAACTTTTGCGCCTTTTGCTTCAAAAGTTTCTTTATCTGCATAAAAAAGTCCATCTGGCTTGCTAATTTGCTGTCCAATCCAAAGGGCCATTCCGCATGCCAAGAATGAAATGTTTGAGTTTTGGTCAAAAATAACTACTTCGTTTTCTGCACCATAATTGTCCAACATTGTATTAATACACGCTGTACCTGCGTGGTTTGCACCAACTACAACGATTTTACTCATAAGAATAGTCCTACCTTAATTTATAATTTACTAGAACAGTATATCATCTCCTGTGAGCGTTTACAAGAAATTTGCTCGAAATTTTCAAAAATTCTTATACCGCCTAAAAAGCTGTACTACTGCTGCCTAATCGCTTCGAAAATACTGCTTTTTATAAAAGTTAATTTTCTGAAAATATAACAATTTCAAGATTGTGAAACCGGTATCTTTTTGATATAATAAGGTTAGAGAGGTTAATTTTAGAAAGGTTGTGATAATGTGGACTTTGCTTCTCGCTCACTCCATTTGATGGGGAGTACGATTTGCATCTCTCTCTGTCATGAGCGACGGAAATACTCTTAGATGAGGCGGTCCAACTGCTTCATCTCTATAAAAATCGCTTCAGTGCCAATGATGAAGACTCTGAACTTATGACTATCAACCATTTGGCAGGAATTGAAAGCGTCTCAGTTCATCCAGAGCTTTTTGAGCTGATTGAGCTGGGAAAATATCACAGCCTAGCAGAAGGCAGCCACTTAAATATCACGATTGGTCCTCTAGTCCAGACCTGGCGGATAGGATTTTCAGACGCCCGTCTCCCAAGTAGGGAGGAGATTCAGCAAGCTCTAAGTCTGACCGACCCAAACTTGCTTGAGTTGAAGCCAGAAGATTGTAGTGTCTTTTTGACTAAGAAAGGCATGAAGCTGGATTTAGGTGCCTTGGCTAAAGGCTATATCGCTGATAAGATTAAAGACTATTTGATGAGTCAGGGAGTGACCTCTGCTCTTATCAATCTCGGTGGCAATGTACTAACCATTGGGCAAAATGCAGTCAGCCAGCGCGCCTGGCGAATTGGCATCCAAAATCCCAAGCAGCCTCGCGGCAATCATTCAGCTATACTAGCTGTCACCAATCAGTCAGTGGTCACATCAGGAATCTACGAGCGAACCCTTACAGTTGAAGGGCGGAACTACCATCACATTCTGGACCGCAAAACAGGCTATCCTATCGAAAATCAATTGGCTAGTCTGACCATTGTTTCAGACAAGTCCGTAGATGGCGAAATCTGGACAACTCGCCTATTTGGTGAAAGTCCGACATCAATTCTGTCCCAGATTGAACAGCAAGCAGGGATTGAAGCCTTGATAATCACCCAAGACAGTCAGCTCTTCTGTAGCTCAGGCCTTTTAGAGCAGATAATTCCTGCTTCTTAATTCAAAAGTGATGAATTTGCTACAGCACTAAGCGGTACCTCTATCGCTCTAGCTTTTATAAACAATGCCCATTTAAAAACGCCCTCTTTTTCTTCAGGTTTTTACTTGCCTTAAGAAAAATAAATGCACCTACGAGGGATTTGTATCTTCATTTCAGAAAGGAAATTTTATGTTAAAACTTATTGCAATTGTTGGAACAAATTCTAAACGTTCTACAAACCGGCAACTTCTTCAATATATGTCTAAGCACTTCGCTGACAAGGCTGAAATCGAGCTGGTAGAGATTAAAGATATCCCAATGTTTAATAAACCTGCAGACAGAAACGTGCCTGAATTGGTATCAGAAATTGCCGAAAAATCGATGCAGCGGATGGCGTACTTATTGGTACACCTGAGTACGACCACTCTATTCCAGCTGTGCTCATGAATGCTCTGGCTTGGCTTTCTTATGGTATCTATCCACTGCTGAACAAGCCGGTCATGATCACTGGTGCTTCTTATGGTACACTTGGCTCCTCTCGTGCACAGTTGCAGCTCCGTCAAATTTTGAACGCTCCAGAAATCAAGGCAACTGTCCTTCCAGATGAGTTCTTGCTTTCGCATTCTCTTCAAGCTTTTGACCAAAGCGGAGACTTGGTAGATCTTGATGTTGTCAAAAAATTGGATGCTATCTTTGATGACTTCCGTATCTTTGTCAAAATCACTGAAAAATTGCGCAACGCACAAGAATTGCTTCGCAAAGATGCTGAAGAATTTAACTGGGAAAAATTGTAAGATAGGAGACCGAAAGAATGAAATTTGTTGGAATTGTAGGATCAAACTACGAACAATCATATAACCGAAAATTATTGGAATTTATCCGCCGCCAGTTCAAAATTAAATTTGAATTGGAAGTCTTGGAAATCGATGAAGTCCCAATGTTTAACCAGGATGAAAAATGGGATGAAAGCTTCCAATTACGGTATTTGTATAACAAAATCACACGTGCAGACGGTGTCATTATCGCAACCCCTGAGCACAATCATACTATCAGCGCTCCTTTGAAGAGTGTCTTGGAATGGCTCTCTTTCGAGGTTCATCCTTTCGAAAACAAGCCTGTCATGATTGTCGGTGCTTCTTACTACGACCAAGGAACTTCTCGTGCTCAAGTTCACCTGCGTAAAATCCTAGATGCTCCTGGTGTCAATGCTTACACTCTTCCAGGCAATGAATTCTTGCTAGGCAAAGCCAAGGAAGCTTTTGACAATGATGGCAATATCACCAACGAAGGAACGGTGAATTTCCTCGAAACATGCTTAGATAACTTTATCAAATATGTAGAGGTCGTTTCAAAATTGAAAAAACCAAAACCAATTGAACCTGAAGACTTAGACTGCGGAAAACCAATCGCTACGACAATTACGGAAGTTGATCCAGATGATCCAGAATGGGTGGAAAAAGTCGCTGAAATCACTGGCGCTGTTTCAGGCGATACTTATGTCAAGCTTGACCATGGTATCTTGACCGTTAATCAAATTGATATGTTCTTGAAAGCTATGCCATTTGAATTGACATACGCTGACGATAACAATCAATTCCTCTACTACAATAACGCCCACCAAGATCCAGACACTATGTTTGCCAAACGTGTGCCACCTCAATCAGGTAGCCGCATGTCAACTGTTCATGGTTCTCTTCCACCAGCTCGGATGAAGAATGTAGAGTGGGTTATCGGAACACTTCGCAACGGAAACCAAGAATACGTTCGTACAATCGTCCCTGGTTCACCTGCAGGAGTTATCAATACCCACAACTACCAAGCTATGTACTATCCAGACGGATCATACGCAGGTATCAATGAAATCGTCTTTAATTTCCAACCATGGCTCGACTGGTACTTAAAAGAAACTGGTCAACGTTTGGTTGGAGGCAGCGGACCATTTGCTCCTGCCGGAGGTCATGGAGACGCAGACGCTACTTCTGGTGCTTCTGATGCTGGAGGCGATGGAGGTCATGGAGATGGAGGAGCCGATGCGACATCAGGTGCTAGCGTTTAATTACCTTACAAACTAAAAAAGAATGGATCATAAGTCCATTCTTTTTTCGCTTTATTTCATTTCCTTGAAAGCTGCTTCTGCATCAGCATTACTGATAGCGCCAAACTGGATTTTCCCGATTTTCCCTTGACTGTCAATGAGGATTTCAGTTGGGATACTGCGGATCTGATAGGCTTGGAAAATTTCTCCTGAAGTGTCAAATAGAACTGGTACATCTTTATAACCTTGTTCTTGAAACCATTTTGGGAATTCCTCGGCAGATTTCTCTCCTTGAAGACCTGGTGCTACAACTGTCAAGATTTCGAAATCACGGTCCGTTTTACCAGCCAACTCGACCAATTCTGGCATACTCTTCTTACAAGGTCCACACCAAGAAGCCCAGAATTTTAGATAAACTTTCTTGCCTTTGTAGTCAGAAAGTTTGACTGTTTTTCCATCCATAGACTGCAGAGTAAAGTCAGGTGCCTCTTGACTGACAGCTGCTTGGGTGACTGTGCTTGTCTGAGTGGTCTCACTAGACGAGCTGCTGGTTGTGGGCATAGTCATAGGCTTATCCTCCTGTTCCGAGCAGGCTGCCAAAAAGACCGCTGCTGACACAGTTGCTAATAATGTAACGATTTTTTTCATATTTCTTTCTCCTTTTATCCAAAAAGTCCAGACAGGGCGTTGAGCTGTCCTAGCATCAGCAGAATTCCCATCAGAATAATCAGACTCCGCCGATTTTCTTCATCAGGCCCATATAAGGCTTGATTTTATTAAAATATTGCATAACAAAGCTAGATGCCAAAGCTAGAATTAGGAAAGGCAGGGCCATTCCCAAAGTGTAAATCAAGGTCAAAATTGCTCCCTGAAATGCACCATTCCCACCTGAAGCTGCTAAGGCTAAGACTGAGCTGAGAATCGGTCCAATGCAGGGAGTCCAACCAAAGCTAAAGGTAATTCCCAGCAAGAAAGCAGACCAAAAATGATGTTTCTGGCCGTTCTTTTTGAAAGTCAAGCTCTTTTGAATCTGTAACTGGCGAATGTTAATAAGCTCCATTTGATGCAGACCCAGCAGAATGATGAGACCACCCATCACATAACGAAAGGTAGGGCTGTAAATAATCGTTCCTAAAAATCCGGCTCCAAAGCCTAGCAAAAAGAAGACTGTAGAGATACCTGCAATGAAAAAAAGTGTCCTAACCATACCCTGCCAAGCAAGCTCTCGGCCGAATACTTTCAAGGTCTTGACCTCCTTGTCATCCAACAAAATGCCAATATAAACTGGCAACAAGGGAAAAATACAAGGGGAAAAGAAGGACAAAATACCCGCTAAAAAAACTGAAACAAAAAATAAATGCGACTCCATTTACTCTCCTCTAACTCCTTACCTAGAATATTCATTCATTCATTCATTTATCATTATAAATGAATCTTATAGATTTTTCACAAATCTGCTACGGTAATTTTCTGGTAAAATAATGTGGCTCGGAAAAGAGAAAATTCGCTTGATGAACAGCAAAACCTGTACATTTTTTCAAACAGTAAAAAGCCGGAGAAAATTCTACCGGCTTGAATATTTTAAAACTTAATAGATTTAATCATCTGTAACTAGCGGTAAATAAAGACTAATCCGAGTGAATTTATCTGGTTCAGAATCGATTTCCATATGGTAGTCGTCTCCGAACTGCAATCTTAAGCGTTGATCAACATTTTTCAGACCAACCCCACCTAAGCGAAGGAGAGTCGCATCCATAGAGGCGTTGACATCAAAGCCGCGGCCGTTATCATAGATAGACAGTATCAGCTGCCCCTCTTCCGCTGCTGCTGTAACGCGAATCATACCCTGTCTGTCAATTTCCTTGATACCATGGTAGATGGCATTTTCAACCAAAGGCTGAAGTACCAACTTGGGCAATTTATAATCAGCTATAGATTCATCCTCTTCAATCTCATATTGTAGCTTGTTGCCATAGCGCTGCTTCTGGATAAAAAGATACTGACGAACGTGATCAATCTCATCTTTGAGAGCAATCTGTTCGTGTCCTTGATTGAGCGCCAAGCGGAAATACTGAGCGAGTGACTTTGTTACCTCAACAACACGCTTGCTGTCATTAAACTCAGCCATCCAGACAATCGTATCCAAGGTATTATAAAGGAAATGGGGATTGATTTGAGCCGAGAGAGCTCGGAGCTCATAGCGTCGGACGTTTTGTTCTTCAGTCTTGACAGCTTCCATCAGCTGTTCAATTTGGTCCAGCATTTTATTGAACTGCTGAGCCAAGTCAACCAACTCTGGAGAACCCTTTGCTTCTGCTCGAAGGTTTGAGTCACCTGCGCCAATCTTCAGAATGACAGCCTGCAGATTCTGCAGGGGCTTAATCCACAAACGCAGAACAAACCAAATACCAGTCAAGCACATCAGGAGTGCTAAAATGCCCATTCCCACAAAAGAATAAAGCATCTGTGACTGAAGCATCTGCAATTGCTCTAATGAGGTAACGCCAATTAGAGTCCAGTCGCTGTCCGCGATATCAATCTGGTAGACAAAAGCCTGCTTCTGGTCTGCGTAACCATCCTTGACCGAGATATAGGCTGCATAGCTTTCATTTCCTGACTAGAGGAATAAACACTCTTCTTAGGATGATAGACAAATTCATGCTGGCTGTTGACAATAAAACTAAAGCCTTTCTTCCCTAGCTGAAGCTGATCCAGATAGGCTTTGAGGCTGTTATAACCAATATCCAGGCGCAGAACACCGAGATTCTGCCCTGCTTCATCCACCACTTCCTGAGTGACAGAAACAACCCACTTCTCCTTCTCAGATGACAGAGACTCTTTGCGAGCAGGAGTCAAGACAGGCATGGCTCTAGTATGGACAGCTTCCTGATACCATTTTTCATTCATCATATCAGAGGAAGTCTGCATACTGATTTGAGAATCTGTCGATACCACGCGCCCGTCCTTGGTAACCAATACTGCCGACACCAAATCCGGATCTGTCTCAATGATGGTTTTCATCAAAGACTGAACTGCCGTTTCGCTGCTTTCTTGATTCTGAGCAAATTTACGAATCGTTTCTTCCTTGCTCAGTGTGGAGGTAGTTTGTTTTAATTTCTGCAAATAGGAAGCTATGAACTGCCCGCTTTGCTCCATACTATTACGCGTCGTCCGCTCTGTCAGCTGCCTAATAGTCCCCGAGCTAGTCTGATAGTAGAGACTTCCAACAAACCCCAAGAGTAAAAGAACCAGCAGAAAAATATAGACAATCAACTGGATAAGAAGCGGATATCGTTTCATTTCTCCTCTCCTTTTTTAAACTGCCGAGGTGTCAGCCCGACCACCTGCTTGAAGCGCTGAGAAAAATAGTTCATATCTTCAAAACCTACCTGCTCTGCTATTTCATAAATCTTCAAATCTGTAGTTAAGAGTAAGAGTTTTGCTTTTTTCATCCGTTCTTGAATCAAATAATCTTGAAAGGGCAAGCCTAGTTCTTTTTTGATAAGAACGCTAAGATAGGACGAACTAAACCCCAATTGGAAAGCCAAACTTTTCAGACTTAACTCTGAATCAGCAAGACGCGCATGAATAGCCTCTTCCAACTCAGAGTGCTGTCCCTGATCAACCAAGTTTTGAATCTGGGCTTTTTTGCGTTCTTTATCAAGCTTGGTCTGCAGCTTGGCCAATATCTCCTCAACATCATCCTTGGAAAACGGCTTAAGAAGATAGTCATCTGCGCCTAGTTTAATGGCCGTCCGAGCATAGTCAAAATCATCATATCCCGTCAGAAAAACGATATGGCACTTAGGAGCCTGGTCTCTGACTAGCTTGGCCAGTTCGAGACCGTTCATCTGTGGCATATTGATATCGGTCAGCAGGATGTCAGCAGGATTTTCCTGAAATTTCTGCCAAGCTTCTATTCCATTTTCAGCCTGGGCAATGACTTGCATACCAAACTGCTCATAGTTTACCAAGGACGCAATTCCCTGTCTTACCAGATATTCATCCTCTACAATCATAATTGAATACACAAGATTCAACTCCTTATTCTTACTGGATTTATTATAGCAAATTTTCAATCAAAATGCTCTTAAACGTAATCCAAAAGATAGCCGTAGCCCTTCTCCTCCATTTCAGCTTTTGGAATGAACTTGATTGACAAACTATTAATACAATAGCGCAAGCCGCCCTTGTCCTTAGGACCGTCAGTGAAAACATGGCCCAGATGGGAATTTCCAACTCGACTGCGAACTTCTGTCCGTGTCATGTTGAAACTCTTGTCTTCTTTGTAAGTCGCAACATCTGGACTGATAGACGTGTGAAACTCGGCCAACCGCAACCTGAGTCAAACTTATCCTTTGATGAAAAGAGAGGCTCTCCCGTCACCACATCCACATAGATACCAGCATCGAACTTATCCCAATAGCGATTAGAAAAGGCCCGCTCTGTATCATTCTTTTGTGTGACAGCGTATTCTTCTGGCGAAAGCTTAGCCTTAATCTCTTCATCGCTAGGCTTAGGATAGCGACTAGCTTCGATAACAGGATAAGCAGCTTGATTGACATCGATATGGCAATATCCATTAGGATTCTTTTTTAGGTAATCCTGGTGATAATCTTCTGCCTTGATAAAGTTTTTTAGAGGTTCTTTTTCGACGGCCAAAGGCTTATCATATTTCTTAGCAACCTCATCAAAGACCTGGTTAATCGTATCTAGATTAGCTTCATCCTTATAATAAACACCTGTCCGGTACTGAGTACCCTGATCATTTCCCTGCTTGTTTTTAGAAGTTGGATCAATGATGCGGAAATAATGCAGCAGAATTTCTTTGAGAGAGATTTTTTTGGCGTTGTAAGTAATGTGAACAGTCTCAGCGTGACCAGTTTGAGAGACCAATTCATACTTGGTCGTGTCACCCTTACCATTTGCGTATCCCGACACTGCATCGATTACACCTGGCACACGAGAAAAGTACTCTTCTACTCCCCAGAAACAGCCGCCAGCCAGATAAATCTCTCGCTTGTCTTCTTCCTTGACATCTTCTTGCTTTTGTTGAGATACAGCTTCTGTCTTGCTCATAGAGGCTTTCTTGATCTGTTCAGGAGATGATTGCTTACCATTCCCCGCAATCACATAGACCAGTCCAAAGCAGACAAGCAAGCCAAGCAGAACCAGAAGAATCTTCCATTTTCCTTCCATGTTTATTGCTCCTTTCTACTTGATTTCTTTTAGTGTTTTCTCAATATCTTCCTTGCTCATGTAGCCAATATGAGTCTTGGCAAGAGAACCATCGCTGCCTACGAAAAGTGCAGATGGATAAGAGCGAATCCCGTATTCTTTCAGCAATTCTCCCTTGGTGTCCATGAGAACTGGGAAGTCTTTGTAATCCAAAGACTTATACCATTCCTTGAAATCATCGGCAGACTTTTCTCCGTTAAAAGTCGGAGACACCACCGTCAGCACAACATAATCTTTTCCTGACTGCTCCTTAGCCAAATCATTGGTATCTCCAAGTGTGGATAGACAGATAGAGCACCAAGAAGCCCAAAACTTCAAATAGACTTTCTTGCCTTTGAAATCAGACAGCTTGTAGGTCTTGCCGTCTACTCCTTGCAGACTAAAGTCCTTGGCCATCTTGGTCGATTGCTCAGAATCAGCTTTTGTTTGCATATTGCTTTTATCACTTTTATAAATTTCCGAGTTCATCTTCTGATTTGAACAGGCTCCCAATAAGCCGACACAAAGCATACTGACAGTCAATATCGATAACTTCTTCATCGTTTTCTTTCCTTTCAAAATAAGGAGAAAGCCGACAAAACTGACGACTTTCTTTCCTATGGTGGAATTCTTATTTGTCAGATGACATTTCGGATGAATCTTTCATTTCATCCTTCATGTTTGAATCGCTTGATTTCATATCATCTTTCATGTCAGACTTACTGTCGGACATCATAGAAGAGTCCTTCATATCATCCTTTTTCATTTTATCATCAGACATGCTAGAGTCTTTCATATCCTCTTTCTTCATGTCATCTTTTTTCATATCTTCTTTCTTCATCATACTGCTGTCATCCATCTTCTTCATATCAGAATCTGATTTTTGATTAGAGCAGGCAGCTAGGACAAAGATACTAAGTGCAGCGATTGTAAGTGTAGTGATTTTTTTCATGATGTGACTCCTTTAATTATATAATATTTATCCAAATAACGATGCTAGGATATTGAGATTTCCAAGCATTAGCAAAATTCCCATGAGAATGATGAGTGCACCGCCGATTTTCTTAAGCGTTCCCATATAAGGTTTGAGTTTCGCAAAGCGCTGTAATACCCAGCTGGAAGCCAAAGCCATGGCTAGGAAAGGCAAGGCTAAGCCCAGTGTATATACTAGCATGAGAAGCCCACCCTGCAGAGCGCCGTTGCCTCCTGAAGCTGCAATTGCTAAAACAGAACTCAGAACAGGTCCCACACAGGGCGTCCAACCAAAGCTAAAGGTAATCCCCAAGAGAAAAGCGTTAAGAAAATCACTTCTTTTACTGTTCTTTTTAAGTTGGATGCTCTTTTGCTTTTGCAGTTGCTGGATATTAATGATTCCCATCTGGTGGATTCCCAGTAGAATGACAATACCGCCCAGAACATAGCGAAACCAAGGGGCATAGAGGACTTGCCCTAGAGCGCCAGCTCCGTAGCCTAAAACCAAGAATACAGTTGATAAGCCAGCTATAAAAGCAGAGCGTCTTAGCTAGACCATACCAGGAAATGTCTTTTCCCATAAACCGAACCGTTTTCGGCTGGTCCGAATCCAGCAGAATCCCCACATAGACCGGCATAAGCGGTAAAATACAGGGCGAGAAAAAAGATAGAATTCCCGCCAGAAAAACTGAAATAAAGAACAAAAAACTTGTTGCCATTTCAAAAACCTCTCTATCAATTTCTGAATCTAGTATAAAATAAAAATCCCCCTAAAAAAATAGAGAAAGATTTGAAAAAAACTTGAATTTGATGTTATCTTTGCTAAATCAGGCGTTAAAAATGTTTATCACTTATTGTGGATTTATGTTAAGTTGAGAGTAAATGTAAAAGTGCTTCCTAGGCCACACTGGCTTTCGACCATTATTTCCCCACCCAGCTGATGAGCCAACTCACGAGCAATAGCAAGGCCCAGACCATGCCCACCTGTCTTCATATTACGAGAAGTTTCCACACGGTAAAGGCGTTTAAAAATCTTATCCAAATCCTCAGGAGCAATACCCCGTCCTTCATCCTTCACACTGATTGTCAAGATTTGATCAGTTAATTGAGCCACTATCTCGATTTTAGTTCCAGGGTCGGAGTACTTAAAGGCATTATTTATCAAGTTGACCAAGATACGGGAAAGTTTATCGTAATGACTCTTAATTTTTGCTGACTCGGGAGACACTTGAATGTAGATGTCCCGCTCCTCCCGCTCAATCAATAGTTGAAATTCACTCATGACCTCAATCAATAGCTGGTCTAGAAAGACTATTTCAGCTTCTCCATCTGATTCTATTCGAGGCTGGGCATTAAGAGTCAAAACATCCAATTCTTCCACCAATTTATTCAAACGATCTGTCTGACGGCTAATCGTGGTCAAGTAATGAATCTGCTCCTCTTCTTCGATCACTCCATCTAAAATCCCCTCCACAGTCGCCTGAATAGAGGTAATGGGAGTTTTAATATCGTGAGAAAGCTGGGCAATCATCATTCCTTTTTCTCGTTCACTTTCATCAAGCGACTCAAACGTTTCTTGCAAATTATGCGACATATCGTTAAAAGCCTGACCCAACTCTTGAAATTCGATAGGGCCCTTGGCGTCAATCTCTGTGCTAAAATCCTTGTCAGCAATATTCTGAGCCTGTTTTTTCAGATGCCGAAGGGAAGAAAATACTGGCGATAAAAGAAAGAGACTGACTGCCGCTCCTATAAAACTAGCAATCAATGTCATTCCAACTAGGAAATATATCTCGCTTTTTACAATCAACATTCGCTGGACTGCCCAGAAAACGAGTAAAATCGTTAGTAGGCTAGAAATTAGGTACCCTACTAGAATGTAACTTTTTAATTTCATTTTCCACCTCGTGATCTTTCCATTTTATACCCAAGACCCCAGACAGTTTTGATGGCAGGAGTGTTTGAACTGGCATACTTGGTCAATTCCTGTCTCAGAGCATGGATATGAACATTAAGTGTATTGGTATCATCTACGAAGTCTTCCTGCCACACCTTCTCGTAAAGCTCCGTCTTTGAAAAAACTCTCTCAGGATTACTAGCTAAAATCCAAAGCAGTTCAAAGGACTTCACTGTTAATTCCAACAAACACTCCCCGATACGAGCCTCATGAACCACATGATTCATCATCAAGTCACCGAGCTCAATTTGTTCGATCTCACCTCCACGATGAAGTCGGCGCAAAATATTATTGACTCTTAGAACTAGCTCGCGTGGACTAAAAGGTTTGGCTATAAAATCATCTGCTCCTAAGCTCAACCCGTAAATTTTGTCTTGCTCGCTGGTCTTAGCCGTTGTAAAAAGAAAAGGTTGATCAGGTACTATATACTGAACCTCACTGATAAAGTCATAGCCGTCCATATTTGGCATCATAATATCCGTGATGATCAGGTCAACAGATTTCTTTCTGAAAAGCTCTAATCCCTCCACGCCATCTCGCGCCACTAAAACTTGGTAGCCAGCCTGCACAAGATAGCGCTTTTTGATATCCAGAATATCCATCTCATCATCAACAAGTAAAATTGTCTTTCCCATTGCTAATCTCCTCATAAAAACAGTGTTATACTGGCTTTAGTATAACACTATTTTTAGTAATTTTTAAATGATTTGAACCTTAATCTTTTTGTTTTTCTTTCAAACCTAGAAAGCCAAGAATTCCTGCCAAGGCTAGTCCAAAGAAACCAATAGTAGCTGTAGCTGTTTGAGCTTCACCAGTTGTGGGTAACGTAGCCTTATCATTTTTTTTCATCGTATCTGCCATCGGCATAGAAGTTGGGTGTTCCCCCTTCACATCAGTCATGCGATGATCTACTTCCTTCGTACCCTCAGCAGTACTCATAGAATCTGTTGCAGAAGACTTCTTATTCATCTGACCTTCTTGAGATGGTGTTGTAGAAGGTTTCATATTCATTTGACCTTCTTGAGATGGTATTGTAGCCATTTCTTTTCCACGAAGCTGAATCGTTACTTGACGAGTCGCAATAAGATTTGTCAAATCTGGTTTTCCATCTTTAGCACCATAGACCTTGACAGTAGCTTGGTAACTGCGAGTGCCATTAGCACGAAGTTGGTCGAGAAGGGCTTGCCCGTCTTTACCGGTAGTATTGCCGTTCAAATCCACTTCGTAGAAGTATTGACCTTTCGCCAAGCCTTCAAGTGGCAAGAGGGCTGGATTGTTAGCCGAACCATTATCTGACCATGGGGCTTTGTCTGAGGCTTTTAACAAGAGGCGAGTCAACATACCATCTCCACCGAAAGCTTCATACGGAATAACTTGATTAACACCTGCCAAGAATGGACCAGGAACGTTTGCTTTTTTTCTAAATAGCTGGCCGGAACGTCTACCGTGTCCTTAGTATTTTCTTCAACTCCTTTTCTAACTTCATCTGGAGTCGTTACCGATTGAGAAGTAGTCGCTTCACGATCTTGGTTTGAAACTTCAACAAGAGTTGCCACCGGTTTAGCTTCTTCTTTTTGATTGCTAACTTCTGCCATAGTCTGTTCTTCTTTTGGTTCTACCATTTCTTCCTTAGGAGCTAAGCTAGACTTATCTAGAGAAATAGTTTCATTAACCTCTTCCTTAGGAGCTGACTGATTTGCAGGTAGAGCTGAATCCATTTCTTCTTTTAAAACTGTCTCTGGCAACTTATTCTTTTCTAATAATGACGAATCTTCTTGAAGAACTTTAGTAGGAGTTGAGGTGAGATCATCTGCATGTACGGTATTTGGTTGACCAACTAGCAAAAAGAAACCACTGGCAACAACAACGGAAGCCACACCCACGCTTAAACGACGAATTAACCAGCGGGTATATTTTTGATTTGAATTGAATTTCATAAGATTCTCCTTTAGGTTTGTTTTTTTATGACTTTAGTATAATCTCCTAAGATTAAAAATGGTTAAGAAAAAGTTAAAATTTTTCTTAAATCTATCTTATAAAAGGATTATATTGTCATATTGCTCATAAAAAACAGCTTGAATTCCTTCGCCATAAATTCCCTACTATAATTGACAATGAGTCAAAAAAATCCACCACATTGTGGCGGATGTTATCTATTAGCTCTCCATCTCAAAACGCTCACTCTTCTGCTTGTTTGGCAAAAAGAGAGAAAGTAGGATTCCAACTAGAGACGGCACCAACCAAGGGAAAGAAGCCTGAGCAAATGGAAGGGCATTTACCATATCACTTACCTTTGTAATATGGAACTGCTGCCCAAGAATACCCGCAAAGGAAATCAGAGTCACTGCTGCTACCGTCAATTGCATACCGATTTTGGATAGTGGCAAGAATTTATTGACAATGACAATTAGTACGATAACAATGGTAATTGGATAGAGAATTTGCAAGACTGGAACAGAATATTGGATAATGGCATTGAGACCAAGATTGGCAATCGCAAACCCAATCAAAGTAAAGACAGTTGCGTACACTTTATAAGATACCTTAGGGAAAGTTTTATGGAAGAATTCCCCAGTCGATACAATAAGTCCTGCTGTTGTCGTGAAAAGCAAGTCACAGTAACCATAGCTGCAAGGAAAATCTGTGCTGTAGGTCCAAAGATAGCCTGTGTCGCCTGCGATAGGACATAAACACCTGGATTGCCTTTGGCAATAATCTCAGCTGGAACTGGAAAATGATTGCCCAGAAAAGCCAAACCAATATACATGGCGCTAAAAGCCCAACGCTACCATCAAACCAACAACCCAGATGGTTGAAACATATTCCTTTTTATTCTTGAAACCTAGCTGGTTAAGAGTTGTTACTGCGATTACGCTGAAGGCCACGGAAGCCAAGGCATCCAAAGTATTATAACCTTCCAAGAACCCTTGCCCAAAAGCTGACTCAGAATAAGCTTGCGAAGCCTGCTGAGGTGTCGTTGTTCCGTATTTCAAAGCTCCTAGAATGACTAAGATAATAATCAAAACTGCAAAGACAGGCGTCAGAATACGTCCAATCCGATCCAAAATCTTAGATGGATTCAAAGAAATCAGATAAGCAGCCACAAAGTAAAGGGTCGTGAAAACAATCAATCCTATACCTGTCATATTTTTAGACAGCATAGGAGCGATACCAACTTCATAAGCTACTGTCGCTGTCCGCGGAATAGCAAAAAAGGGCCCGATTGACAGATACAAGGCTACAAGATAGACAATAGCGAACCAAGGCGCAATCTTCTTAGAAATCTCGTGGATATATCCCTTAGGATTGAGCGTCCCGATAATCAAAGTCAAAACCGCAAGCCCAACCCCAGACAGGACAAATCCTGCAATAGCTGGCCAAAAATGCTGGCCAGATAATGTTCCAAGCGAAGGCGGGAAAATCAAATTCCCAGCACCGAAAAATATTCCAAATAAGAGCAAGCCTGTCAAGGCAGCCTTTTTTAATCACAGGAATCTCCTTTAAATTTTTTCATGCTTTATCAGTATATACGGAAATAGCCCGATACGCAAGACTTTTTGAATTTTTCAGAATATTGATTCAAATCAAAAGGGTATATCTGATTTAAATCGAATTATTTATCCGGAATTTTGGGCAAAATCCTCACTTATCCACAGATTTAAGGCTTATTTTAAAGTAATATAAATAAATTTGTTTTTAAATCGTATACTTTTACCAACCTCTCTCTATCTTTTTTTGATGGTTTACTTTCTTTAAACAGACATACTCTACTGTTGCTGAATTCGAGAAAAATACAAGATTATACATCCTGATCCAAAACAAAATAAAAGAGATTTTTCATAGTAAAAAGGTTGAGACATCTTATCTCAACCTTTTACAAATGGCTATAAATCATTTAGCAATCTTTACACATCGCTAAATCTTCGGTACTTAATTTCGAATTCAAAAAAGTTCTTCTCTTGCAGCATATGGAAAATATCTCGATAAGCCTCCTCATCAAAATGGTCTCCCAAATAGAGGATTTCAAAGCTTAATCCTTCATATTCCAGAAAGGCATTGGTCGTTCGAAAGCCGTTACGCTTATAGAAGTCCATACGTGCTTGACGTTGCTCTAGATTATCACATTCTTCATCGACACGTTCTACCTCTAGAACCATGGTTTTTTGATAAAACTCTGTCAGTTTATGAATAATTTCTCCCCCATAGCCATGGCTGCGAAGGTGCGGCATAATCGCAAAGAAGCTAACATAGAACATTTTTTCGTTATAAACTGCAAAAGCAAAACCAACGAAATTCTTCCTCATTGTAGAAGGCAAAGAAATGAGACCGCTTATCGTTTGTATAACGGAGAAATTCGCTGATAGCCACCCTTTCCTCTAGAGGAAAAGCCTCGCGGTTTAAGGCCTCAACCTTATCCAAATCGGGAAATTCTGCTGTAATAATTTGACTCGTTAAAGACATTGCTACCTCACTTTGCTTATATTCTAGCAGTTGTCAAAAAATTTAGCAAGCATTATCAAGCTTCTTCCGCCTTTTTAGAAAATTGGCTCTGATAGAGGTCATAATAAAATCCTTTATCAGCCAAGAGGCTCTCATGATTACCTTGCTCGATAATCTGACCATCCTTGAGCACCAAAATCTTATCCGCTTCCTGAATGGTCGACAGTCGGTGAGCAATGACAAAACTGGTCCGCCCCTGCATGAGAGTCTTCATAGCTTTCTGAATCAAGAGCTCCAGCCGTGTATCGACAGATGAGGTCGCTTCATCCAAAATCAGAATCTTAGGATTGGCCAAAAGAGCCCTCGCAATCGTAAGCAACTGCTTTTGACCCAGCGAGATATTGCTGGATTCTTGATTCATTTCCATATTGTAGCCACCTGGCAAAGTCCGGATAAAATGATCCACATTAGCCGCCTTGGCTGCCTCTACAATTTCTTCATCAGTGGCTTGCAGATTGCCAAAACGAAGATTTTCCTTGATAGTCCCCTCATAAAGCCAAGCATCCTGCAGCACCATACCGAACTGTTTACGGTAGTCCTGACGGGACAGATGTCGTATATCATGCCCATCCACAGTAATCGCACCTTTGGTCACATCGTAGAAACGCATGAGCAAATTAATCAGCGTGGTCTTACCAGCACCAGTTGGACCAACAATGGCGACCATTTCTCCAGGTTTGACTTCCAGATTGAAATTCCGAATGAGCGGTTTGTCTGCCACATACTGGAAGTCCACACCCTTGAAGCTAACCTGACCTGTCAAATCTTGCTCTAGCTTTTCTGTCTCATCATTGACCTCGTCTGCTTCGTCCAGCACTTGGAAAATTCGGTCCAAAGAAGACTTGGCACTCTGAAGCTGACCTGCCAGCTGAGTCAGGTTTTGAATAGGCTGGTTAATCTGCCAGACATATTGAACAAAAGCCTGCATATTCCCGACTGTCAAGCGCCCAGCAATAACCTGAAGGCCGCCCAGCAGAGCCAGCAAGAGGTAGGTCAGATCTGAAATAACATTCAAAACAGGCATCATCAAACCGGAGATAAAGCTGGCTTTAAAACCTACTTTCTGCAGTTTATGCGTAATTTGTCGAAAATCCTCTTGGGAGCTTTCTTCTCTGACATAGAGCTTCAAGATATTAAAGCCTGTCAAATTTTCCTGAACAAAGCCATTCATAGCCCCCAGTACATCTGCCTGCTGTTTAAAGTAAGGCTGGGATTTCTTCACGATAAAGCGAGCACTGAGGTAGGTAATCGGAATCGAAATTACCACAATTATACCTAACTGCAGATTGAGTACCAATACCATTACGATGACCAAGATTAGAGTAAAGACTGCGTTGATAACCTGCAGAAAGGACTGCTGCAAGGCATTGGAAACAGCTTCGACATCGCTGGTAAAACGCCCCAGCAAATCACCAAACTGGTGCTTATCAAAGTAAGAAACGGGGATGCGATTAATCTTATGACTAAGTTCATCGCGTAAGTCACGAATGGTAGCCTGCACTGCATTGGTCATAAAGTAATTAGAATAGTAAGAACCGATTTCATAAATAATCGCCCGCACAAAATACAAGACCATGACCCAGCCAACATAGGACACATTAATCTGGGCGCCAGCCACACCTTTAGCCATATCCAGCAGATTATTTGTCAACTCTGTAATGGCTAGACCTAAGACAAAGGGCTCGACGACGCTCATAACGACGCTGAGGATTTTGAGGAAGATAGCAAAGGCGACTGCAAATTTATAAACTTTTAGGTAGCTCCACAGACGAGCAAAACTTGATGTGTTTTTCATGTCAGTCTCCTTTCTATTCCTCTGTCAAAGCTTGATTTTTCAGCTGAGAATCCGCAATTTCACGATAGATATCATTGGTTTCCATCAGCTCTTCGTGATTCCCGCGTCCAACGATTTCGCCTTGATCCAGAACAATAATCTGGTCAGCGTCCATGATGGTTCCTACCCGTTGGGCTACAATCAGCACTGTTGCTTGACCTGTCACTTCCTTGAGACGACGACGAAGCACTGCATCCGTCTTGTAATCCAGTGCAGAAAAAGAGTCGTCGAAGATATAAATATCCGGCTTTTTGACAACCGCACGGGCGATAGAAAGTCGCTGTTTCTGCCCACCGGATAAATTGCTGCCTCCCTCAGCCAGATGAGTCTCAAAACGCTCTTCCCGACTCTCGATAAAGTCCTTGGCTTGAGCAACATCAGCCGCCTGACTAAGCTCTTCTTGGCTGGCTTCTTCCTTTCCGTAGCGTAGGTTTTCTGCGATAGTTCCGGTAAATAGCAGAGCCTTCTGTGGGATAAAGCCAATCTTCTGACGCAGTGCCTTCAGATTGTATTCACGGACGTCCACACCATCCACTAAAATCTTACCTAGTGTTACATCGTAAAAGCGTGGAATCAGCTGTACCAGCGTAGACTTACCCGAACCAGTAGAACCGATAAAGGCAATAGTCTCGCCCGGCTTAGCCTTGAAAGAAATATTATGCAGTACAGGACTCTCTGTCTCACCTGGATAAGCGAAGGTTACATTGTCGAACTCCAGATAACCCTGCGTATCTGTCTCGGTTATACCATCTTCATTAGGATTGATTGAAATAGGCATATCCATAACTTCCTTGAGCCGCTGGCTCGATACTGCCGTCCGAGGATACATAGTAAAGAGATTGGCCAAGAAGAGGAAGGACAGCAGGGCGTGAAAGCTGTATTCGATAAAGGCAACGAGATTCCCGATTTCAAGACTGCCGTCCCGCAAGGGGTCTAGGGCAAACCAGACAATGGCCACAATCATCGCAATAATAATCTGCACAAAGAGTGGTTCTGTCAGACCAGTCAGCTTAAAGAGCTTATTGGAGTTTTGCGCATAGACCTCATTTTCATCAGAAAAACGCTTCTCTTGAAATTCCTCTCTTGCAAAAGCTCGAATAACGCGCAGACCAGTCAGATTTTCCCTCACATACTGATTAATCTTATCAAGGGTCTTCTGCTGCTTTTCAGACAAGGGCTTGGTTTTAACCGCCACATAAATGACCACGACAGCCAAGAAAGGCACTGAAACAGCTACAATCCAGGCTAGAGATGGGCTGGTCAGAAAAATCATGAGAATACTGGACAGCATCATCATGGGAGTAATGACACCCATTTTAAGGGTTTGCTCCGCAAACTGCATGAGTACAAAAGCATCCGAAGTCAAGCGCGTGACCAAAGAAGACACTCCAATCTGCTCATACTCATGATGAGAATACTCTTGCAGCTTAGCATAGAGATCATTGCGCATGTCCTGCACCATGGTCGTCGTTAGCTTCCCAGCCGCATAAGCCAAAACAATTCGCCCCAGCACTCCTAAGATAATAACGCCAAACATGACCCAAGCCCAGAAAAAGAGCCGGTCTGTCTGCTTAGGATTGATTCCCTCATCAATCATCCGAGCCAGCACCGTTGGCAACCCTAGATTGACAATCACAAAAAAGATTGCCGCGACAAAGTCCAAGACCAGCCACTTAGGATATCTCTTCAAATAAGACCAAATGTATAACATAAGTCCTCCTTCACCATCTATTCAAAAATAACTCACTATAAAGCACCCAAGTGCTTTTAAAACACAGAAAAGAGCGCGCAAATGCACGCCTTAATACAAATATTATATCAAAAATATGAAAGAGCGTAAAGGTCATCTCAGACTTTTTTCTGCTTATTACCAGCCTCATCAATGACTGTCAGCAGCAAATTACCCGAAAGCAAACTACCTACAGTTTTAATTGCATGACTTATATAGAAAAACAAACCTAGTCCTCACTAGGTTCGTCATTTTTTATCTGTAAGAAAGCTGGACTCTAAGAAAAATCAAATCTCTTCTCCCAACTTGTCAGACTTGCAACTTTGCAGTCCATTTGACATACTCAAACCAATCACTTCTGGTTTTCAAAGATTGATGTTCTGAAATCATTGGTTTGATCGAGGTAAGCTTTGAAGACTGCTTTTTTAAGCTTGTGTACAGCACTGTCATGTTCTGGTTTATAGCCGCTCCAAGAATACCAATTATCGTTTGCATCTTTGAGAACTGCTTCATCCATCAAGGTTTGCAACTCTTCTACAGTGCTTATAGTCTTGGTAGCATAACTTGTCCATGGTTGTCTTGTATCATCAAATGTGACCTTGTTCAGACTGTCGAACTTATTTTTACGTTCTTCATACATAGCCTTCTTAAACTCAGTCCAATTTTTGAACTGACCATTGAAGACCTTGCGTAAAACCAAGTCATCTGTTACCAGACCTCTGGTCTTACCATAGATACTGATGGTTTTTCCGTTTTGCTTAGCATCATCTTCATACTGATTAGAGATATAAGGGACCATACCATCTTTAAAGCCTTTGGCTGCCAGAAGTTCATAAGCCATACGCCGTCCCATAAGATCTCCAGGCGTGCCTTTTTCACTGCTTAAAGCAGAATAAATCGGAGAGAAGAGTTTAATCGTATGGTAGCCATTTCTTTCTACATCACCATTTTTGTACTCACGAGCTGAAAGAATATCATTTTCAATGAGACTGTCAAATGAATTTAATTTTTGCGCATCCGCCATTGTAATATTTTTTATCACATTCGTTGCGTAAACATCATTTCCATCAGTATCTCTGACATATTTATTCTCAATCTTACTCAGAGCATTCACTTTCTGCACATCGGACAGACGGTTCACGACTGACATCCCTTCTAGGTATTCCAACATATAAATGACATCAAACATGTTATGAACATAGTTTTTCAAATCATCCGCATTTTGGAAACGTTCAGTTGGATCCAGGACTTGCAAACGAGATTTTTCAGTCGCATCATTCTTGTCATATTTGAGAATTGAGTTGACCGTGATTGTCGCATCATCTGGATGATCCGGTGCTTGCAACAAGCCCTTGGCAAAGAATTCAGGACCAAGTCCACTTCTTCTTCCATATCCGCCTAAATAGATCTCATTATCAGAATCATGCGTCATTTCATGGGTATAGGTAATGGCTCCGTCCTTGTCCAGCATACGATAGCCCATGTAGTAAACACTATCACCAGTAGCGTAAGCTCCATGCTTGTTGTGCACGACCTTGTTTCCAACCGGCCCAAAGAAATACTTCATAGCTGGATTGGAGCTGTCAAATTGCGCCTCCACTGTAGCCTTGCCAACAGTAGTATCATCTCCAAACTTATAGGCGTCATAGAGCAAGATATTTCGATAGAGCTTTTCACGCCCCTGCTCGTCTAATATTCTATACCAATAATCATAATGGTCGCGTTGGCGTTTTGCAGTTTCTTGGGCATTATCCTCAACAAACTTATTAAGTTCTGCCCCTGCTTTGTGCTCATTATTTCTATATCTGTCATAGGCACCAAAGCCAAGACTGGATATAGTCGAGATGACAAAGACCGATCTTTCAGGCATTGTCAGCAGTGGCAAGACCATATTTCGGTATTTCCAAGTGTCGCTGGTAATTCGATCATAGACTCCGATAGAATACTTGCTGCCAACCTGCTCTTGTTTGCCCCTCACCTCATCAATAGCTGATTTTTCTTCAACGATATAAGCCTTGGTTTGCTCTTTAAACCATTGATTATTTGTTTTGTTTGGTAAAAATACCTCTCGGTAATTGGCAAGCGTGCTGAACAAATCTTTTGTTGCATTATTGTTTGCAAGGCTGATGCTATAAGCATCTACGTTGTTCTTGGCCAGAAGATTGTTATAGCCAGATTTACCTAATTCAATGATCGTGTCTAGCGGTGATACGTTGCCCTTACCAAAGAAATCCATGTGATACATGACTATGTCTTTGATATTCACATCACCATAGTTAAAGTTGTACCAGCGCTCTAAATAGGTCAAGCCTAGAAGCAATGCTTCCTTATTGCGTTTGATTTTATCTACGACGTAACCATTAATCGTTTGATTTTCGCTAGCAATGACTGCATCAGCAGACAACAGTTTTTCCAGTGTATTTGCTAGATTTTCCTTTGTTTTGGCAAACTGCTCTTCTAAGTATAATTCCGTTAATGAAACTCCTGAAGAAATACCTAGGGTGTTTCTGATAGCGTCTGACTTATAATCTACCGCTCTCAAATCAGGCAAGACTTCATTAATGATTGAACTATGATTATGTAAGAATTGATTTGGTGTATAGATGAGACCTGTATCGCCTACGCGATATTCTGCTAACTTACTAAAATCAGATTGGTAGGTAATATCTAGTGTTTCAGATGTATGATCATTATAATGAAGCAAGAGCTTATTAGCTGCCTCTTTATGCGAAGCGATATCTGTAATCACTTCATTATCCTTCATCATGACTGCAGATAGGACTTCTTTTTCACGCAAAGCGCTATCTTCTTTTACCAGATTACCGTATTTGACAATGGTCGCCTTATCATAAAACGGCAGTAATTTTTCGATATTCTTATATGCTAAGGCTCGACTGGCTTGATAGTCTTTAACCTTAGAAAAATCACTTTCTATATTTCTGCTAGTCAGTAAGCTTTCGACTTTCGATACAGCAAGAGAGTTGATTTCAGATTTCTTACTTGCGATTTGAGAAGCATTGAGGATTGTTCCTCTCTCTTCGAGCGATTCCTTGGTGACAACCTCATCCTTTTCAAGAGTCACTTTGTAGACTCTGTTCTCCTTGTTGCTATATGAGTCAGTTATTCGCATTCCTCGATAGTGATACCCACTAATCGCATTTCCGTTCATAACATTGACATCACTGAGAACATTATGCAATCTTCCAGCGTGTCTCTCTTCGCTAGACTCTCTATCCCACAAGTAGCCAGCCACACCAGCAACACTTCCAAAGCGCTTCACATTATTAATGTTGCCCTCAGCATAACTATTGCTGATAAGCGCATCTTTCTCTACAAGACCTGCAAGACCACCAACAGTTTGGTTTGTACTATCCGCATTTGACGAGATGGTAATTGTAGCTTTTGACTTATCAACAACTGCATTGATGCCAGTCAGTTGACCTACTAATCCTCCGATATTGTATGGTGACCTCGTTTCATAGGAGTTGACAATTCTTCCCTTGAAACTGCTATTAGAAATCTTAGAATTATCAGCCTTCCAAACCAAGCCACCAATGCCACGTTCGCCAGCCAGAACACCGTCTACGTGGACATTGTTAATCCTTGTTTCATTATTGGCTTCATTTGCAAGGGCTCCAATATCCGTTTTCCCTGAGATATTTACATCTTTAAGAGACAGATTTTCTACAGTAGCAGCGCTCAAAGTGTTAAATAAAGGCTTCTTCAAATTATAAATAGCATAATTTTTTCCGTCTTTGCTGCCAAAGAGCTTACCAGTAAATCTGCCCTTTATATAACTGCTAGCGCCATTTTCTAGTTCTACCTCGTTGGCATTCAGACTAGCTCCTAAATAATAGGTTCCACTAAGATTGTTATTTATAGCTTGAACCAGGTTACTAAAGGAAGTGAAGTTTGTGACTTCTCTCTCTGCCTTTTTGGCAAGGTAAAAAGTATAGTTGTCCTCGTATTTATTGTCAATGTCCTGTTTTAATTTTTCAGCACTTGCTGTAATTTTATAAACTGGCTGACCATCTTTTGTGCTATCAACTATTGAAGAAATCGGTAAGAAAACATCTTTAAATTTAGAAGATTTGACCTTCACGAAATAATTGTCTTGATTGCTCGGAATTGTATCCAGAGAAACTTGCTGCTTGTATTTTCCATCAGTTAGACTATACAGCTCTACATCAGATACATTTCTTAGCTCGATATTCTTTTCTGGTTCTTGCTTCTGCTCTTTCGGCTCTTGAGCTTTTTCAGCAGGATTTTCCGCTTCTGGCGCTGCTGGTTCGATGTTTCCAGTATACTCTTGCGGAGGTTCTACCTGCTCGGGCTCTACTATGGCTCCAGCTTGAGTTCCTGTGTATTCAGGTAAGGAAGACGCTTGTTCGGGTTCAACGATTGCTCCTGCTTGAACGCCTGTGTACTCCGGCAATGGAGTAACTTGCTCGGGTGCCACTACCGCACCTGATTGAGTTCCTGTGTATTCAGGCGACGGGGTGACTTGTTCAGGTTCTACTACTGCACCTGATTGAGTCCCTGTATACTCTGGTAAGGGTGTAGCTTGTTCAGGTGACACTACTGAACCTGCTTGAACACCAGTGTATTCAGGCAATGGAGTAACTTGTTCGGGGGCTACTATTGCACCCGATTGAGTTCCTGTATATTCTGGTAATGGTGTCACTTGTTCGGGTTCTACTATTGCTCCTGCTTGAACACCAGTGTATTCAGGTAGCGGAGTCACTTGTTCAGACTCAACTATTGCCCCTGATTGTACACCTCCAATCTCTGGTTCAATTTGTTCAGGCTCAACGATGGCTCCAGATAGTGCACCTGAATACTCAGGCAAAGAAGCCACCTGCTCGGGCTCAACGATTGCACCGGATTGGACGCCTGTGTACTCTGGTAAGGGAGCGACTTGCTCGGGTGCCACTAAGTTAGAAGCTGTTGGTTTTTCGCTAGGCGCTTCAAGCTTTTAGTCCCTTTTTCCACTATTTTAGGAGTCGCTTCCTCTATTTTTGTCGAAAGAACTTCCCTAGAAACTTCCGCATTATCTACAGTGAAAATCCGAACGACTTCGATTTTACGGCCTGGTTTGCCTTCTTGTTTTACTCTTACAGTACCTTCAGCTAAATCAGGATTCTCTTGTATTTGTTCTCCAAAGGCTATCTCAGTTTCAACGGTCACTTCTTTGTATAATAGTTCCGGCTTAGCTACTCGGCCAGACAAGACTTCATCTTGAAGCTCAATTGTATTGACACCAACCGTTTGATTTTTCAGTCCATTCTTATCAAAAGAAACAGAATAATCTAACTTCTTATTTTGGTTTAAAGCTTCTTTATCTAGATTAGCATTTTGCTGATTGTTAAGAATCTTATTGTCTAATAATTTTTTAATCGATTCATCTTTTATGTAGCCAACATAGGTATAGCCTGAAATTTCACTTGGTGACGGCAGACTTTCCCCAGCCGACACTTGATATACCGCATTATACTGTAGCAAGATCCCATTTTCCAGCGCATCGACAGATAGTATCAAACCTCCTCCAACACTAGCACCCACCAAAACAGTCAATAGGAACTTGCTTTGAACCTTTCTTTTTGACACAACAAAAACAACTAATCCTATCGTCGTTAACAGACCAGCCGTCATCATAGTATTTGAATTGTTATTGTCGCCTGTATTCGGTAACGTTTTTGCTCCAACATTTGAATTTAACCTGTAGACAAGATAGTAAGTCTCCTCATTTCCTTCTGATATTTTAGGAAATTCACTTACAATCAAATCCTTTTCTTGCGGAGTTATTTCAGTATCTGTCACGTATTTATATTGTACATTCACCTTTTCCTGCGCTTGAACAGAGTCAACCCCAACGATAGAAACAAAAAAACAAACTAGAAATAGCAGCCGAAACAAGCCCGACAGCTA
>BNJS01002373.1_pt1 | contig 66868 bp, 96 predicted proteins | sample 8540461 | NCBI WGS metagenome assembly BNJS01 (sample SAMD00202454, study PRJDB9452) | human saliva metagenome | isolation source: human saliva | place: Japan
TTCAGTTACGTATTGCCTGTCCTCATCCTCAAAATTCAGCTCGAGCTTCTGCTTTTTCACGTTTTCTCTTTGGTAGGCGAGGAGAGCCAACACATTGGTGAGCGCCTCAATGGTCTCATCTACCCCGCTGCCGTCCTCGTGCCATTTAGCCAACAATGCCAAAGCTGCTGCCGTTTTGGCTCTGCACCTGCGCCATATCCGCTGCTTTGCCCCTTGCGGCCGCGCGGGATTTCAATCACCACCCGGTCGCCGTGCAGCACGCTCAGATATTCGCTAATAAAGCGGCTGCCGGTCAGCGCCTCAAACTGGGCTATACGGTTGAGCGGCAAAGTGTTCTCCAACAACCACCGGTAATACGTTTTAAGTTCCATCCCCATCAGGTCGGCCATCACTTTTGACGGCAGCCGACTGCTCCTTTGGCATGACGTTTGGCCAGCTCAATTGCGTGGTCTAAAGAGGTGGCTTTTCGCCTGTCGTTTGGTGATTCTCATAATGAAAAATTCGCTGTACGGGAATTTAAATGCGTGATTTTTAGCTTAATTAACCTACAATTCAGGCATTCACTACTTTTCGCAGTGTTGGCCGGAAGTTTCGGGCAGCGTAGCGTTGCGGCCAAATGTCCTCTCGGCTTCATCCCTAAAGCATCGGCAATAATTCGCTCTGCTTTTGGATAGGGGCATTGATAATGCACTTTTTAAAGTGTTCGGACTTAGTCCGTTGGCAACAGAATAATGCTCGTACCGACCACCCTGCTTTTTAAGCGCAGCAACCACATCCGCACGCGATGCCAGTCTGCTGTATTTTTGCATTGCAATTACCTCCATTCGTTTAGCTTAAATGTTATGCGCTTTCGTTTAACGTGTCGGCATTATTACTAAACAAATGCAGAGTTTGCAATCGTTTGTTTAGCCATTTTTTTACATTAAGATAGATATTTTGCTAATCGTTTGATAAGTATGTGAAAAATACTAAACACAACTTTAATTTGTTTAGTCTTTTGTTTAGTCTGACAATGAGCTAAACAAAGAGTTGAGTTTCGCTATGAGTAGCTTTTAAAGAACGCCTCAGTTTCTGTGGGAGCGATGCCAAGCCAGCACAAATCGCAAAGAGATTTAAATTGGTCTATTAGCGGTGTGATTAAGAATTTTTTGAAAAAGATACCATCCCAAAAGCTGAAACCCTTGTTTCTATTCAAAAACTGAAAAGGGTGTGATTGAAATTGGCTGATGACAGGGGAAGGCGTGCCATTCCCCGAAGAAGTTACAACCGGCAGCAATCAAGATTGCATAGAGCCTGTCGGGGTCATAATGCAAAATGGATCGCACAAAGATGCCACAACAGCCCCTAGAGGTGCTGGATACGCTCGGCAATCCAGTAGACTTGAGCGAATTTGTCTTCATCCCACGCTACAACGTTAAAGTTGCGGCGGGACATGGTTATGTCGTTGAAGATGAAAAACCAAGATTCACAATGGCTTTTCGGAAATATTGATTCGGCTTCACCTCCGCACCGACCCTAAATCCCTCTCGGTTGTCAAAGTGGCGGCGACAGTATGGAGGGCATATTGTTTGATGGTGATAACGTGTTGGTGGATCACAGCCGTAACCAACCCGAAACGGCTTGTATGTGCTCCGGATTGGCGAGGAGCTCATAGTCAAGCGTACCCAAACCCTCCCGGGCAACCATCTGCTGGTTTCCTCTGCGAACGAGGCTTACCAACCATTCGAATTAAATTTAGCCGACGAGACTTCAGGCGTTGAAATCATCGGCAAAGTAGTATGGTTCGGTCGGCAAATTTAAGAAAGTTTAAATCCCCTTTAATAACCGATTATTTTCCGTACATTTCAGTGCAAAAAGATAACGCATTTTTATCAAACCAAAGCAAAAGCTGGTGCAAGTTTTTTCCCGCACCAGCTTTGCTCAAACCCACGCCCCATAAAGATTTTCGCCGTTTTTTTTCTTCTACCCACCCAGTGCAAAATAAACACCTCCCTCATTTAATCAGGCCGTCTGAAACTGTTGTCGGTTTTCAGACGGCCTGATTGGTTTGTTGCCGTTTAGGCTTCTACCGGAATGATGCCGATTTTTGGCCTGCTAGTTTTTGGCGCGACGGCATGGACGGATTGTCCTGTCGCATCTACCGCCACCGTTACCGGCATGTCTTTCACTTCAAACTCGTAATCGTTTCCATGCCCAAATCGGCGGTACGACTTTGGCCTGTTTGATGGCTTTAGCCACTCAGATAGCCGAACCGACCGCCATCACACGGCTTTGTTGTCGGCAATCGCCTGACGGTCGCCGCGCCGGTTCGATTTGCTTATCGTGCCCGGCCGGTTTCCTGAGCATCTGACGGGTGAATTTGTCCATGGGTGTGGTGGTAGACTGGCGGGGTGACCACTTGTCGGGCACGGATCACCGCCGACGTAGTAGATCAGTTTGTCCGTTGTCGAGGCAGTTTTCGCTTTGTCCAGCATATCGGTCATGCGTTTGTGGCGGCATCGCGGTGTAGATTTTGTTGCTCAAGAGCAGCACGTCGCCCGTTTTCCATGTGGCCACTTTTCTTTGGTCGCTTGTCCAAATCGACGCGGCGGCTGTTTTTCGGGTTGTAGGTGATGTCCGGCCAGTCTTCGATGGTCGGCGGTGAGCACGGCGGGGGCCGCCGTCCAGTTCGAATTGACGGTGGTGGCGGCGCAGTTCGAATCATGGCTACGGGTTTGACGCGGCGGGTGATTATCGAGGATTTTACGTCCAGCACGGTGGTCAGGCCGCCCGCCTGCGCGCCTATGCCCAAGGCGTTTACTTTTTCGAAGAGTTCCAGGCGAGGGCTCGACGGGGAGAGTTCCGCCAGATGCGGCTTTTTCCCCAATTCGTGGATGTCGATGTGGCTCATCTGGACTTTTGGCCAACAGTGCGGTTTTTCTGGCGTGCCGATGCCGATACCCAAATGCCTGTGGATTACCAGCCCGCGCCCATGGTCGGCACGGTTTTCGAGACCCAATCGATTACGTCGGACGGGTGAGTATGGCTGTTTTGGATTTGAGCTTGAACCGCCGCCTTTTTTTCGCGCAGGTTACTTCGATTTTGTCGTCGACGATTTATGTGGATGACGGCGGGGTGTTGTTTTGGTGTTTTGTAGCTTTACCGGATCGGACAAACGGATGCGCGCAGTTTGTTGTCGATTGGTGTGCGCGGCGCATGCCCTGTTTATTATTTCCTGAACGCTCATTTTGGTGTCCCATTGTATGTTCATGCCGACCTTCAAAAGACGGTGGCGATGCTTGTGTTCGGCAGATGGGGCGGTGGCCCTGGCACACATGCGGCTGTTTACCAGAATTGCGTCATCGCGTCTTTGGCGGCAGGATTTCTTTTCTCTCAAGCCTTGCTCAGGGCTTTGATGTAATCGACGGATGGTAGTAGCTGATGAATTGGAGGTATCGGGGATGCTTTGATAAAGTCTTCCTGTTTGATTACGGTCATTTTGCGTTCCTTTGGGTTTGTTTTTTTTTTTCAGACGGCCTGCCGCATGATTGGCAATATTCGGCAGCCATAACGCGCAGGATATGGTAAGGGTCGTCTGAAAAACAGTTCAGACGGCCTGCTTTGCAGGGTTCGCGCGTAATCACCATTCCAACCGAATAAGGAAACGAAGATGTTTGATATCGACAAACAGCAGTTTTTGACGCATTCCGCCACTGCTGCGCCACCCGTGCCTACGACCCGTCCAAAAATCTCGCCGACGATTTTGCTTTATATTCTGAATTGGCGTGTCTCGCGTTCCATCGGTTCGGAACCGTGGCAGTTTTTTGGTGGTGCAGAACGCCGAGCTGAGAGGCCGTCTGAAACCGGTAAGCTGGGGCATGGCCGCAAGTGGACGACTGTAGCTGCTTGGTGGTGATATTGGTGAAGAAAAACGCCTGCTGGGATTCCGCCTTCTGCGTGCAGGCCTGGAAAAGCGCGGCTTGGACGAATAGTATGCGCGTTTTGTGGTTTATTAAAATTCTAAAGCACGATATGAAACCGCCGATGACGAGCGCGCGTGACTGGTGCTGTAGCAGACCTACATCGCCTTGGGAAATATGATGAGCGGTGGTGGTAAGATCGGCATCGACTCTCGCCCGATAGATGGATCGATTATGAAGAAGTGAACTGCATTTTGCCGAAGCTGCCATTCGACCCGCAGGAATGGGGCGTGTCGGTGATGTTACTGGCTACCGCGCACGGATATCTCGCCGCGAGCCGCAAGTTGATTGACGAAATCTGTGAAGTGGTTGAATAAGTGTCGAAATGTCGTACAAAGCAGGCGGCACCGCCATGCCTTCTCCAAACAATCCGCTACACAACACAATCAATCATGGCAAACCGCAATCTTTTTCCGTCAAACGCTTCAGCCCTCGGATGCTTTTTATCGCCGCAGAAGGTTATTGAGCTCTGTATTTGCTTCCGCCCATTCGTTTGGGACGGTGAACGACTGAAACTTCCTGAACATCGATTTATACAACGTGCTGCCCTCGCCCCATCCGCGTGACTTGCCGGTTTGAAACGCACCTTCGGCGACATCGAAAACGGTTTTGCTGACGAAGGCGCGCCTGAGCTCGAATGTTCTTTTGGACGGCAGCCCATTTGGGGGCAAGGCATCCTGTTATCATCCGAAGCTGTCTTCTCCCAAAACGGCAACTGAACCGGCGACACTGATGGTGAAAGGGGAATACCTGTTTGAGTTTGAAGGCTTGAACGATTACGCCGATACGCCGTTTACTTTGAACGCCCCGTTATGGTCGAACGCCGCATGAAAACACATGCCTGATGGCGCATCCGCCCTGCTGTACATAATAGAGGCTGTCTGAAATTGTTTTTCAGACGGCCTGAGACCTTTGCAAAAAGCTCTTCCTTCGACAGCCGAAACCCAAACACAGGTTTTCGGCTATTTCCCCCCTAATACCTCCTGATTTTACCCAAATACCCCTTAATCCTCCCCGGATACCCCGATAATCAGGCATCCGGCCGCCTTTTTAGGCGGCAGCAGGCACACTTAGCCTGTTAGCCGCTTTCAACAGGTTTCAAAACACATCGCCTTCAGATGGCTTTTGCGCACTCACTTTAATCAGCCCGAAAATAGGCTGCCCGGGCGTAGCGGAATTTACGGTGCAGCGTACCGAAAGCTTTGTTCGACCACATAACGGGTCTTTCGACAAATATCGGTTACGTTTGGTTTGCGCTTTCCGTCAGCGGACGGTTGCGGTGGGCTTTGCGCATAATGCCGTCCAGCAACCGATGCTCTTTCAGGTGTTGCCGGTTTTTCCTTACTGTCGTAGCCTTTGTCGGCATAGACGGTCGTACCTTTGGCTATACCTTCCAGCAAAGGCAACAGGTGGTTGCACCTCGCGGGTATTGGCGGGGGTGATGTGCAGTTTCTCGATATAGCCTTCCCTCATCGGTACGGGTATGTTGTTTGTAACCGAGTTTGTAGAGGCCGTTTTTTTCTTTGTCCAACGGGCATCTTTGTCCTTTACTCGGTGTGGTTTGGCCGCTGACTTGTCCTTCTTCATCGACTTCTATGGCCTGACGCTGTTTGCCGCCGGCGGTCTGAATAATGGTGGCGTCAATGACGGCGGCGGATGCTTTCTACTTTTTAGGCCTTTTTTTCGGTCAGTTGGCGGTTAATCAGTTCCAGCAATTCTGACAGGGTGTCGTCTTGCGCCAGCCAGTTGCGGTAGCGGCATAAGGTGCTGTAATCGGGGATGCTCAACTCGTCAAAACGGCAAAAACAGGTTGAAATCGATGCGGGTGATGAGGCTGTGTTCGAGTTCGGATCGGAGAGGCTGTGCCATTGTCCGAGCAGGACGGCTTTTGAAACATGGACAACAGGGGATAGGCGGGACGACCGCGGTGGTCTCTAAGGTAACGGGTTCTTTGACGATTCAGGTACTGTTCGATCGGCTGCCAATCAATCACCTGATCCAACTTCAATAGTGGGAAGCGGTCGATGTGTTTGGCAATCATGGCTTGTGCGGTTTGCTGGAAGAAGGTATTATGAGAAAACTCCCCAAAATGTCTTGGTGGGAATTTAGGGATTTTTGGGGGATTTTGCAAAGGTCTCGGCCTTCACATTATTCGGAAATACAGGAAATAGATAGTGCTTGAACCCATTATCGTCATTAGCTTACGCCAGCAAGTAAGAATCCGTGGCAGCGCAACGCAAACCTTTTTTGTCTGACAAACTCGTCTGGACTCATTGCGGATTCCCGCCTGCGCGGAATGACGGCTAACGGCAGATTCCGTATCGGCGATACGCGAATCGACCACCAACACATAATCAGCCTGTCAGAAGGCGACAGAGGCCGTCTGAAACTACTTTCAGACGGCCTCCTGTTATTTCGCATGCAGGAAGCGGGTGGCGGCTTCGCTGTCGGTCGTCATAATCAGCGCGGCAGGCCTTGCAGCGATTTTTCGATTGCCTTGTCTATCAGGGGCGGTCTTCGGTACCGGTTTGTTCAACACATAGCTGACCACCAGATTGGGTCGCCGGGGTGGCTGATGCCGGAGGCGCAGGCGGTAGGTCCGGCGTGATGAATTTGGCCTGGATGCTTTCTGCCGTTGTGTCTGGCCGTTGCTGCTGCCGAGCTTGAAGGATTTGGCTTTGTGATGTCGAGTTCGTCGTGGGCGACGAGATTTTTCCTCCGGATTTTTAGAAACTGCGCCAGCGGCGACGGCTTTGCTGAGTGTTCTGTAGGTGTGTGGTTTCAGCCAGACTTCGCTTCGGGGCGGCTGACGCGGTGTGGCTGAGGCATTTTTTGTGCTCACGCGGCCTTCACCGCCAGGCGAGTTCGTCTAAACCAAAAGCCCGCGTTGTGGGGTGTGTTCGTATTTTGTGCCCGGGTTGCCCAGGCCGTCGATTAGTTTGATGCTCATATTCGGGTTATCGTTTGATTTGTTGAGTACCGCCGTCGGACACGCGGCGGCGTCGGGCTTCTTTGGGTCAATCAGCAGCGGGCGGTAGAGTTCATTCCCTGTCGTTGCCGCAACGGTGTCGTCGGCGACCGTTTGCCGAAAATTCTCAGCGGCGCGTGCAAATCGGTTTGGGAAGGGGTGACAGGCCGCTTTGCAAAACGGCTTCGCGGGCGGTTGTGCTTCTCGACGGCCAGTTGCTGCAAAACTGTTTTTATCCGTGCCGTAGGCGACTGATGTCAATTCATAGCGTTTGTCCGCTTCGGCGATGAAGGATTCCACCAGCTTACCGGCCAAGTGGCTGGAAAACGGGCTGACTAGGGTGAAAGAGGTTGGCAAAATCATATTCGAGACGGAATTGATTTTGCAGCAGTCGCCGCCCAAATCGATGAAATGCCACCGTCCGCGCAGGGTTTTGAACGGGCTTCCAGCAGTTCCATGCGGATTTCGCAGCCGGGATGTTTGCGGTTGTGGGTGGCGGGCGATTGTTTCACGCCTTATAGTCCATATACAGGCGGGCTTTGAGTTCGTCGCCTTCGCGCGAGATGACTTCGGTCCGCTGCACCACGGCAAAATTCCGGGTAGTCTTCGACTTCAACCGCACCAGCTCGAACATTTGCTGCGCGCGCTGTGTGCCACCAATATGTTTTTTCTTTACGGTTTTTGCGTGTCCGCCGTTCGGGAAAAGGCGGCATTATAGCGAAATGCGGTGTTTCGGGGCTTCGATGGATGGAGGCCGTCTGAAAACGGCTTCAGACGGCCTAATGTGATTCAACGACCGCTGCCGAAATGGATGCGCGGATCGGCCCAGCGTAGGATAAATCGGTCAGCAGGCGGGCGGTCAGCCCATCAGGGTGAAGACGTAGATGCGCCCCATCACGACCGGGTAGTCGCGTTTTGAGTACCGCTTCGCGGACAACGGCCCCGAGCCCGTCGAGGGAAAAACAGGGTTTCAATCAGCAGGCTGCCGGTGAAAAACGCACCGATGAAGGCGGCCGGAAAACCGGTAATCAGCGGAATCATGGCGTTGCGGAAGATGTGTTTGAACAGGATTTTCCGTTCGGGCAGGCCTTTGGCGCGGGCGGTATAGACGTATTGGCGGCGGATTTCTTCGAGGAAGACGTTTTGGTCAAAACGGTGGTAACGGCCAGGCTGCTGGCAGCGGAGGCGGTAACGGGCAGGGCGATGCGCAAAGGTATTGTCAGCGATGTCCTGGTGGAGAGAGTTGGTCCCAGTTGTCGCCCGTCAACCCGCCTTGCGGAAACCAGGCAAAGAAGCTGCCGCCGCCGAACAACACCAGCAGCAACAGGCCGAGCACGAAGGGCGGGATGGTGTAGCCGACGAGGATGACGAGGCCGGTCAGGGTGTCGAAGCGGCTGCAGTCGCGCACACGGCTCGGCGATGCCCAACGGGATGCAGATGGAGGGTAGTGAGGGCAGAGGTCCGCTGCGGCCGAGGCTCCTTGGAAACGGGCAGCTTTGGCGGATAAGGTTCAGCCACGGTTTCGTGGTGGAAAGCTGTTGTGAGGTCGAAGCGGGCAAACGCGCCAGCATTTCGCCGAAGCAGGTTAGCGGCGGTTTGTCGAAGGCTCGTAGGGCGTTGAGGGCGGCGATGTCGTCGGCACTCAGGCGCGTGCGGCCCGCCATGCTGCTGCCGCCCGATGCCGCTTCTGCCGCTGCCGCACCGCTGCCGGAAAGGTTCTGCCATCAGCTGTTCCACCGCCCGCCGGGCACGTGGATAATCAGGAAGGTGAGCGCGAGTATGCCGAGCAGGTGGGAATCAGCAAAAGCAGGCGTTTGAACAGGTGGGGCAGCATGGGCGGTATTCCTCAGGCCGTCTGAAAATTATCATCAAAAAGCCGGTCAATAAGCTCTTTGAACAGGTACCGAATACGCCCAGCCCGAGTACGAAAGAACAGGATGAACATGCCGAACTTGCCCGCATTCGATGCCGAGGGTCGTCGGCGATGAAGCCGATGAAGAGTGATCGAGTGCAGTGAGGCCGATTTTCATGGCCCATGCGGGCGAAATTGCGCGCTGATCAGTCATGCGCTTTTTCCTTTTGATGTTTGTGTGTTTGCCGCTGTTGCGGCCGTCAGACGGACGCATGCCGTCTCTTCCGGTTTGCCGCCCGTTTGTTTTTCAGACGGCCTCCATCTGCCGAAGGCCCGTCTGAGCGGTCTGCTGATGCCATTGCCTCGTGCCAAATCGGCAATCGAGTCGTCGGCGTTCCAGGCCGACGGAGATGCGAACAGGCCTTCGCGGATGCCTGCGGCGTATTTCGCTTCTGGGCTGCATTTTGCCGTGGGTGGTCGTCCACGGGTGCGTGATGGTGGAGCGCACGTCGCCCAGGTTAGCGGTTTTGGAGAAAGATTTAACGCTGTCGAGCAGTTTCCATGCGGCTTCCTGCCGCCCCGGACTTCAAACGCTGAAGACGATGCCGCCTCCGGACTGCTGTTTTCACCAATTCCGGCCTGCGGGTGGTCGGCGAAAAGCCGGAATGAGTAAACGGCTCGTTGCGGCTGCCGCCGCAGCCATTCGGCGATTTTTCAGCATTGGCACTGCTGTGCGATACGCAGCGGCAGGGTTTCACGCCGCCGAGCAGCACCAGGCGTGGAACGGCGCCATCGACATGCCGCAGGCGTTCATGTAAACCTGGGACCTGCCATCAGTTCGTGCGTCCGACCACCCGCCGCCCTGCACCTACCCTGCCCGTCTATCGCCTTGGTGGCGGAGTGTACGGACAAATCGGCGCCGAATTTCAGCGGCTGCTGCAAAATCGGGGGTCAGGAAGCTGTTGTCCACCACCAGCAGTGCGCCCGCCTGATGGGCGATGTCGGCCAGCTGTTCCAAATCAGCCACTTCGTTGAGCGGGTTGGACGGGGTTTTCCGAGGAACAGCATTTTGGTGTTCGGCGCACGGCGGCGCGCCGTCGTCCAAATCGGTTTTGCGAAACAAGCCGATTTCGATGCCGAAGCGGGCGATGTGGTTGTTCAGCGGCCCATGGTGGTGCCGAACAGGCTGCGGCTGCAAATCAGGTGGTCGCCCGCGCGGGAAAGGGTCAGCAGGGCGGCGTTGATGGCAACCATGCCGGTGAAGGTGCACGACCCGCTTCACCGCCTTCCAAAACGGCGATGCGTTTGGCGAAGGCGGCGGTGGTGGGATTGGCGGTGCGGCTGTGGGCCATGCCTTCTCGCCCTTGAAGAGTGCTGCTCGACCGCCGCGCTGTCAAACATGAAGCTGCTGGTGATAAACAGTGCCTGGTTGTGTTCATTGTAGTTGGTTTGTTCTTTTCGCGCCCGGATGGCCAGGGTTTCGGGATGGAGTTCTCCGTTCATGATCCTCTTCCAATGTGAAGTTCGGTAAAGAACGCATTTTGCGCCTCTTCAGCGTGTTTCAAGCGTTGAGGCCGTCTGAAAACGGATTGCCGGACCGGAAATGCGTTTCAGACGCCCTGATGCCTTCGGTTTAGTGCCGACAACGCGCCGTCCGGTCATGTTCAATACGCGGTCGAAACGGGCGGCCATTTTCGTCGTCGTGGGTGACCACCACCAGCGCGGTGCCGAGTTCCTGCTTCAGTTCCATCATCATGTCGAGGATGTTGGGGGCGTTTTGCGGTCGAGGTTGCCGGTCGGCTCGTCGGCCAGCAGGCAGGCGGGTCGGTAACCAGCGCGGGCGATGGCGGCGCGTTGGCGTTCGCCGCCCGAAAGTTCGCCCGCCGGTGCTTACGCGGTCTTTCAGGCCGACTTTTTCCAGCATCAGCAACGCCCGTTCCCGCGCCTGTTCTTTCGGGCGTTTGCCGATTAGAGGGGCATCATACGTTTTCCAAGGCGGAAAATTCAGGCGGCAGGTGGTGGAACGCTGGTAAACGAAGCCGGGATATTGGTTTCTCAGCCCGCTCAATTGCTTCTGGCTCAACTGGGACAAGTCCTGCCCCATCAGGGAAACACGACCGGAAGTCGGTTTGTCCAGCCCGCCAGATGTGCAGCAGGGTGGATTTTCCGCCGCCCGACGCGCCGACGATGCCCTGCTCCGGCCTTTGTCCACCTGCAGGGTCAGGTTGTCCAACACCTGCACGTTCAGTTGTCCGTCGTAATAGTTTTACAGACGGCCTCGCAAGCCAATATGGTGTTACTCATAACGCAAAAGCCTCCGCAGGTTCGGTTTCCTCGCCGCACGCCAGCTCGGATAAAGCGTAACCAACAGCGACAGGCCGAGAAATGGCGACAACCGCCGCCGTCGCTCCAAAGGACGTGCGAGGGCAGATAGTCGAGGAAAATATGCTTTTGATTCGATCGGCTTGCGCCCCTGCGGGTTTTCCACCCATTTCAGTATGTCGCCGATATTCACCGCCAGCAACAGGCCGAGCACGGTGCCGATGGCCGTGCCGATTAAACCAACAGCGTGCCTTGACGAAGAATATCTTCATGATGCCCGAAGGCGGCACCCTGCGTGCGTAAAATGGCGATTGCCGACTGCTTTTCGGTAACGGTCATAATCAGGGTGGAAATCATTGGTTGATCGACGCCACCAGGCTGATGAAGAACATCACGACGAACAGCATTTTTCTTTTCAATTCCACGGCATTGAAATACGATTGGTTGCTGAACGTCCAATGCGCGCCACACGCGGTCGACCGCATCGGCTGGCAGGGAGCTTGGGCACGACTAGCCGGTGCGTTTTGCGGATCGGCCGGTTTCCAGAGCGCAAGGCCGGCAAAACCGCCTTCAAAGCGGTAGAGCGTCCGTGCGTCTTCGATATGGGTCAAGCGTCAGCGTATTGTCCAATTCGTAGAGGCCGGTCTTCACCACGCCCACTACGTTGAACTGCTTCAGCCTCGGCACCACGCCAGCGGGCGTAACGTTGCCTTCGGGCGTAATCACCGTTACCTTGCCGCCCTTCCGCGCCCAGTTCGTTGGCCAATTCCTGGCCGAGGATGATGTCGAACTCGCCCGGTTTCAAAATCTTCAAATTTGCCGACCGTCATTTTTCAATAATCGACGACCTGCTTCTCTTCTTGCGGGTCTATGCCGCGCACCTGCACGCGCGCGCACCACGCCGTTGTTGGCTAAAAGCGCCTGATCGGCGATATAGGGGCGGAGCGAGAACGTCCTTATTGCCCGCCACCATTTTGCGTCAAATCCTGCCAGCTGCCGCCGTTTTCCGTATCGTAAAAAGCCGATTTCGGCATGCGGCGCGACGCTGAACAATTGGCTGCGCACGTCTTTCTGAAAAGCCGTTTCACCACCGACAGGACCACAATCAGCGCCATCACGCCGATGGCGATGCCGATGATGGAGATAATGCCGATAAACGACATAAAAGCCGCTGCGTTTTTCGCCCGCAAATAGCGCAGGCTCATCCATGTTTTCTAAAAAGAAATCATCGTTTGTTTGCGGTTTCCGGAAAAATAAAGGCCGCATTAGCTACCGCAAAAGGCCGTCTGGCCGTCCTTCCGCCCGATGGTGGTTGCCGCATCCTGTTTCAGACGGCCCAAAGCGGGGCGTTTCCGCTATAATCGCGCAACCGAAAAGCAAGCCGAAACACAGACAAATGTCCAACAAACCGAAACACGAACACGAAGCAAACAAACTGCAAAAACGCCTGCGCCACGCCGTCGGCGATGCGATTAACGATTTCAACATGATAGAGCCGGGCGACAAAATCATGGTCTGCCTCTCCGGCGGCAAAGACAGCTACGCCCTCCTAGACATCCTGCGCCAGCTCCAAGCCACGCGCCGATTGATTTTCGAACTGGTTGCCGTCAATCTCGACCAGCAGCCCGGGCTTTCCCGAAGCAGTGTTGCCGGACCTATCTTGAAAGCATAGGCGTGCCTGTACAAAATCGTCGAAGAAGACACCTACTCCACCGTCAAACGCGTGTGACGAAGGCAAAACGACTTGTTCGCTGTGCAGCCGCCTGCGCTGCGGCATCCTCTACCGCACCGCCAAAAGAGTTGGGCTGCACCAAAAATCGCCTTTGGGACACCACCGCGACGACATCCTCGCCACCTGTGTTTTTAAATGTATCTTTACGGCGGCAAACTCAAAGCCATGCCGCCCAAGCTGGTGAGCGACAACGGCGAACACATCGTCATCCGCCCGCTGGCGTATGTGAAAAGAAAAAGATTTGATCAAATACGCCGAACTCGCTAGCAATTCCGATTATCGCTGCAACCTCTGCGGCTCGCAGCCCAACCTGCAGCGCCAAGTCATCGGCGACATGCTGCGCGATTGGGACAAACGCTTCCCCGGCCGTATCGAAAGTCGCATGTTCTCCGCCCTGCAAAACGTCGTCCCTTCCACCTCGCCGACACCGAGCTTTTCGATTGCCGGTTTGCGAACACGCGTCAAACCTCGAAACACGGCGGCGATTTGGCCTTTCGACAGCGAAACCCTGCCCGCCCGTTTCGACAGCGGGGAAGACGAAGACAGCATCAGCCTCGCCAAAACCGCGCAAAGTCATCAACATCCTCGACAGCCGCCCGAAAAATTAAACGGCGGCCGTTAAACTATCAAAAAGGCCGTCTGAAAACCCGACATTCCGTCAAACGGGTTTTCAGACGGCCTTTGCTATTTTGTTTTCGATGTGATTGAGGGGCAAACCCCGCTTCATCGGCAAGAGCGGCAATGGAACATATGCCGCTCTACTCGGCCATACTTTTCGACGGCCTCACTCCGCCGCAGGCAAACGCTGGCGCATTTGCTCGAACAGGCACACCGTAGCCGCCATGGCGACGTTGAGCGATTCGGTGTCTCCGGCCATCAGGTTTTAACCGTCCTGTCCGCAACCGGCGCATTTCGGCACTGACCCGCCCCTTCGTTTGCCGAACAGCCAGCCGCAGGGTCGCGCAAATCCAAACCGTACAGGCCGCAGCGCGCGTTCGTCGAGTGCGGTGGCCAGCAGCGGCGGACGGTAGCCCTGCCGCCAAACGGCCAAATCGGTATCGGGGTGCAGCGTCGGCAGGAACGCATGGCCGCACGCAGGACTTTCGGCGACCACACGTCGGCACAATCCGCACTAAGCACGATGTCGCGCACGCCCGAAGCAGCCGCGCTGCGCAAAATGGTGCCGATGTTGCCGGGGTCCTGCACCCGCTCCAGCACGACGCAGTCTCGTCTTCACACAGTTTTGCGGCGGACGGCAGCTTAATCGAGCGCGACGATATTTCCGCCCTCCCCCAATCCGGTCAGCCTGCCCAGTATCGGCGCGGCGACGGAAACGTTTTTCAGACGGCATCCGTTGCAGCAATGCCGATATTTCGGCATCTTCCAAACGGTTTTCCGCCACATACACGCATTCCGGCCTGCCGCCTGCGTTTCAGGCTTCCAAAAGGTGCGTACCTTCGAGCAGGGTTTGGCTGAAAGCGCGCCGTTTGGCGGCGGAGGCGGCGAGTTTGGCCAGATGTTTGATCCGGCTGTTTTGGGCGGAGCAATGTGTTCCATAGTATGGGCGGAAGTCGGTCGGGAGGTGGATAAAAACAGGCCGCCGAAGCGGCGGGCGGATAAACGGCTGTTCGGTCGCTTTAGTCCGCATTTTCGATTCAAAACGGACGGCCTTTCAGATGCTAAACATCCGAATCATCCGTTCGGCACGATTTGCATCTATGCAGGCGCGCACTGCGTAGCGAAGCAGAGAGGCCGTCTGAAAACTCGGTGTTGCCTCAAAATGGGGAAAGGGTTTCAGACGGCCTCAATAAGGGCGGCAACTGGCGGTTTTTGCGCCTAAAGATACTGCTGCGCCATGCCCGTGCGGCATCCAATGCCTGCGCCAAGTCGGCAAGCAAATCGTCGATATGCTCGATACCGACGCTCAGACGTACCATGTCGGGACTGACGCCTGCTGCGGCGAGTTCTGCATCGTCAAGCTGACGGTGGGTCGTTGTAGCAGGATGGGTAGCCAGAGATTTGGCATCGCCGATATTCACTAGGCGCAGGAAGAGTTGCAGTGCGTCAATGAACTTCGCACCGGCTTCACGGCCGCCTTTAATACCGAAACTTAGCAAACCGGAGGCTTTTCCGCCGTAGTCGCGGTCAATCAAGGCTTTATACGGACTGTCGGGCAGGGCGGGATAGTTCACCCATTCGACCTGCGGATGTTTCTTTAAGAATTCGGCTACTTTTAGGGCGTTTTCGCAATGACGTTCCATACGCAGGGCGAGGGTTTCCAAACCTTGAAGCAGTAAAAATGCGCTGTGCGGAGACAGGGCGGCACCGGTATTACGCAATGGGACGACGCGGGCGCGGGCGATATAGGCTGCCGCACCAAAATGTTCGCAGTAGTTTACGCCGTGGTAAGACGAATCAGGCTGATTGAAGGTTTTTTCAAAACGCGGATTGCCTGCCCATTGGAATTTACCGCCGTCGATAATGGCACCGCCAATCGTTGTGCCGTGGCCGCCGATGTATTTGGTCAGGGATTGGATAACGATGTCGGCGCCGTGCTCGATCGGGCGGAACAACGTGGGCGTAGCGACGGTATTATCGACCATTAAAGGCAGCCCTTGAGCGTGCGCGGCTTGGGCGAATGCTGGAATATCGACGACATTGATGGCGGGATTGCCGATAGATTCGCAATACACCAGTTTGGTGTGGCTGTCGGTATTGGCGGCGATTTCTTCGGGTTTGGCCGGATCAATAAAGCGTACTTCTATGCCTTGGCGCGGTAGGCTGTGGGCAAAGAAATTGTATGTGCCGCCGTAGAGGGTTTTGGTTGCGATGATGTTGTCGCCTGCTTCAACCAAAGTTTGAACGGCATAGGTAATTGCCGCCATACCGCTGGCGACAGCCAATGCGGCGATACCTCCTTCCAAACGGGCAACGCGTTCTTCCAAAACGGCAGTGGTCGGATTCATGATTCGGGTGTAGATATTGCCCGCTACATCAAGGTTGAACAAGTCTGCGCCGTGTTGCGTGTTGTCGAAAGTGTAGGAAGTGGTTTGGTAAATGGGGACAGCAGCGGATTTGGTAGTCGGTTCGGATTGATAGCCTGCATGCAGGGCAATGGTTTCCGTTCATGAATATCCTTGTGAGTGAATTAACGATGGTGGATTAAATTTAAACCAGTACGGCGTTGCCTCGCCTTGCCGTACTGTACTGTACTGTCTGCCTTCGTCGCCTTGTCGCAATTTAAATTTAATCCACTATATTAAGTGCGTCTGAAAAAACGTAGATTGTTTTTCAGACGGCCTGTTTCTTGCTGTATTGCGGTGTGTGTCAACTACTGTCGTTACGTCTGCCTCCGGTAGTGTCATCACCTGAAGCTGACGCGCGTCTTCCGGCTCTTCCGCTACCCGCCTGCGGCTGACCAGTTGCTCGCCTTCGTCCAGATTGATCAGGCGCTACGCCTGCTGCGGCGCGGCCGGTTTCGCGGATTTGTTCGACTTTGGTGCGGATGAGGACGCCGCCGCTGGTAATCAGCATCAGGTCGTCGGTTTCACCGACCAGCTGCGGCCACCAGATCGCCGTTGCGCTCGCCGGTGTTGATGGCGATATTGCCTTGTCCGCCTGTTTTTCGACCTGTAATCGGCAATCGGGTGCGTTTGCCGCAGCTGCTGGCGGTGGCGGTGAGCACTCTGCACTCGCTTTTGTTCGCACTCGGGCAAAGGTAATCAGGCTGACGATGTCTTGCCGGGCAGCGCGATACTGCGCAGGCCAGCGCTGCCGCGACCGGACGGACGCACGCCGTGTTTGCCGCTTGGCGGCATTTGCTGTCGGCGGTTTTCGTCTTCGGGTCGTCTGAAATTTGTCGGTGTCGATGTCGGCACTTCTGCGTCGTCGTTGCCGCCGATTTTTCCCAGTATTCGTTGAAAACGGATGACTTTCGCCCTAAGTTGGAGAACAGCATGATGTCGTCCGAGCCGCTGGTTTGCGCGGCGCCGACGAGGTGTCGCCTTCTTGAGCGCGATGGCTTTTGATGCCTTGGCTGCGGACTTTTAAACGCGAAAAGTTGGACTTTTTCACCATCGCCTTGCGCGGTGGCGAAAGAAAGACGTATTGGTCTTCGCTCGCGCACGGCGAGGATGGCGCTGACTTTTTCGCCTTCGCCAACTGGATGACGTTGTTAATCGGACTACCGCGGCTGTTGCGACCGCCTTCGGGCAGTTTGTAAACCTTAATCCAGTGGCACTTGCCGAGGTTGGTGAAACACATCAAATAGTCATGCGTGTTCGCGACGAACAGCTTTTCGAGAGTTCGTCTGGTGGCCACCGCCTGTTTGCCGCGCCCGCCGCGACGCTGCGCCTGATAGTCGGTAGCTCATTGGGTTTTGATAGTAGCCGCCGGGTCAGGGTAACGACCATTTCGCGTTGCGGAATCAGGTCTTCATCGGCAATGTCGCCGAACGGGTTGATTTCGCTGCGGCGCTCGTCGCCGAAATTGGTTTTGGTTTCTTCCAATTTTCGCGGATGATTTGGGTGAGTGCGTGTCCGCTTCGCCAAAATGTCCAAAATAGTCGATGATTTTGCCATGATGTTTTTGTAGTCGCCGACGATTTCTTCTGGTCAAGGCCGGTCAGTTGCGCAGGCTCATGCGCAGGATGGCGTCGGCCTGAATTTCGCGCTCCGATAATAGCCCTGTCCCTGCAAAGCCGAGGTTGGCGGGCAGACCTTCGGGGCGCGCCATGCGCAGGTCGAGGTCGGTACGGCTCAACATGTCTTCCACCAAACCGCTGCGCCATGCGCGGACAGCAGTTTTCTCTTTGGCTTCAGGTGCGTCGGCAGATTCTTTAATCAATCGAATCATCTCGTCGATATTGGACAGGGCGACGGCTTTACCGGCGATATGGCCTTCATGACGCGCTTTTTCAGGCGGAACAGGGTGCGCGGGTAACGACTTCGCGACGGTGGCGCAGAAATTCCGCCAGAATCTGTTTCAGGTTCAACAGGCGCGGCTGACCGTCAACCAAAGCACCATGTTGATGCCGAAGCTGTCTTGAAGCTGGGTGAGTTTAGAGTTGGTTTAAAAACGACTTCGGCGTTTTTCACGTGCGTTTCAATTCGATAACGACGCGCATACCGGATTTGTCGGATTCGTCGCGCAGGTCGGATACGCTCCAATGTCGCGCACCAGTTCGCCGATCCACCAGCTTGGCTTTTGTTCACCTGATACGGGATTTCGTCGATGATGATGGCTTCGCGTTCGCCGTTTTGCCTATGGGTTCGATATGGGTTTTACCGCGCCATGACGACGCGACCGCGACCGGTTTTGATAGCCTTCGCGCACGCCGCTCAAGCCGTAGATGGTCGCGCCGGTCGGGAAATCGGGGCTTGCAGGATGTTGATCAATTCGTCGATTTCGGTTTCGGGTTCATCCAAAAAGACGCAGACAGGCGTTGATGGTGTCGTGAGGTTGTGCGGCGGAATGTTGGTCGCCATACCGACGGCGATACCGGACGAACCGTTGACCAACAGCGCGGGAAGCGGGTCGGCAACACCAGTGGCTCGTGTTCGCTGCGTCGTAATTCGGGCCGAAAATTGACGGTTTCCTTCTTCGATGTCCGCCAGCATTTCGTGGGCGATTTTCGCCATGCGGATTTCGGTATAACGCACTGCCGCGGCGCCGTCGCCGTCAACCGAACCGAAGTTGCCCCTGACCGTCGATTAAGACGTAGCGCATCGAAAAATCCTGCGCCATGCGCACGATGGTGTCGTAAAACCGCGGAATCGCCGTGCGGATGGTATTTACCGATGACGTCGCCGACGATACGCGCCGATTTTTGTAGGCGGCGTTCCAGTTGTTTTTCAGCTCGTGCATGGCGTAAAAGCACGCGGCGGTGCACAGGCTTCAAAACCGTCGCGCACATCGGGCAGCGCGCTACTGACAATCACGCTCATGGCGTAATCGAGATAGCTTTTGCGCATTTCGTCTTCAAGGCTGACGGGCAGAGTTTCGAGTGCGAATTTATGGTCGTTGCGGATAGCTTTGCGTCGGTCATGGTTGAATTTTATAAAAGAAATTTCGCCGAATTTTAACATAAATGTATAGGGTGTCCCAGACGTTAGGACGGCTGTCTTTTAAACGGGTCCATTCGATTCCGACGGTAGTACGGCATACCATCTCAAGGGAAATAAATTCTAAGCTAATGAACATTAAGCAAATCACGCCCTATTGCCCGTAACAGGCTGCCCCCGCTTTATTTTTTCCGTTCAACCGTCTCACCGATTGTTTCCAAATAAAATCGAAACTTTTACCTTTGCTATCGTCCATACGCTGACGACATTCACTCAAAGCACCAATTATTTGTAATGTTTGCTCTTTATATGCCAAAGGCCGTCTGAAAACACCCGGGATGGCTTTCAGACGGCCTTTTAACCAGCGGCAAGCCGGTTACTGGTACAAACGATAAACTTTCGCTATAATTCGCTTTCATTATTTATTGCCGAACAACCGGACACATATCGCGGCTGCTGAACCCGATTTTCGAAACAAAGTTAGAAAGCAGATAGTGCGACAATCTAGACCGAAGCCGCAGCCGTGCATGGCGGCGGCATCAAAACCAACGCCCCAGCCATCGCGTACACGGCAAAAACCCTTTTGAGGGCAAGCCTGAGAAAAAGTGGGATTTGATGTATTTCCGCAGGAATAAAGTCAAGCGCGCACAAAAACCGGGCTTTGTTTACCCTTCAGGCAGCATGAATTTGAAGCCGAATGGTTTGATTAACTTAAAGAACACATTTCGATTTCATCGAGATGATTTTTCACGAGGCGGATATTTTTCCGCCTTTTTAATTTCTATGAACGCGCTCCTTTTATTTGCAGCCGCAACCAATGGCGCAGCCCACTGCGGAGCTTGCGTTTCGCCGTTACCCGAATGTTCAAACCCGTTCCGCAGGCACAAGCCCCAATGCGCGGCGCACTGTTTCTGCTGCCGACATCGCATGGGCGGATAAGGTTTTCGGTCTGGGAGCAAAGCACAAAACCGCCTGTCGGCACAGTTCCCCGCGCTTTAGCACAAAAGAAATCATCGTATTGGATATTCCCGATGATTACCGCTATGCGGACGAAAGATTTGATGGGGATATTGAAAGGAAAGCATCGAACATTATTTGCCCAAATAGGAAATATGAAACAAAACAAAAGCGTCGTCTGAAACACGCAACGTATGGTTTCAACTTCGTTGAAACTGCGTTTTCAGACGGCCTTTGCTGCGGAATTACGTGCCGCCTTGACCAAACGTTGCGCGTACTGCGGCTTGCTCAGGCTTTCGGTCTGCACCGTGCTGCCGGAACGGGGGCGTGAAGGAATTTTTCCGCCGCCCAGATAAAGGCCGACGCGAAATGCCCCGAGCCGGAGGTGTTGAAAATACCATCGCCGGTTTGCAGGTCGCGCGTGCTGATGGTGCGGCTGGCGGCGGCTATGTCGGCGCGAACTGCGCGGCAGGTTCACGCGGAGGGCGTTTTGCTACATATTGATCATGCCGCTGCAATCGAATCCGGTATCGTGCTGCCGCCCCAGCGGTAGGGTGTGCCGACCAAATCCATGCTGTGCAGCATCGGTTCCTGCCTGCCGGCGGTGCGGTTGATGTGGCCGATGCGGATGTTTTTGTGCGTTTTGGCGGCAGCCTGTGGTTTGTGTTTGGTTTTATGGCTGCCGGTGGATTTTTCTGCCGCTGCCGCCGCAGGCGGGAGAGTCCGAATGCGGCGGCGGCCAGCAGCATGAGCAATAGCTTTGTTCTTCATCATTCTTAATCGTTTATTCTCGTATTCAGGCCGTCTGAAGGCGCGGTTCAACGAAGAGAAACTTATCTTCCGGCCAAAATCAGGTTTCAGACGGCCTCTTTGCCCTCTTCCGCCGCTTCGTAGGCTTCAACGATGCTGCACCGGATGACACCACGTCCTCACTGGTAAAGGTGTGGAAATACAGCCCTTCCACATCGCGCAGTTTTTCCGGCGTCCTTCAGGCCGGATTTGATGTTTTTCGGCAAGTCGATTTGGCCCATCGCCCGTGATGACGGCTTCGGCACCGAAGCCCTATGCGTCAAACATTTTCATTTGTTCGGGTGTGGTGTTTTGCGCCTCGTCCAGAATCACACACGCGCCGTTGAGTGCGCACCGCGCATATAGGCTGGCGGGCGATTTCAATAAGTCGCTTCTCCAACAGTTTGGTTACGCGGTCGAAACCCATCAAATCGTACAGCGCGTCGTACAGCGGGCGCAGGTAGATCGACTTTCTGCGTCAGGTCGCCGGGCAGGAAGCCCAGTTTTCGCCTGCTCGACTGCGCACCAGCACGCGATGCGTTCGATTTGGTGTTTTTCCATCGCATCGACTGCGGCGGCCACCGCCAGATAGGTTTTCGCCATGTACCTGCAGGGCCCAGCCGAACACGATGTCGTGATTCAGCTGGGCGCGGATGTAGCCGTTTTGGCGCGGGTGCGCCCGCCCTATGCTGCCGCGCGTTTGGTTTGCAGGTACATACTGTTTGTCCTGTTGCTGTTCGGTGTGTTCCGCATCGCACGCTTTTTGCCACGACGGCCACCAACTGGATGTCGTCCTCGTTCAAATCCCGACTCTCGGCCAGCCCCGCTAATTCAATCAGCGCACGGCGAGCTCGCGTGGGCATAATTTCCGATAAAGGTAAAAACGTTCGAAACGGCGGCTGATTTGAATGTCCGCTTTTACCCAATGTGGCCAAATGGGCATCGAGCGGCCCCGTCAGGCGTTGCAGGACGGTGTTGTCATGTCTTCGAATTGCAGGGTGTACAGTGTGGGTTACAACAATCGTGAAAAATCGGTTAGCGGAAAACGACGGCAAATATGGACTGTTTAAGCAGGAATATCAAGCGGCGAAACCCTTCAATCCATATAAAACCAATTTATAACGATAATTCCTTCCATTTATTTAGTTTGATATTAACATTCTCTCTCAAGCAGCCTGCCCTGCCAAATCAATCAGAAAAACAGGAGGATCCAAGAGATGAGTTTTCATAAAATACCTGCTTCATGCCGTCTGAAACCATTATTTCTCATGATTAGCATCTTAGGCGGCATAACCGCCGCATGGGCGGAAGGACGGCACGACGACGAAGAAGCGGAAATTGGCAGATGTTCAGGTCATCGGCATCCGACCCGATGACAGAAGCTACGCAGTCAAGTCTACACCCGCGACATCAGCAACCTATACAAAGGAAAACAGGAAATCGAAACCTACCGCGGTCAGCGTACGATTTAATCGGCGGCATGGCGGGCAGTATTCAGCGGCGACGCGCGCAACAGCGGCGCGCTTGACCTCAACATACGCGGTATTCAGGGCGAAGCAAAGTTCCGGCACGGTAACGGCACGAACAGGCAATCAGCGTATGGCGAGGATTTGCAGCATATCCAACCGCAACTACATCGACCCGAACCTTATCAGCAGCGTGTATGTGGAAAAAGGCGCATCGGCAACCGCGACATCCGCAGCGGCATAGGCGGTTCGGTCAGCATGAAAACGCTGGAAATCGACGACGTCGTGCCGAAAGATCAAAAATTCGTATGGAAGTCAAAGATGAAACCGGCAACAACAGCATCAAACAGCGAATATGCCCATGCCGCATCATGGAACGAAAGACTACCGCCACTACCGAAGCCCTCACTCCTTCGACCGCAGCGACTGGGCGATTATGCTGGATGATAGCGACCGTCAAAAACAACGCTTTCGGCGGGCGAGGAAAATTATTTAAAGACAACGCCTTCCGAGTTTCAGCTCGGTATGCGCGGCGAAGCGTTGACGGTTTGATTGCCTACGCATGGCGCGACAAGGGCAATTACTTTGCTGGCAGCAAGGGGCGAACGCCGGCTACCTCCCCGATCGCCAGCTCCATGACCGAGGAAGAAACTCAAAAAGTTACGATGATATTCAGGGAATATACCGCCAATGTCGGTACGTATTACCATCCGTCCGGCGAAGTGGCCAACACCTCCTGAATATGCGCTCGTGGCTGGGCAAAGGCACGTTCAAACCGCCCGACAACCAAAAATACAGCTCGGCATACGCCATACCAACACCCGTTTCGGCGAAAATCATGCCGTACAGCATCCCTGTTCGGCACATCGGCGGGCAGCAACTCAAATCCGACGGCTCCGCCCAAAACCGATATGAGTAGGCTCACCAAAAGGCACGCTGATGGCGGAATGGCCGCAGGCATGCTAAACAGACCGCCGTCAATCTGGATTACTCTTGGAAACCCGCGAGAACAGCCGCTGGGTAGATTTGAAGGCGGGATTTGGGGACGTTTAGACAATTCGCAAACCAACTCCACGGGCGCTATCCGCATCGACCCTATTCCTCGACAAAAGCATTCAACGACAAATATGCCGAAGACTGGTATTACAGCAAAAGAGCCGGAATGGACAAACTGCCGCCCAACACCAACAACCGCTTTTACCGTTTTTCAACGCTGCCGCCTACCGCGCCAAAAACAACCGCTTGGGCATCAATTTGTCCAACCGCATGAAGCTGGCCGATACACTCTCGAACTGACCCTGACGGGTGATTACCAACGCGAAAAACTCAAAGGCAGCAGCGACACCAGCTGGATACTCGCCCTGCCGCACGACGAAACCGCAAACTGGTGGGAATGCCCGCCACAAACGCAATGAATGGAATTGTCGGCTTCAACTTCAAATACGAACCGACACCGTGGCTGACACTGAACGCCATGCACCGCTATACCGACTACCGCATGACCGATACCTTCGTCCGCGATTATCTGTCCAAACACCGCGACCGCTTGGAAGCGAAAGGCGAATTTAACGTATTGTCGGAAAACAGCCGCAATGTCGCCGCCATCGGCAGCAGACTGGCCACTCCGGAAGAATACCGTGCCCGCATGGATTTGAAAGCCCGATATGAAGCCGCATTGAAAAGCCTATGAAAGAAAGCCCCGGCGGAAGTGGTGCGTACGCAGCGGCATGGGATGGCTATACGACCAGAAAATTTTGGGCATGATAAACACCCCTGCTCCGTACCCGGATTACGCCTGGGCGTTGGAAAATATGCCCGAAGAAACGGAAGGCGGCAAAAGTACCCTGATTTTTATCCACTGGCCGCAAGAGCTGACTGATGAAGCGAGAATACAACAATTCAACCACACTACCCGCCAATATAGAACAGGGCTATATGCCGCTTACCGAATGCACGACAGACCCTGCGGCAGGAAACTGCATTATTGAAAAACGGCGAAACCCCGTTCAGACTACCGTCTGAAACAATTTGCTCGAAAACAAAGGCATCAATCAAGCCACTGGAGAAGTCGAAAACAAATACTCTATGGGCGCATTAATCGGTGCAAAAGCCCCGCTGCCGAATACCGGCACCTGACCGAAGAAGAAAACTGCGCAACTCATGGAGCGGCCACGCCTTCGCCCCCTATGCTCTCCGCCACCGTCAAACTCGGCGACACACCCGCCTGTTTGCCCGTTACACCGAATTCAAACGCTTCCCCAGCATGTATGAAGGCACATTCCGGCTTCGGCAACCACAGCATCGCCGCTGTTCAGCATCGCTTCGACCGCACCCGCTACCCGCTCAAACCCGAACCGCCAAGAATTGGGAAATTTTCCCTAGCCACGACTTCACCCGCCTGTCTGCCCAAAATGCGTTACGCGGACGTTCGTCTGACCTACTTCCACAACAAAACCCGCAACGTCATCGACCGCAACTATACCACCTGGCAAATCAGCAATTACGACAAACAAGTCATCAGCGCTTGGCGCCGCAAACCCGCTTCGACAACTACCGTAGTCTTCGGCGACTTGGGCGTGGTGCGCAACATGAAAAACGAGTCTGCGACCGCCGCGCCATCGAGCAGCAATACGATGGTGGACCAACCTACGTCTACGCACGACCGCACCTTCCCCGTGCCGCACTGCCAAAAACGACGCGGCCTCTCCGGCAGCTGGCTGATCAACTGCACGTCCAGCAGCCGCGCTGGTCGGTCGTTGCCAACCTCGGCGGCGGGTTTCCCAGCGAAAAACTCGAAATCGGTTTCGCGCCTGACCTTCCACAGCCGCGTCGAAGATACACAACGGCCGTCCGCCCGCTGGCGCGACTACTACCCGCAGCGCGACGGCGCAAACAGCGAAAGCCTTCGCGGCGACAACGGCAACGCGCCAACTGGCAGCCCGTTACTGTCGTGGATGCCTATGTGCGTTAAATTCAACAAACATTTCAGCGCAGAGCTAACGGGCGGCAACCTGACCGACCGCTACTACCTCGCACCCATGAGCTGCGTGTCCTTGCTCCGCCCCGGGCCGCACCTCCTGCGCATCGGCCTGACGGGCGAAAATGGCCAGCACCGCGCACCAATGCGCCCGAACACGCGGAGTGCCGTCTGAAAACACACTTTCAGACGGCCTCCTTTACAAAACTCCCGCGCCAAACGACAAAATCCTGCCTTTCCATACCAACCACCCAGCCCATCGGACAACCCCTGCCCGTTGCCGTCCGGAGAAACCTCGCAATGACGCGTTACCGCCGTTATCGCCTTCGGCAGCAACCTCGGCGAAAAGCACCGACTCACACGCGCCGCCGGGCGCCCTGTCCCGGCACGGCATCGCCTCGCTCCGCCTGTCGCCGCTCTAACTGCACCGCACTCGTCGGCTATGCCGACCAACCCGACTTCGTCCAATGCCGCCGCCCTAATCGAAACCACGCTGGACGCATACGCCCCGCTCTCTGCCTGCACACTGTCGAACAAGATGCCCAGGCGCGAACGCGGCCTGCATACGCGCACCTTAGACTTGAGACGTCATCGACTACGGCGGCCAAACAAAAAGACGACCCCGCCCTCACCCTGCCCCACGCGCCCACCTGCGCGCCTTCGTCATCGCGCCCGCTGGCCGACATCGCACCCGACTACCCGCTGCCCGGGCAGCGCGCGCGCGATCTGGCAGAAATCCTTGGGACACGAGACGGCATCACACCGCTTACGAAAGGCCGTCTGAAAACAAAAATCAAACAAACAAACAACTTGGTCGCCAAGCGGCAAACCCATATAATCCGCCACTCAAAAACACGCCGTATCCGACCAACCACAAATACCGGGAAAACATATGGACTACCACATTGTTGTTGAAGGCTCGATCGGCAGCGGAATCCGCCCTTGCCCGCAGGCTGGCCAGATATTTCCGACGCCCTCTACTGACGAGAAGCGAAAACAGCCCTTCCTCGACCTGTTCTACCAAAACGCTGCCAACCACGGCCTGGCGGCGGAACTCACTTCCTGATGCGCCGCGCCAAAAGCCATCGACATCATCAACACCGAAGAAACGCGCAACGGTACCGCGTGGTGGCCGACTTCCTGCTGGAAAAGACCAAATCTTCGTCCCCGTCGTCTTGGACGACAACCAACCGGCAAACGAACAAAACCTGTTTTGGGAAATCAAACACAAAGTCATGCCCGACAAGATACCATCGCCCGACCTCGTCATCTACCTGCAAACCGGCAACGAGGCGGCACAAAAAGCGTTTGGTTTCCGGGACGGCGCCGGCGCGTTAAACTCTTCCCGTCGGGCTATCTGAACCAAATCCACGAAGAATACCGCCGCTTCTTCCACCTTTACGACAAAGCCCCGCTGCTGATTGCCAACAACGACGACACATGGACTTCACAGACAGCGACGACCATTTTCGAACTACTGCTGCGCACCATCAGCCACATGCAGGGCAACCGCTACTACCTCAACCTGAAAGACAATTAAAAACAACATGATTACCCGTAAACACACTGGAATAAAAATGAAGGCCGAAGGCGAAAAATCGCCATGCTCACCGCCTATGAAGCCAGCCGCGCGCCCTGATGGACGAAGCGGGCGTGGGACGATACTCCTGGTGGGCGACTCCTGGGCATGACCGTCCAAGGACGCGACTCCACCCTGCCCGTCAGCCTGAACGACATGTGCTACGCACCGCCGCCGTCGCACGCGGCAGCAAAACGCCATGATTGTGGCCGACCTGCCCTTCGGCGCCTACCAGCAGAGCAAAGAACAGGCCTTCGCCGCCGCCGCCGAACTGATGGCCGCAGGCGCGCATATGGTCAAACTCGAAGGCGGCGTCTGGATGGCCGAAACCACCGAATTCCTGCAACTGCGCGGCATCCCCCGTCTGCGCCCACATCGGCCTCACCCCCAATCCGTCCATGCCTTCGGCGGCTACAAAGTCCAAGGCAAAAGGCGCCAAAGCCCAAACCCTGCTCAACGACGCGTTGCCCACGAAAAAGCCAGCGCCGCATCGTCCTGATGGAATGCGTGCCCGCCGAATTGGGCAAACGGGTAACACAAACCGTCTCATGCCCCACCATCGGCATAGGCGCGGGCGTCGATTGCGACGGACAGGTTTTGGTCATGCACGACATGCTCGGCATCTTCCCCGGCAAAACCGCCAAATTCGTCAAAAACTTCATGTCCGGCCGGCCCGACATCCAATCCGCCGTCAGAGCCTGTGTAGAAGCAGTCAAAAACAAACCTTCCCGCAGCCGAACACAGCTTCCTCTAAACACTTTCAGACAGCTCATCCCCCTCAGAGGCCGTCTGAAACTTAAAGACACACACCAACCACGCAAACATCATGCCCGAACTGCCGAAGTCGAAACCACCCTGCGCGGCATCGCGCACATCCTCGGCAAAACCATCGTCCGCACCACCGTCCGCCAAGCAAAACTGCGCCACCCGTCCCGCCCGATTTGGACGGCACCCTCAACAGCGAAACCGTCCTGCGCTGCACACGGCGCGCCAAATACCTGCTCGTCCATCTTCACCAAGGCATCCTGCTCATCCACCTCGCATGTCCGGCAGCCTGCGCATATTTACCTCCGGCAACGCCCCGACGCAGAAAAACAGACGACCATGATCGAAAATAGAATTTTTCAGACGGCACCTCACTGCGCTACCGACCCGCGCCGTTTTCGGCATCGTCTCATGGTATCCGGCCCGGAAGAAACCCACCCCTGTTGCAAAACCTCGCGCCCGAACCGCTGGGCAACGGCTTTACCGCCGACTACCTCCCCAACGCCCTGAAAAACGCCGCAGCCCGATAAAAAGCGTATTGATGGACAACAAAACCGTCGTCGGCGTAGGCAACATCTACGCCAGCGAAAGCCTGTTCGCCGCCGGCATCGCCCCAAACCGCCCCGCCATGCCAAATCAGCCGCAAAGAAGCGGCGGCACTGAGTACACCACATCCGCGAAACCCTGCGCCGCGCCATCGAAAAAGGCGGCAGCACCCTGCGCGACTTCGTCGACAGCGAAGGCAAAAGCGGCTACTTCCAACAAGATACAAAGTCTACGGTACCGCCAAGGCCAACCCTGCCTGCAATGTGGCGGCGGCATCGAAAAAGACCGTCATCGGCCAACGCGGCACATTCTACTGTCGAACTGCCAGCACTAAGCCCATTGACTGGCCGCAAAACAAAGACACAGCCGCAAAAAAGGCTGTGTGTTTTGTTCAAACATAAGCCGATACGGCTATCCATCGGCCAGCCGTCAGGCATTCAATACCAAAACCGCCTCGGCTTCCACCTGAACGCCCTTCCGGCAAAGCGGCACTGACCGCCGCCGCACGTGCGGGAACGGCTGAGAGAAATATTCGGCCATCACTTCATTGAACACAGCAAAATTGCCCAAATCCGTCAGATAAGCATTCAACTTGACCACATCGTCCAGCGAACCGCCGGCAGCCTCCGCCACAGCACGCAGATTTTTAAAAACCTGATGCGCCTCGGCGCGAAATCACCGCCGCCGACCACTCCATCGTTGCGGGGTCGAGGCGGAATCTGACCGCTCAAATACACGGTATCCCCCGCCTGACGGCCTGACTGTACGCACCAATCGCCGAAGTGCCTAGATCACTGATGAATAATCGTTTTACTCGCACTCGCTTTCGCAAAAGGCAATTATAATCCCGTTTTTAACCATCACCGCTAAAAAGCACACTGGGGCCGTCTGAAAATCCGCCCGAACCGTGCAGACCGCAACAGTACCCTCAAAACGCCGCAGTCAAAGAACGGTTCGAATCATCCCACCCCCTCCCTCCGCAACGGATAGCTTTCAGACGGCCTCGTCTGCTCTGAAACACACTTCAAATGTCAAAGCACACGCCCCGCCGTCCCACCTCACATTCCAGACGCGGCACCGGTATCTGAAAATACAAACAAAAGCGGAAGTGTGGATGCATCATGAAAACGAGTATAATCAAACCGGTTCGATTAACAGCAAACAGGCCGTCTGAAAAGAGGAAAGAAAACATGTTGGATCAGCCCATACCGAAAATCTTCCTCTTCGTCCCAGCCACCCAGCCCGACCGCATCCCAAAAGCCTTTCGGCATCGGTGCCGACGAAGTCATTGCCGATTGGGAGAGACTCCGTTCTCGCCTGCCAACACAGCACAAGCCAGAACCAACATCGCCGACTACTGCGCCACTGCAAACGCCCGCCCGATTTGGCTCCGCATCAGCTCCTGCAAACCGCACCCATTTCGACGACGACCTCGCCGCCCTGCAAGAACCTGCCGGCGGTAAGGCATCATCCTACCGAAAGCCGAACGCCCGGGCGAGCATCACCTCACTCTGCAAAGCAGCGGCAGACCCGTCATCGCCGATCCTCGAAACGGCTACTGGCGCATACTCAATCTGCTAACTGGCCTTTGCCACGGCTTGCACCGCCCTCTCCTGACGGCTGCCTCGACCTGTCCAACAACCTGGGCATCCCAGCCGGCACGGCGGCGGCGGACGTATTTTTCAACCGACTGCGCGCGCGCCTCCTCCTCCACAGCCACCTCAACAGCCTGCACCCGCCGATTGAAACCATGTTCCCCGATTTTTCCGACAGCGAAGGCCTGCGCTCAGTTACCGCCGCTTCTGGCGCGACGACGGACTTCGGTGCGCATGCTCTGCATCCACCCCAAACAAGTGGCCGTTACCAAACGAGTGTTGCGTCCCTCGGCGAAACACTCGAATTTGCCGAAAAAGTTTTAACCGAATACGAACAAAACAGCTCGCGGTATTCCAAATGAACGGACAAATGGTCGGCATCGGTTATCGAACGGGCAAAAACTACTGGGCGGGACTTAGCCCGCATATGGCAAAAGGCCGTCTGAACAGACGGCCTTTTTAACAGCTGGATTGATGAGAATCGCCAACGGATAAAACAAAAATCGCATGGGACTGCATTTGAGAAAATTGATTAAAGTTTTCACTATAGAGGCTAATGCAAGTTATCGGATACAAATAGCCCCAGTTTTCGCTTTACTCAATTGCACGGCAGTGGGTGGAATCGAGACAATTAGGAAGGGCGAAGCGGGATAGCAATCGGCCTGAAAAGCCCGTGGTTGTGGTTTGGTTTATGGCATTGGACGGCATTAGACAAAATAACTGCCCGAAAGCGAGTTAGATTTTACAGTGTGGTGCGGACGGAGAGACTCGAACTCTCCACTCTCGGCGCCAGAACCTAGATCTGGTGCGTCCGCAATTTCGCCACGTCCGCTTTGTATTATGAAAGGCGCGATTGATGCGGAAAATGAGCCGATTTGCAGATCAGAGTTGCATCCGTTTACCGTTTGACTTGAAAAGTTGCCGAAACGGGCTATATTGTCGGCTGAGTGTTTTCGGTAGTCGCAAAACAGTTTCAGGGCGGCCTGTTTTTATCGAAAAGAAATTTTGAATATGTCTGAAGTATTGGTGCGCGATTATCTGCCAAACGCAGGGTTTTGAAGCTGGCAGCAGGTGATGTGGCCGTGGCCCGTTGGCGGCGGAAACAGTGATGAGATATGGGGCGAGCCGAGATAGATAGGTCTGTATTGTGGGGCAAACTGGAAGCAAGGCTTGTGCGACCGACTATTTTTACATGACGATGAAACGACGGAGCAGATTTTTAAAACAGGTTTTATGGCTTTTGGATTCCACCTGGGGCAATCGGCGGCGCAATCGGCGGCAGTTTATGTGCTGCTGCCAGCACGAGGGCAAAGCTTACTGCGGCTGTCGCAGCGGGGTCAGCCGGTTGAAGCCTTATTGATTGGACGAAGGGCGGAAGCGGCTTATCTGCCGAGGCCGGACGGCGCTAACCGGGGTTGGTTGAATTTGGTTGAAGATACTGCGCGTTGGCTGGAGGCCGGTGAAAGTTTCGGGCAAGCATCATGCGCGGAGTTGACGGTCAGATGTCGCTGCCGTCTGTTTGGAAAAACAGTAGTGTTTTAGGCGTGATTCAAAGTGGAAGCGACGACAACGGCTTTGATGAAACGGCACGAGGCATTGTGGGTGGCATTGGCATTGGCTTTGGCGGCACCGTTGGCCGCCTTGCTGGGTGCGGGGAGAGAGGATGAGTAAATTAATTTTGTTTCGCCGCCTGCCGCCTGCCGACCGAGATGGGGCGTGTTTGACCTGCACGGTTTTGAGGATGAAAACGGACGGGAACATGTAGCATTGACAATGGGAGATGTTTCAGACGGCCTTCCGGTATTGGCACGGGTGCATTCGAATGTCTGACCGGAGATGCACTGTTTTTCGCGCAAGTGCGACTGCGGCCCGCAGCTTCAGAGCTGCGATGCAGGGCAGTGCGGCGTGAGGCCGCGAGGGCGATTGCCTATCTGCGGCAGGAGGGGCGCGGCATTGGTTTGATCAATAAAATCCGTGCCTACCGCCTGCAGGATCAGGGGCTTGGATACGGTGGAGGCCAATTTGGCTGGGCTTGCCGGTCCGATGCCCGCGATTTCCGGTTTGGCACATGCAGATTTTCGCCCATTTAGGTATACGGAGCGTCCGGCTGCTGACCAATAATCCCGACAAAGTGGAAACACTGCGTTCGGCGGGCATAGAGGTTGCCGAGACGCGTGCCCTGCATGTGGGCGAGAATGCGGAAAAGCGAACATTATCTACACACCAAAGCGGAAAAACTGGGGCATATGTTCTGATGTTTGCAGATTTTGCGCGTTAAATAGAAAAAATATGATTGGGAGGCCGTCTGAAAGCAGGCGGCGCATTTTGTCGATACACGGGCTTGAATTTGCCTGCGGCAGCCTGCTGCCCGTCGTTGAGTCGGATGCATGATGCGTCCGGCCTGGATTGCCCGCAAGGGAGCTTGTTTGTTTTCATTTTGGAGTACACGCATGACCATCCGTCCTTTTACACGACCGTGTCGTCGTCAAACGCTTGGAAGCTGAAGAAAACCGCATCGAGGCATCGTCTTGCCAGGCGCGGCAGCTGAGACCCGACATGTGGGCGAAGTGATCCGCCGTGGGCTGCGGGTAAAATCGGTAAAGACGGCGAACGCCAGTCGCTGGATGTCAAGTTGGCGTACAAAGTCATTTTTCGGCAAATACGGCGGTCAAACCGTTAAAACGACGGCGAAGAGCTGTTGGTGATGCGCGAAGAACATCTTCGGTATCGTTGAATAAACATTCACGTAGTATTCAGAACAACAGGTCGTCTAGAAAAGACGTACAAGGTTTTCAGACGACCTCAAAGCAACGATTAAACAATTTTTGGAGAATTAAAACATGGCAGCAAAAGACGTACAGTTCGGTAACGAGAGTCCGCCAAAAATGGTCAGCAGCGTGAACACTTTGGCAAACGCCGTCCGCGTAACTGGGTCCTAAAGGTCGCAGCGTAGTCGTTGACCGCTTTCGGCGCCCGCACATCACTAAAGACGGCGTTACCGTCGCTAAAGAAATCGAACTGAAGACAAATTCGAAAACATGGGCGCGCAAATGGTGAAGAAGTCGCGTCCAAAACCAGCCGACGTAGCGGGTGACGGTACCACTCACCGCCACCGTACTGGCGCAAAAGCCATCGTTGCCGAAGGTATGAAATACGTTACCGCCGGCACGAACCCGACCGACCTGAAACGCGGTATCGACAAAGCCGTTGCCGCTTTGGTTGAAAGGCTGAAAAACATCGCCAAACCTTGCGACACTTCAAAAGATCGCTTAAGTCGGTTCGATTTCCGCCAACTCCGACGAACAAGTCGGCGCGATTAGTGCCGAAGCGATGGAAAAAGTCGGTAAAGAAGGCGTGATTACCGTTGAAGATGGCAAATCTTTGGAAAACGAAATTGGATGTCGTAGAAGGTATGCAGATTCGACCGCGGCTACCTGTCTCGCTTACTTCATCAGCGACGCAGAAAAACAAATCGCTGCTTTGGACAATCCGTTTGTTTTGCTGTTCGAGCAATCAGCAACATCCGCGACCTGCTGCCTGTTTTTGGAACAAGTGGCAAAAAGGCCAGCCGTCCGCTCTTGATTATCGCTGAAGACGTGAGAGGCGAAGCCTTGGCGACTTTGGTCGTGAACAACATCCGCGGCATCCTGAGAAACCGTTGCCGTTAAAGCCCGCTGGCTTTCGGCGACCGCCGCAAAAGCCATGTTGCAAGACATCGCCATCCTGACCGGCGGCACCGTGATTGCCGAAGAAGTAGGCCTGTCTTTCGGAAAAAGCCACTCTGGAAGACTTGGGTCAAGCCAAACGCATCGAAATCAGTGAAAGAAACACCACCATCATCGACGGCTTCGGCGACGCTGCCCAAATCGAAGCGCGTGTTGCCGAAATCCGCCAACAAATCGAAACCGCAACCAGCGATTACGACGAGAAAAACTGCAAAGCGCGTTGCCAAGCTGGCGGGCGGCGTGGCGGTCATCAAAGTCGGTGCCGCTACCGAAGTCCGAAATGAAAGAGAAAAAGACCGCGTGGAAGACGCGCTGCACACTACCCGCGCAGCCGTTGAAGAGGCGTGGTTGCCGGTGGCGGCGTAGCCCTGTTGCGCGCCCGTGCCGCTGGAAAACCTGCACCGGCAATGCCGACCAAAGACGCAGGCGTACAAATCGTCTTGCGCGCCGTTGAGTCTCCGCTGCGCCAAATCGTTGCCAACGCAGGCGGCGAGCCTAGCGTAGTCGTGAACAAAAGTGTTGGAAGGCGAAAAGCAGCTACGGTTACAGCGCAGGGTTCCGGCGAATACGGCGACATGATCGAAATGGGCGTACTCGACCCGCAAAGTAACCCGTTCCGCGCTGCAACACGCCGCGTCTATCGCCGGTCTGAGTTGACCACTGATTGCATGATTGCCGATCCTGAAGAAAAACCGGCTATGCCTGATATGGGCGGCATGGGTGGTATGGGCGGCATGATGTAAGGCCGTCTGAAACCTTCAGATAAACAAAAACACCGCACGGTTTTACCGTGCGGTGTTTTCGTTCATCTTCCTCAACCAGTGGCCGGTATCGTCGTGGAGAAACCGTAAGCCGGACTATATGCCGATAAACTTAACTTTTGCCACAGCATCATCCCGCATTGCCTGTAGTGCCCGCAGCCCAAGCCCTGACCATCAAAGTTTTCAGACGGCCTTTCCTGATTGCTGCCCAAACCAGGACAAAAGGCCGTCGGCAACTAAAAATCCTCTATAATCCGCCCTTTCCGACAGACAGTCTGTAGCAAAAACAAAACCATCATCGCCTAAATTCACCTTACACAACAAAGACGGCCACGCCCGCCGCGGCACACTCGAACTCAACCACGGCAGCATCGAAACCCCGTATTCATGCCCGTCGGCACCTACGGCTCGGTCAAAGCCATGACCCCGCAAAACCTGCACGACATCAACGCCCAAATCATCCTCAGCAACACCTACCATTTATGGCTGCGCCCGGCCTCGAAGTCATCGAACAATTCGGCGGCCTGCACGACTTTATCGGCTGGAACAAAACCGATTTTGACCGACTCCGGCGGTTTCCAAGTGTTTTCGCTATCCGACATGCGCAAACTCACCGAAGAAGGCTGCACCTTCAAAAAGCCCGATTAACGGCGACAAACTCTTCCTCTCGCCCGAAATCTCGATGAAAATCCAAACCGTGCTCAACTCCGACATCGCCATGCAGCTCGACGAATGCACCCCCGGCGAAAGCCACGCGCGAACAGGCCGAAAAAATCGCTGCAAATGAGCCTGCGCTGGGCGGAACGCAGCAAAAAGCCTTTGAAGATTTGAACAACCCCAACGCCCTGTTCGGCATCGTGCGGGGCGCGATGTCTGAAGACCTGCGCGAACAGTCCCTGCGCGCGGGCTGGAACAGCTCGACTTCCCAGGCCTCGCCATCGGCGGCTTGTCCGTCGGCGAACCCAAGCCGAAATGTACCGTATGCTGCGCGCGTCGGTCCCATACTGCCCGAACACAAACCGCATTACCTGATGGGCGTCGGCACGCCCGAAGACTTTGGTATACGGCGTGGCGCACGGCGTGGACATGTTCGACTGTCGTCATGCCCACCCGCAACGCCCGCAACGGCTGGCTGTTCACCCGCTTTCGGCGACATCAAAATCAAAACGCCAAGCACCGACACGACACCCGCCCGCTCGACGAAATCCTGCACCTGCTACGCCTGCCAGAACTTCAGCCGCGCCTACCTGCACCACCTGCACCGCGCCGGCGAAATTTCGGGCGCGCAGTTGAACACCATCCACAACCTGCATTTTCTATCAAACCATCATGGCCGAAATGCGCGAAAGCCATCGAACAGGGCCAAATTCGCCGACTGGCAGGCACAGTTCCACGAAAATAGGGCAAAAGGTGCAGATTAACACCTTTCCCACCAGAAAAGCCGGCAAAGGCGGTTATCCCGACAAAGGCAGAAAACATGGGATACAGAAACCCAACTTGAAACCAGCACTTTAAAAACTGGCTGACGGCCGTCGGTCGAGGAGAATATCCCGCAGAATATTGCGGCCTGGTCATTCGAACTGTCGGAACCTTACGAAATCACCCTAGTCGGCTCAACCCATTTTAACGAGAGCAATGACGATTGGGCTTGCCGGATGACGATGATTTTTCATCCCTGCAACTGCTGCACCAGACTTATCTGTGCTGTCTCGGGTCAAAACTGGGAAATTGTGCTGGAAACGATCGTTAACATCGTGCAGAAAGCTGACGGTTGGATTGCCAGACCTCGCCGTTTTTCGCGTACCACACATCGCAGCGAGGATTTGTAGATGGAGATTTAGTGTTGATTCGTTGATTTTCAGACGGCCTCTCAATCTTTTAGGCCGTCTGAAAAACAGACTTCACAGGAAACCACACATCCTATTTTAATAAACCCTTTCCCGTCATTCAGGAGAACCGTCAGCCACGCCCCGTCGTCCGCTTCACACTCGACGCAAGCCGCCGCCACTACGCCCTATCAAAGCAAAATCGGCGGCACACCTACCTGCCCAAAAATGCGGGATACCCGCACCACACCGAAAAAAGCACCCGCTCACCTTAGCGGCGCAAATCAACTGCCGAGGTACCGCACCTGACCGGCTTCCCCGAACACGGCATCTTGCAAGTGTTCATCGACGGACTGAGCTACAGCATGGGCTGGGTTTCGAAAACCAGTCGGCACAAAGCCGGCTGGCGCATTATGTACCCGAATTGCTTCCCGAGCGAACTTCAAACCGATTTTTCCGCTTATCAGGCCGCCGATTCCGACTGTCTGCCGTTTTTCCGGTGAGTTTCCGCTGATTTTTCAAAGCGGCTAGCAGAGAGGAAGACGCCGATTTCAAAACACTCGAAGGGCACAAAATCGGCGGTTGCCCCATTTTCATTCAGGGCGACCCGTTTTTGGGAATATCATGAAGACATCGATTTCGACGATCACGGCACCGGTTTCGACGACCCTGCCGCCTATTCCAACTGGCGAAATACATCCTGCTGCTGCAACTGGACAGCGACATCAGCAGAAAAACGACCGCTATACGAGGCAAACTGATGTGGGGAGATTCCGGCGTGGCTAATTTCTTCATCACACCGGAAGACTTGGCCAAACGCGATTTCAGCCGCGGCCTTTATGTTTGATTGCCATTAAAACATCCGGCCAGCCATATTTTTCAGACGGCCTCAGACACAAAGGCCGTCTGAAAAACATAAAACCGCCCGCCGTTATCATGCGGAACATTCATGCACACCGAACCCTGCTGTACTGCGGCCTTGCCGCGCGCTGTTGGACCGCCGGCGATATACTGCTGGTCGGATTCGTGCAAGAACCACAGCGGTATCCCCTATTCTCGCATACGCTGGCCGGACACTTGGGCAGCCGGGCGGATATAGCCGTTCTAATGCTGTCGGTTCGCCGCAACGGCTGTTTTGGGGCGTGATTCCCGCCACATTCAGCATCGTTTTCTATCTGGCTGCAGCCCTCGGCGTATACCGCCACTGATGCACTCAGGGACGAACCGCCAAAAATTTGCTTTGCCCTGCTGGCTGCGGGCTACGCACTCTCGCCGACTCGGACATGCGGGTTTTTACTATCTGGGCATCAGCGCGCAAACCATACTCGCCGCCCCGCCTGAAGCATCACGCTGCTGCTGGAGCAATTCCACCGTTTCTACACCATGCTGGATGTACATTGGACAACAGCGGTCGGCCTGCTGGCTTTCGGCTGGCTGCTTTTTCTGGTGCAAACCCTGCGCGGACAAACCCGCCTCCCCCGCGCCGCATGGTGCATCAACCCTTTGTTTACAGGCACCATCATCGCCCTATCATGTGCACTGTTTCCCCAATCAACGGTTGCAGCTGCCATCGGCGGTGCGACTTTCAATTTGGCACAATTACTCTTTTATGCCTGTGCCGCATACAATCAAGGCAACAGGCAAACAAACTGAGATTGTTAAAAGGCCGTCTGAAAGCCATTTTCAGACGGCCTTTCATCTATGCTCATGCAAATCATTAGCCGCGGCGCCAAGTCGTACCGCCAGCGTTGTCTTCCAGAATGATTTTTGTGTTCGTTCAGAAGGTCGCGGATGCGGTCGGATTCCGCCCAGTTTTTATCGGCGCGTGCCTGTTTGCGTCGGGCGATCAAATCGTCGATTTCCTCGTTGGACAGGCCGTCTGAAATAGCACCGCCTTGCAGAAACTCAATCGGATCACGTTGAAGCAGGCCGATGATGCCGCCCTAAAAGCTTTCAGGCAGCCGGCGAGGTGCGCATCATTGGTTTTGTTCACTTCGCCTGCCAGCTCAAACAACACGGCAACCGCTTCGACCGTGCCGAAATCGTCGTTCATGGCGGCGTAGAAACGGCGGGTGTAGTCGTTGGCGTTTTCAGATAAGTCAAACTCAGCCGCTGGTGTGTTTTTCAGCGTGGTGTACAGACGGGTCAGCGCACCTTTTGCGTCGTCCAAATGCGCGTCGGAGTAATTTAATGGGCTGCGGTAGTGGGCGCGCAGGATGAAGAAACGCACGACTTCGGGGTCGTATTGCTTCAACACTTCGCGGATGGTGAAGAAGTTGCCCAGCGATTTGGACATTTTTTCGCCGTCCACACGGATGAAGCCGTTGTGCAGCCAGTATTTGACGTGGCTGGCGATGCTTTGACCGTGGTGGGTTTGCGCATGGTCATGGCCGCAGGTGTGTCCTGTCGCGCCGACACTTTGGGCAATTTCGTTTTCATGGTGCGGGAACTGCAAATCCGCGCCGCCACCGTGGATGTCGAAAGTGTCGCCGAACAGGTTTTCACTCATGGCCGAGCATTCAATATGCCAACCCGGACGGCCGTTGCCCCACGGGCTCTCCCATGCCGGTTCGCCTGCTTTGGCGGCTTTCCACAACACAAAATCAAGCGGATCACGTTTGAAACCATCGACTTCCACACGCTCGCCTGCGCGCAGGTCGTCCAACGATTTGCCCGATAATTGTCCGTAAGCGGAAAACTCACGCACGGCGTAATAAACGTCGCCGTTGGCGGCAGGATAAGCCTTGCCGTTTTGAATCAGGGTTTCAATCATCGCAATCATTTGCGGGATGTTTTCTGTTGCCTTCGGCTCAATATCCGGACGCAACACACCCAAAGCATCGGCATCTTCGTGCATAGCCTGAATGAAACGCGCGGTCAGTTCGCCAATGGTCTCCCCGTTTTCAGCCGCACGGGCGATGATTTTGTCGTCGATGTCGGTGATATTACGCACATAAGTGAGCGGATAACCGCACTCGCGCAGCCAGCGGGCAATCATGTCGAACACAACCATCACGCGGGCATGGCCGAGATGGCAGTAGTCGTAAACCGTCATGCCGCACACGTACATACGTACGTTGGCAGGATCGATGGGGGAAAAGGCTTCTTTTTGGCGGGTGAGGGTGTTGTAGAGGTTTAGCATGGGATTCTCAGAAATTAGAATTATTTAATAAGTTCATTCTCCAACTCGTTGGCCTCAAACCATATCAAAGCAGGACCAAGCAACCAAAGAATTACAAGTATAGGAACAAAATCAACACTTCCACTAATATTTAAACCAGTTACGAACAACAAACAAAAAAGTATTTCACATAATACAAGAGCAAATGCATTCGCATGCTCTCGCAAATGTCTATATGACTCCACATAATCTAGTTTTTTCTGTCGTTTTTTTGCAAGTTTTTTGTAAAAATCAGTTATTAGCAGACTAGGTTCTTCTGTGACACTCCACAAAGATAGCATAGTAGTAAACGAAAAAGAAACAGTAGATAAAAAAATGAATAAAATTATTTCAATTATTTTATTGAAATTAAGTTTATCGAGAAACATATCATCAGAAATATAACCCATAATCACCACTAATAAGGTTATTACCAATGAAAACACGAAAGTATATACACTCCATTTAGGCCAAAATGAAGACTGAGTGTTTAATTTTCTAAATACAATTACTCTTAATGCATGAAATACCAACATGGGCGCACTGGATAAATAACAATACGCCAAACCACAAACACCCAAAATAACCAAATGAACAAAAGACAAATCTTTTGGATCTTTGGGAATAAGAAAAGCTAATCTATTTAATCCAAATTTAGTGGCAATATCAGTTTGAATAAAAATATATAGTAGTATAAATATACCCATTACCGAGCCTAGCGCATACCGCAAGGCATAAAACTCCCACCATCGTTTATCCATTTATTTTTCCTTATCAAATCTTACTCTTTTACTAACCTAATAATAAAACAGCTCTGGGTTTAACGCTGCGTATGGCCGACTATCTTTTCTGTGCCGTCCGGCTGTAATTCCACAATATTGCCGTGCTCGTCGCCGACATACACCGATGTGTATTTGCGCTTTTCGGCCATCCATGCGCGGTAGAGGCTTTGCAGGGTGTCTTGTTTGCGCTTGAGGGCTTGGATTTGTTCGGGCGTAATCATGTTTGTCCTTGCGTGGCTGTCGGATAAGGCCGTCTAAAAACCTTTCAGACGGCCTTTGCCGTTATTCACTCTGCCTTCAATACCGAAGTATCCGTCTGCGGCTGCGCGACGGCGGCTTTTGCCGCTGCCTGCTCCGCTTCGGCTTTCTCGGCTTCGATACGTTTTTTCTCGGTCAGGTATTGGTTGATTTGGTGTACCAATTCCTGCGTGCCTTGGTGGGTCAGGGCGCTGATTTGGAAGAGGCGCGGGGTTTCCATGTCGAATTGGAAGCGGTCGTCTGGTTTCGGGTAGTCCCAGCCGATGGCTTCGAGGAAGGCGGCGCTACGCGCTTGGGCTTCTTCTTCATCGAGCATGTCGAGTTTGTTCAGTACCAGCCAGCGCGGTTTGTCGTAGAGCTCTTCATCGTATTTGCGCAATTCGTTGATGATGGCGAGGGCTTCTTCTGCTGGGTTGACGGCTTCGTCAAAGGGAGCCAAATCGACGACGTGCAACAGCAGGCCGGTGCGTGATAAGTGTTTAAGGAAGCGGTGGCCGAGGCCTGCGCCTTCTGCTGCGCCTTCAATCAGGCCGGGGATGTCGGCCATGACGAAGCTGTGGTTTTCATCGATGCGCACGACGCCCAAGTTTGGATGCAGGGTGGTGAAGGGGTAGTTGGCGATTTTGGGGCGTGCGGCGGATACGGCGGTAATCAGGGTGGATTTGCCGGCGTTGGGCATGCCTAATAAGCCGACATCGGCGAGGACTTTAAGCTCGAGTTGTAGGGAGCGGGTTTCGCCTTCTTCGCCGGGTGTGGATTGTTTCGGGGCGCGGTTGACGGACGATTTGAAGTGGATGTTTCCCAAGCCGCCTTTGCCGCCTTTGGCGAGGCAGACACGTTGGCCGTGATAAGTGAGGTCGGCAACGATTTCGTCAGTATCTAGGTCGCGGATAAGGGTGCCGACGGGCATTTTGAGGACGATGTCGTCCGCACCTGCGCCGTAGCGGTCGGAGCCATGGCCTTTTTCGCCGTTTTTGGCTTGGTAGCGTTTGACGAAGCGGTATTCGACGAGGGTGTTGGTGTTTTCGTCGGCTTCTGCCCAAACGCTGCCGCCTTTGCCACCGTCGCCGCCGTCAGGGCCGCCACGGGGTACGAATTTTTCGCGGCGGAAACTGGTTGCGCCATTACCGCCTTTGCCTGCGGCGACTTCGATTTTTGCTTCGTCGATGAATTTCATGATGTTCTCTTATGCGTATTCGGTTGTTTTCAGACGGCCTTTGGAAGATGAGCCGTCTGAAAAGAGAAATGCTAATCGGCGGTATTATAAAGGGATATATGGAGGCCGTCTGAAAAAATCTTTTCCGACGGGCGGCTCTTCCAATCACGTCTGTTTGAACGGTACCGCAGATTTGCCCAAGCAGGAAATTGTATATGAGGCCGTCTGAAAACTGCGTTTCCGTCAGGCGCACGGTCATGCCGACGTTTGTTGCTTTCAGACGGCCTGTCCCTGTCTGCGCCCTACTCTGCCTGTATGACCTGCAAGGTGTTGGTGCTGCCGCTTTCGCGCATACGGCGGCCGCTGGTGATGATGTATTGGTCGCCGCTTTTCAATACGCCGAGCCTGATCAATTCGTTTTCCACTTGTTCGAGTGCGGTGTCGTGGTCGGTAGGCTGGTTTCCAGATGCAGCGGGCGCACGCCGCGGTACATAGCCATGCGGCGCTGGGCGGAGGGTGCTGGGTGTGAGGGCATAGATGGGGATTTGGATGCCGTAGCGGCTGATTTGGAATGCGGTTGTGCCGCTTTCGGTCAGGGTGACGATGGCTTTGGCATCTACTTCGCGGGCGACGTGGACCGCGCCGCCCTGCTATGGCGTGGTCGGTGCGGCGGCTGTCGTCGAAATCATCTATCGTGCCGATGAGGGAGTCCTGCTCTTTTTCGGCGGCGGCGCAGATGGCGGCCATTTGGCTGCACGGTTTCAAAGGGTGAGCGCCGACGGCGGTTTCGGCGGAACACATCACCGCGTCCGTGCCGTCGAGCACAGCGTTGGCGACGTCGCTGACTTCGGCGCGTGTGGGAACGGGGTTGGTAATCATCGATTCCATCATCTGCGTGGCGGTGATGCTGAAACGACGCAGCTCGCGGGCGCGGCGGATCATGCGTTTTTTGCAGGGCGGCACGACGGCGTTGCCCACTTCCACGGCCAAAGTCGCCGCGCGCCACCATGATGCCGTCTGAAGCTTCGATGATGCTGTCGAGGTTGCGCACCGCTTCGATGCGCTCGATTTTTGGCAACCAGTCCGGGACGCGGGCCGGTCTTGCGCCTGCGGCGGCAAAGGTCGCGGGCGATTTTTCATGTCTTCCGCGTTTTTGACGAAGCTGACGGCCAGATAGTCGCAGCCGATGTCGACGGGCGGTGTTGAGGTCGCGGAAATCTTTTTTTCGGTGAAACGAACCGGCGCTGAGGCCGCCGCCGCTGTTTGTTGATGCCTTTGTTGCTTTTGAGGAAAGTGGCGTTTTCGTGCGACGGCGCGGTTTCGCTGCCGTTTGACTACGGTATCCACGGTCAGCGCGAAGCAGGCCGTCGTCGACAGCGAGGACGTCGCCGGGTTTGACGTCGTCGGGTCAGCTCGCGGTGAGTCGAGGCCGATGCGTTCGCGTCCGCCCTCTCGCTCCACGCGGCATCCAGCGGCAGGGTTTCGCCCGCTGACGTTGATACCGCCGCCCGCGATTTTGCGATGCGGATTTTCGGCCCCTGCAAATCAGCCATAATGGCAACCTCCTGATGCGCCTGACGTGCCGCCTCACGCACGATTTCGGCATTGGCGCGGGTGGATTCGGCATCACCGTGGCTGAAGTTGAAGCGGATGACATTTAACCCGCCAGCAAGGATCATATCGCGTAAAAGTTCGACGATGTGCTGCCCGGTCCCAGTGTGGCAATGATTTTTGAGTGTTATAGCGGATGCGTTCGGTATCACGAATATTCATTGGTTGTTCCTGAAAACGGTTCGATGTTTAACGGCAAATGAAATACGGCCCTGCCTTGTTTGGATGAAAAATCGGTTTGTGCTGTCCAGGGACTACTTCAAATCAATATACGCGCAGTTGGGTTTGCCATACGGCTTGTACTGTTTCAGCCATCGCTTTGCCGCCCCGCGCCGATTTGGGATTTGATTGATTCAATTTGATCCTGCATAGACGGTTTGAAGGCCGTCTGAAAATTTAAACTCGCCGATCAAACTGAATATTCTATCCAGCCCGACAAAGAGCAGTCAAACTTTTCAGACGGCCTGTTCAAGCAAACCGTTTATTCGCTGCAGGCGCTTCTGCTTCCGCTGCTTTGCTTCGTGTTGCAGGCTGACCGCGCAGGGCGGGAACGATGGTGGAAATAGCGTGTTTGTAGACCATTTGGGTAACTGATGTGTTACGCAACAGCACGACGTATTGGTCGAACGATTCGACCTGCCCCTGCAACTTGATGCCGTTTTACAAGGGTAGATGGAAACCGGCACATGTTCTTCTTCGAAGGGCATTCAAGAAAGGATCTTGCAGCATTTGTCCTTTTGCTGTCATATTAAAAACTCCATTTTTCAGATGGTTTTGGTTATTAGAAATAAGCAGTGGGCGATTGTAACGGTTATCAGCAGCCTTGACTACCTGTTGCAGGTAAAAACAAGGTCAGACGTACTGCACTTCGACAATTTCGTATTCGCGGACGCCACCCGGCGCCTGAACTTCGGCGACATCCCCCTCTTCCTTGCCGATTAGGCGCGCGGCAATCGGGGAAACAACGGAAATCTTGCCTGCTTTAATGTCGGCTTCGTCCTCTCCGACGATTTGGTAACGCACATGGTCACCGCTGTCGAGGTCTTCAGCATCAGGGTCGCGCCGAGACACCACCCTGCCTTCGGCATGGATTTCAGCGAGGATTGATGATATGGGCGTGAGACAATTTATGCTCGATTTCGGCGATTCGACCTTCGATGAATCCTTGTTTTCTTTGGCTGCCCTCGTATTCGGCATTTTCAGACAAGTCTCCATGTGAGCGGGCTTCCGCTATGGCTGCGATTACCTCTGGACGCGCCACGCTTTTCAAGCTGTTGGAGTTCGTTTTTCAGCAGTTCGGCACCCCGAATGGTCAAAGTTTTTTCATATCTTTCTATTCCTGGAAAGCGATGGTTTCCCAACCTATATTCAAGCGGGAGGCACGCCATCAGTGAAACAATAAAAAGGCAAGCCGCGCGGTCGGACGGCGGCTTGCGGGATTCACTTCAGACGGCATTGTACCAAAAAACAATATATTCTGCAATGCCTGACGCAGACTGACGGAAGAAAGCGAAACGCACGCCAATCACAACACTCCCGTTTCTCGTCAAACCATATTGCGCTGCATCACCTTCCTTCAAATCAAATATAAAAGAGCCAGATTATTTCAAACTTGGCTCTTTATATTGATTTAGTGAGAATCGTGAAAACGATTCGAACGCTCGACCAACGGATTAAAAGTCCCGCTGCTCTACCGACCGAGCTAACGACCCGTAAAGGAAGCGCGCATAATAGAGGTTTAGAAATGCGTCAAGCTTTTTTAAAGGCCGTCTGGCAAAATATTTTTCATCGCTTTATCTATCGGCTTCGGTTTTCTTCCCGTTGGCGGATGCGTGCCAATTCCTCCACCTTAGCCCACTTTTTTCTTCCGTAAACATATTAGCGATGTTGCGCCAAATGCTGTGATAGCCGTAAGGCCCTGCTGCATTTCCCGTTTGGCTTCTTCAATCAGCCAGTTTTTGATAAATGACGCGGTACATGCCGAAATCAAGCCGGTGCGGTCACGCACCGTGGTGCAATGAATTAAAACAGGGCCTTGTTTTTGCTGTTGCTCAATCAGATACAGGGGTTTCGGCGATGTGTTTTCGGCTTGATGCGCCAAGTCAGCAGCGGTTTGTTAAACAGGGCGATGCCCGCTTCCCGACAGAGGCGGTTTCGTTATCGTCGCGGTCGAAAAACGCAGGTTGATGACGCTCTTTGATGCCCAAACTCTGCACTGCAGGCCGCATCGGAGCGGGTAAGCTGTTCGCTGCGGTCAGAGTTTGTCGTCAAACGGTAGAGATTGGCATCCTGTTTGACCGGCGTTGCCCACTTCATCGGCATGTCTGCCGCATTTTTCGGCGCAAACATTGGCCGATAGTGCCCGCAGCCAAAAATTAAGACGGCGAATTGACGCATATTTTTCCTTTTGTTGTAACAGTAGCTAGAGTATCACTTTTCACACTTTTTCGGCTAGCAGGACGTCGTATTTTGCGGCAACAGGCTTTAACAAGGAGTTCCCTATGGCACAGTTTTTCGCCATCCATCCCGACAATCCGCAGGAACGGTTAATCAAACAGGCGGCGGAAATCGTCCGCAACGGCGGCGTAATTGCCTATCCGACCGATTCCTGCTACGCGCTCGGCTGCCGTTTGGGCGATAAGGAAGCGATGGAGCGGATTTTGCGTATCCGCCAAATCGATTTGAAAGCACCATCTGACGCTGATATGCGCCGATTTGGGCGAATTGGGCACTTACGCCAAAGTAGACAACAGCCAGTTCCGCCAATTGAAAGCCGCCACCCCCGGCAGCTACACCTTTATCCCTTCAGGCAACCAAAGAGGTGCCGAACCGCACGCTGCATCCGAAGCGTAAAACCATAGGCCTGCGCGTCCCCGACAATAAAATCGCCCTCGCGCTGCTGAACGAATTGGGCGAACCGTCTGTTAGCTGTACGCTGATGCTGCCGGAAGACGGCGAGCCGTTGTCCGACCCTTACGAAATCCGCGACCGTTTGGAGCATTCGGTGAGACTTGGTGATAGACGGCGGCTGGTGCGGCATGGAACCGACCACGGTGGTGGACATGACCGACGGCACGGTATTGGTGCGCGAAGGCAGGAGCGACAAGCCGCTTTTCGAGCCTTTGAGGGCCGTCTGAAAGCATGAACGGCAAACAAAACTAATGAACAAAACAAACCAATCCGTCTTATTCGTCTGCTATTTGTTTTGGATAAACCTGCCGCCAATGCTGATTGCGTCCTTTTTCCATCACAAACAAGCAGGCCGGGAGCATCAGCCCGAACGCAGCCCTCATCAACCGCCCGTTTTTCGCCGCAGCTGCGCCGCATCACACTGCTGCCTCTGTGTTGGAGCTACCGCTCGGGCAGGCATACCCTCTCACCTCTTCAGCAACCGCAACCTTATCCCCATGCGGAAGAAGGTCGTTTGGTCGGCAACCTACCTCGGCCTTTTATTCTTAATCGGCACTTACGGCCATCCGATTTTGGAATGGATCTTCGGCATCCCGCCGCAGGAATTGGAAAACCAACAGGCGATTATAGAATGGGTGCGCAGCCTGCCCGCCACTGGTTTTTGGCCGATGTGGTATTGGTCGCGCCATTGGCGGAAGAGTGGTTGTTTCGCGGCATCCTGCTCAATATTTTCGGCGACACGTTGCAAACCTTCGCCGGACGCTTTACCGCCGTAGCCCTTTCCGCGCTGATTTTCGGTTTTATGCACTCGTTTTGACTGGCCGGCATTGGCAGATATACGGCGCAATGGGGGCTGTTTATGCACCGCATACCTCCACCTGCGCGACATCCGTTGGAGCATCGCCGTCCATATGGCCAACAACGCGGTGGCGATTTCATCCAGCTATTCAGATTAAATTTGAACTAGGATAACGAAATATTTTTCAGACGGCCCACAATGCCCTTCAAACCGAAAAGAACCTTACATGCAGTTTGATTTAGCCACCTTCCTCCTGGCCGTCGCACTGCTGGCCGTACCCCTTCCACGAAGCCGCCCACGCCTACCGCCGCCGCTATTGGGGCGACAATACAGCGGAAAAACTAGGCAGGCTGACGCTCAACATGGCGCATATCGACTTAATCGGCACCATCCTCGTCCCCGCAGCCCTGCTGCTGATGCAGATCCTTCCTGTTCGGCTGGGCCAGACCCGTCCCCGTCATCGGCCGCAACCTCCGCAACACCAGAATCGCTTGGCGCACCATCGCCGTTGCCGGCCTTATTAACCTCTGCCGACGGCCTTCGGCTGGGCATTGCTGTTGGGCCTGTTCGGCCTCATGGTCCCCGAATCGCTTCAGAACCCTCTACCGAGCATGACCCAATACGGCATCTCCATCAACGTCGTACTGTTCACCCTCAACATGCCTGCCCATCCTTCGCTTTGGACGGCGGTAGCTGATCGACAGCTTCCTGCCCGCGAAAATGGTCGGCGCAATACCAAAAATCGAACCCTACGGCACCTGGATCATTTTCTTCCTGCTGTGACCAGGCTGCTGTATCCGATTATGGAACCCGTCATCTCCCTGCTGGAAAAAGCCGCCGCCGTCGTTTCACATGACCGTCGGCAGCCTGGTAGACCATCATGCTCCACTGATGCCTCACCGTACCAATCAGGCCGTCTGAAAACATACTCCGGTAGCCGAAAAACGTTTTCAGACGGCCTCCTCTTTACCCGCCGTCTTTGTGGCATAATACCCCTATATTTTGCATGGTTTAACCGATAACCGACGCGCAAACCACGCAAAATCTCGTTACCTCCGCCCTGCCCCTATGCCAGTGGCAGCATCCATCTCGGCCACATGGTCGAACACATCAAACCGACGTTTGGGTGCGCTTCCAAAAACTGCGCGGCCACGAGTGCCACTACTGCTGCGCCGACGACACCCACGGCACGCCCGTGATGCTTGCCGCGCAAAAACAAGGCATCGCGCCCGAAGACATGATTGCCAAAGTACGCGAAGAACACCTCGCCGACTTCACCGGTTTCACATCGGCTACGACAATTATTACAGCACCACTCCCTGAAAACAAACAGTTTTCCGGAGATATTACCGCGCTGAAAGCCAGCACGGCAGATTGAGAACCGCGTCATCGAGCAGCTTTTCGACCCGAAAACACGTGTTCCTGCCGACCGCTTCGTTAAAGGCGAATGCCCCAAATGCCACGCCCAAGACCAATACGGCGACAACTGCGAAGTCTGCGGCACGACCTATTCCCCGACCGAACTGATCAACCCGTATTCCGCCGTTTCCGGTGCCAAACGCGAATTGCGCGAATCCGAACACTTCTTCTTCAAACTGGGCGAATGCGCCGACTTCCTCAAAAGCATGGACTTCGGCGACCAACCCGCACGACGGCAAAGCCCCATCTGCAACCCGAAGCCCTCAACAAAATGAAAGAATGGCTCGGGCGAGGCGAAAGAAACCACCCTGTCCGACTGGGACATTTCCGCAGACGCGCCGTATTTCGGTTTTGAAAGTCCCCGACGCGCCGGGCAAATACTTCACGTCTGGCTGGACGCGCCGGTCGGCTACATGGCGTCGTTTAAAAACCTGTGCGACCGCATCGGCATCGATTTCGACGAATACTACAAAGCCGACAGCCAAACCGAGATGTACCACTTCATTGGCAAAAGACATCCTCTATTTCCACGCCCCGTTCTGGCCCGCCATGCTGCATTTCTCCGGCCACCGCGCCCCCCGACCGGCGTGTACGCACGGCACGACCGTGGACGGACAAAAATGTCAAATCGCGCGGCACCTTCATCACCGCCAAATCCTATCTGGAACAAGGCCTGAACCCCGGTGGATGCGCGCTACCATCGCCGCCAAACTCAACAGCAAAATCGAAGACATCGATTTGAATCTGCAAGACTTTATCAGCCGCGTGAAAGCAGCGACCTCGTCGGCAAATACGTCAACATCGCCGCCCGCGCGTCAGGTTTCATCGCTAAACGCTTTGAAGGTCGTCTGAAAGACGTTTCAGGCAACGCATTGCTGGCAAAACTCGCTGCCGGCAGCACCATCGCCGAGCAATACGAAAACCGCGAATACGCCCGCGCCCTGCGCGGCGGTCATGGCGTTGGCAGATGTCGTGAACAGATATGCTGATGCCAACAAGCCGTGAGCTCAGCCAAACAAAAGGTCAAGACGAACGCCTGCACGGAGTATGCAGCGAACTCATCAACAGAACCTTCACCATGCTGACCGCCTACCTCGCGCCCTGTGCCGCAAACCGCCTCCAGTGCCGGCGTTTTCGCTCAATCTGAACGCGATTACGCCGGGCGAGCACGCGCGGAGACCCTGGGCGGACACGCCGTCAGCAAATACTGAGACGTTTATTGGCAACGGGTGGAGCAAAAACAGAGTGGTTGAGTTTAGTCAGCCCGACAAAGCAAAGCGTTCGGACGACGCGCCTGTTGAGACGGCAGGGCAAATGCCGAAAAGAGTTGCTGCCGGACGGGCGAAGCTTCGACGACTTCCATGAAAATCTCGACGTGCGCGTCGCCAAAGTGTTGAACTGCCGAAGCCGTCAGAGAGCAGCGCAAACTCCTGAAATTTCGAGCCTCGATTTCGGTTTGACGCATCATCTTCTCCGGCGTCGCGGCGTCTTGTCCAACCCACCAGGCATTTGCTGAACGGTGCATGGTCGTCGCCGTCGCCATGATTTTGCGCGCAAAATGGCAAAAGTCGGCGTATCCGAAGGCGCTGATCCTCTCCGCCGCCGCCGCCGAGGGGCTGAGGCTGAAGCTGCTCGATGTCGATGCGGGGCGCACGCCCAAGATAAAGTGGGCCTGAAAACTGAAAAAGCCGTCTGAAACATCTATAACCGATGTTCAAGATGGCTGTTACTCTGCTTATCAAACCATGAGCAGCATCGGATGCCCACCGCGACATCCTCATCCGTCGTTTTCAAGGACTGCCTCTGGCTGCCCGCGAAAGAACCAAAAGGCCAGTCGTTCGGCCTTTCCGGCAAACCACCTGTATAGTCCGTCTTCATTCAGCAAAAACAATCAGAAACAAACCGTATGATTTCTGCCCGCAATGCCAATCGGAATACACTCACGAAGAGCGGACAATATGTCTGCCCCTGAATGCGCCCTGAATGGAACGAAACCAAGAGCACCGGTAGCCGATGAAGGCTTCAAATGTCAAAAGATGCCAACGGCGCGGTTTTGCAAGACGGCGACACTTTCGTGGTACTGATTAAAGAACCTGAAAGTCAAAAGGCAGTTCGATGGTCATCAAGCCAAGGCACCAAAGTCAAAAGGCATACAGCCTGCAGGAGGGCGACTCACAACATCGGCTGCAAAATCGACGGCAGCGCGATGAATCTGAAATCCGAATTCGTCAAAAAGCCTGAAAACCGTTTTCAGACGGGACCTGGTAAAGTCTGAAAACACGTTTCGCCCATCCGACCTATGCGAATGGTATGACTATTTCGGCCCTCTTCGTGCTGCTTTACCCCCGGCATCGCGGCTGCTTTATTGGACCATCTCCGCGCTGCTGTATTTCCTGATCTGGGAAAACCGCGATGCCGACGACACATGCACAAACAGCTCCGCCCGTCAGCGTCCTCATCCCCTGCTTCAGCGAAGCCCCGCAGCCGCAAACCTCCATCCCCGCACCTGCTCAATCTCGACTATCCGGATTACGAACTGATTTTTATGTCGATGACGGCAGCACGGACGACACACTACCGCTCATCCGCAGCTGGGCGCAACAGACTGACCGCATCCGCGTCATCATCAGGCCAACGGCGGCAAAGCTTCGGCACTCAACCACGGCCTGCGCCATGCCCAAGAAAATATATCGTCTGCATCGACGGCGATTTCCGTCCTCGACTTACGGCGCGTTGTCATGCTTCGTACAAAGTATGGAGACAGACCCCAATCTCGGCGGGCTGACCGGCAATCCGCGCGTGCGCAACCGCAGCACCCTGCTCGGCAAACTGCAAGTGGCCGAATTCAGCTCGATCATCAGCCTGATCAAAACGCTCCCCAAAAGTATCTCCGGCATGTTGTTCACACTCTCCGGCGTCATCCTCTGCCTGCGCCGCGACTTTGTCCTGCTGGAGTGGGCGGCTGGAGCAAACATGATTACCGAAGACGCAGACATCACCTGGAAAGCACAAACGGCAGGTTACAGCGTCGGCTACGAAAACCCCGCTCCTTTGCTGGGTATTGATGCCGAAACCCTGACTCGGCCTCTACTGGCAACGGCTGCGCTGGGCGCAGGGCGGTGCGGAAACCGTCCTCAAATATTTCGTCAGATGCTCAGGAAATGCAGCCTCCGCCTGTGGCCGCTGTATCTGGAATACCTCATTACCCTGTTTTTGGGCCTTTGCCCTGCTAATTATGATGCCCCTTCGGACTGTGGCAGTGGCATCAATGACGCTCATTCAGTCCGCTCTGCGTAAAAGTGCCGACCATCATCTACTGTCTGCCTGTTTCCTGCTGCAATTTTCCGTCGGCAGTGATAATCGACAGCGCTGCGAAACCGGGCTGTGCCGCTACTTTTCCACTGCATCTGGTACTATGCTTTGGCTTGCTGAACGGACTCACCTGCTGCACGGTTTCCCCGCGCCGTTTTCCGCGATAAAAACCGTGCAGCCACATGGATCAGCCCCGACAGGGGATTACATGTGCAGGCCGTCTGAAAAGAGTCAGGCTGCCGAGAACCGACCGCGAACCAGCCGCGATGACCCGCGCTGAACCCGCGATTTGGGACAGCTGATGATCATCACGCACCCCGCTGCCGCACGCCGCCGCATCCTCATCGCCATTTCGTCCTGACCACGCGACCTGGCTGATGTGGCTGTATGATTTACTTCATCTCCGCGACTACCGCCAAATCTTCTCCCGCCCCGTTCTCGACGGGCAACCCTACCCCAACTGGCCAAAACCGTCCTGCTCGTCGTCCTGCTGCAATTCAACCTCCTGCTGTCATGGTCGCTCATCACCGGCAGCGCGATGCGCAAACGCATGCGCCGCCAACGCAAAAACAACAAACAAAACACCGGCAAGGCCGTCTGAAAACACCCATTTCTCAACACCCAAAAGCCTAATTAACAAATAAACAGCTTAAACAGAGGTGATCCTAAAACTGCTTGAAATCAGGATAATTTTTGATTAGTATACCGCCCTATGAAAAACGATCGCTCTCCTTTTCCCATGTTGGGATTTGTTGCCCTGATGCACGTTGCATTATTTGCACTGCTGATGTTTTTAAATCTCTTTCCTTACCACCGACAATCCAAGACATGGAATTTGTCGATTTGGGCGGGCTTGGCCTGCCCGGTGGCGGCGGAGGCGGCGAACCCGAAGCCGCCCTGCGCCTGAGCTGAAACAGCATGCAGGCACAGCTCCGAACCGCTCAGACCGGTCGAACCGCCCCAAACCGGGAAAAATCAAGCTTCCAAAACCCGTGGTTAAAAAGCGGAAAAACCAAAATCAAAACCTGTAATTACCCAAACGGAAAGCCGATATCCGCATGGCCAAAGAAGAACCGAAACCCCGAGCCAAAACTCGGAACCCAAGCCTGAACTAAGCTGAACCCAAACCGCTTCCTCCGGCCCAAACCGCGCCGCCTCCTCCAAAAGCAGCCGGCATACACTGTCTCCCCCGGGGAACAGGTAGCTCGGCGAAGGCAGGAACAGATCCCAAAAGCGCACGGCAAACCCGGCAGCACGGGCAGCGGCGGCGGATCAGGCGGCGGCAAAGGTTCGGGAGAAGGCACGGGTACAGGCCCGGGCAGCGGTTCCGGTAGCGGTGGCGGTGCGGTCATGGAGACGGCGGCGGTGCGGGCAGCAGCGCAGGCAATGCCATCGTAAAAGCCGGCGGCAACCTCGGCGTACCGGCCTACCCGCCCCAATCTATCGAAAATGAGGAAGAAGGCACGGTGGTTATGGATTTACTTGTCGACCCGAGCGGCAAGGTAACCGAAGTCAAAGTAACCAAAAAGCAGCGAGCTATTTCCGCCTCGACAGGGCGGCACGAAAGGTGCCCGCGCCGGTCATTACATACAGGCGGCAAATGGGTACGCTTAAGGGTGCAAGAATCACTTTCAAGCTTCCTTGAAAAGTGCAACATACCGTTCAGGCCGTCTGAAACGGCCTAAAACAGAAAGTTTTCAATCAACCAAACGAAAGAAAGCAGCAAACATGGATTTATTACACGTTTTTCCAAACAAGGCGACCCTGTCCTCATCGCCGCCTTCCTCATCCTCGTCATCAGCGAGCGCTGGCCACTTGACGGTGATGATCGTCCGCACCATCAAACTCCGCAGGGCCAAAAAAGCCAACGCCCGTGTCAAAGACCGGATTTGAGCGCGAAATCTTGGGAAGATGCCGTCCCGCATCGCCCACGAAAAACGAAGATGCACCAATGAGCAATATGTTATTGGACGCAGTCAAAGCAGACGAATTCTTCCATCGAAACCAAGATACCGATTTGGCTTCCGGCGTACCCTTCAGCCAATATCTGCTGCATCAGATCCACATCACAACTCAAGGACAGATTATGCGCGGCTTCGAAGGCGGCCTGACCGCACTGGCCTCCATCGGTTCCAGTGCGCCGTTTATCGGCCTGTTCGGCACGGTATGGGGCATCTATCACGCCTTGAGTCAATATCGGACAAAGCGGCCAGGGTCAGCATCGCCGCCGTTGCCGGCCCGATCGGCGAAGCACTGGTTGCCACGGCATTCGGCCTGTTCGCCGCCATTCCCGCCGTTTTGAGCTACAATTTCTTGGTGCGCGGCAATAAAACCCTGCAACAAGATTTGCATGCTTTCGGCCACGACCTGCACGTTCAAATATTGAACAAAAAGACAAGGAGTAAAACCATGTCCTTCTCCATGCACGACGGCGGCGAAGACTCGCCCGTAAGCGACATCAACGTAACCCCGCTGGTAGATCGTGATGCTGGTTTTACTGATCGTATTCATGATTACCATGCCCGTGCTGACCCACTCCATCCAAATCAACCCTGCCGACCGCCGCTGAAACAGCGAAGGATGAAGAAGAGCAGAAACCGAAAGAACCGATGTGGCTGTCTGTGGACGACAAGGGCAATACTTCATCGACCGGGTACGACCCCTACACCGAAAGAGCAGCTGGCGGCAGCTTTTCCGCCGCCGTCACCAAAAACCCCGGATGTAATCTTGGCTGTGGATGCCTCCAAAGACGTTGATTGCGGCACCCAGTCATTCAAGCCATCAGACATTGCCAGAAGCCAAAAATCATCGGCTTCAACACCGAAGTCAATACCAACGGCGGACAATAAACCGCCTGCCTCAGGCCGTCTGAAAACCATTTTTCAGGCGGCCTCATCGATCTGCCCGCAGTCGTTTAACCGTCTTCGCACAAAAGCGTAAAAATCAGTCCGCAACCCCATCGACCACGCCACTGACGCCATGAAAAACTGACCACCCAATCCTCTTTCCAAGCCGAACTCAAAAAGCCCTGCTGCTTTTGAAACCGCGCAGAATCCGAAATCGACGCATCGTCGCCGATATCTGCACCGACGTGCAAAAACGCGGCGATGCGGCGCTCATCGAATACACCAACCGCTTCGACGGCGTCACGCCCTCAAACCATAACCGACTCATCCTCACCCAAGACGATTTACAGGCTGCGTTTGAGCGTTTGCAGCCCGAAATTCAAACCGCCTTGAGAAACCGCTGCCGCACGGGTTGAAAAGCTACCACCAACGCCAAAAATGAGATCGTGGACCTACGAAGACGAAGACGGCACGCTGTTGGGACAACAAATTACCACTGACCGCGTCGGCATTTACGCCCCGGCGGCAAAGCGGCGTATCCGGTTCCGTCATCATGACGCCATGCCGCCCACGTCGCCGGCGTGAAAGAAATCATCATGGTCGTCCCCACGCCCCAAAGGCGAACGCAACGACATCGTGCTTGCCGCCGCCTGCATCGCGGGCGTCACCGAGTCTTCACCGTCGGCGGCGCGCAGGCGGTTGCCGCCCTCGCCTACGGCACCGAGTCCGTACCGCAGGTCGATAAAAATCACCGGCCCGAACGCTGCCTTCGTCGCCGCCGCCAAACGCCGCGTGTTCGGCGTCGTCGGCATCGACATGGTGGCGGGGCCGTCTGAAATCCTCGTCATCGCCGACGGCACCACGCCCGCCGACTGGGTGGCGATGGATTTGTTCAGCCAAGCCGAACGACGAAATCGCCCAAGCCATCCTGATCGGCACATCGCAGCCCTACCTCGACGAAGTCCAAGCCGCCATGAACCGCCTCATCGAAACCATGCCCCGCCGCGACATCATCGAAGCCTCGCTCGGCAACGGGGCGCGATGATACTCGCCGAAAGACTTGGACGAAGCCTGCGAAATCGCCAGCTACATTTCCCCGAACACCCTGGAATTGTCGGTAGAAAAACCCGCAGGGAATGGGCGGAAAAATCCGCCACGCCGGCGCGATTTTCATGGGACGCTACACCAGCGAAAGCCTCGGCGACTACTGCGCCGGCCCCAACCACGTCCTACCCACCAGCCGCACCGCCCGCTATCTCCTCGCCGCTGAGCGCCACGACTTCCAAAAACGCTCCAGCCTGATCAAGTCTCCGAACAAGGCGCGCGAAACTGGGCAAAATCGCCAGCGTGTTGGCACTGGCGAGCCTGACCGCCCACGCTCGCGCGGCGGAATTCAGGTTGAAAAGACTGATTCGGTCAGATCCGCCATCCATCAAAAAGCAAAGGTCGTCTGAAAACCTGTTTTTAGGGTTTTTCAGACGACCTCTATCAAGACATCCTGAGAACAAGCCATTCAAAACTCACCCATCGCCCATACCAGCGCTGCATTTTCTGCTGGCGGTGAGGCGGCAACCGCGCAGCGAGGGCCTTGCCTCGCCGACAGCGATTACGATGTGCGTGCCATTTATATCCGTCCGCAGCAATATTATCGCAAATCGACGGCAGAGCACATTTGGGTATCGAAAACCAATGGTTTGACGTCAGCGGCTGGGACATCGCAAAGCGTTGCGCCTGCTGCGGAAAAAGCAATGCCGCTGCTCGAAATGGCTGCGTTCGCCGATTGTTTATACCGAGACGATGATTTCTGAGGCCGTCTGAACACGCTTGCGCCAGCATGCGTCAAAGCTGCCGCGCTGCTGCGTACCGCGGCATTGCAGGTAACGCTGAAATATGGTTGCACACACCCATCAAACTGAAAATGGTTTTTACGTCCTACCGTCCGCTGCTCGCGGCACGGTGGGCAGTGAAACAGGCGGCATCCGCTGACGCTGGCAGAACTTTCAATGAGCGAATGGCAAACGAACTGCGCCGCCCAATCGCCGATTTGGTGGCAATCAAACGGAACAGGATAGAAAGTTGACGCATGCGTTGTCGCCCAGTGCAACTATTGACCGTTGGTTTATATGAAGCTTTCCGAATTATCCGCTCCTGCTGCCCAAGCTGCCGACAGCGGGCCGCTGAATGGTGTTCCGCGAAAACTTTGGCGGCGGTTTTATCGCAAGGTCGTCTGAAAATGCTCACCGTCAGTTTGCGCACACAGAAACCTGCTTCTGCTCGAAAGCCGTTTTTCCCGGCAGCCGCGCCTACGGTTTGGCGCACGCGGAATCGATACCGACATCAAGGCGTGTTTTACCTGCCCAAATCATGTTTTTACGGCTGGATATATCCCGCAGTCAGCAACGAAACCAACGACATCATGTATTACGAACTGGGGCGGTTTATCGAGCTTTTGCTGCAGCAACCCGAACACGCTGGAACTGCTCGCTCGCCGCCCGGCTGCGTGCGCTATCGTTCGCCGCTGATGGACGCGTTCAAAAACCAGAATGGTTTGTGTCCAAAACCTGCCGCCAAAGTTTCGCCGGATACGCCTATGGGCAAATCAAAAAGCACGCGGGCTGACACGAAAAATCAACAATCCGATGTCGTCTGAAAAGAAAAGCGTACTCGATTTCTGCCACATCGTGAAAGGCGCGCAAACCGTGCCGCTGCGACGCACTGCTTTCGCAGCATGGCAGAATGGAACAACGGCGCGTCAGTTTGGTCAAAATCGCCCACGCCGCGAACTCTACGCCCTGTTTTCGACCCGCTTGACGACGCGCAGCTACCCACGGCGTCGCGCTCAAACCCGAAACCGCAATCTCTCCCTCAGCTCCGTTCCCGAAGGCGGGCCGCCTGCCTCTCCTCTCCAGCAAGACGGATTCAGCAGCTACTGCCGCGAATACGCCTCCTATCAGCAATGGCTGGCGGACGCAACGAATCGCGCTACGCGCAGGCGCAGGCACACAGACAGGGCTACGACGCCAAAACGCGGTGCACACCTTCCGCCTGCTCGAAACCGCCGCGACATCGCCGCCAGCGAAATCCGCCGCGCCACTAGCCGCGACGAACTGCTCGCCATCAAACATGGCGAATCCTCCTACAGACCTGCTGCGGAAAAAGCGGAACGGCTGGTGGCGAGGTGGAAACAGCGTTTGACGCTTCCGACCTGCCAGAAACAGTAAATGCCGCTTCGGCTGGCGGCTGGTTTCCGGTCGAAAAGCATTTTTACGGCTAGATGGTAAAGGTTATCTGAAAATAGACGCACCCATCAAAGAGGATGATAAGATTTATTTGAGCATAAGGGCTAATGCTACCTATTTTCTGTTATCGCGAGAAGTTATGCTAACAACATAGCATATACGGATAGCTTGAGTAAGTTTTGCCGCGTTGAATATCGGTGGATTTCATCACCCGGATAAATCATAGTAAACAATTTGCCAACCAACTAAACCATATCAACGGTACTGAAAACTTTTAAAATCAGGCAAAAAATATGTCTTGCGCAAAATACAACGGAGTCGACCGCAAATCTTTCCACTGTTCTTGAAAGAATGCGAATTTCGGTTTAACTTCGGCACCGTCTCTCAGTAGCTTCAAACACTGCGGGATTGGTGTGAATTCAAAAGCTGATCTACGTCAGCCCCCAATAATATTTTTGTAGCACAGCATCTTGTAAGAAGGAACGAATTAAACTTTTAAAGATTAGCTTTCTAATCCTGATAATATTTTACGGTCAGTTAAAGATCGAAAACTGGACAGTGAGTGCATCAGTCCAAAGTCGGGCGTAATCAGGCAATACGGTTCCTGGAGATACCGCTTAATATTCGCTCCGCACCTGCTCATATCGGGTTGAGGCTCCGGGTGAGATAAAGGTGCAAGAGGTAACCTGCCATCATGTCCATTTTCCGCCATTCCGCATGGGCTACCATACCGGCGAAATCGTGCACATTATCTAAAATAATCACCGATTTTTGAGTCAATGTATAGGCGCCAGTAGGCATTGTTGAAACCACACACGCTTCAAAAAGACTCCGGTCATCGTATTTGATAAACCATCGGAGCAATCAGCCCGGTTTGCTTGGGCTTGACGCGGCACGCAGAGATAAGCGTCGGTGTCTTTTTCCACTTATCTGCGCTTTCACTGTTGCCCTTTCGGGCTGCGGGCGTAGGGGACGGGACGATGGCGGTCAAATCCATAGCTTTCATCCAAATAAACGCGTTGGTAGTCGGGAGTCCGACCCAGCTGTGTCAAAGTAATGCGATACTCGCCGGATCTTGTTCTTTATGAAAGTGGTGGTCTGCGCGTCATCCCCATCTGTTTGAGTCGCAGTAAACGGCGGCTGGCGTACAATCAAAATGTTTGGCGATTTCATGCAGATAGGCATCGGGTGTTGCCAACATATTGAAAGCCAGTTTTTGCCTATCAATTTGACGGCATTTAGACCGGTAACGTGGTGTTTTAGGCTGCCTGTTTTGTTTTAAGGCGAATCCACAGGTAAGCGTGTTTCTTGATAGGTTAAACGTTGCTGCGGTTTTGGCTGATGTTTTTGCATTGTTCGTATGGTTTAAGCTTTGTTTCTCAGAGTCAAGTATGCCATGGTTAGAACCTTCAAAGTTGAGTATTGTACTACTTTGTTTTAAAATTACTATAAAGTTTAGTATCGCCTGCAGGTGGAGAAATACAGAGCTAGACTTACTGTCAATCACTTTGAGTTTGTATGCATCAGTACAACCAAAAAGATTCATTTTGGTCAATCAAGTCAGGATTTTTAGGATCAACGGTTCAATACGTGACATTGATTTAGATCGATCATGCCATTTCGTGGCGGGACTCAGCCCGTGGTTATCGAAAATGATCCATAGTAGCATCAATCGATTTAGCAATAAGTTTGAGCCCGCAGAAGGGATCGTTGCTATGGACGATAGCGAGTTCTACGCCGTCCATCGTTGAAAAAGGCCGAGGACGAGGGCGTAGGAATCTCAACTCTGGTTTTGCCGCGCATCAAGGCAGTACAGTAGGCATTCATACGGCGGTTGACATCCCTCTGTTGGGCGCTTGTTTTGCACCAGGCGAGTTTTTCAGGTTTTGCATGCTGCCAGAATTTTGGTTGATAAAAGCTGATCATCTGTTCGCGCTGCGGCTGGAGGCATTGATGTGTGGTTGTAGTACCCCCATAATTTGTGCATAGACTTCAGCCTTTCAGTTCTATGTATCCTTCTGGTGCACAGTAGGTGCGCTCGCCGCTTTTGTGTGGCGGCCAATTCATCGACGATTTGGTTTGTATTTATTGACCACAGCGTCGCAGGTGTTGCGACGTTAATGGAATAGACACCCACTGATCGAACAAGCTGACCAGTTCGACCATTTTGCTTGAAATACGGAATATTTATCCTTTCCTGAGTAATCCTATTTCTCTCTGCCAAAGCTGAAAGGTTTACTTTCGCCGGAGTTGCCATTGCCATTGCGTGATTCGCCGCCAGAGCGCTAACGTTCAGGCGGTCGAGGCCGTTATTGACTGCGCCCAATGCACTGTCGGCGGCGTTGGCCGCAGCGGATGGCCGAGCAGCCGGACAGAGACGACGGTAATGAGGGTTAATAGGGCGATGTATTTTATTTTCATAGGGTTTTTCCTTGCAAGGGTGGGAATGAGAATTATAGTGCGGCGTGTAAGGGGCTGCGTCGATGTGAATCCATGTTTGTGTTTGGTGGCGAATATCAGCATGATAATGGTAACGACAAGGCTTAGGAAGGCGATGCCGACCAAGGCGATGAGTGCGGTGGTGCCGAGAAAAGCCGAGCAGCAGTGCTTTAGGCCAGGAGGCAGGGGTGAGTTTGCGCCGTAGTTCTTTTACCATATATGGTCTGCCTGCGCCCTGTTGTAGCATACCATAGCGCGGGTGAAAACAGTGAACCAGTATGGCGAACAGCGGGAAGGAGGAAAGGGGGCGATAATGGCCAGCACGAAGGGGTGGCCAGGGATAAAGCCGAAATTCCGGCGTTTCAAGCCGGTATCACCATAGCACGGGCATTGAGCATGTGTGTGGCGGCGGCGAATGCGTGGGCGAATATCAGGAAAAGTTTGATATCGAGGTAAACAGTGCATTTTCGGAGCAGCGTTGTTGAGCGGGTTCAGCAATGCGCCGGAGAGGCCAGGCCATCGGTATCGACCAGGCGATGGCGGCGTTGAGTTCCACAGAGCGAGGGCAGCTTAGTTTGGTGTCGGTGTCTTGGCTCTGCAGGAGCTTGGTAGGGGTGTTTGTATTCATGAGGTTCCTTTGGTTGGAAAATGAGGGTGCAGGTTGCGCTGATTACGGTTTGGCAGGCCGGATACGGGTATCCGGCCTGCTGGGTTCAAACCAGCTAACGCGGCGTTCACACACAGGCTTTCTCTTACCGGTGCGCGGGAAGGTGATGGTGGTGCGGCCTTGGCGTGTAACGGGGGCGATGCTTATGGGCGTTGCGGAGCCGGTGGCTTCGTCGGAAACGGTGCGCAGGGCAGTCCGCCTGCCTTGCGGGTCTTGACGATGATGCGGGAGTTGGCGGGCTGTATGGTCAGGCTGAGCGGTTCGCTGTGGGTGTGCTGGAAGCGGTAGGTGCTGCCGCGTTGCACGTTGAATGGGGCTCCCGCAGCCGCTGTCGTTAAAGTTCGGTCGAACGGACGGGCGCGGCGGGACAGCAGTGCCGATGCCGAGCAGCACGGATGAATTTCATAGAGATGGATTTCATAGAGATGTCCTTTCGGGATGGTTGGGAAGGCAGCCTGCATTTGGAAAACGAGGGTGCAGAGCTGCTTTTGTGCTGCTTGCGAAGGCCGGATTCGGTATCCGGTTTACGCAGGGTTGGTGCGCTTATTCTCTTCTCAAATCAAAGAACTCGAGAGATGCTTGCAGGGTTCGCCGGCGAATCTGCCTTTATTATCAGCAATCGCGCCGGGCAGTTGTATTTTTCTTCTGCTCCGACATATTCTCATACGGAACATTGAAACGGTATTTCGCCATATAGCGTCCGCCGCCAGTGGCCGTCTGAAACTTTCACGGCATTTCTGGGGTCTATAATGGCTTCATAGATAACTTTGATTCATTCGGCTGCGGTTGGAGCCGTGCCAAAACAAAGTGCAGCTCCCATTTGCATTCGGGACCGGCATCGCCGCAGCGTTCGCTCAATACCGCATCGCCGTAGAGCAACAGCGCGGCAGGGTGTCTGCCTGTTTTTCAAACTGGATGGGCAGGTGGCTTTTCAGTTTGGCGTTTGCGCCGGCGCGGCTATTTAGAACGATTTCGCGAGTTGGAACGGTAGTAGGCAAATGCATGGGTCATCCTGAGATTGTCCGGTGCATCGGGCATGGAAACGTTAAATTCGTAGCGTTCTGTCGGATGGGTGTTTTTCCGAATCGGATAGCTTTTGCCGTTGTCGTCATGCCATTCGCTGATAACGCGCCTTCGGGCAGGTTGGGCTGGGCATTTTGCCGTTGGCGGCGGTGGACGAGCAGCCTGCTGCGCAAAAGAAGGGATCAGGCAGGACAGTAAATAGGGTTTGTGGTTTTGCAAGGATGACTCCTATGGTGGAAATGGGCGGCACGAAACCGCCTGAAAAACTTTCGAGATGCTTGGGAAAGGCAGCCTGCGTTTTCGGAAACTGGTGCAGCTGCTTTTAGGCTTCAGTGGCCTTAGCTGCTAGGAAATCGTTGCGTTGTTTACACCATAAGGTTGAGAAAAATAAGCCTGCGAGACCTCAAACGTATCGCGTTCAAACTGGGTGCGACTTCACAGTGTTATAGAAATTAACAAAGCAGCACAACTCCTTTCGCCGGTGTTCCGGACTGTCAGACGACTGTTTCTCATGCCACATCTCCATCAGGGTGCGGATAACCCGCTCCGCTTTACCGTTGGTCTGCGGACGGGCAGCGGAGTAAACTTTGACCATCCGTTCTCGTAACGAGCTACTCCAGGCATGGTTGGCCGAGCCTTTGTATTCCGTACCGTTGTCGGGATAAACGCACTCAATCAGGTAGGGCGAGGGATCAATCAGGTGTTCGGAGACCTTTGCAATAACATGAGTTATTAAAATTTTATACTCAATACCATTTTCAAAATAGAAGAACCTCCTTGATTTCTTCTACTTTTCTCAATACCAGAAGGTTTTAGTCAATTGAAAAATTTTTAGCACATTTTTATGCGTCAAATTTTGTTAACAGACTATTTTTGCAAAGGTCTCGTTCGGTCAGAAACTTGGCGGCACTGTCTGCGGTTTTTGTCCGGCAAAATGGCGACGTACAGCTCCCTTAGAAATCGTCAATGGCGACAAACAGGTAATCCGCTTATCGGTGGCTTTCTGACCTTTGAGCAGCGGCAGCCGTTTGGTATCGAGATGCACAAATCTCGGGTAAGTTGTTAGCGTTTGGCCCATAGCTTTTTGAGCTTTCCTGAATGCTGCGTTCTACCTTGGCCAGGCGAGTTCATTCGTACTTTGCCTGTTTGAAAACAGTTGTTGGTACTGGTTTGGGGTTTGAGCAGCCCTGCCTGCAGCTTTAAAGTAGCGCGGTAAATAGTAATGCGGCTGACTTGGTAGCGGTGTGCCGAGTGAGGGTGACGCTTTCCTTCTCCTGCGTGTAGGCCAGCCGAAAACGGCTTGGCGGTGGTGCGGGGTGAGACGGGTGTTTTGTGCATGTTCATGTTTCAGTATTCTCCTGGAAATACTGTAAACAATGCTACTAGTTTCTACAGTTATGAAAGCGAAACGGTAAGATTTACACCGTTGCCGTCCCAATACGCAAACAGCTACCTTGCTGTCTGTTGTCCGTGAGCAGATAGACCACAGAGCGCTGTGCTGAAGCAAAACTTCAGGTATCGTGGCGAAACCCACAAAAGTGATGCTCGCCGCCACACGCAGGTAAAAACATCTACATTTCACCCGCGAGGACGCGAAGGCTTCTATTGATTGCCTGCCAAACATCATTGATTGATATGACAACGTAAACGCCGTCTGGAAGCCGAGGTCAAGCTTTCAGACGGCCTCATCTATATTGCTCCTTCCTACAGGCCCACACGCCTAACCGCCTTATCACCAACCAGCCCGCATCGCATCCAGAGCAGCAACGCCGAGATTCCCTGCCGTAAAACCAAAGGCCGCCCCCTTTTACAAGAGCGCGGCCTTTCTTTCCGAAATGAATCGACCATCCTGTAACCGCATTTTTCCCTGCTGCGGGTTGGGCGGCAGGTGGCGGCTGCGGGTTTGGCCGTTTAGCCGGCGCGCAGCAGTACCGACCGTTGCCTCATCGCTTCAACTTACCGAAAGATACCCTCACCGATACCCTTCACCTTCTTCAAATCCTCCACCGATTTGAAATGGCCGTTTTCCTTGCGGTAATCACAATGGCCCTGGGCCTTTTGCCGGACCAATCCGGGCAAAGCCTTCAACTCCTCAACCGTGGCCGTCATTGATGATTGACGGTATGAGAAATAAGCCGTAACCAGCCCAAGACAACAAACCGAAAAAGCCTTTTTCATGCCTGCTCCTGTCTGTAAATCAAACGCCAAATCACACTAATTATCCGGCCAAAATTACAAAGATAATGCCGAATCATAAATAAAAACAAGTACCTGGCAACACATTGGCCACACCACCGAAACAAATTCCCATCCGAAGAATCAAACCGTCGTGACCTTCTTCAGCAACCTGTCTATGTTAGATAGGGCAAAAAGCACGTATAAAAGTAGAAGCCCTGACGAATAAATCATCAGGGCTAAAATAAGAATGGGTGTTGGGCGGTGACCTACTTTCGCATGGAAGAACCACACTATCATCGGCGCTGAGTCGTTTCACGGTCCTGTTCGGGATGGGAAGGCGTGGGACCAACTCGCTATGGCCGCCAAACTTAAACTGTTACAAATCGGTAAAGCCTTAATCAATTATTTGGTGATGACTGAATCAGTCAGTAAGCTTTTATCTTTTGAAGTTCTTCAAATGATAGAGTCAAGCCTCACGAGCAATTAGTATGGGTTAGCTTCACGCGTTACCGCGCTTCCACACCCCACCTATCAACGTCCTGGTCTCGAACGACTCTTTAGTGTGGTTAAACCACAAGGGAAGTCTCATCTTCAGGCGAGTTTCGCGCTTAGATGCTTTCAGCGCTTATCTCTTCCGAACTTAGCTACCCGGCTATGCAACTGGCGTTACAACCGGTACACCAGAGGTTCGTCCACTCCGGTCCTCTCGTACTAGGAGCAGCCCCCGTCAAACTTCCAACGCCCACTGCAGATAGGGACCAAACTGTCTCACGACGTTTTAAACCCAGCTCACGTACCACTTTAAATGGCGAACAGCCATACCCTTGGGACCGACTACAGCCCCAGGATGTGATGAGCCGACATCGAGGTGCCAAACTCCGCCGTCGATATGAACTCTTGGGCGGAATCAGCCTGTTATCCCCGGAGTACCTTTTATCCGTTGAGCGATGGCCCTTCCATACAGAACCACCGGATCACTATGTCCTGCTTTCGCACCTGCTCGACTTGTCGGTCTCGCAGTTAAGCTACCTTTTGCCATTGCACTATCAGTCCGATTTCCGACCGGACCTAGGTAACCTTCGAACTCCTCCGTTACTCTTTGGGAGGAGACCGCCCCAGTCAAACTGCCTACCATGCACGGTCCCCGACCCGGATTACGGGTCTGGGTTAGAACCTCAAAGACACCAGGGTGGTATTTCAAGGACGGCTCCACAGAGACTGGCGTCTCTGCTTCAAAGCCTCCCACCTATCCTACACAAGTGACTTCAAAGTCAATGCAAAGCTACAGTAAAGGTTCACGGGGTCTTTCCGTCTAGCAGCGGGATGGGTGCATCTTCACAACCACTTCAACTTCGCTGAGTCTCAGGAGGAGACAGTGTGGCCATCGTTACGCCATTCGTGCGGGTCGGAACTTACCCGACAAGGAATTTCGCTACCTTAGGACCGTTATAGTTACGGCCGCCGTTTACTGGGGCTTCGATCCGATGCTTGCACATCTTCAATTAACCTTCCAGCACCGGGCAGGCGTCACACCCTATACGTCCACTTTCGTGTTAGCAGAGTGCTGTGTTTTTAATAAACAGTCGCAGCCACCTATTCTCTGCGACCCTCCAGGGCTTACGGAGCAAGTCCTTAACCTTAGAGGCATACCTTCTCCCGAAGTTACGGTATCAATTTGCCGAGTTCCTTCTCCTGAGTTCTCTCAAGCGCCTTAGAATTCTCATCCTGCCCACCTGTGTCGGTTTGCGGTACGGTTCGATTCAAACTGAAGCTTAGTGGCTTTTCCTGGAAGCGTGGTATCGGTTACTTCATGTCCGTAGACACTCGTCATCACTTCTCGGTGTTAAGAAGACCCGGATTTGCCTAAGTCTTCCACCTACCGGCTTAAACAAGCTATTCCAACAGCTTGCTAACCTAACCTTCTCCGTCCCCACATCGCATTTTGAATCAAGTACAGGAATATTAACCTGTTTCCCATCGACTACGCATTTCTGCCTCGCCTTAGGGGCCGACTCACCCTACGCCGATGAACGTTGCGTAGGAAACCTTGGGCTTTCGGCGAGCGGGCTTTTCACCCGCTTTATCGCTACTCATGTCAACATTCGCACTTCTGATACCTCCAGCACACTTTACAATGCACCTTCATCGGCCTACAGAACGCTCCCCTACCATGCCAGTAAACTGGCATCCGCAGCTTCGGTTATAGATTTGAGCCCCGTTACATCTTCCGCGCAGGACGACTCGACCAGTGAGCTATTACGCTTTCTTTAAATGATGGCTGCTTCTAAGCCAACATCCTGGCTGTCTGGGCCTTCCCACTTCGTTTACCACTTAATCTATCATTTGGGACCTTAGCTGGCGGTCTGGGTTGTTTCCCTCTTGACAACGGACGTTAGCACCCGCTGTCTGTCTCCCGAGGAACCACTTGATGGTATTCTTAGTTTGCCATGGGTTGGTAAGTTGCAATAACCCCCTAGCCATAACAGTGCTTTACCCCCATCAGTGTCTTGCTCGAGGCACTACCTAAATAGTTTTCGGGGAGAACCAGCTATCTCCGAGTTTGTTTAGCCTTTCACCCCTATCACAGCTCATCCCCGCATTTTTGCAACATGCGTGGGTTCGGTCCTCCAGTACCTGTTACGGCACCTTCAACCTGGCCATGGATAGATCACTCGGTTTCGGGTCTACACCCAGCAACTGTTCGCCCTATTAAGACTCGGTTTCCCTACGCCTCCCCTATTCGGTTAAGCTCGCTACTGAATGTAAGTCGTTGACCCATTATACAAAAGGTACGCAGTCACACCACAAGGATGCTCCCACTGTTTGTATGCATCAGGTTTCAGGTTCTATTTCACTCCCCTCCCGGGGTTCTTTTCGCCTTTCCCTCACGGTACTGGTTCACTATCGGTCGATGATGAGTATTTAGCCTTGGAGGATGGTCCCCCCATATTCAGACAGGATTTCACGTGTCCCGCCCTACTTTTCGTACGCTTAGTACCACTATTGAGATTTCGAATACGGGACTATCACCCACTATGGTCAAGCTTCCCAGCTTGTTCTTCTATCTCGACAGTTATCACGTACAGGCTCCTCCGCGTTCGCTCGCCACTACTTGCGGAATCTCGGTTGATTTCTTTTCCTCCGGGTACTTAGATGATTTTCAGAATCAAGCAGCACGTAACTTCCAT